>Ga0207697_10000320_pt1 | contig 26859 bp, 20 predicted proteins | sample KBSSwiS5withPhiX_FD_184293 | JGI IMG/M metagenome (GOLD analysis project Ga0207697, IMG submission 184293) | Switchgrass rhizosphere microbial communities from Kellogg Biological Station, Michigan, USA, with PhiX - S5 (SPAdes) (version 2) | ecosystem: Host-associated > Plants > Roots >... | reverse complement strand
CGTGATCTTCCAGTACGGCGAGGAGCGGTACTCGCGGCGCATCGCCCGGGCGATCGTGTCCAGCCGCAAGCTGACCCCCATCCGCACGACCGCGGCGCTGGCCCAGGTCGTGCGCGGCGCAATCCCGCGGCGCGGCTATCAGCGCATCGACCCGGCGACGCGAACCTTCCAGGCGGTGCGAATTTGGACCAACCGGGAACTCGAACGGCTCGATCGCTTCCTCGCCGAGACCGCGCAGCGGCTGCTGGGCGGGGCACGCCTGGCGGTGATCACGTTTCATTCGCTCGAGGATCGGATCGTCAAGCACGCGTTCCGCGCGCTGGCGCAAGCGGAAGCCGCGCTGCGGGTCGTGACGCGGCGCCCGACCAGCCCGTCGGACGAGGAAGTGGCCCGGAACCCGCGGGCGAGAAGCGCGAAGTTGCGCGCGATCGAGAGGCTCGCATGAACCCGATGGACTTCGAGTACGCGATCAAGAAGGACGTGCGGAACAACCCAATCGTCCGGGAAGTAGACGAAGCGCGTCAGCGCGCGCTGCTGCGGTCGACGCTCGTCTCCGCCCTCCTGGTCGTGGTGGTGTTGTTCTCGGTGTGGCAGAAGTTCCAGCTGGTGAGCCACGGCTATGCGATGGAGACGCTCCAGAAACAGCGCGCCCAGGAAGAAGAAGTGAACCGCCACCTGCGCCTCGAGATCGAAACGCTCCGTTCGCCCGGCCGGATCGAGGAGCTGGCGACCAGGAAGCTGCACCTGGTGCAGCCGCCGCCGGATCGGGCCATCGTGATTGAGCGCGTCAGCGCGCCCGCGCCGCCGTCGAAGTCGATCGTCGCCGCTCGGTAGGGGCAGACCGTACCGCGTCAGGGAGGATTGGGTGGCCGAGCAACCGGGCAGAACGTTCCGTCTTCCATGGCTCCGGCGCGGCCGCCGGTCCGAGCCTGTCGACTGGCGTACGACGGTGCGCCGCCGGCTCGCGGTCGGGGCCCTGCTGTTCGGAGTGTGGACGGTGGCCATCGAGGCCCGGCTGGTCTATCTCCAGGTCGCGCAGTACAGCACGCTCATGACGCGTGCGCAGAAGCAGCAGCAGCGCACCATCACCGCGCCGGCTAAACGCGGCGAGATCCTCGATCGCGGCGGCCGGGTCCTGGCCTACAGCGTGGACGCGGAGACGGTTTTCGCCGATCCCACTGAAATCGACGATCCGGACGCAGTCGCCGCGGCCGTGTGCGGCGCACTCGACGAGTGCGACGCGAACGACCGTCAGGCGATGGCCAAGAAGCTGCGCGGCGGCGGCCAGTTCACCTACCTGCAGCGCAAGGTCTCCCCCGACGAAGAGCAGCGGATCCGCGAGCTGAAGCTGAAGGGGGTCGCGTTCCTCAAGGAGAGCCGCCGCTACTATCCGAACAAGGAACTGGCCGCGCACGTCCTCGGCTACGTCGGCCTCGATAACGCGGGACTGGGCGGACTCGAGAACGCCTACGACTCGCAGGTTCGCGGCAAGGAAGGCAAGCTGCTGGTGCAGACCGATGCCCGGCAGCAGCGCGTGTACAGCCAGGTCGAGCGGCCGGCCACCGCCGGCGCGACCCTCGAGCTGACCATCGATCAGTACCTGCAGTTCGTCGCCGAGCGCGAGCTCCGGGCCGGGGTCGAAGAGAATCGCGCCGCCGGTGGCTCCGCGGTGATCATGGATCCGAACACGGGTGAGATCCTGGCGATGGCCAACTACCCGACGTTCAACCCGAACATCTACGGCCGGGTGCGCGAGGAGGGTCGCCGCAACCGCGCGGTCCAGGATCTCTACGAGCCGGGATCGACGTTCAAGATCGTCACCGCCTCGGCGGCGCTCGAGGAGCACGTCCTGCGCCCCGATGATCTGATCGACACCAGCCCCGGGCGGATCACGTTCGGCACCCGCGTCATCCGCGACACGCACCAGTACGGCACGTTGTCGTTCACTGACGTCCTCGTGAAATCGAGCAACGTCGGCGCGATCAAGGCGGGCATGAAGCTCGGGCCCGAGCGGCTCGGACGCTACGTCAGCCTGTTCGGGTTCGGCCAGGCCCTTGCCCCGGATTTTCGCGGGGAGAACGCCGGCATCGTGTGGAACCCGGAGCGGCTCGATCCCAGCGCGCTCGCCTCGGTGTCGATGGGGTATCAAGTCGGCGTCACCGCTGTGCAGATGGCCACCGCGGTCAGCTCGGTCGCCAACGGCGGCACGCTCTACGAGCCGCGCATCGTCAGGGCGGTCACCAGGGACGGCAAGCGGGTCGAGGTCGCGCACAAGGCGCTCCACCGCACGATCTCGGAGAACACCGCGGCGCAGCTGACCACGATCATGGAGCAGGTCGTCGAGCGCGGCACCGGCAAGGCGGCGCAGATTCCCGGCTACACGATCGCCGGCAAGACCGGTACAGCCCAGAAGCTCGTCGAACGGCGCTACTCGCGCTCCGACTACAACGCCTCGTTCGTCGGCTTCCTGCCGTCGCGCAAGCCGGCGCTGACGATCATCGTGGTCATCGATTCACCCCACGCCAACGGCTACTACGGCGGCACGGTCGCGGCGCCGATCTTCAAGCGGATCGCGGAGGAAGCGCTGCGCCGGATGGGCATCGGCCCGACGATCAACCCGGCCCCGCCCGTCCTGGTGGCGCGGAACGAGCCGGAGGAGATGGTCGCGCAGCCGGTGAGCGCGTCGGACACCCACTCATCGCCGGCGGCCGAAGCGGCCCTGCCGAACGACGACGTGATGCCTGACCTGCACGGTCTCAGCGCGCGCGAAGCCTTGCGAACGCTGACGAAGCTGGGCATGACGGCGCGGATGACTGGTGACGGCGTGGTGCTCGATCAGGCACCCGCCGCCGGGACGCTGCTCGGCGGCTCCGATGCCGCCACGCTGACCCTCGGGCGACGCCCGGTTGCGGCGGCGGGAGGCCAGCCGCATTGACGCTGGAGACCCTCGTCCGCTCGGTCGCGTCGCGCCCGGCCTTTACCGCAGCGCATGACCTCGTCGTGCCTGCCGCGGCGGGATCGACGGAGGTGTCGGCGATCGCCTACGACTCACGCATGGTGACGCGCGGGGCGGTCTTCGTCGCCCTCAAAGGCGTACACGCGGACGGCACGGCATTCGTGCGCGACGCGGCCGCCCGCGGCGCCTCGCTCGTCGTCTCGGAAGGCACCATGCCGACGGGATTCGCGTTGCCGTGGCTGCAGGTGGACGACGCGCGTCTCGCGCTGGCGTCGCTGGCCGCGGTCTTCTACGGCGATCCCAGCCACGCCCTGCGACTGATCGGGATCACCGGCACGAACGGCAAGACAACCACCACGTATCTCGTCGCGGCTATCTTCGAGGCGGCCGGGGTCATGTGTGGGCGTATCGGTACTATCGGCACGCGGGTCGGCGATCATGAGACCGAGGCGGCACGCACGACGCCGGAGGCTCCTGATCTGCAGTCGCTCCTGCGGCAGATGGTCGATCGCGGTGCCGGTGCCTGCGCCATCGAGGTGTCGTCGCACGCCCTGGCGCTGCGCCGCGCCGACGGACTCCGCTTTGCCGCCGGCGTTTTCACCAATCTCACCCGCGATCACCTCGACTTCCATCGCGACATGGAGGATTACTTCCAGGTCAAGCGGCGGCTGTTCGAGCTGCTGCCGCCCGGTTCGTTCGGCATCGCCAACCTCGACGATCGCCGTGGCGCCGAGTTCGCCGCCGCGGCGCCGCAGTCGCTGACCTACGCCATCGACGCTCCGGCGGACGTGCGCGCCGCGAGCCTGTCGCTGTCGCTCGACGGGCTGGCCTTCGACGTCGAAACACCGCGGGGCCGCCTGCACCTCCGATCGCCGCTGGTCGGCCGCCCCAACGTCTACAACGTCCTGGCTGCCGCTGCCACCGCGGTCGCCCTCGACCTGCCGTTCAGCGCCATCGAACAGGGCATCGCCGCGCTGTCGAACGTGCCCGGCCGGTTCCAGGTCCTCACCAGCCCGATCGACGACGTCCGGGTGGTGGTCGACTACGCGCATACCGACGATGCCCTGAAGAACCTGCTGGAGACGGCCCGGCCGCTGGCTGCCGGCCGGGTGATCACGGTCTTCGGCTGCGGCGGCGACCGGGATCGCACCAAGCGCCCGTTGATGGGGGCGGTCGCGGCGCGTCTCAGCGACCTCGTGATCCTGACCTCCGACAACCCGCGCTCCGAGGATCCGGCGCGGATCATCGAGGAGATCAAACGCGGCATCGTGATGCCGGCCGATCGCGCGCCCAAGGGGCAGCCGTTGCCGCAGTCCACGCCGTGCCTGGCCATCGTCGATCGGGCCGCGGCCATCGAAAAGGCGATCCAGGAAGCGCGGCCCGGTGACCTGGTGCTGGTCGCCGGCAAAGGTCACGAGAAGACGCAGGTAATCGGCACGCGAACGCTGCCGTTCGACGACGTCGAGGTGGCGCGAAAGGCGTTGGAGCGCCGTCGTGCCCGGACACGGGTGTCGTGACGCCATGAGCACGGTGACGTTGACGGCCGGCCAGGTGGCGAGCGCATCCGGTGGCGAGTTGCTGCAAGGCGACCCGTGCGCGCCGATCGGGCGCGTGTCGATCGATTCGCGCAGTCTGGCTGCCGGGGACTTCTTCGTCGCAATCCGCGGCGAGCGGTTCGATGGCCATCAGTTCGCCGCCGAGGCGCTCGCCCGTGGCGCCGCCGGGGTCCTGCTCGATACGCTGCCGCCCGACGTCACAGTTCGCGCCGGCCAGGGCGCGCCATCGGTGATCCGCGCGAGCGATACGACTGCCGGACTTCAGCGGGTGGCCAACGATGTCCGTCGCCGCGCCGGCTGCCCGGTGGTGGCCATTACCGGCAGCGCGGGCAAGACCACGACGAAGGAAGTCACCGCGGCCCTTCTCGCCACGCGGTATCGCGTCTTCCGCAACAAAGGGAATCTCAACAACCACATCGGGCTGCCGATGTCGCTGCTCGAGTTGCGCGACGCGCCGGACGTCGCCGTCGTCGAGCTGGGGATGAATCACGCCGGCGAGATCCGCACGCTGGTCGGGATCGCCGAGCCGGACATCCGCGTGTGGACCAACGTCGGCGACGCCCATCTCGGCTTCTTCGCCTCCGCCGACGCGATCGCCGATGCCAAGGCCGAGATCCTCGAAGCCGCGACGAGCGAGACGCGGCTGATCGCGAACGCCAACGATCCGCGAATCATGTCCCGCATCGGCGACTTCCCCGGGCGGGTGACGACGTTTGGGATCGACGTGCCGGCGGACGTCGAGGCGGGAGATGTGCAGGCACTCGGTCTAGACGGGATGGCGGCCGAGGTCCGGACTCCGGCCGGGACCGCGCGTCTGCGGACGCCGCTGCTCGGGATGGGAAACCTATCCAACGTGCTCGCCGCCACCGCCGTCGCTGTGAGCATGGGTGTGGCGCTCGAGGACATCGTGGCGGTCGCGGCCACGCTCCATCCGGCGGCGCATCGCGGCGAGCTGCTGCGCCTGCCCGGCGGTGTGACGCTCGTGGACGATTCGTACAACTCGAGCCCGGCGGCGTTGACGCGCGCCCTCGAAACGATCGGCGTCGCGACCGGCAGCGCGCGCAAGGCCGCGGTGCTCGGCGAGATGCTGGAGCTGGGCGCCCACAGTCAGGGCCTGCACGAGGCCTGCGGCCGGGCCGCGGCGGCCGCGGGCCTGAACTGGCTCATCACCGTCGGCGGGGCGCCGGCGAAAGCCATGGCGGACGCGGCAGTCGCCGCGGGGCTGCCCGCTGCGGCCGTCCGCCACCTCGGCACGTCCGGCGAGGCCGCGGCCACGGCACTGAAGCTCACCCGCCCGGGCGATCTGGTGCTGGTGAAGGGGTCGCGCGGCATCGGTACCGACCTGGTGGTCGATCGGTTGAGGGTGGAGTTCGCCTGAATGCTGTACTACCTCCACAACCTCAGTAACTACTGGCCGGTCCTGAACGTCGCCCGGTACATCACCTTTCGCACCGCAGCTTCGAGCCTCACGGCACTGGCGATAGGGCTGTTTCTCGGCCCGTGGATGATTCGCAAGCTGCGCGAGTTCCAGATCGGGCAGGTGATTCGTCAGGAAGGTCCGGCGACGCACCGCACCAAGGCCGGCACGCCGACCATGGGCGGTGTGCTGATCCTGACGTCAGTGCTGGTGCCGACGCTGCTGTGGGCCGATCTCGCGACACCCTTCGTGTGGGTCGCGATTCTCTCGACGGCCGCGTTCGGGGCGATCGGCTTCGCCGACGACTACCTGAAGATCGTCCGACAGGATCATCACGGCCTGCGGCCGCGTTACAAGATGTTGTGGCAGGCGATTGTCGGGATCGCGGTCGGCGCGTCGCTCCTGGTCCTGGCCAGCCACGATCTCTACAACACGCGGCTGATCTTCCCGTTTTTCAAGCGGCTGATCCCGGACCTGACCTTCCTGTATCTGCCGTTCGCGGCGTTCGTGCTGGTCGGGTCGACCAACGCCGTCAACCTGACCGACGGCCTCGACGGGTTGGCGATCAGCGTGTTCGCCGTCTCGGCGGCGGCCTTCACGGCCCTGGCCTACGTGTCGACGCACGCGGTATTCGCCAATTATCTGCAGCTGATTCGGCTCCCGCCGGAGGCCGCGGAGCTGACCATCTTCTGCGGCGCGCTGGTTGGGGCCAGCCTGGCGTTCCTTTGGTACAACTGCTACCCGGCGGAGATCTTCATGGGCGACGTCGGGTCGCTCGGCCTTGGCGGCGCGCTCGGCACCGTCGCACTCCTGGTCAAGCAGGAGCTGCTGCTGCCGATCGTCGGCGGCGTGTTCGTGATGGAAGCGCTGTCGGTGATCATCCAGGTCGGGTCGTTCAAGCTGACCGGCAAGCGCGTGTTCAAGATGGCGCCGCTCCACCATCACTTCGAGCTCACCGGCTGGAGCGAGCCGAAAGTCATCACCCGCTTCCTGATTACGGCCATCGTCTTCGCGCTGTTCAGCCTGACGACCTTGAAACTGCGATGACCACGGGCGATCGCTTCACCGTGCGCGGCAAGCGCGTCATCGTCGTCGGGGCGGCCCGGAGCGGCGTGGCGGCGGCGGAGCTGCTGGTCCGTCGCGGCGCCGCGGTGACCTTGACCGACCTGCGGCCGCAGATCGCGGACGAGGCCCGGCTGCGTAACGCCGGTGTGACGCTGGAGCTCGGCGAGCATCGCGAGAGCACGCTGCGCGACGCCGACCTCATCGTGCTGAGTCCGGGCGTGCCGTCACGGCAGCCGGCGATCGACGCGGCGCGGCTGGCCGGCGTGCCGATCGTCGGCGAGCTGGAGCTGGCGGCGCGCTGGCTGCGCGGCCGGATCGTGGCTATCACCGGCACCAAAGGGAAGTCGACCACGACCACGCTGGTCGGCCGGATGCTCGAGGAGGGCGGCTGCCGGGTGCTCGTTGGCGGAAACATCGGCCACGCGCTCAGTGCGCAGGTCGACGAGTCGACGGACGACACGATTCACGTGATCGAAACGAGCAGCTTCCAGCTCGAGACCGCCGAGACGTTCGCGCCGTGGATTGCCGTCCTGTTGAACTTCTCGCCGGATCACCTCGATCGCCACGCCACCGTCGAGGAATACGCCGCCGCCAAGTCGCGAATCTTCGAGCATCAGGACGCGGACGGCTGGGCCGTGCTCAACGCGGACGACCCGGCGACGCTCCACATGGCGTCCGCCGCGCGGAGTCAACGGCTCCTGTTCTCGCTCCGCGGCAACGTGCCGGACGGCGTCGTCGTGTCCGGCAACGCGATCGTGCGACGGGCGGCCGGCGTCGAACAGCCGCTCGTGCCGCTGGCGTCGATCAAGCTGCTCGGCCCGCATCTGGTGGCCGACGTGCTGGCGGCCGCGGCGGTGGCCTGGCTCGCCGGCGTGAAGCCCGATGCGATGACCCGTGCGGTCGAAGGATTCACCGGGCTCGAGCACGCGCTGGAACCCGTCGTCGAGTGCGGCGGTGTCCGGTTCGTGAATGACTCGAAGGCGACCAACGTCGAGGCCGCGCGCCGGGCGATCGAGAGTTTCGGGCCGGGTCTGGTGGTCATCATGGGCGGGCGGTTCAAGGGCGGCGATCTCCATGCCCTGACCGGGCCGTTGCAGGAACGCCAGGCCACCGTGGTGGCGATCGGCGAGGCCAGGCCGCTGCTGCACGAGACGCTCGCGGCGAGCGTCGCGGTGCGGGACGCGGACGACATGGGCGGCGCGGTGCGAACCGCGTTCGGCCTCGCCTCGCCTGGCAGTGTGGTGGTGCTGGCGCCGGCGTGCGCCAGCTTTGACATGTTCGCGGACTACGCGGAACGAGGCCGCGTGTTCAAGCAGGAAGCGATGCGGCTCGCGGCGGAGTGGAACGGCGCGCGCGAGCAGTGAGCAGTCGTCAGCCGGCTGGGGCGGTGAAGAACCGTCCGCTGGGAACGCAGGCTGCCCCGGTCTGCGAGGGTGGTGTCTTGGCCTCCCGGCCGGCTGACGACTGCTGACTGCTCGCGCCCTCCGTCTCTTTCGGTTGAGTCGGCGACGACCTTTAACCTCGGCTTGGACGCGCGAAGTATGGCCCGAAAACTCACGAGCGACAAATGGCTGTTCACCGCCACGTTGCTGCTCGTGTGCATCAGCGTGGTGATGGTATACAGCGCCTCCGCGGTCATGGCCATGGAGCAGCACCACGAACCGTACTACTACCTGTTCAAGCAGGCCGCGTGGGCGCTGCTCGGATTGGTTTTCGTGCCGATCGTGATGCGGATCGACTACCGCAACTACCGCCAGCCGAGAGTCATCTGGACGATGCTGGGACTGGTGGCGGTGGCGCTGGTGGCAGTGCTGTTCGGCCGTCCCGTGAACGGCGCGTCGCGGTGGCTGCTGCTCGGCCCGCTCGGCGTGCAGCCATCGGAGCTGGCCAAGATCGCGGTGATCTTCTGCACCGCGGCGCTGCTCGAACGCCGCATGGATCGGATCGACGAGATCGGCTACTCGCTGCTGCCGATCGGGATCACCGTCGGGGTGATCGTCGCGCTCATTCTGATCGAGCCGGATCTCGGCACCGCCGTCACGGTGCTGATGATCGCCGCGGTCATGGTGTTTGCGGCCGGCCTCAACTACACGTATCTCCTCGGGCTGTTCCTGACCGCGGCGCCGGCGGCGTATCTGGTGATCGCCACGTCCGAGTACCGGATGAAGCGCGTGACCGCGTTCCTCGATCCATACAGCGACCCGTTGGGTGATGGCTACCAGATGATCCAATCGATGATCGCGATCGGCACCGGCGGGATCACCGGGCGCGGGTTGATGGACGGGCTCCAGAAACTGTTCTATCTGCCCGAGCCGCACAACGACTTCATCTTCAGCGTGATTGGCGAGGAACTGGGGCTGATTGGCGCGACCGTGGTCGTGGCCTGCTTCTGCATCATCACCTGGCGCGGGCTGCGCACCGCGATGCGCGCCCCCGACCGGTTCGGGGCGTTCGTCGCCATCGGCCTGACCACGATGATCACCTTCCAGGCGTTCTTCAATATCAGCGTGGTGCTGGGCCTGCTGCCGACCAAAGGGATTCCACTGCCGTTCGTCAGCGCCGGAGGCTCGTCGCTGCTCATCAACATGATCGGCATGGCGGTACTGCTCAACGTGTCGCAGCACGCCTCCACCACCCGCGTGGTCACCGCGGCCATGCCTCCGGCCAATGCATGAATCCGCTCCGTGTGCTGATCGCCGGCGGCGGGACGGGCGGGCATCTCTACCCGGGGATCGCTGTCGCCCGCGAGATCGTGCGGGTGCAGCCGGACGCCGTGGTGACCTTCGCCGGCACGGCGCGAGGAATCGAGGCCAAAGCCGTGCCGCGCGAGCGGTTCACGCTCGATTTGCTGCGCAGCAGCGGGCTCAAGGCGAGCTCCGTGCAGGCGCGGATCAAGGGCTTGTCGATCCTGCCGATCAGCGGCGTCGACGCCTGGCGGATCCTGTCGCGGCGCACGCCGGACGTCGTGATCGGGGTTGGCGGCTACAGTTCCGGGCCGGTTGTCGCGGCTGCTGCCAGCCGCGGCATCCCAACGCTCCTGCTCGAGCAGAACGCCGTACCCGGCCTCACCAATCGTCTGCTCGCCCGTGTGGTCACGAGTGCCGCGGTGACGTTCCCGTCCACGCTGCGCTTCTTTGGAGGGAGGGGATTCGTTGCTGGCAACCCCGTTCGTCCTGAGTTCTTCGACGTCCCGGCGGAGCGGGTCGCTGGCCCGCCGCGAGTCCTGATCTTTGGCGGCTCCCAGGGCGCGCACGCGATCAACATGGCCATGGTGGAGGCAGCGCCGGGTCTGGCAGCACGCCGCCTGCCGCTGGAAATCACGCACCAGACAGGAGAGCGCGATCTGGAAGCCGTCCGCGACGCCTACCGTGCTGCCGGCCTCGAGGCCCGCGTCGAAGCGTTCATCTTCGACATGGCTCGTGAGATGAAGCTCGCGGATCTGGTGGTTTGCCGGGCCGGCGCCACCACGATCGCGGAGCTGACGGCGTCGGCGCGTCCCGCGATCTTCATTCCGCTCCCGACCGCGGCTGACGATCACCAGCGCGTCAACGCCGAGGTCCTGGTGACGGCGGGGGCCGGAGAGCTCATCGAGCAACGCGACGCGACCGGCGAGCGGCTGGCCGACCGCATCGCCGCGCTCACGACAGACGACCTGAAGCGCCGGGAGATGTCGGCGGCGGCCCACAAGCTTGCCCATCCGGATGCCGCCGGGGCGATCGTCGAGCGGGTGCTCGATCTCGCGAAGAGGGCCGGCTGATGCTCGGACGGACGCGCCGCATTCACTTCGTCGGGGTGGGAGGGATCGGCATGAGCGGCATCGCCGAGCTCCTCGCCAACCTGGGCTACGAGGTGAGCGGCTCCGATCTCAAAGGCTCGGAGGTGACCGATCGCCTGCGCACGCTCGGCATCCGCGTCTCCATCGGCCACGCCGCCGCGAACCTCGGCCCCGTCGACGTCGTCGTCACGTCCTCGGCCGTGCACAAGGACAACCCGGAGGTGGTCGAGGCGCGGGCGCGCGCGATCCCGGTGATTCCGCGGGCGGAGATGCTGGCCGAGTTGATGCGGCTGCGATACGGAATCGCCATCGCGGGAGCGCACGGCAAGACCACGACCACCTCGATGGTGGCGCTGATGATGGAGCGGGCGGGCATGGATCCGACCGCGGTGATCGGCGGCCGGCTCAGTGCGTTCGGCAGCAACGCCCGCCTCGGCAAGGGCGAGTACATGGTCGTCGAGGCGGACGAGAGCGACCGCTCGTTTCTCAAGCTGTCGCCGGCGATCGCCGTCGTCACCAACATCGATCGCGAGCACATGGAGGCCTACGCCACCTGGGACGCGCTGCAGCAGGCGTTCCTCGACTTTGCGAACAAGGTGCCGTTCTACGGCGCGGTGATCGCGTGCGCCGATGACGACGCGGTGGCGGCGCTGATGCCGCGGATGGAGCGGCGGGTCGTGTCGTACGGCCTGGCGGATCGGGGCGCGCGTCCGGGCGTGGTCGTCACGGGTCACGATGCCACCTTCGAGGCGTTCGGTTCGCGCTGCACCGTGACCTACCGGCCGGCAGGAACCGAGGAGCGGCCTCTCGGCGCGCTTCGGCTGGGTGTGCCCGGCCGTCACAACCTGCTGAACGCGCTCGGCGCGACGGCGGTCGGTCTCGAGGTCGGCTTGGATTTCGCGCGGATTGCCGCGGGCCTCGAAGGGTTCCGCGGCGCGGAACGGCGTTTCCAGATGCGCGGTGAGACGGCGGGCGTGATGGTGGTCGACGATTACGGCCATCATCCGACCGAGATTGCCGCGGTCATCGCCGCGACGAAGGCGATCAATCGCCGGCTGATGGTCGTGTTCCAGCCGCATCGCTATAGCCGCACCGCCGACCTGATGCAGGAGTTCGGCGCGGCGCTGTCGGGCGCCGACGAAGTCGTGCTGACCGACATCTACGCGGCCGGTGAGCCGCCGATCGACGGGGTGACGGTGGATGCACTGGGCGCCGTGGTCCGCCGCGCCGCTCGTGGCCCCGTGCACGTGATTCCGGCCCTCGACGCGTTGCCGGCAGCGGTGGCCGGCCTGGCCCGTGCGGGCGATCTGATCGTGACGATGGGTGCCGGGTCGATCGGCGGCGTCGCCGACCGCATCCTGGCGGCGATCGGCGAACGGACGGCGGAGCGATCGGGGCGATGAAGGTCAAGGCACCGGCGGAAAAGAACTTCAAGCGCGCGAAGGTGAAGCCGGGGCGTGCCAAGCGATCCCGCTCGCGCATCAAGTGGAAGGTGGCGCGGCACCTCGCCGCGGTCCTGCTGTTCCTCTACGCGGGCTATCGGGCGGTGAACCTGGTGGTCGGGGCCGCGCCGCTCCAGGTCGGCAAGATCGCTGTTACCGGCAACGCGCGGCTGTCGACCGCGGAAGTCGAGGCGCTGACCCGCGGGCTCTACGGCCGCAGCATCCTGACCGCGGATCTGGACGCCTACCGCCGGCACCTGCTGGAGTCGCCGTGGATCGCCGAAGCCAGCCTGCGGCGGGTGCTGCCGTCGACGATCGAGGTACACATCGCCGAGCGCACGCCGATGGGCATCAGCCGGCTGGGGAGCCAGCTCTATCTGATCGACCGCACCGGGACGGTGATCGACGAGTTCGGGCCGCGCTACCGGGAGTTCGACCTGCCGATTATCGACGGCCTGGTCCGGTCGCCGAAGAAGGGGAAGCCGGCCATCGACGAGGACCGCGCCGAGCTCGCCGCGAGAGTGCTCGAGTCGATCGCGACCCGCCGCTCGATCGCCAAGCGGCTGTCGCAGGTCGACGTGTCGAACCCCCACGACGTGGTCGTGCTGCTGGAGGGGGACACCGCGCAATTGCGGCTCGGCGACGAGCGCTTCGTGGAGCGCCTTCAGTCCTATCTCGAGGTGGCCTCGGCGCTGCGCGAACGCGTGGCGGACATCGACTACGTCGACCTGCGATTCGACGATCGCGTGTACGTGAAGCCGCGCGGTTCGGGCCGCCCGGTGGAAGCGGCCAGGCCGGCCACGGCACGCACACCGCATTGAAGGGGGATTCGTGGGGCGCAAGGAACGGTATCTCGTCGGTCTGGACGTCGGCACCTCCAAGATCACCGCCATCGTCGGTGAGATGACGGACGATGGGGGGCTGGACATTATCGGGATGGGGCTGGCGGACTCGAGAGGGATCCGGCGCGGCGTCGTCGTCAATCTCGAGGCCGCGGTGGAATCGATCAAAAAGGCGATCGACGAGGCAGAGCTGACCGGCGGCGTCGAGATCGACTCTGTGCACCTCGGGTTGTCGGGCACGCACGTGAAGGCGTTCAACAGCCGGGGGGTGGTGGCGGTCGCCGGCAAGAACCGGGAGATTACCCGCGAGGACGTCAGGCGGGCGATCGATGCAGCGAAGGCGGTCGCGCTGCCGAGCGGCCGCGAGATCCTCCACGTGCTGCCCCAGGACTTCGTCGTCGACGAGCAGGACGGCATCGGGGCTCCCCTGGGCATGACCGGCGCCCGCCTCGAGGTCAACGTCCACATCATTACCGGCAGCGCGTCCTCGACACAGAACATCGTGTCGTGCGTGAACCGGTCCGGGGTGAGCGTGCTGGACACCGTGCTGGAACAGCTGGCGGCGGCGGAATCGGTGCTGACCCAGGACGAGAAGGAGCTCGGCGTCGCTCTCGTGGATATTGGTGGGGGGACGACGGATTTCGCTATCTTCGAGCGCGGCAGCTTGTGGCACACTGGCGTCGTAGCAGTCGGCGGGGACCACTTCACGAACGACATCGCGGTCGGGCTTCGCACGCCGATCCCCGACGCCGAGAAGGTCAAGCGACGCTGCGGGTGCGCGTTGTCGGCCATGGTCGACGAGGACGAGACCATGGAAGTGGCGAGCGTCGGCGGCCGCAAGCCGCGGGTGATGGCGCGCCGGATTCTGTCCGAAATCCTCCAGCCGCGGGCCGAAGAGGTGTTCCACCTGCTGTGGGACGAGATCCGGCGGGCAGGGTTCGAGAAATCGTTGAACTCGGGGATCGTGTTGACCGGCGGCGGCTCGATGCTCGAAGGGGTTGCGGAAGTCGCCGAACAGATTTTCGATCTGCCGGTGCGCCGCGGCAGCCCTGCTGGGGTCGGTGGGCTGGCCGATCACGTCAACAGTCCATCGTTCGCGACCGCGGTGGGACTGGTGATGTATGCCCATCGCAACCAGGCCGGCGAGCCCGCCCGGGCGGTCGGCGCTGGTGCCTTCGGGCGCTTGTCGGGACGGCTGCGCACGCTCTTCAAGGAATTTTTCTGACGATCGATTCCGCGCGCCTGAGCGCGGCAGGGAGGACGAGGAATGGCTGATCTTCGACACAGGACCGGTGATGCCGAGAGCGAGGCGCTGCGCCTGACGCTCGATACCGAGATTCGCACCGGCGCCCGGATCAAGGTGGTCGGCGTCGGTGGCGGCGGCAGCAACGCCGTAAACCGCATGGTCGCCGCCGGCCTCGACGGCGTCGAGTTCATCGTCGTCAACACCGACCTGCAGGCGCTCAAGCTCAATGCCGCGCCGAACAAGCTCCAGATCGGCGCGAAGCTGACCAAGGGACTCGGGGCGGGCGCCGATCCGAACGTCGGGCGTCAAGCGGCCCTCGAAGACACCGACAAGCTGATCGAAGCGCTCGACGGCGCGGACATGGTGTTCGTCACCACCGGCCTGGGCGGCGGCACCGGCACCGGCGCGGCCCCGGTCATCGCCAGCCTGGCCAGCGAGCTCGGCGCCCTGACGATCGCGGTCGTGACCAAGCCGTTCCGGTTCGAAGGACGCAAGCGCCAGATCCAGGCCGAACGCGGCCTGGACGAGTTGCGCGAATCAGTCGACACGGTCATCACCATCCCCAACGAGCGGCTCCTCGCCACCATCGCCCGCTCCACCTCCCTCAACGACGCCTTCACCAGTGCAGACGATGTGCTGCGGCAGGCGATTCAGGGCATTTCGGACCTGATTCTGGTGCCGGGGCTGATCAATCTGGACTTCGCCGACGTCAAGACCATCATGTCGGGCATGGGCTTCGCCATCATGGGCACGGGCCTCGCGGAAGGCGAGGAGCGCGCGATGGACGCCGCCAACCTGGCCATCTCCAGCCCGCTGCTGGAAGACGCCTCGGTCAGCGGCGCCCGCGGCGTGATCATCAACGTCACCGGCGGCCCGGATCTGTCGCTCGTCGAGGTCAGCGAGGCCTCGGCGATCATCCAGGAAGCGGCTCACGAAGACGCCAACATCATCTTCGGAGCGGTCGTCGACCAGAAGATGGCCGGCAAGGTCAAGATCACCGTCATCGCGACCGGATTCGAACGGCCGAGCCTGTCGCCACAGGTCAAGCCCTCGGTGCCGGCGGCGACGAATACTCCGACCCCTGTCGACCTCAGCTCCTACGCCTCGTGGAAGCAGGACGGCGACCGGCCGGCTGCCCCAGGCGCACGGATGTCGCTGTCGCGGCGCTCGGTGCTCGAGATCCCGCCCGGCAACAAGCCGGCAGCGAACGGCTCGGAGCCGGCAACCCCGGGCGCCGAGTTCGAGCCGGTTTCGCCGCTCGACGTTCCGGCATTCCTGCGTCGCCAGTCGGAAGGGTAGTCACCCGGCGCCGGTGCGTCCGGCGACGAGCGTCCGCTCGCCGCCGGGCCGCCAGCCGCGCTGCACCGATCCTCCGGTCGAGGCTGGCCCGGCCCCCCAAGGCCACCCCGGTCCGGCTCGCGCCGACGTGCGTGGTAAACTGCATATATCCACGGCACCCGAGACCGTCTCCGCCGCAGGAGCAGCGGTCGCTCACCGGGGGGTTCACGGTCGCCCTTTCCAGCGGTGAAGGCCCCGAACGAGCCCGGCCGCCCGTTCGGATCGCAACACCTCGTTCTCCTTTCGGTCAGCGACACGTCACCCGGACCAGCGCCGGCGGATCCGCACCACGACTCATGAAAAACTGGGAACATCGCGAGCGCGCGCGGGCGACTCTCGACCGCGAGGTGGGGTACGTACGGAAGCCCCACGGCGGTCGTCTGCGCGTCGCCCTCGCCTTTCCCAACACCTACCACGTCGGGATGTCGAGCCTCGGCTTCCAAACGGTCTACCGTCTCTTCAACGACCTGGACGACGTGGTCTGCGAGCGGGTATTCCTGCCGGGCCGTCAGGAACTGCGGGAGCAGATGGAGTCGGGGCAGCCGTTGCTGACGCTCGAGTCGCAGACGCCGGTCCGCGACTTCGACGTGTTCGCGCTGTCCGTGTCCTTCGAGTGGGACTACACGAACGTCGTCTCGATGCTGAGGCTGGCCCGGCTGGCGCCTCGGGCAGTTGAGCGCTCCGGGCTGGATCCGCTGGTCGTCATCGGCGGCGCGGTGACGTTCGTCAACCCTGAGCCGCTGGCCCTCTTCGCCGACGTGATCGCGGCGGGCGAGGGGGAAGTGCTGATCCCGGCGCTGGTGTCGGCGATTCACGAGACAGATTCCCGCGGCGAGCTCTACGCCCGGCTGGGTCAGAGCCGCGGCTTCTACGTGCCGTCCCTCTACGACGTCCGCTACAACGAAGACGGGACGATTGCGGCGTTCGAGGCGAAACCGGGAGCCCAGGTGCCCGCGGTGGTCAAGAAGGCTGCGGTCAAGACCACCGAGGCGCTCGATCCGCCAGCGACGTCCATCTTCACGCCTGACACGGAGTTCGGTTCCCGGTTCCTGATCGAAGTCGTGCGCGGCTGCGCGAACCTGTGCCGGTTCTGCTGGGCCGGCTACAACTACCTGCCGGTCCGCGCGTTCCCGGCGGATCGGATCCTGGAACTGGCCCGCGCGGCGCGGGCGCATTCGGCCAAGGCCGGCCTGGTCTCGATTGCGCTCTGCGACCACCCGGAGATCGAGCGGATCCTCCATGGCCTGCTGGACATGGGCTACTCCATCAGCCCGGCCTCGCTGCGGCTGGACGATCTGACCGAGCCGATCGTGCGGCTGCTGCACCAGAGCGGCGAGCGATCGATCACCATCGCGCCGGAAACCGGTTCCGATCGATTGCGCCGGGTGATCAACAAGACGGTGACGAACGAGGAGATCCTGGCCGCCACCGAGCTGATCTTCGCCAACGGGATCGAGAACCTGAAGCTCTATTACATGATCGGCCTGCCCACGGAGACGGATGACGATCTCCTGGCCATCCGGGATCTGACGATCCGCATGCGCGACATCATGATGTCGCACGCAAAGAAGCGCGGCCGGGTGGGCCGGATCGTCGGCAGCGTGAACCCGCTGATTCCGAAGCCGGGCACCGCCTACCAGTGGATGCCCATGGAGGATCCGGCGATCACCGACCGGAAAGGCAAGCGGCTGCGGCAGCTGCTGGCCGGCCTCGACAACGTTTACTTCAACATCAAGTCGGAGCGGCATTCCTATTACCAGGCCCTCATGTCGCTCGGCGATCGCCGGGTCGCCCCGGCGATCGAAGCGGCGGAACGAAACGGCGGCAACTGGCGCGCCGCGGTCGCCGAGGCGGGTGTCGACGCGGACTTCTACATCTTCCGAGACCGCTCGGACGACCGGATGCTGCCGTGGGACATCATCGACGGCGGCATGAAGCAGTCGTTCTTCCGGGCCGAGTTGCAGAAGGGGCTCGCCGAGGAATGGACGCTTCCGCCGAAGCGGCAGAAAGAGAACAGCCGCTTCCTCCCCGTCCTGCAGTAGGCGAGCGGTCAGGCGGCGGGTGGCGCTCCGCGCCACCCAACCATCCGTTCGGCGGGGCGAGCGCTCACGACGCGACCGCCGCCTCCGCCTCGTGCTCCTGAAACGCCTGCAGAATCAGATCTCGGATTCGCTCCTGCGCGGTGGCGTCCTCCATCGGGCGGAGCAGGGCGAAGCTGCGGCGCTCGCCGTTGACGGAGTACTGACGCGCCGGGAAGGTCACGTTCCGTCCGTTGCCGGCTTTGCGCTCCCAGATGCCAAAGCCAATCAGCTTGAGTCCTTCGAGTGGCCCTGCGGTGAAGTGCAGCTCGGCGTCCGCCAGCTTGCCCGGAGGGTTGCCCTTCTCGTTCGGGACGATCTTGATCGTCACGGTGTCGCTCCTGTGATGAGGCCGGAATGATCATCCGGCGCGGTTCATCGCAGGCGGGAGCAAGGCGCCCGCCGATCCGCAAGAACGGGGACTCGTACATCGATGTGCATGTGAACAGAGCACTTCCAGCGACCGCTCACATCGCGTCGTCCGAAGCAACACTCGCGGATGCGCGAAACGGTCAACCGGAGGAGACGCGGATGGGCCGGGCGGGCACACAGGTTCTAAGGGTGCTTAGGGTTCCGGGTTCTCAAGGTGCGGGTTCTACGGGTTCCAGGGTTCTTCGGGTTCAGGCGACTGGTAGCGACAGGCGGTAAACTGCGGGCGACGGTACTGCGGCGACGGCTGTTAGTACAATGACGCGTCCATAAGGACGCCCCGGAGCTGGTCCACCATGTCTCGCGATGCGCGGCGGGTCCGTTGCATCGACGCCGGATGCCAACAACGTTCATACAACGACCTCAGTCCGCTGCCGAATTCGAGTGGGCCCAAGCCAGCGGCCTAGGCGCCGTGCTGCGGTGTGCGCCGCTCGCGCCGCACGCCCATCACCTCTTTACCTCGCACGATCTCGAACTGCGCGGAGACGAGAGGGAATGGCAGGCGCTCGCGGACGTGTTCGGTGTCCGGGGATCGCCGATCAGGCTGGTGCAGCAGGTGCACCGGTCCGACGTGGCGGTCGCGCGGCGTGGGAACGCGGCCGACTGGCCGACGCCCCAAGCCGACGTCATCGTGAGCGACGACCCCGAGGTCGTCATCGCCGTGCGGGTTGCGGACTGCGCACCGATCCTCCTGGCCGATCGGACGAAGCCGGTGGTCGGCGCCGTGCATGCCGGCTGGCGCGGAACGGTGCAGCGCGCGGTGCAGGCCGGTGTGGCGGCGATGGAGCACGAGTTCGGGTCACGCCCAGGGGATCTCGTGGCGGCGATCGGCCCCTGCCTGGACGTGTGCTGCGGTGAGGTCGGCGACGAGGTGGTCGACGCATTTCGGGCTGCCGGGCACGACGCCCGGGCCGTCGAGCGCTGGTTCAGCATCGGTCCAGGGGGGCGGTTTCACCTCCATCTGGCGCGTGCCAACCGGGATCAACTCGAGACGGCGGGCGTCGGCAGGGAGCGCATCCACGTGGCGGGGCTGTGTACCCGTTCCTACCCCGAGGTGTTTCATTCGTATCGCGCTGCGGGGCCGAACGCCGGGCGGATGGCGGCCCTGATCAGCCCCCGCGTCTGAGGTTGCCGGCAGCCGCCGGGTTGACTACACTCCACGCGCCACTCCGTCCGCGCCGTTACGCCGGCGCACGGACCGCGAGGACCTGTTGAGCACACCACGTTCCCTGTTGGCCGGCGCCGTCAGTCTCTGCCTGGCCGGGTGGGTGGCCTCGGTCCTCGCCGTCTCGCGGCCGGTCCCGCCGCCGGCGAGGTCCGAAGAAGCGCCGCGTCCCCCCGTGCCCGCGCCGAGGCACCCTGCAGGCGGTCGCGCAGCCAAGCCAGCACTGGTCGACTACCAACGTCAGGTCAAGACGATCATCGAGGAGAACTGCCTCGAGTGTCACAGCCGGGACAAGCGCAAGGCGGGCTTGTCCCTGGCGACGTATGAGGACGTCCTCGAAGGCGGCCGCAGCGGTCCGATCGTCCGGCCTGGCAAGAGTCAGCGCAGCCTGATCGTCGATCGCCTGACCGGCGTGATCGAGCCGCAGATGCCGAAGGACGAAGTGGCACTCGATGCCGCGGATATCGACGTCATTCGCCGGTGGATCGATGAAGGGGCGCGCCCCACGCCTGACGCGCCGCCGGCCCCGCAGCCGTGGGAGGCGCCGCTCGCGCTTACACGTCCGGCAACACCGCCGACGGTCTGGCCGGCCTGGCAGGCGCCGCTGGATCGTTTCACCGCCTCCTATTTGGCGGTGCGCAAGAGTCCCCGGCCGGTGCTGGTCAGCGACGCACTCTTCGCGCGCCGTGCGTATCTGGATGCCTGGGGCTTGCTGCCGTCACCCGAGGCGCTCCAGGCGTTCATCGCCGACCGCAGTCCAGAAAAACGGGCGCGACTGGTGTGGACGCTGCTGGCGGACTCCACGAAATACGCTGACCACTGGATCACGTTCTGGAACGATCTGCTCCGCAACGAGGACGGGGTCAGTTATTTCTCGGAGACCGCGGGGCGCAAGAGCATCACGCCCTGGCTGCACTCCGCACTCGTCTCCAACCTGCCCTACGACCGCTTCGTCACGCGGCTGCTCAAACCGACCGGGCCGGCGGATCCCGACGGCTTCCTGATCGGTGTCAACTGGCGCGGCGAGACCAGCGCCGCGGTAAAGCCGTGGATGCAGGCTTCGCAGAACACCGCGCAGATCTTCCTCGGCGTAAACCTCAAGTGCAATTCCTGCCACGACAGCTTCGTCAGCAAGTGGAAGCTGAACGATGCCTACGCGCTCGCCGCGTACTTCGCGCCGGAGCCGACACTGCAGCTGTATCGGTGTGACGTAGCGCAGGAGAAATATGCGCAGCCCGGATTTCTCTTCCCGGAGTTGACCCGCGCGCCATTTTCCGACGCCCTGGCCGATCGGCGTGCTGCGGCAGCAGCTACCTTCATCGATCCACGCCTCGGCCGGCTGCCGCGCACGCTGGTCAACCGCATCTGGACCCGGCTGCTCGGCCACGGCATCGTCTCCAACCCCGACGAAATGGACGGGCAGCCGTGGAGCCCCGAGTTGCTCGATTGGCTGGCCAGCGACTTCGTCGCGCATCAGTACGACCTCAAGTACCTGATTCAGACGATCATGACCTCGCGGACGTATCAGATGCCGTCGGTGACACGCGCGGCCGAACCGCCCGACCGCGGGTATGTATTTGGCGGGCCCGAAATCCGGCGATTGACCGCGGAGCAGTTCGCCGATGCGATTGGCCTGGTCACGGGCGAGTGGGAGATTGATCCTTCAACGGGATCCCGAGGCGTACCGCCCACGAACGCGCCGCGTCCGCCGGGTTCCGCGCCGACGCAGGCCACCGCGGCGGGTACCTACGTCCGCGACTGGCGGGTGAGATCCACTGACCTGACCCGTGCCCTCGGGCGGCCGATTCGCGACCAGGTGATCTCTGTCCGCGCCTCGCAGTCCACGACCCCGCAGGCGCTGGAGCTGGTGAATGGCGAGACGTTGACGCGCCGCCTGTCGATTGGCGCACGACGTATGCTCGGCGAAATGCCGCCCGAGCCGGTCAGTCTGTATACACGCGTCGTCGCCGGCCGCACCCCGACATCGAGTGCGTTCGACATCGACATCTCGCACGTGTCCAGGCTGTGGCTCGTCGTCCAGGAGAACGGATCGAACGACGCGGAGCTGGTCCAGCCGGCCTGGGCACAGGCGGAGCTGGTCTCCGACTCCGGAACGACGCCGCTGTCCGCGCTCACACCGGCGGACGGCCGCGGGCTGCGGCCCGGGAGCGGTCCGATTACCGTCCCGGGCGGCACGGGGGCGGGTGTCCGTGTGCGCAACCCTTCAATCCTGGTCTACGACATCGCGGGGCGCGGCTTCGCCCGGTTCCGCGGCGTGATGGGGCTCGAGAACAAGATCAGCGATATCGGGTCGACCCTCAACCCGCAGGTCCGGTTCTTCGTGTTCGATACAGAGCCGAACATGGACCGCCTCGTTCCGCCGCTACCCGGCACGCCGCTGCCACAAGCGCCGCCAGTCCGGAATCGCCGCGAGGCGATCGACCGCGTCTTCTGGCAGCTGATGGGGCGTGCTCCGTCGCCGGCCGAGCGGCAGATCGCCGAGGCGACGCTGACCGACCGGTCCAGGCCTGACCGCGTGTCGCCGACGGGCCTGGCGGATCTGCTTTGGGCGCTGACGATGAAGCCGGAGTTCCAGCTGATTTATTGACCCGGGCGAGAGGCAGGGAAGGCCGGTATGGATACACCCGACGCGCCGCACATCGAACCGCACCTGACCCGCGAAGAACGGGACATCTTCGCGCGCGTGAGCCGCCGCACGTTCATGGGCGCCACCGCGGGGGCGACGCTGGCAGCGTTGGTCGGCCGCGAGCCGCAACGGCTCGATGCGGCGCAGGCGGCGACGCTGACCGCGACGGCCGATGCGGTGATCGTGCTGTGGATGGCCGGCGGGATGGCTCAGACCGAAACATTCGATCCCAAGCGCTACACGCCGTTCGAGCCGGGTGTCCCGATCGAGAAAGTTCTGAGCACGTTCCCGAGCATTCCGACCGCGGTGGACGGCATCCAGTTCACCAAGGGCCTCGAGCAGATCGCCAGCGTGATCGACCGCGGGAGCGTGATTCGCACGTTCAACGCTGCCGACCTGGGCTTCATCCTCCACTCACGCCATCAGTATCACTGGCACACCGGTTACATCCCGCCGCAGCCCATGGCGATGCCCCACCTCGGGGCGGTGATTTCGAAGACGCTCGGCCCCAGGAACCCTGACGTGCCGGCGTTCGTCGCCATCGGGCAGACGGTTGAAGGAGCGGGTGAGATCGGCACGCTGAAAGCCTTCCACACCGCCGGATTCCTCGGGACCGAGCACGGCCCGTTTCTGATCATCGATCCCAAGGACGCCGCGTCCGCGGTGCGGCCGCCGAAGGAGCTCGGTGAGGCCCGCTTCCGCAGCCGCCGGGCGCTGCTCGAGCAGCTGCTGGCGCAGGAGCCCGTATATCAGCACGGCGGCGATTTCCAGCGCGAGTCGCTCATTCGCTCGCTCGACGGCGCCGATCGGCTCCTGCGATCCCCGTCGGCCAAAGCGTTCGATCTGTCACTCGAACCGAAGGCCAGCTTCGACGCCTACAACACCGGCCGCTTCGGCCAGGGATGCCTGCTGGCGCGGCGGTTGGTGGAGGCCGGGGCGCGCTACGTCGAAGTCACGTCCGAGTACATCCCCTTCGTTTACTGGGACACGCACGAGCACGGGCACGAGCGGGCCGAGGACATGAAGAAGCTGATCGACGCTCCCGTCGCACAGCTGATCCGCGACCTCGACGAGCGCGGTCTGCTCGACCGTACGCTGGTCATCCTGGCGAGCGAGTTCGGGCGCGACGCGATGACGGAAGGGAAAGTCGGCAAGGAAGTGAAGGATCAGGCGATCAACATCCCGCCGGTGATGACCGAGATCCGCCATTACGGGATGCACCGCCATTTCACGGCGGCCGGCTCGATACTGATGTTTGGAGGCGGCATCAAGAAAGGCTTCGTTTACGGCAAGACCGCCGACGAGCGGCCCTGCACCACGATCGAGAACCCGGTGATCATGGAAGACCTGCACGCCACGATCTACCACGCGCTCGGCATTCCGCCCGACACCGCCTACGTGGTCGAACGTCGTCCCGTGTATGTGACGCGGGACGGCAAGGGCCGCGCGATCAAGGAGCTGTTCGCATGAACCGCCGCGAGTTCCTGGCCACCGCCGGCGTGGCGCCGCTGGCCGCGCCGATCCTGCTCGGAATGCAGGACAAGGCTGGCACCAAGGCGCCGGTGCTGGGCACGGGCGCGAACGTGTACGAAGCCATCCACGACTGGGGGACGCTGCCGCCCTCGATCCGCTGGGGCAACACCCACGGCGTGGTCGAGGACGCGCAAGGCTACATCTACGTCCATCACACCGTCCACGCCACCAGCGACAGCGCCGACACGGTCGTCGTCTTCGATGAGACGGGGAAGTTCGTCCGCTCGTGGGGGGCGGACTTCAAGGGCGTGGCGCACGGCCTGCACCTGCGCCAGGAAGGGAAGGACGAGTTCCTCTACTTGACCGCCAACGCCGCCAACCCGAAGATGACTCCGCAGCCGAATCTCCAGGCCGTCGTCGTAAAGACGACGTTGAAGGGGGAGGTCGTCTGGAAGATCCAGGGTCCGCCGGACATCGCGGCGTACCGGCCCGGCGCGGACGGGGCGGCCAAGCCCTACAACCCTACGAACATCGCGATCGCTCCAAACGGCGACATCTACGTAGGCGACGGCTACGGCTCGTACTACATCAATCAATACTCCAGCAGGGCGGAGTACATCCGCACGTTCGGCGGTAAGGGGTCAGAACCGGGTCTCCTCGCCGAGCCGCACGGGATCTGGGTCGACACGCGCGCCGGCGCGCCGGTGCTGGTGGTCGCGGATCGCCGCAACAACCGGCTGCAGCGTTTCACCCTCGACGGGAAGCATATCGACTTCGTGCCTGGCTTCCGCCTGCCGTGCCACTTCGACGAGCGCCAGGGGATGGTGGTGATCCCAGACCTGCACGGACGCGTGACCCTGCTCGGCAAGGACAACGCGATCGTCGAGCATCTCGGCGACTCGAACGCCGCGGACTGGAATAACCCGCTGCGCCGCGAGCCGCGCGAGAAGTTCATCCCGGGCCAGTTCATCTGCCCGCACGGCGCCTGCTTCGATCACGCTGGCAACATCTTCGTCGTCGAATGGGTGGAGGTGGGGCGGGTCACGAAGCTGCGAAGGGTCTGACGCTGACATCTGCCATCTGCCATCTGCGATCCGCCATCTGGATGCAGGATGCGTGATGCAGCATCCTGCTGAGCGACTGGAGTGCGCGTGACCGAGAATCGGTCGGACAACATCATCGCGCCGTGGTTGTCGCTCCGTCACAGCAACACGGCGATGGAGTTCTACAAGGCGGCGTTCGGCGCGGTCGAGACGTATCGGCTCGACACGCCGGAGGGTGTCATCGCGCGCCTGTCGGTCGGCGGCGCGCAGTTCTGGATCAGCCCGGGCGAGCCCGCCGGAGAGGGGCCGGAGGCCGTCGGCGGCGGCACGATTCGGCTGGTTCTCGTAGTCGCCGATCCCGATGCCGTCTTCGCGCAAGCGATCGGCGCGGGTGCGACCGCAGTCTTCCCGGTCGGCGAAGCGCACGGCTGGCGTCTGGGGCGCCTCACGGACCCGTTCGGGCTGGATTGGGAGATCGGACACGAGCTCGCGTGACGGGGCGCTCGCGTGAGAGGGAGCGCTCGCGAACGGGCTTCAGGCTTCAGGCTACGGGCCTTGTCTGGCTTCAGGCCGTTCGACGGAACACTGACAGAGCGGGCCGCGGCGCCGATGTTCAACCCCGAGCGCCGCAAGCTGGCGGAGGCCTAAAGCCCCTAGCCTAGAGCCTAGAGCCCGTGACCGTCCCCTACTGCGGCGCCTGTGTCGCCGCCGCAATGGGGACGAAGTACAAGATCCGCGAACAGTTGTCGCACTGGATCAGCGTGTCCATCCGGCGGACCTCGTTGAACACCTGCGGGCGGAGGCGCACGTTGCACTGCACGCAGCCGCCGTTGCGGGCTTCCGAGAGCGCGACGCCTTTGCGGTGTTGCGACAGCCGTTCGAAGAGGGCGAGCGCGGCGGGGGTGATCTGGGCGGTGAGGGCGGCGCGGTCGGCAGTGTGTTTCTGAAGGGTCTGGTCGAGCACCGCGCGGTCGCTTTCGATGATCTTCTTCTCGGCGGCGATTTCCGCCTGAGCCGCGGTGAGCGCCGCTTCGGCGGCTTTCAACTCCGCGCTCAGCGTGTCCTGCTCCTCCATCCGTTCGAGCAGGCGATCCTCCTGGTCGCGGACCAACTGCTCCGCAGCCTGGATCTCGTGCTGCATCGCCTGGTATTCCTTGTTGGTCTTGACCTCCATCAGCTGGCCCTTGTACTTGCTCAAGCGGCCTTGCACCGCGGCCAGTTCCTTGTCGATGTCGCGGCGCGCCGATTGGCTCACCTCGATCCGGCCTTTGATGGCGGCGACGGCAGCGGTGCGCTCGGACAACCGGGAGTCCAGCGCCGCGACCGCGCCCGGAATGTCTGCGATTCGCCGCCGCACGCGTTCGGCGGCGAGGTCGAGATCCTGGAGCTGAATCAGATGTTGGAGATCAGGATTCAAGATGCCAATACACCTTCAGTCGAGAGATGCGTCCTGCCTGTCAGCGGAAGCTCACCGGCGGACAACATGTTGCCTGCCCTCGCCCAGCGCGCGACGGCGGGCATCCGACGCGTGATCCGAGAGCGTAGGATGGGCCCACCAGGATTCGAACCTGGGACGGGCCGGTTATGAGCCGGCGGCTCTGACCGCTGAGCTATGGGCCCACCTCAGACTATATCAGTCGGCGGCCGGCCGTCGAGATAGCCACGGCGATTCGACGCCTTTCGCGAGCGGCGCCGCTCGCTCACCGTACGAAAAAAGGGCCGGGCAATCTGCCCGGCCCTCGAGTGTGTGCTGGCTACGTGCGTCCTTCGAGGAACGCCCGCAGCTTCCGGCTGCGCGAGGGGTGGCGCAGCTTACGCAGCGCCTTGGCCTCGATCTGCCGGATGCGCTCGCGGGTGACCGCGAAGCTCTGGCCGACCTCCTCGAGCGTGTGCTCGCTGCCATCGCCGACGCCGAACCGCATCTTGATCACCTTCTCTTCGCGCGGCGTCAGGGTCTTCAGGACCGACTCGGTCTGCTCCTTGAGGTTCAGGTTGATCACCGCGTCGGACGGCGACACGACCTGACGATCCTCGATGAAGTCGCCGAGATGCGAATCCTCTTCCTCGCCGATCGGCGTTTCGAGCGAGATCGGCTCCTGCGCGATCTTCAGGACCTTGCGGACCTTGGACACCGGGATGTCCATCCGCTTGGCGATCTCTTCGGACGTCGGCTCGCGGCCCAGCTCCTGGACCAGCGCGCGTGAGGTGCGAATCAACTTGTTGATCGTCTCGATCATGTGGACCGGGATCCGGATCGTCCGCGCCTGGTCGGCGATGGCGCGGGTAATCGCCTGCCGGATCCACCACGTCGCGTAGGTCGAGAACTTGTAGCCGCGGCGGTACTCGAACTTGTCGACCGCCTTCATCAGGCCGATGTTGCCTTCCTG
>Ga0207697_10000319_pt1 | contig 26864 bp, 25 predicted proteins | sample KBSSwiS5withPhiX_FD_184293 | JGI IMG/M metagenome (GOLD analysis project Ga0207697, IMG submission 184293) | Switchgrass rhizosphere microbial communities from Kellogg Biological Station, Michigan, USA, with PhiX - S5 (SPAdes) (version 2) | ecosystem: Host-associated > Plants > Roots >... | reverse complement strand
CGTCATCTGACCAAGCGCTTCGAAGCGGGCAGCGAGCGCGTCCACGCGCTCGACGACGTCGGGTTCGACGTCGAGAGTCATCAGTTCTTCACGCTGCTGGGCCCGAGCGGCTGCGGCAAGAGCACGATCCTGCGTTGCGTTGCGGGACTCGAAACACCGGATGCCGGCGAGATCGATATCGGTGGCCGGACCGTTTTCTCCTCCGTGCGGCGCATCAACAGCCCCCCGAACCGGCGCCGGATCGGCATGGTGTTCCAGAGTTACGCGATCTGGCCGCACATGACGGTCGCGCAGAACGTCTCGTTCCCGCTCGAAGTGCAGCGCAGGCCGGACGTGCGGGCGCGGACGATGGCCGCGCTCGACGTGGTCGGTCTCGCGGCGCTCGCCGATCGCTACGCGTCGCGATTGAGTGGAGGCCAGCAGCAGCGCGTGGCGTTTGCGCGCGCCGTGGTCGGCGAGCCGGAAGTGCTGTTGCTCGACGAGCCGCTGTCGAACCTCGACGCCGCGCTGCGCGAGCAGATGTGCGCTGAGTTGCGGAAGCTGCACGAACGGCTGCAGCTCACGACGCTGTACGTCACGCACGACCAGGGTGAGGCGCTGTCGATGTCGGATCGAATCGCCGTGATGCGCGAGGGCAGGTTCGTCGAGGTCGCCACGCCCGAGTTGCTGTGGAATGCGCCGCGCACTGTCTTCGCCGCGCAGTTTCTCGGCGGCGCGAATATCCTGACCGGCGACGCGACGCCGGTCCCCGGCGGATCGGTTGTCTCGACCGTCATCGGCGCCTTGCGCTCGACGCGCACGGCGAGCGGACCGGTATCGGTGTTTATCCGACCGGAGAACGTATCGCTCGCGGCCGTGGGCGAGGGCGCGAACCGTTTCGAGTGCACGGTCGTCGCCCAGCGCTTCCAGGGCGACAAGCGCGACCTCGAGCTTCAACCGAAGAGCGGCGGCCAGGTGCTGCGCTGCAAGGCCCAAACGGGCGTGCTGCCGAAGGATCGCACCGTTGCGATCTATATCCTGCCGGCCGACGTGGAAGTGTTGAGCCAGGACGCGAGCGAGGCCGCTGTGGCCCCGCGACCCGCTCGACCATGAACGGCGCGGATTCCGCGATGCGACGCCTCGACCCTTCGGAACTCGCCGCGTGGCAGTCGATCCCGTCGGCTGTGCTCAGCGACGAACGGGAGCATCGGGGCGTGCTCGCGGGTGTGCGGCCGCTGTTCGCCGGCCGTCACTTCGCGGCACAGGCACTGACGATCGAAGTCGGTGCCGTTACCGACGGTGCTCCCCGCGACGCGCTTGCGCTCGCATGGCCCGGTGCGTGCATCGTCATCGACGCGCGCGCGACACCAGACGCGGCGGTGTGGGGCGGGAACCTCATCCGGATTGCGCACGCGCGTGGTGTCGCGGCCGTGGTCGTCGACGGCTGCGTGCGCGACGTCGTCGACCTGCGCGATAGCGGAATTGCCGTGTGCAGCCAGGGAGTGACGCCGCGCGGGCCGACGTGGGGCGGGCGTATCGGCGGCGTTATCCACTGCGGCGGCGTGGAGATCAAGCCGGGCGACCTGATCGTCGGCGACGACGACGGTGTGATGGCCGTGCCGCTCGACGACGTGAACGAAGACCTGCTGGCGCGCTGCCGAAGGCGAGTGATGCGCGAAGCGCAAGGAGCGAGCGAATGACGGATACGGATGCCAGTGCCGCGTGGTGCAGCGATGCGCTGGCCGAACTGCTGCGCAACCTCGACATCGGGTTCATTGCACTGAGCCCGGGGTCGAGCTTCCGGGGATTGCACGAGAGTCTTGTCAACCTGCTCGGCAATCGCGATCCCGAGATGCTGCTGTGCCTTCACGAGGAGCATGCAGTCGCGATCGCCCATGGCTGGGCCAAGGTCACCGGCAAGCCGATGGGCGTGCTCGTGCACGCGAATGTCGGCCTGATGCACGCGACGATGGCGATCTACAACGCGTTCTGCGATCGCGTCCCGATGCTGGTGATGGGCGGCGTCGCCCCGATGGATGCGGGCCGGCGCATATCGCCCGCGCACTGGTATCACAGCGTGCTCGACCAGGGCGCGCTCGTGCGCGACTACGTCAAGTGGGACGACCAGCCGTTCTCGCTGCGGGGCACGCTCGAAGCGCTGCTGCGCGCCAACCAGTTGACGCGCACGGTGCCCATGGCACCGTGCTACGTCTCGATCGACCAGCGAATGCAGGAGGATCCGCTCCCGGACCAGCTGGTCGCGCGCGACGTCGCCCGCTACGCGCCTGCAGTGCCATTTCGACCCGACGGCGATGCCGTGCGTCGCGCTGCGCAAATGCTCGTCGGCGCTGCGAACCCGGTGATCCTGGCGGGGCGCGTTTCTCGCGACGAGACCGCATGGACCGCGCGCGTCGCGCTCGCCGAAGCGCTGGGCGCCGACGTGATCACCGACATGAAGGTCGCCGCGGCGTTTCCGACCGATCATCCGCTGCATCCAGGCGATCCGATGCTCGTGTTCGCCGACGAGAAAAGCCTTGCGGCGATTCGCGGCGCCGACGTCATCGTGAGCCTCGACTGGGTCGACATGGTCAACCTGTTCGCGCGCGTGTGGCCCGACGGGTCCGTGCCATCGAAGGTCATCCAGATCTCGGCGGACCGCCTCGTGCACAAGGGCTGGACGCGCGATCACATGGGCTTGCCGGCCGTCGATCTCGACATCCTCGCCGAGCCCTGCGCGACCGTGCCGTTGCTGCTCGACGAGATCCATAAGCTCGGCGACCACGGTCTGGCCGAGCGGGCCGCGGCACGGATTGCAAAGCGGCGCGGCGAGACGCGGTCACGGCAACCGAAGCGCGCGGTGCACGCGGGCGCCGACGACATCGCACTGTGGGACATGGGCGTGTGCCTCGATGCCGCCAGGGGAAAGCGCGCGATGACGCTCATTCGCGCGCCGCTCGGTTGGCACGCCGGCGCGCTGGCGTTTCGCCATCCGCTGGACTACCTGGGTTACGACGGATCGGGCGGGATCGGCTCCGGTCCAGGCCACGCCGTCGGAGCGGCACTGGCATTGAAGGGTACCGGACGCCTGCCGGTGGCGCTGGTGGGCGACGGCGATTTCCTCATGGGCGTCACGGCGCTCTGGACGGCGGTCCATCATCGGATACCGGCGCTCGTGATGATTGCGAACAACACGTCCTATTTCGTCGACGAGGAGCACCAGCGGACCGTGTCGCGGCAGCGGGGTCGCAAGCTCGAAAACGCGTGGATCGGCCAGCGCCTCGAAGACCCTCCGATCGATCTTCCGGCGATGGCGCGCGCGCAAGGGTGCTCGGTCGAGCGCGTCGAGCGGCGCTCCGACCTGACGGACGCTATCGAACGCGGAATTGCCGCCGTCGATGCAGGCGCGTGTCACGTGATCGACGTGAAGATCCTGCCCGATTACACGGGTCTTCTCGGATGATGGAGAGCACCATGCAATCGCATTCGCCGTCCAATCGCAGTGGGCCCATCGACCTGCGCCCGATCGCGCCGCAGATCGGTGTCGAGCTCGTCGGTGCGGATCTCGCGCGGCCGATCGACGCCGACACGTTTGCCGGACTGCGCGCCGCGTGGGTCCAGCACACGATCCTGCTGGTGCGAGGACAGGAACATCTTCGGCCCGAGGATCTCATCGCGTTCGCCCGCCGTTTTGGTGACCTCGACGAGCACGATCAGCCGCAATACTGCCTCGCCGGCTATCCCGAGATCGCGCTGGTGTCGAACGTCAAGGAGGGCGACCGCTATGTGGGCGCGCCGAAGGCGGGCCGCCAGTGGCACAGCGATGCGCAGTATCTGCGTCGACCGCCGTCGGCGTCGCTGCTCTGGGCGAAGGAGATTCCGCCCACTGACGGCAACACATGCTTCGCCAACATGGTTGCCGCGTATCGCGAGCTCGATCCGGCGCTCCGGCAGCGGATCGCGCCGCTTGCGATCAACTTCAGCCGCGTACGCGCGTATGCCCTCTACCATCCCGAGCGGCCGCCGCTGTCGGATGACGAAAAGGCCCGCCTGCCCGACGTCCGGCACCCGATCGTCCGCACGCATCCTGAAACCGGCGAGCGCGCACTCTACATCGGAGGCGAGCAGCACGGCGGCACCGTCGTGGGAATCCCGGAACCCGAAGGCAACGCGTTGATGCGCGAGCTCCGCGATTTCGCCACGCAACCCAGGTTCTCGTACGAGCACCGCTGGCGCGTCGGCGATCTCATCGTCTGGGACAACCGCAGCACGATGCACTGCGCGCTGCCGTTCGACGAAGAGCATTACCGGCGGATGATGTACCGCCTTCAGGTTGCCGGCAACGAACCGCATTGAGGTGAACATGAAGATCAAGAAAGCGAGTCCCGGTCTCGATCAGCGCAACCGTCTCGGGTCCATTCTCGGCGAGGGCTTCGTCGTGGAGGATTTCGATGCCGCGTGCCCGCTCGCCGAGCAGGTTGGTGATGCGGACGTGCTGTTGGTGCGTGACCTTCCGATCACGCGCGAAGTGATCGATGCGGCGTCAAAGGTCCGCTTGATCCAGCGGCCGGGCGACCACCTGCCGCGGGTCATCGACCTCGCACATGCACGAAGCAAGGGCATTCCCGTGTCGCGTTTTCCGTCGAAGGTTCAGGGCTCGCCGGCGCGTGATGTCGCCGAGCACGCGTTCTACCTTTTGCTTGCGCTGGCCAAGCAGCAATGGCTCGCGCGGGCGAGTGTGAAGGCGCGCAAGGCCGGATTGCCGAAGACGATGTCCGTGCACGGCAAGACGCTCGGGCTCGTCGGACTGGGAAACACGGGCGAAGCGCTCGCGCGGCTGGCAGTACCGTTCGGCCTGCGGGTCGTGGCCGTCAAGCGATCGGCCGACGATGCGCTCGCACGCGAACTGGGGCTGACGTGGCTCGGCACGATGGATCGCTTGCCCGAACTTCTCGCGGAGTCGGATTTCGTCTCGCTGCACCTGCCGCAGACACCCGAGACGGTCGACTTCATCGGTCGCGATGAATTGTCGCGGATGAAGAGTGGCGCGTTCCTGATCAACATCTCGCGCGCGCCGATGGTGAACCGCGCGGCGCTGGCAGAGGCGCTGCAATCGGGGCATCTGGGCGGCGCGGGTCTCGATGTCTGGTGGCAGGAACCCGCCGATCCGGCTGACCCGCTGCTTGCGTTGCGCAATGTCGTGCTGACGCCGCACATCGCCGCTGATACGACGGAATCGGAAACGAGGCTCGCCGAACTGACGGCGGAGAACGTGCGGCGCATCGCGCGTGGCGAAGCGCCGCGCTACGTCGTCGGCGTCGACGTCGACGAAGGGAAGTGACACGATGACCATCTCCGGCGGCGGGCGAACCGGCGGCGAAGTGCTCGCGGACGCGCTGCTGCTCCACGGCGTCGACATGGCATTCGCGGTTTGCGGCGAAAGCTTCCTGCCATTGCTCGATGCGCTGCTCGATCGCCCGCAACTGCGCCTGATCAGCTGCCGGCACGAAGCGGGCGCCGCCGTGATGGCCGAAGCGAGCGCCAAGTTGACCGGCCGGCCCGGCGTGTGCCTGGTGTCGCGGGGCCCGGGCGCATGCCACGCGACAATTGGCCTGCACACGGCCTTCCAGGATGCGACGCCGCTCTTGCTGCTGGTCGGCCAGGTGCCGCGGTCGTATCTCGAGCGGGAAGCGCAGCAGGAAATCGAATATCGCACGATGTTCGGCCCGCTCGCGAAATGGGTGGCGGAGATCAACCAGGTCGAACGCATTCCGGAACTCGTGCATCGCGCGTTTCGCGTTGCTGCATCGGGTCGTCCTGGACCCGTCGTGCTGGTGCTGCCGGAAGACATGCTCGAGGATCGAACGGCTGCCGCCGATTGCCCGCCCGCGCCGCTCGCGCGCGCTCATCCAGGCCGCGAAGAGCTCGCCGCGGTGCGTAATCTTCTTGACAACGCCGAGCGGCCGATCGTGATCGTCGGCGGCGCGCCGTGGTCCGACGCGGCGTGCGATGCAATCGTCCGCTTCGCCGCGGCGAACGACCTCCCCGTGTGCTGCAGCTACCGGCGCCTCGACCTCTTCCCCTCGCGGCATGACTCGTTTGTGGGGGAGCTCGCCGTTTCGTCGAACCCGGCGCTCCTGCGACGGGTGCGCGAAGCCGACGTCGTCGTCGCCATCGGAACGCGGCTGTCGGAACCGACGACGCAGGATTACACGCTGATGAGCGTGCCGGTGCCACGGCAGAAGCTCGTTCACGTGTATTCGTCGGCCGAGGAGATCGGGAGCGTCTACCGGCCCACGGTTGCGATCCAGTCGGGGCTTATCGAATTCGCGGAGGCCATTGCCGGGATGACGATCGATGGTTCCAGGCGATGGTCGGAATGGCGGCGAGAGCTTCGCTCGCTCTATATCGACGACGCCACGCCACCGGTCAGGAGCACGGCATTCGATCCGGGACAGGCGATGGCGTGGCTGCAGGAACGCTTGCCCCTCGATGCGATCGTCACGTTCGACGCTGGCGCATTCACTGGCTGGCCGCAGCGATTCCTGTCGTTCGGACGGCCGGGTCGCGCACTTGCACCGATCAGTGGTGCGATGAACTACGGATTGCACGCGGGGATCGCGGCAAGCCTCTGCGCACCCGAGCGCGTCGTGGTCGTATGCGTAGGCGACGGCGGCTTCACGATGAGCGAGGCCGAGCTCGCGACGGCACGCCGCTACGGTGGCCGTTTCGTCGTCCTGCTGTTCAACAACGGCCAGTTCGGCAGTGTTCGCGTTCATCAGGAGCGTCGCTATCCTGGAAGAACGATTGGAATGGACCTGACGAATCCCGATTTCGTGAAGCTCGCGCAAAGCTACGGCGCCCACGCCGAGAGCGTGCACCGAACCGAAGACTTCGGCGCGGCGTGGGCGCGCGCAACGGCGAGCGGCACTGCGGCCGTAATCGAGCTGCGGCTCGATCCGGAGCAACTGAATTCGCGCGTAAGCGTGTCCGAGCTGCGCGCCGCGCGCCGCGCGAGCCCTGGCGCACACTGACGATGCACATGCGCCCGCTGAAGCGTACGCAACCCTGGGGGTGGGTGCGAATATAATCGTAGGTGGAACGCGACCCGAACGAGGGGTCGCATGAACCTGCAATGCGCTGCGAAACGGCAGCCCATTGCAACCAGTTTGGTGCAGCGGGCGAGGCAATTGACGCGGCCCGCAATGGAGGAGTGACGATGGACCTGACAACGCTCGAACGCCTGCCGATGTGGATCGGGGGCAGCGCCTACGCGCCTACGACGACGCGCTACGGCGAAGTGACCAACCCGGCCACCGGCGAGGTCATCCGGCACGTGCCGTTCGCCAACGGTGCCGACGTCGATGCCGCTGTCGCCTCGGCCGCGAACGCGTTTGGTGCATGGTCGACGACGCCCGCACTGCGGCGTGCGCGCGTGCTGATGAAGTTTCGCGACCTGCTGGACCGGCACCGCAAGGACCTGGCGAAGATCGTCACGCAGGAACACGGCAAGACACTGACCGATGCCGAAGGGTCGGTGACGCGCGGCATGGAAGTGGTCGAGTTCGCAACGGGCATTCCGCATCTCTTGAAGGGCGAGCATAGCGACAGCGTCGGCACCGACGTCGACAGCTGGTCGATGCGCACGCCCGTTGGCGTGTGCGTCGGCATTACGCCGTTCAACTTCCCGGCGATGGTGCCGATGTGGATGTTTCCGATTGCGATCGCGTGCGGTAACACGTTCGTGCTGAAGCCGTCGGAGCGCGATCCGACGCTGTCGCTGCGCCTCGCCGAGTTGCTGCAGGAAGCGGGACTTCCGGACGGCGTATTCAACGTCGTCCACGGCGACAAGGAGGCAGTCGACGCCCTGCTCGGTCATCCGCTGGTGCGAGCCATCTCGTTCGTGGGCTCGACGCCGATCGCCAAGTACATCTACGAGACGGGTGCGCGCAATGGCAAGCGGGTGCAGGCACTGGGCGGCGCGAAGAACCACGCGATCGTCATGCCGGATGCCGACCTCGATTTCGCGACAGAAGCGATCATCGGCGCCGGCTACGGATCGGCCGGCGAGCGCTGCATGGCCATCTCCGCGGTCGTTGCGGTCGGCGACGTCGCCGACGCGCTCGTGGATCGCCTCGCCGTGCGCGCGCGCAAAGTCACCACAGGCCCGGGTGATGCGACCGACATCGAGATGGGGCCGGTCATCACCTGTGCCGCGCGGGACCGGATCACCGGGCTCATCGATCGTGGCGTCACCGAGGGTGCAGACCTGGTCGTCGACGGTCGCCGGCCGAAGATCGCGGGGCACGAAGGCGGGTTTTTCGTCGGCCCAACGCTGTTCGACCGCGTCAAGCCCGACATGGCGGTGTATCGCGAGGAGATTTTCGGTCCTGTGCTTACCGTCGTGCGTTCCGAATCCCTCGCCGATGCGATCGCGATGATCAACGCGAATCCGTATGCAAACGGCGCCGCGCTCTTCACGAGGTCCGGACATGCAGCGCGACGCTTTCAGCAGGACGTCGAAGTCGGGATGGCGGGCATCAACGTACCGATCCCCGTGCCGATGGCCTTCTACTCGTTCGGCGGCTGGCGCAACTCGCTGTTCGGCGACTTGAACGTCCATGGCGCGGATGGCGTGCGGTTCTACACGCGGATGAAGACCGTAACGGCGCGCTGGCCCGACGATGGCAGCGCGGCCCCCGGGTTCCACATGCCGCTGATGGGTTGACGGCCGCACGATCCGGCGGCAGCGCTCGTTGCGCGCGGCTGTCATGCAGCCGTCATTCATCGAGGGCCCGCCACGACAGCCGGCGGTGCGTTGCTGTTTCGCCGAGGATCACCTGCACGAACGCGGCTGTGCCCGCCGGCCCGTCGACGCGAACGGTGACGCGGTAAATGGGTGTTCGCGGAGGTTCGCCCGCGCCCGGCGTTCCGCGTGCGGCAGCGACGCTCGGCGGCGTTAGCGTGCAATTGTCGGCGGATGCGGCGCCTGGCCGCAGGCACAGGCGCTCGATCAGATAACGAAGTTGGTGACGATCGCCGGCATCGATGACCGCGGCGTTGGTTGGATAGCTCGCGATTACCTGCAATGCACGGGGCACGCTCCGGCCATCCTCGCCTGGCTGCTTCGACGCAAAATAGCTGTGTTGCAGGTCATCGTTTAGACGGTTGGCGATCGCGCCCGTTTCGAACAGCGCCGCGACCGCACGCTCGATCGCATCCGACGCCAACAGGGTCGCGTGCGTTCGCGCGTCGACATTGCCGCTGATCGTCGCGTCGGTGGCGACCGCGCGGTCGAGCGCGATGCCCGCCATTGCGAGCGCAATGATCGCCATCATCGCGACGAACAGGACCACGCCACGCTGCGCGCGAGGGCTGGTAGGGCGCTGCCGCCTGTGCGGGGTCACGAAGCCCGGTTCCACAGCGCGTTGCGGAGAGGCACGACCGTTTCCATGATTCGATAGCGATAGGCGCCGCCAACCGTTGCCGGGATCGTTCCCTCGAGCCGACCGGGACAGGCGCTCTTGTTCGCAAGTTCGCAATCGAACAGCACCCAGTGGAAATCGCGTATTCGCGTGGGGTCGATCCGTTCCGTGCGGGCGATGACGCCGATGCGAAGCGCCTTGATCCGGTCGAACGTCGCCCGGGGTGTTACCAGGACGTTCGCCGGGCTCCACGCACCTGTGGCACTGACCCACGTATCGAGCGCGCCGTCGCCATCGCTGTCGATGCCGTACTGGAACTTGACGTTTACGAGGTTCGACACGAGGGGGTTCGGTGCATCGCCGTTGCCGATGTCGGTGCTGCGAAGCGTGCCGGACACGACGTCATACCGCGAAGTCGACGCGCGACCTGCTGGTCCGAGGCTCAGCAGCACCGATGTGGCGGGCAGGTCGACGTCGACAGGCGCATGCGTAACGTCGATGACACCCGGACCGGCAGCAGCGATATCGGTCACGTCGGTGGTCACACATCGACCGTCGCGGCTGGTTGCGATGACGCGATCGCCCACCGAGAAACCGTCGACGGCCTCGACCTGGAAGTCACTGCCTGCCGAAGCCGCGGAAACGAATCGAGCAGGCACGGCCGTTGCGGCGTACGACTGCCGGACGACGAGCGCGTCAGGCCGGTCGGCGCGGCCGCTGTCGGTGATCAGCAGCGCCAGTGGACGCAGCGCAGTTGCCACATCCGCGGTGGTCGGGCAGCCATCGAAGGCTTCCGCCGCCTGGGCGAGACCCGCACCTGCGTTGGCGACCTGGATGGCCAGCGTTCGCAGCGCGAAAGCGGCGGCGCCGTGGGCGTCGGCAGCGCCGGAGACGCTGCGCTGGATCGTCTGGACGACGATGAACGACTGCGCGACGACAATGATCGTCAGCGCCGCGACAACGAGCGCGACGATGACGTCGACAAGCGTCACGCCGCGTTCGCCGCGATGGGCTGCGAGGCGATGGCACCGCGTTGCGCCGACGCCGGATCGCAGGCGCACGGACTCTGTCATGGCCCCACCACCGTGCTCATCGACGTGTGATGAGGCGTTGTCGCGGTGGGCGATTGCCATGTCACGCTCACGGTGACACGACGCGTTCCCGCCGATGGCCCGTCCGTGACCGAGACAGTGGGGAGGTTGGCCAGGAAAGTCACGCCGGGCAGGCGCTGCGCTGCGGCGTGGATGGCGGCAAAACCCGCCGAGCCCGGCGCGTCGTAGCGCGTGGTGAGCGTTGCCGGATTCTCGACGGCCATGCGCGCAACGGCGGACGCTGCGATCTCCGCAGCCTCCGCCCGCAGCAGCGAATCGCCGCTCGCGCGTACGAGGCCCGCGATCAGCGTGAACACACCGGTGGTGGCGATCGAGACCACCAGGATTGCCAGCAGCGCCTCGATGAGGAAGGCGCCGTGCGCGCGAACGGCGCGCGGCCTCCGCGAATTCGTACGCAGCGCGCGAAGGTCAGGCACAGGAACCGTCCTGGCGGATGGTCCAGCAGCCGGCCGTGCGGGACCAACCCGGCGGGACGGAAACCGTGGACTTCGTGCCCAATTGGTCGATCGCATAGACGAACGACGTCATGCCCTTGGCGGCGATTCCGGTTGCGGTGACCGTGAACGTCGTCGCGGTGGCCTCGCACTGGACAGCAAACGAGTCGGTAACGCTCGATGCCGGCAGCACGCCACAACGTCCGGATGCGTCGACATACGCGCGCTCGTCGAGAAAATAGTCTTCGAGCCGCAAGCGTGCGTCGGACAGGCGGCTTACCGCATCGAGGATCCGGCTGCGCTTGACGTACGCCGAGTAGGAGGGCAGCGCGATCGTCGCCAGCGTTGCGACGATCGCGACGACGATCATCATCTCGAGCAGCGTGAACCCGCGTAAGCACCGGTGGATCATGGGCAATCCTCGGTTGTCTGCTCGACGCGTGCGCGTCCGCTGTTGGCCAGAATCACCTTCCGCAGCTTGTACCCGGTACGGCACGTGGCGAACGTGCCCATCTGCAGCGCGCCGTCGATTCGACGGGCATAGCCGAGGCTGGTGTAGGACACGTAGTCGGCGACCGGCCGATTGCCCCTGATCGTGATGCCGCGTCGCGCCGCCGGCTCGCGCGCGATGACCGTTGCCGGGGCGTCGCTGCCTGCTACGGGTGCTGCCACGATCGTCCAGCCGCCTTCCCATGCTGCCGGCAACCCCGGGCATTCGCCCCCGGCAGCAGGACAAACGTCCACCCGGACGCCGCGCTTGACGGCCTCGCTGCGCGCGCGATCGAGCGCGTGCAGCAACGCGTCGGCGCGGTCGCGCAGGTCGCGCTCCGCCATCCAGCGACCCCACTGCGGGAGCCCCATCGAAAGCACGATCCCTGCAATTGCCAGCGCGACCAGCAGTTCGAGCAGCGTGATGCCGCGGATGCGATTTGACATGCGGACCTGCGGGTTCGGGGACATTGCGTGCAGTTTAGGAAGCGTCGCTCGAGCGCCGGAATCGACCGGATGGCCTAGGTCGTCGGGCGGATGGACGAGCGGGTCTTTTCCCTCTCGCTTGACAGCAGATGTTTGAGGTCTAAACTATTTCGCCAAAGGGGGCCGCCGTCCGTCGTAGCGGGCGGCGAGGGTACGATCATGCGGATCTTGTGCGTCGGTGGCGGACCGGCCGGCCTCTATCTGGCGCTGCTGATGAAGCGCGCGGACGTACGCCATCATGTCCGCGTCGTCGAGCGCAACCGCGCGTACGACACGTTCGGCTGGGGTGTCGTCTTTTCCGATCAGACGCTCGGCAATCTCGCCGAAGCCGATCCCGACACGGCGGCTGCGATCGCCGGCGCTTTCAATCGCTGGGACGACATCGACGTCCATTTCAAGGGACGCACGATCACGTCCGGCGGCCATGGCTTCTGCGGCATAGGGCGCAAGCGACTGCTCAACATCCTGCAGCATCGCTGCGAGGCGCTGGGTGTCGAGCTCGTGTTCGAAACGATCGTTGACGATGAGCGCGAGGCAGCAGCCGCGTTCGATGCCGATATCGTCGTTGCGGCGGACGGCATCAACAGCCGGGTGCGCGAGCGCTATGCCGCGTCGTACGCGCCGGATATCGACCTGCGGAACTGCCGTTTCGTGTGGCTCGGCACCAAAAAGCGCTTCCCGGCGTTCACATTCGCGTTCGAACAGACGCAGCACGGCTGGTTTCAGGCGCATGCGTACCAATACGACGCCGATACGTCGACGTTCATCGTCGAGACGCCGCAGCACGTGTGGGAGGCCGCCGGGCTCGACCGGATGTCGCAAGACGAGAGCGTCGCGTTCTGCGAGCGACTTTTCGCGCGCTATCTCGACGGCGAGCATCTCATCTCGAACGCGAAGCATCTGCGTGGCTCTGCGATCTGGATCCGCTTTCCGCGCGTCATCTGCCGTTCGTGGACCCACTGGGAACGGGTACGCGATCGCGACGTCCCGGTCGTGCTGATCGGCGATGCGGCGCATACGGCGCACTTCTCGGTAGGCTCGGGGACGAAGCTGGCCCTCGAGGACGGCATCGCGCTGGCGCACGCGCTTCAGTCGGAACCCGACATGCGCACGGCGTTGGCCACCTACGAGGCGGAGCGTAGCGTCGAAGTGCTGAAGCTGCAGAATGCCGCGCGCAACTCCACCGAGTGGTTCGAGCACGTCGACCGCTACACGTCGTTCGACGCGCTGCAGTTCGCGTACAGCCTGCTGACGCGCAGCCAGCGCATTTCGCACGAGAACCTGAGGCTGCGCGACGCCGGATTCGTCCGCAGCGCGGAAAGCTGGTACGCGCAGCGGGGCGTGGCTGCTGCCGGGCGGCCTCCGCCGCCGATGCTGACGCCGTTCAGGCTACGCGGCGTCACGCTGGCGAACCGGATCGTCGTTTCGCCGATGGCGCAGTACTCGTGCGTCGACGGCGTGCCGGACGACTACTACCTCGTTCACCTGGGCAGTCGCGCGCACGGCGGCGCAGGCCTCGTGTTCACCGAGATGACATGCGTGGCCGCGGATGCGCGCATAAGCCCCGGTTGTGCCGGCCTGTACGACGATGTCCAACGCGATGCGTGGCGGCGCATCGTCGATTACGTGCATGCGCGCACACCCGCAAAGATAGCGTTGCAACTCGGCCACGCCGGACCCAAGGGCTCGACGCAGCTCGGCTGGGAGGACGCGGACGAGCCGCTCGTCGAAGGCAACTGGCCGCTGATCGCGCCGTCGGCAATCGCGTATGGCCCCGGAAACCAGGTGCCGCGGGCGATGACGGCGGAGGACATGACGCGCGTTCGTGACGAGTTCGTCGCAGCGACGGCGCGGGCGATCGATTGTGCCTTCGACTGGCTCGAGCTCCACTGTGCGCACGGCTATCTGCTCTCGGCATTCCTCTGCCCGCTGACGAACCAGCGCGGCGACGAATACGGGGGCACGTTGGAAAACCGCTGCCGCTATCCGCTCGAGGTCTTTCGCGCGATGCGTGCGTACTGGCCGGCGGAGCGGCCGCTGTCGGTGCGCATTTCCGCGCACGACTGGGCACCCGGTGGCAACACGCCGGACGACGCGATCGCGATCGCGCGGCTGTTCAAGGATGCAGGCGCCGACTTGATCGATGTCAGCTCGGGCCAGACGACGCGCGAGGCGCGGCCGATCTACGGACGCATGTACCAGACCCCGTTCTCCGACCGGATTCGCAATGAAGTCGGTATCGCGACGATGGCGGTGGGCGCGATCTTCGAGCCGGATCACGTGAACAGCATCCTGATGGCCGGTCGCGCCGATCTGTGCGCGCTCGGCCGTCCGCACCTCGCGGATCCGTACTGGACGCTGCACGCGGCGGCGCAGCTTGGCTATCCGGATGTCGACTGGCCCGTCCAGTATCGGCAAGGCAAGACGCAGCTCGAACGCAATCTGGCGCGTGCCGCGGCGATGGCCGACGAGCGACCGGAGGCTAACGGATGAGCGCGGCGGGCGAGACATCGGGCGACAGCCTGCGCGGGTGTCGGGCACTAATAACAGGTGGCGGCAGCGGCATCGGTCTCGCGATCGCGCGGCGTTTCGATGCGATGGGCGTGGAGCTCATCCTCGTCGGCCGCGACCGGGCCCGCCTCGAGAGGGCCGTTGCCGCGCTCGAGCATTCCGATCGGCATAGCGCCTGCGTGTGCGACGTCGGAGACGACTCGGCCGTGAACCGGATGTTCGACGACCTCGCCGGTCAGCAACGGTCGCCGCAGATCGTCGTCAACAACGCCGGCAGCGCGACCAGCGCGCGGGTGAGCGAGACGTCGACCGAAGCGTGGGACGAGACGTTACGCGTCAACCTCTCCGGCGTGTTCCATTGCACGCGTGCGGCGCTAAGGTCGCTTGTCGCATTGCCGTTTGCGCGGATCGTCAACGTTGCGAGCACGGCGGGCCTGATCGGCTATCCGAATGTCGCCGCGTACTGTGCGGCCAAGCACGGCGTCATCGGCTTCACGCGCGCGCTCGCGCTCGAAGTCGCGCGAACCGGCCTCACCGTCAATGCCGTATGTCCCGGCTACACGGAAACGTCGATCGTCGACGAGGCTATCGGAAGCATCGTCGAGGCCACGGGTCGTTCACCCGCCGACGCTCGCGAGATGCTGCTGCGACGCAACCCCCAACGGCGCCTCGTTTCACCGGACGACGTAGCCGCCACGGTGGAGTGGCTGTGCTTGCCCGAATCCCGGTCGATCAACGGACAGGCGATCTCCGTGTCCGGCGGCGAGGTGATGACAGGATGAATACGATCTTCGAATCCCAGGCGTTCGGCGCTCAGGCATCGGCGCTCGACGACGATCACGCGTCGCTGCGACTGTGGCTGCGCCTGCTGACATGCACGGCCACCATCGAGCGCCATGTGCGAGAGCGGCTGCGAGTACGCTTCGACACGACGCTGCCACGCTTCGACATGATGGCGCAGCTCAATCGGGAGCCGCGCGGGCTCAAGATGAGCGAGCTGTCGCGGCGTCTGATGGTCACCGGCGGCAACGTGACGGGCCTCACCGATCAGCTGGTCGCAGAAGGACTCGTCGTCCGGCGCGGGATTCCCGGCGATCGACGGGCTTACAACGTGCGTCTTACGCCGAAAGGCAAGCGGCAGTTCGACGCGATGGCCGTCGAGCACGAACGGTGGGTGATCGAGCTTCTGAATGAGATTCCCGCAGAGGAACGCGCCGTGTTGTTCGAGTCGCTCGGACATCTGAAATCCGCGATCGCCGCACGGCTTGCGACAACGACCGGGTCTAACACATGAGCCCGGCGATGGACCGCGCCCATCTCGAGTGGCCGTTCTTCGATGCACAGCATCGAGCATTGGCAGCGGACGCGGATCGCTGGGCGATCGGCGCACTGCAGCGGCTGAAGACGGAAGCCGAGATTCGTGGCTCGAACGGCCTCGCACCCCAGAACGACTACGTCGAGGCCAACGTCGATGCGATCTGCCGGCGCCACGTTGCGTCGCTCGGCGCGGCGGGGCTGTTGCGCCACTGTGTTCCAGCGCGCTTCGGCGGTGCGTCTGCGCACGTCGACTCGCGCGCGCTGTGCGTACTGCGCGAATCGCTCGCCTGGCACGACGGTCTCGCCGATTTCGCATTCGCGATGCAAGGCCTTGGTGCCGGACCGATCGCGCTCGCCGTCGAGGGCAAGGAGCACCCGGCCTCGCACTGGCTAGGCGAAGTAGCGCACGGCAGGGCCATCGCGGCATTCGCGTTGTCCGAGCCCGACGCGGGTTCCGATGTTTCGGCGATCAAGTCACGCGCAACGCGCGACGGCGACCAGTTCGTCATCGACGGCTGCAAGACGTGGATCTCCAATGGCGGCATCGCCGATTTCTACTGCGTGTTCGCGCGCACAAGCGACGAGCCCGGTGCGCGCGGCATCTCCGCATTCGTCGTGCCGGCCGACACTGCCGGCCTCACGGTCGCGCAGCGGATCGAAGTGATCGCACCCCACCCGCTCGCGCGACTCGAGTTCGATGGGTGCCGGTTGCCGGCGAGCGCGATGCTCGGCAATCCCGGCGATGGATTCAAGCTCGCGATGCGCACGCTCGACATCTTTCGCGCGTCGGTCGGCGCCGCGGCCGTAGGCTTTGCGCGCCGTGCGCTCGACGAGTCGACGGAGCACGCACGTACGCGCAGGATGCTCGGCGGAACGCTCGGCGAGCGCGACGTGGCCCGCTCGATGCTCGGCCAGATGGCCGCGGACATCGACGCCGCGGCGCTGCTCGTCTATCGGGCCGCATGGACGCGCGACGTCAAGCATCGGCGCACGACGAAGGAAGCGGCGATGGCCAAGCTTGTCGCGACCGAGCTCGCGCAACGCGTGATCGACGATGCCGTCCAGTTGCACGGCGCGCGGGGTGTCGCGCGTGGCGAGTGCGTCGAGCGGCTGTATCGCGAGATCCGGGCGCTACGCATCTACGAGGGCGCGACCGAAGTGCAGCGCCTCGTCATCGGCCGCGAGCTGCTGCGTCCGCCGCCACCGGGGGCGGCCCCATGAATGCGTCGGGGCACGTCGACACGTTCGCGCGCGACAACCTGCCGCCGCGCGACGCGTGGCCTGACTTCCTGTTCGACCTGCCGGAGCTGCAATATCCGGCGCGGGTGAATTGCGGTGCCGCGTTGCTCGACGGCGCCGTCGCGCGCGGCTGGGGAGCGCGTACGGCCATCATCGCCGAGGACGGCTCGCGGCTGAGCTATGCGGCGCTGTTGGCGGACGTCAATCGGATCGCGAACGTGCTCGTCGACGATATGCGGGTCGTCCCCGGCAACCGCGTGCTGCTCCGCGGCTCCAATTCGCCGGCCATGGCGGCCGCATGGTTTGCGGTTGTCAAGGCTGGAGGCGTCGCCGTCGCGACGATGGCGCTGCTCCGCGCGCGAGAGCTCACCGAGATCATTGCGAAGGCGCAGGTGACGCACGCGCTGTGCGACGCGAGGCTTGCCGGTGAGCTCGACGCTGCGCGTACCGCATGCCCGACGTTGCGCGAAGTCGCGCACTTCGCCTCGGACACCGCCGATGGACTGGAGGCGCGGGCTCGGCAGAAGGCCGACGACTTTACGAACGTCGACACCGCCGCGGACGACGTCGCGCTGATCGCGTTCACGTCGGGCACCACGGGCAAGCCGAAGGGGACGATGCATTTTCATCGCGACGTGTTGGCAGCGTGCGATTGCTGGCCGCGGACCACGCTCCGTGCGACCGAGGACGACCTCTTCACCGGCAGCCCCCCGCTCGCGTTCACGTTTGGCCTCGGTGGGCTGCTGTTGTTTCCGATGCGCATCGGTGCTGCGACACTGCTGGTCGAGCGGCCGGCGCCCGAGCACCTGCTGCTCGCGATCGCGCGGCATCGCGCGACCGTGCTGTTCACGGCGCCGACATCGTATCGTGCGATGGCGCCCCGCGTGCACGAGCACGACATCCGCTCGCTGCGCAAATGCGTGTCCGCCGGCGAAGCGCTTCCCGCGGCCACGCGCAAGCTGTGGAAGGACGCTACAGGTATCGAGATCATCGACGGCATCGGCTCGACGGAACTGTTGCACATCTTCATCTCCCATGATGAAGCGCATGCCCGCGCCGGCGCGACCGGGACGCCGGTCCCCGGCTACCGTGCGTGCATCATGGACAGCGCCGGAAATCCGCTGGCACCGGGCAACGTCGGCTACCTTGCCGTCAAGGGACCGACCGGGTGTCGTTACCTCGCCGACTCGCGCCAGTCCACCTACGTCAAGGATGGCTGGAATTACACGGGCGACGCCTACCTCGTCGATGACGATGGCTACTTCGTTTACCAGGCGCGAACCGATGACATGATCGTCAGCGCCGGATACAACATCGCCGGACCGGAAGTCGAGAGCGCGCTGTTGCTGCATCCCGCCGTCTCCGAATGCGGCGTCGTCGGTGTCGAGGACGCGGAACGCGGACAGATCGTCAAGGCGTTCGTCGTGCTGAAGGAAGGGCACGCGCCGGATGCGATGATGACGGCGGCGCTGCAGGATTTCGTCAAGCAGACGATCGCGCCGTACAAGTATCCGCGTGCCATCGAGTACCTGTCGGCGCTGCCACGATCGGAAGTCGGCAAGCTGCAGCGGTACAAGCTGCGGCATGCGACGCCGAACGCAGGCGTGCGCTGATCGCGGACCCTGCTTCCACCCTTCGCATGGATCGAACCGCTGTTCAACGACGCCAATGAAGACCTTGCAACCGCCGGGATGGGCACCTCCGAAAGGCTATGCGAACGGCGTGGCCGCACGCGGAACCGTGGTGTTCGTCGGCGGCCAGATCGGCTGGAACGCGCTTCAGCAATTCGAATCCGACGACTTCGTCGCTCAGGCGCGCTACGCGCTGCAAAATATCGTCGCGGTGCTCGCCGAGGCCCGTGCCCGTCCAGAGCATATCGTGCGCATGACGTGGTACGTCGTCGACAGGCGCGAATATCTGGCTGATGCGCGGGCCCTCGGAAGCGTGTACCGCGAGGTGATGGGCCGACACTATCCGGCGATGACGGCCGTCGAGGTTTCGGCACTGATCGAAGAGCGGGCCAGAGTGGAAATCGAGGCGACCGCCGTCATTCCGGACGACGCGCCAAGCGTAAAGTAATCGGGCATTTTCGACCGCCTGCGCGACGTCGGCGCCGGTCGTCTTGTAAAAAATGCAACCGCGTTCGCGGCTGTTGCGCGTGCCGATCGTGCATGCCAACATCAGTGCAGAGCACCCTATTTCTGGAGACGTCATGAGCATCACCCGCGGCCTGCTGCTGGCCACTATCGCCGTCCTTAGCGTCGGCCGTGCGAACGCGCAAGTCGACGCAGCCGGGACCAAAATCCTCATACCCGTCGTCTCATCGTCCGTTTCGTTCGTCAGCCAGATCGTCGTCAAGGACCAGTCGGGAACGTCGCCGTCACGCTCGGTGACGATGCAGTTCTACGAGGCGCAAACATCGTCGACTCCGGGCCTGAAGGCGTGTACACCGATCACGCTCACGCCGTTCCAGACGAAGACGGTGTCGCTTGCCGGACAATGCCCGCTAGCGGCGGGTAACCACCATGGCTTCGTCATTCTCACCGACGCCAGCGGAACCAAGGACAAGCTCTTCTACGCGTTCACTCGCGTCGAGAATCCGGCGACGAACGGATTCACCGTTGAAGGCTATCCGATTGGCCACATCGGCGGTGGCGACCCCGATTCGGAGGTGGTAGGCGTCAAGAGCAAGGCGGCAACGGCAACCACCCCGCAGATCCAGACCAACTGCTTCGTGGCCACACTCGATAATCCGGTCTCGTATTCGATTTCGGTCGATGTGCCCAATGCGCTGGCCGTATCCGACACGCTCGCCGCGTTCCAGATGAGGCGGTACTCCGACATCGGCGCCGGCGCAGGCGATTTCGAAAACGCAACGGTGACGTTCACCAAGGATGACCCGGCTCAATGGCCGAACACGCTGATCGCATTCTGCACGGTCCAGGACAACACATCGTTCAACGCCGATTTCAGGATCGCCAAGACGTGGGAGGCTGCGGATCCGACGCGCAATCGCGTCAATTGCTTCGCGGCGAGTTTCGGTGCGGGCGACGCATGCACGGATACGCTGCAACCGTCGGGGCCAACAGTTCCCGACGCCGCGACCAAGGTCCGCCTGCTGACGCGCGTGTACGCGCCGGATACGGTGACTTGCTCGATCGTGGGGCTTCAAGGCAAAAACGACCTGAAGATCAGGCTGGTTCGCGATTTCCCTCCGGGCACCGTTGCGGCGGGTGGTACGACCAATAGCTTCACCTACACAACCGGGCCACGTTCGGCCATCGGGAACGGGTTTCACCAGACCTACTTTATCGAAGTCGATTTCAAGGACGGCGCCACTCCCGAATTCCCGATTCCGTTCGGCGTCCAGTGCAAATCCGGTAACGGGATGATGGACCCGTATTTCCTCGGAAACCTCGCCGACGACTTCTGAAGGCCGGCGGTGCCGAGAGGCGCCGCCCGATTCCGATGGGGTGGCGCGCCATCCCCACCGTCGCCGCGCGCAGGGGCTATCATCGACGTTTTTCGACGCCGAATCCCCATGAACGCACCGGACCGAGCCGCCTCGACCAAAGCCGCCTTCAAATGGGACGATCCGCTGTTGCTCGACCAGCAGTTGAGCGACGAGGAGCGGATGGTGCGCGACACCGCCCACGCGTATGCGCAGGAAAAACTGCTGCCGCGCATCCGCGACGCGTTTCGTAACGAGAACACCGATCCGGCGATCTTCCGCGAGATGGGCGCGCTCGGCTTGCTGGGGCTGACGCTGCCCATCCAGTACGGCGGTGCCGCGCTCAACTACGTCTGTTACGGGCTGGTGGCGCGCGAAGTGGAGCGCGTCGACTCGGGCTACCGGTCGATGATGAGCGTGCAGAGCTCGCTCGTCATGTTTCCCATTTACGAATACGGCAGCGAGGCGCAGCGCACGCGCTTCCTCCCGACACTCGCGAGCGGCGAGAAGATCGGCTGCTTCGGCTTGACGGAGCCCAACCACGGTTCCGACCCGGGTTCGATGGAAACGCGCGCCGTCGCTGTCGCAGGAGGCTATCGATTGACGGGCGCCAAAACGTGGATCTCGAACTCGCCGATCGCCGACGTCTTCGTTGTCTGGGCCAAGCTCGACGGCGTGGTCCGCGGCTTCGTCCTGGAGAAAGGGATGAAAGGCCTGTCGGCGCCGAAGATCGAAGGCAAGTTTTCGCTGCGCGCATCGATCACCGGTGAGATCGTCATGGACGACGTGCCCGTGCCCGCTGAGAACCTGCTGCCGAACGTGAAGGGTCTGAAGGGACCGATGGGTTGCCTCAACAGCGCGCGTTACGGCATCGCATGGGGCGCCCTGGGCGCTGCCGAGTTCTGCTGGCAGGCCGCACGCCAATACGTGCTGGACCGCCACCAGTTCGGCAAGCCGCTCGCCGCGAACCAGCTGATCCAGAAGAAGCTTGCCGACATGCAGACGGAGATTGCGCTCGGCCTGCAGGGCTGCCTGCGCCTGGGGCGGATGAAGGACGAGCATCAGGCGGCGCCCGAGATCACGTCGATCATGAAGCGCAACAGCTGCGGCAAGGCGCTGGAGATCGCGCGCGTTGCGCGCGACATGCACGGCGGCAACGGCATCGTCGACGAGTTCCACGTGATCCGCCACGTGCTGAATCTCGAGACCGTCAACACGTACGAGGGCACGCACGACATTCACGCGCTGATCCTCGGCCGCGCGCAAACCGGCATCTCCGCGTTCTAGATGACGACCCCCACGCCCGCTGCGCTCGCTGCCCCCGGAGGCGGAGCAGGCCTCCCTTGGGGCGGCCCGGCGGAAGGCTGATTCGCGTCACCGTGAAGCTCTACGACTACTTCCGGTCGTCCGCCGCGTACCGCGTGCGCATCGCGCTCAACTTGAAGGGGATCACGCCCGACGAGCGGACGTTTGTCCACCTGCGAATGGGCGGCCAGCGCGCCCAGGACTATCTCGCGCTCAATCCGCAGGGACTCGTTCCGGCGCTGGCGCTTGATGACGGTCAGGTGCTGACTCAATCGCTCGCGATCGTCGAATATCTCGACGAGACGCATCCGTCGCCGCCATTCCTGCCGGCTGACGCGGTCGAGCGTGCGCGCGTTCGCGCGATCGCGCTGCAGATCGCGTGCGAGATCCACCCGCTCAACAACCTGCGCGTGCTGAACTACCTGATCGGCACGCTGGGCCTCGCGAAGGAGCAGAAGGACGGCTGGTATCGCTACTGGGTCGACGTTGGCTTCGAGGCGCTGGAGAAGTCGCTGTCGCAGGACGGCAGGACAGGGCGCTACTGCCACGGCGACGCGCCCACGCTCGCAGACATATGCCTCGTGCCGCAGATCGCGAATGCGCGACGGTTCGACATCGACATGTCGCCCTACCCGACGCTGACGCGCATCGAGGCGGCTCTCAACGAATTGCCGGCATTCGCCGCTGCCGCCCCTGCGCGTCAGCCCGACGCCGAATGAAGGAGCTTGAATGACCCAGTACGCCATTCCCGCGTGGGATCTGCCGTCGGTCCCCGTCGCCGGAACGAGCCAGCGCTTTCCCGTGCGCCACATCTACTGCGTCGGTCGCAACTACGCCGAGCACGCGAAGGAGATGGGCGGCGATGCGACGAAGGAGCCGCCGTTCTTCTTCACCAAGCCGGCCGATGCAATCGTGCCGGTCGTCTCGCCTGCCGTAGGAAGGATTCCCTACCCGATGGCGACGAAGAACTACCACCACGAGCTCGAGCTCGTCGTCGCGATCGGGACGAGCGGCGCAAAGGTGGCGCCGGAACGTGCGCAGGCGCTGATCTACGGCTATGCCGTGGGGCTCGACATGACGCGCCGCGACCTGCAGTCCGACATGCGCGAAAAGAAACGGCCGTGGGACATCGGCAAGTCGTTCGCCAACGCGGCGCCGATCGCACCGATCCACCCGGCGACGGCAACCGGACCGCTGACGCACGGCGCGATCACGCTCGACGTCAACGGTCAGCGGCGGCAAAGCGGCGATTTGAGCGACATGGTGTGGGACGTCCCGAACATCCTCGCGTTCCTGTCGCAGCTTTATCGACTGGAGCCCGGCGACCTGATCTTTACCGGCACGCCTGCGGGTGTGGGCGCCGTCGTTCCCGGCGATCGTCTCGAGGGGCACATCGCCGGCCTTACGCCACTCGCCATCGAAATCGTCGCGGCAACGGATTGACATGGCGGTGCGCCCGGCAATGACGCGCGAAGACGTCGAGCGCGGCTACAACAATCGCGCGGCCGTTCCTGAACATCCGTACTGGCTCGACCAGTTCGCCACGCGCTCGCGCGACGCGGTCGCGGCGCTTTCGCCGCTGCGAGATTTGCGCTACGGCAGCGGGCCGAAGGAAACGCTGGATCTGTTCGTCCCTGCCGCTCCCGCGCGCGGAACGCTGCTGTTCATTCACGGCGGTTACTGGCGCGCGCTCGACAAGGCCGATCACTCGTTCGTCGCACCCGCGTTCGTCGCCGCCGGCTTCGCCGTGGCCGTCGTCAATTACGACCTGTGTCCCGACGTGACGATCGCGACGATCGTCGACCAAAGCCGCCACGCGGTGGCCTGGGTTGCCAGGGAAGGCCGGCGTCACGGCGCAGCCGCGCCGCTGGCACTCGCCGGGCATTCGGCCGGCGGCCACCTGGTGGCGATGATGATCGCCACCGATTGGCGCGCGTACGGTTTCAACGCGGCGCCGTTCGTCGGTGGCCTCACGCTGTCGGGCGTGCACGATCTCGAGCCGCTCGTGCTGTTCACGCACAACGCGGACTTCCGGCTTGACGAAGACAGCGCGCGCGCCGTCTCGCCGATCCACCACACGCCACAGGTGGATGTGCCGCTGGTGATCGCCGTAGGCGCCGACGAAACGTCCGAATTCGTGCGGCAATCGCAATTGCTCTGGGATGCGTGGCCGGCACATCGCCGGCCACAGCAGGCTGGACCGATGTCCATCGCCGGGCGGCACCATTTCAGCGTCGTGCTCGACTACATGGATCCCGCAAGTGCGCTGACGCGCGAAACGCTGGCGCTGCTGGACTGCGCACGCCGCTAGCGCCGATTCGATCAGGCGTGCCGGCAGGCGCTGCCAATTGCGCAGGACAGATGCGCCGCTGCGGTAAAATGTGCCGCACGACTGCAACGGAGCGCGCGGATGCCCATCGCACCCATCATCGAGATCATCGCGGAGATCAAGGCCGGGCGAATGGTCGTCCTGGTCGACGAGGAGGATCGCGAGAACGAGGGTGACCTCGTGTTCGCGGCCGATTGCGTCACTGCCGATGCGATCAATTTCATGGCGAGGTACGGCCGCGGCCTCGTCTGCATGCCGATCACCGAGGATCGCGCCCGCCAGTTGAACCTGACGCCGATGACGCCGGTGAACCGCTCGGTGCACGGCACGAACTTCACCGTGTCCATCGAGGCCGCGCGCGGAGTCTCCACGGGCATCTCCGCCGCGGATCGCGCGCTGACGATTCGCGTCGCGGCGGCTGCCCACGCGACGCCCGACGACATCGTCCATCCGGGCCATGTGTTTCCGCTGATCGCGCAACCGGGTGGCGTACTCGCGCGCGCCGGGCACACGGAGGCGTGCTGCGATCTCGCGCGTCTCGCCGGTCACTCGCCGTCGGCGGTGCTGTGCGAGATCATGAAGGACGACGGCACGATGGCGCGGCTCCCCGATCTGGAGATCTTCGCCGCCACGCACGGAGTGAAGATCGGCTCGATTGTCGACCTCATCCATCACCGCAGCCGCACCGAGCGCCTCGTCGAGCGCGTGGCCGAGCGTCCGCTGATGACGCCGGCGGGCGCATTCCGGCTCGTCGTCTATCGCGACAAGCTTTCCGACGCGACGCACCTCGCCCTGACGCGGGGACCGATATCGCCGGAGACGGAAACGCTGGTGCGCGTGCACGAGCCGCTGTCCGTCATCGATCTGCTCGACGCCGAAAGCGACTCGCATTCGTGGAGCGTCCTCGAGGCGCAGAAGGCGATCGCCGCTGCCGGACGCGGCGTCATCGTGCTCTTGCATCGCTCGGAGAGCCCGCAGGAGCTGCGCCGCCGCGCGATCGCCGCGGAGGCGCCCGCAACGGCCAAGATGGACCTGCGCAACTACGGCATCGGTGCGCAGATCCTGCGCGACCTGCACGTCGGCAAGATGCGGCTTCTCGCGCGGCAGCGGAAGATGCCGAGCATGTCGGGCTTCGATCTCGAGGTGACCGGTTACGACGAGGCGCCGCCCGCGCGCGCCCTCGGATGAAACGGATCGAGCCCGATCGGGATGGTGCGAAGCGGCGCGTGGCGATCGTCCAGGCGCGCTTCAATCCTTCGATCGGCAAGGGCTTGCTCGCCGGGGCGCTGCGTGCGTTGAAAGAGGCCGGCGTCGCCGACGACCGCATCACGGTCGTCACGGTGCCGGGCGCGCTCGAAGCGCCGCTCGCGCTCCAACGACTGGCGCAAAGCGGCAATTTCGAGGCGCTCGTAGCCCTCGGTGCCGTGATCCGCGGCGATACGTATCACTTCGAGATCGTCGCCAACGAATCGGCCGCCGGAATCGCCGGCGTGCAGCTCGAGTTCGGTATACCCATCGGTAATGGCGTGTTGACGTGCGACACCGACGCGCAGGCGGAAGCGCGGATGGATGCGAAGGGCTACGAGGCGGCATTGGCGGCACTCGAGCTTGCCAACCTGCTCGACGCGATCGATCCACGATGAGCGCGGCGACGGCTCGACGCCGCGCGCGGGAGCGCGTGCTCCTCGGCCTGTACGAGCGGCAGATCGCGCGCAATGCCGACGACGCGATCGCGGCGGACCTGTTCGAGCCACCGTCCAGCGCACGCGAGGGCGCGTCGATCCAGGGCAGCGGAACGCTCCCAATCGATACCGAATACGGCCGCGAACTATGGCGCGGCGTCAGTGCCGACTACGAAACGCTGCTGCAGACGATCGAGCCGCGCATCGATCGCAAGCTCGAGGCGCTCGCGCCGGTCGAGCGCGCGCTGCTCGTCATCGGCACATGGGAACTGACGCACCGCCGTGACATTCCGTACCGCGTCGTCATCGACGAGGCCGTGGAGCTCGCCAAGGCGTACGGTGGCACCGACGGCCACAAGTTCGTCAACGGCGTGCTCGACAAGCTGGCACCGGTGCTGCGCGCGGCCGAGATGGGCGCGACGACGGGTAATGAATGAGTTCGAGCTGATCGAGCGCTACTTCAGGCGCGCGCCGCGCAACGCGGACGTGCGCATCGGAATCGGCGACGACGGCGCCGTCTTCGCACCCGCACCCGGGATGGAATACGTAGTGACGGTCGACATGCTCGTCGAAGGCCGGCACTTCCGCGCTGACGCCGATCCGCGCGGCCTCGGCCACAAGACGCTCGCCGTCAACTTGTCGGACCTCGCGGCGATGGGCGCACTGCCGCGGTTCGTGCTGCTTGCCGGTGCGCTGCCAGCCTCCGATCCCGACTGGGTTGGTGCATTCATGCTCGGCTTCGATGCGCTGGCGCGCGAGTACGACGTCGAGCTGATCGGTGGCGACACGACGCGCGGCCCGCGCACGCTGTGCGTCACCGCCATCGGCGAATTGCCGGGCGGTACCGCGCTGACGCGGGGTGGTGCGAGCCCCGGCGACATCATCTACGTGTCGGGTCAGCTCGGCGATGCGGCGCTCGCGCTCGCAGCGCTCGACGGCCGCACCGATGTCGCTCCGTTGCGCCTCGCAGCGCTGGAACAACGGTTGAATGAGCCGCAACCGCGAGTGGCACTCGGCGTGGCGTTGCGCGGCGTCGCGTCCGCGGCGCTCGACATTTCCGACGGCATGACCGGCGACCTCGGTCACGTCCTCACCGCGTCGCGCGTGG
>Ga0207697_10000318_pt1 | contig 26897 bp, 18 predicted proteins | sample KBSSwiS5withPhiX_FD_184293 | JGI IMG/M metagenome (GOLD analysis project Ga0207697, IMG submission 184293) | Switchgrass rhizosphere microbial communities from Kellogg Biological Station, Michigan, USA, with PhiX - S5 (SPAdes) (version 2) | ecosystem: Host-associated > Plants > Roots >... | reverse complement strand
GCTCACCACGATCGCCGACTGGCGTACGTGAGTTTCGCATTGTGAGATCACTGGTCGCATACCGAAATGAGCGGTTACCAGGTAAGCCATTCTCCCACAGGTACTTCTGACGTCACGTGAGCTCAATAGCGATCATAATGGCTGGGTCTTTATGTTGCCGCGACGCTCTCACTTCGTCTATGATTTGCCGGTGCAACGCGTACCAGCGATGGCCCCGAAGTACCGCCAGATTTACGATTCGTTGAAACAGGCGATTGCACTCGGCGAGTATCGGGCGGGCCAACGGCTCCCGACCGAGTCAGAACTCGTCAAGAGCTTTCAGGCCTCCCGCGTGACCGTCAACCGCGCTCTCCGGGAGCTCCAGCTTGCCGGACTGATCAACCGCAAGGTGGGCTCCGGTAGTTACGTCTCGGCCACCGCCGCGCAGGATTACACCTTCGGGCTCCTCATCCCGGACCTCGGCCGAACCGAGATCTTCGAGCCGATCTGCCGGGGCATGGCGGAGGCCCGCGTGGCACAAGAGCAGGTGCTGCTCTGGGGCCGCTCGCCCGGCACCGCACAAGACGTCGAAGCCCAGGCGCGCGAGCTGTGCGAACAGTGGATCGCCAAGAAGGTGTCCGGCGTGTTCTTCGCGCCTCTCGAGTTGACGGGCGACAAGGATCGGATCAACGAGCGCATTGCCGAACTGTTCGTCACCTCGAACATCCCGGTCGTCCTCCTGGACCGCGACGTCGTCCCCTATCCGGAGCGCAGCGCTCACGATCTCGTCGGGATCGACAATCGGCGCGCCGGCTACGTCGTCACCTCTCATCTCGTGGGGGCTGGGTGCAAGCGGCTGGTCTTCATCGGCCGGCACCGCTCGGCTCCGAGCTGCGTGGCCCGGAGCGTCGGCTTCCGCGATGCCCTATACGACGCAGGCATGGAGTGCCGCCCTGAATCCATCCAGCACCAGACCGATCCGTCGAACGGGAACGAAGTTCAACGGATCATGTCCGAGCTGCGGCCCGATGGGATCGTCTGTTCGAACGACTTTACCGCCGCTCAGCTGATGCGGACACTCGAGCAACTGTCGGTGACCGTGCCTGACGACGTGAAGATGGTCGGTTTCGATGACGTGAAGTACGCGAGCCTGCTCTCGGTGCCGCTGACGACCATCCATCAACCGTGTGCCGACATCGGCGCCGCCGCGATCAGGACGATGGTGGACCGCCTGAACGATCCTTCGATACCGGCGCGCGATGTCTTGCTGAACTTTGGCTTGGTAGTGCGTGAGTCTTCGGCGTCGGCCAGAACCCGCTTCCTGAAAGCGGAGCGGACCCTCGTCGCAGGCGCGTAGCGTCTGGTAGCGGGCGCTCCGCGCTCACGGCGCTATCTTTCCCTCACGCTAACGCGGAACCGGTCGGTCAACTCCGTAGGCAGCTCCGGCGTCGCCCCAGCGCAGGAACAGACGTGCCGGGCCACTTCGTCGGCCAGCGTACTGATCGACGGAAGGGGCATCTTCGACAGCATCCCCAGCACCAGCGCCGCCGCGAATGCATCTCCGGCGCCCACCGTATCCACGACGTGGGTTGGCAGCGCGGGGCGCTCCGACCACTCACCCGCCTGGAACAGCAGGCTGCCCGCGGCACCGCGGGTCAACGCTACCAGAACCAACCCAAAGGTCTCAGCCAGACGTTCGACCTGGTGCGAGGTTGGACCCGCGACGCCGAACATCTCCGCCAGTATTGGTAGCTCGCCTTCATTGAGCTTCAGCACAGTGGCCAGTCCGAGTGATTGCGCGATCACGTCACGCGAGAAGTACTGCTGGCGCAGGTTGACGTCGAAGACGCGCAGGGCCGCTGGCGGCGACGCGCCGACGAGAACCTGGACGCTGCGTCGCGCCACCGGCGCACGTTGGGCGAGGCTGCCAAAGCAGACTGCATCAGCCCGCCGTACCGCCTCGAGCGCAGCGGCCGTGACCACCAGCCGATCCCAGGCCACGTCCTCGTGAATCACATACTCGGGAATGCCCGCTCCCGACACCGCGACCGTGACGGTCCCGGTGGGCGCCGCCTCGTCAACCTGCATCGTGTCCAGGGCGATGCCGGCCTCGGCGAAGCGCTCGAGGATTGACGTTCCGCGATCGTCCTTGCCGACCCGGGTCACCAGAGACGCGCGTGCGCCGAGGGCGCTGGCGTGGTAGACGAAGTTCGCCGGCGCCCCTCCGAGCTGCGGCCCGCTGGGGAGAAGATCCCAAAGGACTTCGCCGATGCCGACAATCCGGAAGGGCATGTGTCGGGGCTATGCGATGCCGAGACGTTTCTGCATCTGCTCCAGCGGAATCCCCTTGGTCTCCGGGACCGCGAAGGCGACCCATGCCAGCTGCAGCACCATCATGCCGGCAAAGAAGGCAAACACGTAAGCCGGCGAAAACGCCGACACCATCGCCGGGAAGAACGTGGTCAGCAACGCCGCAAACACCCAGTGCGTCGAACTGCCCAACGTCTGCCCTTCCGCCCGGTGGCGATTGGGAAAGATCTCCGAGATGAACACCCAGATCACCGCGCCCTGACCGATGGCGTGAGCGGCGATGAACGCAAAGATGCACGCCGGCACGATGCCGTAGTGCTGGGTGGCGAAGGCCCACGCCGTCAGCCCGAGCGAGGCAATGTAGCCAAACGAGCCGATGAACAGGAGCGTGCGTCGCCCGAGCCTGTCGATCAACCACAAGCCCACGAACGTGAACACGAGATTGGTGATACCGATGCCGACGGACTGCAGCAAGGCGGCGTGCGCGCCAAGCCCGGTCATCGCAAAGATCCGCGGCGCGAAGTAGAGGATGGCATTGATGCCGGAGAGCTGATTGAAGAACGCGATCAGGAATGCCAGGGTGATCGGGACCCGGAGCCGCCAGGTCCAGAACCGGCCGGAGGTGACGCGTTCCGAGGAGGCCGCAGCAATCGCGTCCGCATCCGCTTCCAGCTGGCCGACGGTCGCCTCGGGTTCGATCAGTCTCAGCACGCTCACGCCAGCCACCCGGTCGCCTTTGTGCCCAATCAGCCAGCGCGGGCTCTCGGGAATGCCGACGCACATGAGGGTGTACACGAGAGACGGGAGCGCCGCGACGCCCAGCATCCACCGCCAGGCGTTCTCGCCGATTCCGGCCAGCATCGCATTCGAGGCGAAGGCCATCAGGATGCCGAACACGATGTTGAACTGGAACATGCCGGCGAGTCGCCCGCGATACGCCGCCGGCGCGATTTCCGAGATGTACAGCGGCGCGGCCACGGTCGAGATGCCGATGCCGATCCCTCCGATCGTCCGGGCCGCGATGAACATGCCGACACCGTTGGCAAAGGCGCATCCAACCGCCGACGCGATGTACAGCACGCCGATCCCGAGCAGTGTCCGGCGCCGTCCGAAACGATCCGTCGGCCAGGCGCCGAAGAGCGACCCGATGACCGTGCCATACAACGCCGACGCAATCGCGAAGCCATGGACGCCGGCGCTGAGTCCCCACAGCGCCTGTATCTTCTGCTCCGCGCCGGAGATGACGACCGTGTCGAACCCGAACAGGAACCCGGCCAACGCCGAGGTGATCGACCACAGGACGATGCGACGGTTGAATCCCGAGGGGCTTCGGCCAGCGGCCCCTGGTGACCGCTTCGAGGTGCCGGTGCTCACCTGAGGGCCTGGTCGATGGCGGCCTGTGCGATCGGCGCCATGATCGCGTAGCCCGCGGCCGTGGGGTGGATGTCGTCCGCGCTGAGGTCTTGGCGAAGCATGCCCTTCGTGTCGGCCATCGCCGTATAGTAGTCCGCGTACGGATGTCCGTGGTCGGTGGCGTACTGCCGGATCCACCGATTGAGCTCACGTATCCGCTCGATCGGGTGCAGCGTGCTCTTCGGGACCGCGTTCGGATTCTGCTGATGATAGTTGCTCGTGGGCAGGATGCTCGAGAGCACGACTTTGACGCCGTTGGTCGTGGCCAGTTGCGCCATGGACTCGAGGTTGCCCGCGATCTCCTCGTTGGTCATCGGTCCGGTGGCGAGCCCCGAGATGTCATTGACCCCAGCCAAGATGATGACCGCCTTCGGCTTCAACGCGAGGACGTCCGGGCGCATGCGTAGCAGCATCTGCGGCGTCGTCTGGCCGCTGATCCCGCGGCCGACATAGTCCTTGCCGGGGAAGAACTGGCCGAATCGTGGCTGCACCCAGTTGTCTGTGATCGAGTCGCCCAGAAAGACGACCTCGGCGCGAGCAACGGCGTGGTTGGCCTCGCGATAGCGTCCAAGATTGGCCCAGTCCTTCAAGCGGTTGTCGTTCGCCGAGACAGCGCGAAGCGCAGTCGCCAGCTCGGGGCAGGAGGGCAGCGCCGCCGGTTGGGTGGGCGGTGTCTGTGAGCCGCCCGCGGCCGCGGCCGGGGGCACGACGCTGCCAGGCACCTGCGCGGACGGGGTCCACGCCAGGGTTGAGATCACCAGCCCGGAGACAATGACCGCGGACACGACGATACGTCTCGACATGAGCATCCTTTCGCAAGCCGCGAGTGATCCGCCGCCCGCGCTGCGCCCGGGCTGAGCCGCGACGCCGCCAGAAGGTCAGCGGCGTCGGTCGTCTGAAAAGAGGAGTTGTGCGGTCTCGAACAGATTCCGGCGCCAGACACTCCACACGTGGGCGCCCTCAGTCTCGTGATACGTCACTTTGATCCCGCCGGCGGTCAGCGCGTCAGCGAACTGCTTGTTGTTCTGGAACAGGAAGTCCTGCCGCCCGCACGATACCCACAACAATTCGAGGGCCTGGTTGACCTGCACGGGACGGCTCAGCACCGTCTTCAGCAGGTCCGAGGTATCCGCGTATTGCCCGCCGACTGCGGCGCTGTAGCCGAGGACGTACTTGAAGCGATCGAGGTTGGACAGGCCGATGGTGAGAGCCTGGCCGCCCCCCATCGACAGACCGGCGATCGCTCGATGACTCGCGTCCGCGCGCACATGGTAGGTCCGTTCGACGAGCGGGATCACGTCCTCCAGCAGATCCGTCGGGAACCGGGGCGAGAACATCGAGGTCTCGCCGGACAGCCGCACCAGCGGCCCGACATTCGCGCCCTGTAAAGCATGCCCCTGGGGCATGACGACGATCATCGGCACGGCTTGCCGGCTGGCGATGACATTGTCGAGGATGATGTTCGCGCGGCCATTCATGACCCAGCCGTTCTGGGCCTCACCGTTGCCGTGCAGGAGGTACAGCACGGGATAGCGCTGACTGCTACGGTCGTAGCCAGGCGGTGTGTAAATCCACAGCCATCGCGTCACCCCCATGGCCTTCGAGTCGTAGAGGACCATCCTGACGTCGCCGTGCGGTACGGCGGCGACGTCGTAGAAAGCCGGCGTGTCACCAGGTACTTCGACAAAGCTGGACATCGCCGCCCCTGGTGGGGTCGGCTTGACCGCCGGGTTGCCGGGATCGGGCACGTCCACCCCTTGCACCCGGAAGTTGTAAATCCAGATCTCCGGTGGCACGGGCCCGATCGTCGTCGTCCAGACGCCGTCCTCGCCCTTCGTCATCCGCTGTGGGGGTGCGCCGCGCAGGACTTCACCGACCAGATCCACCTCGGTGGCTTGCGGTGCGCGGAAGCGGAACGTCACAGTCCGATCCGTGTGCACCTCAGGAGAGACGAGTGCCGTCACGGGGGTGTTCATGCCGCCGCGGCCTCTGCCCCGCCCGGCCGGGCCGGGCGCTGGCGCCGTCTGGGCATCCAGCACACCGGCCGTGGAGAGCGCCAACGCCGCCGCCACCAGTTTGGATCTCACGTTTGCTCTCGCCCCAGGCAGGTCAGAACAGGTACGACAGATTGATCTGAACCGTCCGCGCACTTTGTGTGCCCGTCACGGAGCCGAACTGCGCGCCGGACGAGATGTTGGTGTTGGGGTCATTCCAGCGAACGTAATTGAAGGGATTCAAGAAATCGACCCCCACCATCACGCGCTTTCCGTTCCCGATCGCCAGTTCCCGGTTGAGGGACAGCGCCTCGGACTTCTGCGCGAAGCCACGCACGTAGCCGAGTGGTCCCGCCGTGTTGCCGAGCGCGAACGCGGCCGGCGCGGCGAATGCGGCGGCGTTGAGGTATCGGTCGACTGCCGGGTCAAAGTCACCGCGCGCATCTTTATAGACGTCGACATCCGGGACGCGGTCGGCGTACTTGATGTTGTAGCCGAGCGGACCAAGGTTGTTGGCGGCGGTAATCGCCAGGGCACTGCCGGACTGGTATCGCAGCGCCCCCGCAAGATTCCACCCGGATACGATCGCGGAGACGATTCCGGAATCCCCTGACAGGAACTTTCGATCCCGCCCGAACGGCAGCTCGTAGGTCCAGCTGAACGAGAAGATGTGAGGTGGTGTTCCGGGATCGATGGCCAATGGCCGTTCGCCAGGGTACGGCACCGTGTAGTTGGTGTTGCTCCTGTTTCGCATCCAGGTATAGAAGGAGACCACTGACAAGCCGCGCGAGAAGCGCTGGTTGGCCTTGATCTGCACGGAGTCGTATTCAGCACGGCCCTCCATGAGGCGGGTGGAGTCCGCACGGATGGTCGTGTATTGCGGATACGCCTTGAGCGACTGCGCGACGGTGTTGGCGCCGAGCTGATTCTCGAAACCCGGGAACGGTGACCGGAAGCCCGCCGCCGCGGCAGCCGCGGAGTTGATCGGCTGGAACAGCAGGTTGCCCAGCGGCAGGTACTCGATGGGCACGAAGTTCAAATCGGAGTTGTTGGCGGGGAGCGCCAGGTGTGATGATCGGCTCCCGATGTAGCTGAGATCCAGACTCAAGCCTTTCCCGAGATCCCGGGCGATGCCGAGGTTGAAGCTCTGGACCAGCGGAAGCCGGGAAGCGTCACTGGGCGTGTAGGTCACGGCCTGCCCGTTGGCGAACGCCGGATCGAGAGCCGGCGGCAGCCGGAATGTCTGCGGAAACGGCTCCTTGTTCCAGTTGAACACCGGCGCGAAGTTGTTCGGCGAGGAGAACGACGGGCTGCTCTGATAACCGACCGGAGTCACTGAGTTCTGGTTGCCGGTCCCGTTGTAGTACATCCCCCACGATGCGCGCAGGATCGTCTTCGGTGTCAGGGAGTAGCCGAGGCCGAGTCGCGGACCGAAGCCACCGTACCAGGTGTCCTGGAAGCTGTGCCCATACGTGTCGACATCCGTGGAGGCAAATGCCAGCGCACCGGGGAGCCCCGCCGCGGCGGGATTGGGGATGTTCGGCAGGAACGTACTGAGCTGATCGTCGGCTTCGCGATACGGCGGCTGGATATCCCAGCGCAACCCGTAGGACAGGGTGAGCTTCGACGTCGCGCGCCATTCGTCCTGGGCGAACGCCGCGTAACGACTGAGCCGAAGGCGAGTCGCGACAGGAATGACCGCGGTCGTCGAGGAGACGTCCCCGAGCAGGAAGCTCGCAAACGAATTGCCCCAGGAGCCGAACGACGGAGAGTTCGGCTGGCTCGTCGTGAAGCTGCTGAAGTTGAATGTTCCGGCCCGGCCGCCGCTGAAGAATCGGTTGACGCCTGAATACCCGACCTCGCCGCCAAACTTCATCGTGTGCTTGCCAAGCGACCACGTCAGGCTCTGGTTGACACCCCAGCCGAAGTCGCGCCAGTCCTCGTCGTAGGCGCGACCGAGATTTGCCGGTGAAGCCGTCCCCCCGCTGTAGTTGATCGACGGAAACGAGCCGTCGTCATCCGGGATGCCGGTGATGCCCAGCTGCTGAACCCAGCCCTGACCGTACGTCTTGTTCTGGCCGCGATTGATGTAGCGGTCGAGCGAAAAGGTGATGTGGTTGATGAGGTTGGAGTTCACGACGTAGTCGTGATTGACCCGGGCCTTCCAGCTATTGGCAATCTGATCGAATTGGTTGTCGATCGGGTTGACTTGCGGTTCGCCCCACTTCGCGTCCGGCCCCATACCGTTCGACCAGATCTCGCGATGGCGGATCTGCGCCGTGTACATCACGGACAGGCGCTGCGCCGGGTTCAGCACGTGATCGACTTTGGCGAGTGGCGTATAGATGTCGTAGTACGGCCACGTCGGCGAGGCGCGGTTGCGGAAGTTGTTGATGTTGCCCGGCAAATCAGTGGTCGGCAGATAGGGGATGATCGTCGTCGCGCCGGCACTGATGCGATTGGCCGGAATCTGGTTGTTGGGAAACTGGTCGCGGACGAAGCCGCCGGCACCATCGGAGCGCGTGGTGGCCGGGTCGAAGATCGGAATCTGGCGGCCCTGCGCATCGACGAGGCCGCTGAAGTCGCCCCGCTTGAACGCTTCCGTCGGGACGGTGATCAGGTTTCCACTCGAGCCAACCCGCGAGTAGAACAGGCCAAGACTGCCGAAGAAGAACGTCTTGCTGCGGCCATCGTAGCCCGGAAGGGTCACGGGACCGCCGAGCGTGAACCCCCCTTCGTGCTGCTTGTACGTGGTCTTCTCAGCCTGGAAGAACGAGCGGGCATTCAGTTGGTCCGTGCCGTAGTGATCGAACACGCTGCCCGACAGCTTGTTCGTGCCCGACTTGATGGTGACGTTGCTGAACCAGATGCCGAAGCCGCCGTACTCGGCGTTGAAGCCGTTCGACACCACGCTGAACTCCCCGACCTGTTCGAGCGACGGACCGTTCTCCGCCAGCGACCCACGGGAGATCATCTGGCTCCCTCGGCCACCGTCAACGAAGACCTCGGTATCGCCGACGTTCGCGCCGTTCGCGCGCGGGTTGAACGTGGTGCCGCCGGTGAAGCCGGGAAGGTTGGCCAGGAACCCAGTGATGTCGCGTTTGTTGGCCGCGACAATCACCGGGAGTTCGCTGACCATCTTCTCGGAAAGGGCGGTCGTGTTGGTGATCGCCGCGGAGTCCAGGTCCGAGGCGGTGACGGAGACCGTCTCCGTTACGCCGACCGGGTTCAACACCAGGTTTACGCGAATCTGGACCCCGGCCCTGAGGTTCACGCCGTCCCCCGTGGCGGGCGCGAAGCCGTCCTTCGTGATGAGCACGAGGTAGTCGCCAACCGGCAGGTTCGGCGCCGTGTACAAGCCCTCGCGATTGGTGGAGAGCGCGGTGACCGTTCCGGTCGCCAGGTGCCGGATCTCCACCTTTGCATCGGGCACGACGCCGCCACTCTGATCCGTCACGATCCCCTGAATCGTTCCGCGATCGCTCTGAGCGTTCGCGCCGGGCACCAGGACCAGCAACTGGGTCGCGAGCATGAGGCTCAGGATAGCCCCCAATCTCACTCGCCTCGGCTTGAGTTTACACATCGACGTCCTCCAAAATGACTCGACAGGAATGCGACACTCGATCGGATTTATTGCGGCATCACGAGCGCATCTATATACCTAATACGCACTTCCCATGTCAATACAGATTTGCGAGGAAGCATGGGACCCACATTTAAATATTGCCACCTCATTGCGAGAGTCGATGCCACCGAGGTGCGCGCCGCGGCGCTGAGCTCGGCCGAGCCAGCGCCGCTGTCGCAATGACAGCTCATTAAGCGCATTCTGGGCAGATGGAGCATCGCACTCGGCAGCTGCATTAAATGCATGAAGTTGCGACAATTTGACTTGACATATATCGTCGCTTCGGCGCTAGATGTCTGTCGCTCGGACGGAGCTTGACCGATGCCGCTGCCTAATACCCCTCGCAACCAGAGGACATCGATGACTCGCCCACATTTCCGGAACTGCCTTGCCGCCCTCCTTCTGCTGTGCGCAGGGACCGCGACCAGCCTGGATCTGCTCGCCGTAGGAGGCGAGCACTGGATTGCCACCTGGGGGACGGCGCAGCAGCTGACCGCGACGAACGCGCAAGGCGGACCGGGCGGTCGCACCAATGTCCCGCCGGCGCCCTCTCAGGGTGGAGCGATGCCGACCGCGATAGCGCAGAGTGCCCAGGCGCCGCCGCTTCTAGACCCGCAAAACGGCCGCGGGCCAGCGCCGACGGCTCCCCCCGCGGTCGGCCCACCCAGGGCATACCTGCCGGCGACGTTCGAGGACCAGACGGTTCGAATGATCATCCGCGTCAGCGTCGGCGGCCAGCGCGTGCGCGTGTCGCTGTCGAACATGCTGGGCGCCGAACCGCTAGTGATTGGCGCCGCCCGGATCGGGCTGCACCAGGGCGCGGGCGTGGTCACGCCGGGTGCAGACCGGGAGATCACCGTCAACGGGCAGCGCTCGTTCACCGTGACCGCTGGCGCACTGACGGTCAGTGATCCGCTCACGCTCAACGTGCCGTCGCTGGCGGAACTTGCCGTGTCGCTCTACCTGCCGACCACGACCGGCCCGCCGACGAACCACCCCGTGAGCCTGCAAACGGCCTACATCGCCAAAGGCAACCACGTCGCCAACGAGCGGGTTCCCACCGAGACCACGACGACCGCGTACCTCTGGCTCTCGGACGTCGACGTCGAGGCGCCGGACGATGCCTTCACCGTGGTGGCGTTAGGAGATTCGATCACGGACGGCTTCGCGACGACGCATGGCAAGAACCGGGCGTGGCCGACGCTGCTGGCCGAACGGCTCGCGGCAAACCGCCGGACCCGCCGGGTGGCCGTGATCAACCAGGGGATCTCCGGGAATCAGGTGCTCCGCTCAGGCGCCGGCTTAAGTATGCTGGCGCGGCTGGATCGGGATGTACTGAGCCGTCCAGGAGCGCGCTGGGTAATTTTGCTTGGTGGGATCAACGACATTAACTTCCGCGGCCGTCCCGGCAGCACGACCCCGCTCGCTCCAGAGGAGCTCATCGGGGGATATCGGCAGATCATCACCCGCTGCCATGGGCGGGGCATCAAGGTGATGGGAGCCACGCTGACGCCACAGGAAGGTCTCACGGTGGCCACCGCGCGAAGCGAGCAAGTGCGGCAGGACGTGAACCGCTGGATCCGCACGTCGGGCGAGTTCGATGCGGTCGTGGACTTCGACGCCGCGCTCCGGGTGCCCTCGAGACCGGCCCGCCTCCGGCCCGAGTTCGATCCGGGGGACTTCCTTCATCCGAACGATCGCGGCAATCAGGCCATGGCTGAGGCCTTCGAGCTCCAAGCCTTCATGCGCTGATGGCGGCGGGGACGAGCGTCTTCCCCGTCGACCGCAGCCGCGACCTTCGTCCCGCACTCCGGCTAATCGAATGATTCCGATGGACGACTGAGCGGCCGGGCCCCTCTTGACTCAGAAGCACGCATATCCCTTTACGCAGATTGCCACGGCCGACCTATGAGGCGCATCGCAGATCGTCGGTGACTTCTTCAATAGGCGCTTGGTTGAGCGGCACACGGCCGTACCAAGTCCCAAAGAAGCCTGGCCGGTTGTCGCCCCCAACCATTTGGAGGATTCCTACACTCTTGTTGTAGGAAAATGAAGATACAGATGAACGCATATATTTATGCAGGAAGAAGAGATAGGAAAGCCCGTTTCACCTTCACCCTTCACTCTCTTTGAAACGCTCTTCTGGTGAGCCAAAGATGCGCGGCGCCGTTTTCTGGGGAAACGGCGCCGCAAGGTAGACTCGTCCCGTGTCGCGGACCCGTCTGCTCCAGACGCTGGACTCGTTGGCGCTCGGCGGATTGCTAGCCGGAATCCTGATCCTCCTTGCAGGTGGGCTTTCAGTCCGCTTCAACGACGTCCGTTTGACCGCGCGAACGCCGCACCGGGCCTTCATCGTATTCGCGGCCATCCTGCTGGTCCGTCTGGCCGTTGACCGCCGGACCGGGCCGTGGGGCGCACGCCAGGGCTGGTGGCGCCGTGCACGCCACGGGTTCGACGACCCACTCGCTGACGCAGTTACTCCCTTGCCACGCGGCGCCGCGCTCGCGCGACGCGTCAACGCTGCTGTAGGCATCATCGTGCTCAGCGGAGTCCTGTTTCACGGGCAACTAACGAGGATGGACTCCGTGCCCGACCTCGGGGATCCGCTTTTCTCCATCTGGCGACTTGGGTGGGTGTATCACCAGCTGCAGGGAGCCTCCGGCGCCCTCTTCGACGCGAACATCTTCTACCCGGCACGGCACACGCTGGCGTACTCCGATTCGATGCTCGTCCCGGCGCTCACGGCGATGCCGTTCTTCGCGGCCGGCGTCCACCCCGTCGTGACCTACAACATCGTGCTGCTCCTGAGCTTCGTGGCGTCAGCCTTTGCGCTCTACCTGCTGGTCGAGCGCCTGACGGGATCCGCCGCCTCAGCATTCGTCGCCGCGCTCATCTTCGAGTTCTACCCGTATCGGTTCGAGCACTATGCCCACCTGGAGTTGCTGGCGACGTACTTCATGCCGCTGTCGCTGTTGGCACTGCACAACTTCCTGTCGAGCGGAAGAACCCGCGACGCAGTGAGCGCTGCGGTGCTCGCCGCTGGCCAACTGTACTGCTCGATGTACTACGCAGTCTTCTTCCTCTGGTACGCGGCCACGGTCGCGGTGATTCTCTGCGTAGGCAGTCGGACAATCCTCCGTCGACTTGTGTGGCCGACGGCGCTCGCAGCGACGGTGGCGGCGGTGCTCGCCTTGCCGCTGTATCGAAGCTATCGAGCGGCGGAGCTGGGCGATCGAGAACGGCATGAAGTTGCGCCGTACAGCGCCGCGGCCCGGGACTACCTGCAGCCACCCGAACGCAGTGCGCTGTGGGGCCACCTGCGGCGATCCGGATCACCCGATGAACGTGCGTTGTTTCCAGGCCTGATGCCGTTGATTCTGGCGGCGGTCGCGCTGGTACCCCCGATCGGCAGGACGCGCGTCGCGTATGCAGCCGCGCTGCTCGTCGCGGTCGAACTCTCGCGAGGCTTGCACGGCCTGGCCTATCCCGTCCTTTATGATTGGCTGCCGTTCGTACGCGGCCTGCGCTCGCCGGCCCGAGCCGGCATGTTCGTCGGCATGACGCTGGCGATCCTCGCGGGTTTCGGCGTCCGCCGCCTCCTGGCCACCACATCCCCATCCAGGGCGAGAGCGATCCTCGTCGGGCTGGTCGCCGCCGTTGCTCTCGATCTGCGCCCAGCGTTGCCGCTCGAACGAGTGTGGCCGGCACCTCCGCCAATCTACGGCTCCCTTGCGGGGGCGTCCGGTGTCGTGCTCGCCGAGTTTCCGATGAGTGGAGACGCTCGTGCTGGAATCTCCGACACGGTCCACATGTACTTTTCCCTATGGCACTGGAGCAGCCTGATCAACGGATATAGCGGTCACCTCCCAAGGGGCTATACCGAGTTCCAGGAGGAAATGGAGCGGTTCCCCAACAGGCGGACAGTCGACCTGCTGAAAGCGCGCGGCGCGACGCATGTGAGCGTGACATGCGCACTCTTCAAATCCCCATGTGACTCGCTGCTGAAACGAATCGATGCAGTATCGGACCTCCGGCTTGTGAGCTCGGGGACCTGGCAAAACGCCCCAAGCCGCCTGTACGCGGTCGAGCCGGCGGCGCGATAACACGTCGACATCAGACGTGCGCATCTCGCGCAGGAGGACTCGAACCTCCAACCCTCCGGTTTCTGGAGAGAGCGCTCCCGGAGATCGACCGCGTCTGACAGAGAGCGACGAAGGTGATGAGAATGAATGAGTTGCGGGCATGGCAAGGATCGCGATCCACCATCGTCGATCTCGATGTCTCGCCGTAGATCGTGACCTTTTAATAGGGTTACGTCACAACGGCGTCACACCTCATCCGTTGTGTCATTCCGTCGCTTGGGCGCCGATCCAGGGTCCCACTCCGTGACGCGCGCGGCGTCCCGGATATCGGGGGCAATGCGATATACTCACGTATATGGCTTTTCCCCGGGGAGGCTCGCCATGCCGCGCACTGCTAAAGTCTTCATGACCAACCGGAGCCAGGCCGTTCGGTTGCCGAAGGAATTCCAGTTCTCAACCGACGAAGTCTTCATCCGCAAAGAGGGTGAGGACGTGATCCTTTCGCCGCGTCCGCGCGACTGGGGCCCCTACCTCACGCACGCACCGGCCGCGTCGAGTGGCTTCATGGAGAACGTTGACGATCTGCCGGCGCAGGAGCGCGAGCCCTGATGGCGCTGTACATGTTGGACACCGACACCTGCTCCTACATCATGAAGCGCTCGAGCGCACCACTGGTGCGTCGGCTGCAGGCGGTGCCGGTCGCGGACGTCTGCATGTCGATCATCACCAAATCTGAGCTGCTGTACGGCGTGGCGGTGTCGCCGCGCGGGAAGCACGATGCGGCCGCACTCGCGGCCTTTCTGCCGTACGTCGAGGTCCGCGATCTCACAGACGGAGCCGCCCAACACTATGCCGACATTCGCGCGGACCTGAGGAAGCGCGGTGCCCTCATCGGGGCCAACGACCTCTTCATTGCCGCGCATGCCCGCAGTTCGGGGCTGACACTCGTGACGAACAACACCGCGGAGTTCAGCCGCGTAACGGATCTCTCGATCGAGAACTGGACGGTCGATCAGGAAGGCTGAATCCGGGCGCCATCGGGATCGAAGAGCGCCCTTCGACTCGTGACACCCGACACGATTCTGCGGTGGTACCGGAGGCTCGTCGCCCAGAAATATGACGGTTCGCACGAGCGACGCCCGGTCGCCCGTCTACCAGGCGAGACATCGCGGCGCTTGTGGTACGCCTGGCGAACGAGAACCCGACGTGGGGCTATACGAGGATCCGCGGAAATCTGAAGAACCTCGGCCACGAGGTCGCCCGGAACACGGTCAGGGCGATCCTCACGGACCACGGCATCGCACCTGCACCAGAGCGCGGCACGAACACGCCGTGGAAGACGTTTCTGGCTGCTCATTGGGACGGTCTGGCCGCAGCCGACTCGTTCACGGTGGAGGTGCTGACCCTCGGCGGCCTGGTTCGTCGGGTGCCTGCTCACGTTCTATTATCGTGACGCCGCGTAGAGGCACGGCTCGAGTTTTCGCACACCACGGGTACGCGGGCCGAGTTGAAACGGGCAAGTGGAGCGTCGCCGGTCCGGCGATCGGCGGCGCGTAGCCGCCACGTCCCGCCTTCCCCCGACAACGGTTCAGAGCAAAGTTTTACAGACAGCGTTGAGGAGACGATCGAACCGTCTCAACGTTCGGTCTGAAACGGTCTCCGGGGTTTGGAGTTTGGGCTGCCCAGAATTCCACGGCGAATGGCTCAATGAGCTCGGCGTGCTCCAACATCTCGGGCGGCGTATAGCGGTCAGATCTGACACCGGATCAGCTGGATGCCTGCGTACCAAGGGGTGTATGCGGGTGTTCTCAGGATTGCACAGAGCGGATGTTCGATATTGCCGTACAGTTCGGCTGTCGCCGGCGATGCTCCGAGTGTAGGATTGCCGGGCTGACGCATCCTGCGTGATTCAACGCTCCCGTGTCTGGCCAGAACCATCGAGTCGGGGTGGTTCGATGGTGTGAGGTCTGGCGCGCAAGGGTTGCGGCAACGTTACGCCCACAGTCGGCATGGATTCGGCGTGGCACATCAGCCCTGCGCACCACGGCTGAACGCATGAGTTCATACGGCGAAGTGCGTGGATTGCCCATCACATGCGTCGGCTGGCTTTTCGGCGGAGGTGAATCGAGACGTAGCGGCGCCATCCAGCGGAGGACTGAGTCATGACGCACACTCACTTGCGTTCCAGTGTCTGGCTGCCCCTGTTCCTGATCCTGTTGCTCGCGCCCACCGCGGCGTTGGCGCAGTTCAGCGGCGCAATTCAGGGCACCGTGACCGACGGTCAGAAAGCCGTCCTTGCCGACGCCATCGTCACGGTGACGAACGTGCAAAGCGGGGTTGCCCGACAAGCAACAACCACCAGCGAAGGCGTGTATCGCATGACGAGCCTGGCGCCAGGCTCCTATCGCATCGAGGTCGTCAAACCTGGCTTCAACCAGGCGCTGCGCGAGGCGGTGACCGTCGGCGTCACGGAAACCATTCGCGTCGACTTCGCCCTCGAGGTGTCGGGCGTGACGGAGAGCGTCACGGTCACCACACAGGCACCCGTGGTGGAAACGGAACAGGGCCGCGTATCCGGCCGCGTGGATCGGCTCCAGTTACAGGAGATGCCGCTCAGCGGCAGAAACCTGTACAACCTGATCGCGTTGCAGCCCGGCGTGACCGGCAAGGGTGTGTCGGCGTCGATCAGCGGTGGCGGCGGCGCGGACGATTCGTTCGCGGGCGAGTCGGCGCCGCGCATCAACGCGAGCGGCCAGCGCGACGAGGCGAACTCGTACAGCGTCGACGACACCAGCACGAACGGCGTCGCGCGCGGCGGCATCACCAACCTGACGCCCAACACCGAGTCGGTCGAAGAGGTGCGCGTCGTCTCGAACAACTTCTCGGCCGTCGACGGGCGCAGCCCCGGCGCGCAGGTACAGGTCATCACCAAGGCGGGCACCAACCAATTTCGCGGCAGCGGCTCGTATTACTACCAGAGCGACGCGCTCACGGCGAAGAACAGATTCGAGTCGTCCGTGCCACAGTTCGACAAGAACCAGTTTGGCTACAGCTTCGGCGGGCCAATCCAGCGCAACGCGCTGTTCTTCTTCACGTCGTACGAAGGACTGCGGCAGGACGGTGCGCGCGGCCAGAACTACACCGTCGAAACACCCGAGTTCCGCAACTTCGTGCTGCAGCGCAGCCCGAATAGCATCGCGGCGCGGCTGCTGCGCGACTTCGCGCCGGCGGTCGATCCCACGACCGGCTTCCGCGATCTCGGCAGTCCGGCGCCCGGCGTCAACACGATCGGACCACCCGACGGCATCATGGACGTCGGCACCGCGTTCTTCGTACCCGAGGGCTGGCGCGACGGCGATCAGTTCAACGCGCGCGCCGACTACGAGCTCCGGCCCGGCAAGGATCGTCTCTACGGAAACTTCTATCGTACGACGTCGTACGCGGTGACCGGGGGGATCAGACCGGAGTTCAACCGGCCGACCCCGAATACCACGCACTACTTCAACGTCAACTACACGAGGACGCTCAGCTCGTCGACGTTGAACGAAGTGCGCGGCGGGATGATGCGCCTGGTCGGCCTACCCGACGTGCCGAAGCACCTCGAGATTCCCGGCATCACCGTGCAGGGCGGCGTCAGCGGCTTCGGCCAGTCTGGCTATCCGAACGGCTGGTGGCAGACGAACTGGCAGTTCAAGGACATCTTCACTGTCACGAAGTCGAGCCATCTGATCAAGACCGGCGGCGAGCTGCGGCAGATGTACGGATCGGCGAGCAACACCACCAATTACATCCCCGCCTACACGTTCACCAACCTGCTCAACTTCGCCGACGACGAAGCGATCCAGATGCAGCGCTACGTCGATCCGCGGACCGGCGAGCCGGTGACCGCGTTCTCGGAGCTCACGCAGACCGAGTGGGCGGTCTTCATCGAAGACGACTGGAAGGTGTCGAACAACCTGACCGTCAATCTCGGCCTTCGCTACGAGAACTACGGCACGTTCAAGGACTCGGACGGCACCCTGCGCAACCTGGTGCTCAACCCGGGCACCTCAATCTTCGAGCGCATCGCCGACGCGCGGGTTGACTTCGTCGACGAGTTCTACCCGAGCGACAACAACAACTTCGGACCGCGGCTCGGGTTCGCCTGGGATCCGAAAGGTGACGGCAAGATGTCGGTGCGCGGCGGCTACGGCCTGGCCTACGACCGGTTGATGAACCTGCCGGCGGAGAACTATCGCCACAGCCCGCCGCTGCGCGGGTCGGTCAACCTCGGTCAGCAGTTTGGGACGACGTTCACCTATAGCCTGGGCGACGCGTCGAAGCCATATCTCGGGTATCCGGTCGATCCGGCGCTGCAGGCCGGCCTCGACAGCCGCAACGGATTAAGCGGCGCGCGAATTTCGCTGACGGTGGTCGATCCGGATCTGAAGAACCCGTTGACACACAACTGGTTCCTAGGCGTGCAGCGCGAGATCATGTGGGGGATGGTGGCTGAGGCCAACTATCTCGGCTCGGCCGGCCGCAATCTCTACAACGCCTACAACGTGAACCGGTTCGTCGGCGACCTGGCGACCGACAACGTCTTTACGGGTTTCAATCCCAGCTTCGCCGCGATCACGATGGTCCGCTCGAACTCGCGCGCGAACTACCAGGGCGGCACCGCGACCCTGCGGCGGACCTTCCGCAACGGATACATGTTCCAGGGCTCGTACACGTTCGGCAAGGCGATGAATGACGCGGACATCGCCGTCGGCTCGACCGCGTTCCAGGACGCCGCCGACATCGGCGCCGACTACGCGATCGCCGGCTACGACGTACGGCACAAGGTGGCGCTCGCCGGCGTGTGGGAAATCCCCTTCCTCAAGACCGCGACCGGAATCAAGAAGACGTTACTCGGCGGCTGGCAGCTCGCCGGGTCGGCGATCTTCCAGTCGGGGAATCCGATCAACGTGACCAACAGCGCGACCTTCCCGAACGGCGACTACAACGCCGACAGCAGCGGCGGCGATCGGCCGAACACACCGACCGGGAGCGTCAAGACTAGCGGGTGGAGCGTCGACGAGTACCTGGCCGGGATCTTCCGCGTCAATGATTTCCCGGTACCAGCTCGCGGAACGAACGGCAACCTGGTACGCAACGCCTATCGCGGTCCCGGATACGCGGACGTGAGCCTGTCGCTCTCCAAGCGCTTCCAGACGACGGCGAAGTTGAACACCGAGTTCCGCCTCGACGCGTTCAATGCGCTCAATCGCGTCAACCTCGACAACCCGAACATGGACCTGAGCAGCGCGAACTTCGGCAAATCGACGGCGCAGTTGAACACGCGCGCGATTCAGCTCGGGGTCAGAGTTCGGTTCTAACCCGCCACGTCGAAGGGCGGACGATCGGACGGCGGAATTCTGGAGACTGACTCACCGGGATTCCAGCGGCGACTGTCGTCCGCGGGCGAGCGATCTTGGTGGCCCAGTGTGCTGCCGCATAGGGTAGCTGTTTCGTGATCATGTGGCAGCGGTCGACGAGGCGATCGATAAGCGCGCAACGATCCCAAGGCCGTGGCCGCACCTGGGGAGTGACGGCCGTTACCTCCGCTTCGCGGCGCGGCTGGCGCTCGAGACGGTGGCGGCGGACAGCTGGCAGGCGCGCGCGGTGGCCGAGCCGGACACGGCGACGGCGCTCGGCGCGCTGCTCGCGTTGGCGGCTGCCGGGGGGCGCCACGGCCAACGACGCGCTGTTCGCCGCGCTCGACCGGTTCCCGCTCGCGACGTCGTCGTGTCGATGCTCGTCGTCGTGTCGCCCTCATTGGCGTCCTGCACGGTGATGCCGACCATCGCGCCAGTCTCCAGATCCACCGCATGCTCGGCCTTACGCGCCAAGTGCGTGCGCCCATCCTTCATCTTTGGTGATCTTCGCGTCGGGATCGTGCGGATGCGTCCAGTCGCCGTTCGAGCCCTTCTTCCGCTGCCGATCCATCCGCGCCCGGTCGGCGTGCGTGGGCGTCTCAATGCCCGAGACCTGCGCGAGCGTCGTGAGGAAGTCTCGATAGCTCTCTTCCGGTGTCGCGCCGCACGACGCTCCGTAGAGCCGCATTCGCTTCGAGCGTCGTCGCGTCAATGCCGACCGACGTGCCCTTCACCAAGCCCGCATCTCCCAACCGCTGGAGCATCCAGGTGAAGACGGCCTCGTGCGTCTCGAGATCGATCAGGCGACGGCGTGCGGGAAATCGTCGAATGATCCGGCGGCGCCTCCGGCCACACCAAGGAATCGGCCGCCCGCCAGGCGCTCGCGCGCTCGGCGTCCAACCCCTCGAAGTAGCCGATCAGCGGCAACTGAAAATAGTGCCCGGGTGGCAGCCCTGGCCGACCGTCGTCCGCATAGAAGCGCTCGCACAGTCCCTCGACGTATCCGTTGAAGCCATCGTCTCAACAACGCGCGGGTGTTCCGAGAGAACATGCGTGAATTCGGCTTCAGCGCGCCGGCCCGGGATAGATCAGCCAGATGCTGCCCGACGTCTCCGTTTGGTTGAAGACGAACGAGTTGCTGACAATCGCGGTGCCGTAGGGGGTCGAGCCCCACTGTCGCCGAGGATCGTGCAGGTGCTGCACGAGAAATGGCTCCCGTAGTGTCCAATAACTAGATCGAGGCGCCGACACCCGCCCTGACCGGCGCCGTTGCAGCCCGAATGGGCTCGACGCGAGCCGCCTGCGGCTCTGATACCCTGCGGCCGTGGTTCCACTGTGCCATCCGCTCCGGCTCCTTCTGGTCACGCTGGCCGGCTGGATCAACCAGCAACAGCGCGACGTCATCGACTATCTGCAAGAGGAGAATCGCGTTCTCCGCGAGCAGCTGGGACCGCGGCGGCTCCGGTTCACCGACGATCAGCGGATTCGCCTGGCCGCGAAGGCCCGCGTACTGGGCCGACGCGTGCTCGAGGAGCTGCGGTCCATCGTGACCCCGGACACCCTGCTGGCTTGGCATCGGACGCTGATCGCTCGGAAGTACGACGGCCACCAGCGCCGCGGTCGGGGGCGGCCACCGATCGCCGCGGAGATTCGTGAGTGGGTCGTCCGAATGGCGACGGAGAACCGCTCGTGGGGCTATACCCGGATCCAAGGGGCGCTCGCCAACCTCGATCACCAAGTGAGCCGAGGCACCATCGCCCGCATTCTGAAACGGCACGGGATCGAGCCGGCGCCTGAGCGACAGCGGCGGACGACCTGGCAGGAGTTCCTCCGCAGGCATCACGGCGTGCTCGCGGCTGCGGATTTCTTCTCGGTCGAAGTCTGGACCGCTGGTGGGCTGACGCGCTTCGCGGTCTTGTTCGTGATTGACCTGGCCACGCGACGGGTGGAGATCGCCGGCATCGTCCGCGAGCCGGACAGCGCCTGGGTGGTCCAGTGCGGTCGCCAGCTCACCGATCCAGATGCAGGCTGCCTCCGCGGGAAGCGGTTCCTCCTCCATGACCGCGACCCGCGGTTCACTGACGCGTTTGCGGACACGTTGTCAGCGGCCGGCGTCGAAACCGTCCGCCTGCCGCCCCGTTCGCCCAATCTCAATGCCTACGCGGAACGCTTCGTGCGGACGACCAAGGAATCCTGTCTCGATCAGCTGATCCTCGTGGGCGAACGCTCGCTCCGGAACGTCGTTCACGAATTCGTCGAGCACTATCATCACGAACGCAACCATCAAGGCTTGAGCAACCGGCTGCTCTTCCCCGTCGAGAGGACGGCTCGCGGCGACGGGCGGATCGCGTGTCGGGCGCGGTTGGGCGGGCTCTTGAAGTACTACGACCGACTCGCCGCATAGAGCGGCGCCGAGTCCTCCGTAGCGTTGCAGCTGGCCTGCGCCAAACGGCACGCGTTCTCTGAAAGCCGTCCCTTGCACCGAGGTAATCGGCGATCCCTATCTCGAGAACGCGACGCCGAGACCAGAGGCCCACGTTCGGCAAGACGCCGGCCGCGCGCGAATCACAGGGCAGGCGTCGCTCAGATTGCTGGACCGACCACTGGCATCAGCTCGATCTCGGCACGGAATCGTCGATCCGATTGTCGGACACAACGGGGCGCTCGCCTATCGGTGACCTGACCGTGTACAGCCATATCGCCAGGTTGAAGGCAATGAGGGCGACCTGCGTGACGATTGAGAACGCGATCATCCAGGCGGGCGGACGCGAGGGAGCAAATCCCTCGAGCGTGACAGCCCACAACGTGAACAGTACGGCAATTGCCAGCAGCTGGACACGCGTTCGACGGTGCTGCGAGGCTACCAGAGCCACCAGCCATAGCGTGCCGACCTGCGCATATCCATCGCCAACGTACGGACTGCGAAGAGCGGCCAGATTCAAGAGAGACAACCACACGAGCGGTGACTCGAGAATTGAGCGCCCCGTGTTCCTTTCGCGAATCGCGATTCGGATGAGCAGCACGACGACGAGGACCATTAGCACGGCACCGTACGCCGACGCCACGACGGTGCCCGTCTCGTGCCCCATGCCGCCAAACCCGAGCAGCCTCATCTTGGCGACCAGCGCATAGACGCCGTAATTCGTGGGAATCCACTGCGGCTTGTCGTTGAAGCTGAACGCGGCGCCGCTCGCGATCGCCGGGATCTGGTACGAGAGAAAATCGTCAAACGGTTTGCGCCCGAACACCATCAGCGTCAGCGCGACGAACACCAGCGCCAGGCAACGGTCAGCGCAAGGGCCCGCCAGCGACGCCGCGCAATAAGGACGGCCAGGAGCACACTGGGGAATAGCTTGCCGAGCGTAGCGAACGCAAGCAGCACGCCTCCGACGACGTTGCGCCGCCGCGCGAACGCAGCCATCGCGATCACACTCATCGCCATAACCCCGGTCTGGAAGTTGCCGTATTGGAGCCCCACCAATGTCGGCGGAGCCAGCCAGACAGCGGGCAGCCACGCGAGTCCTCGCGTCGGGAGGTCGCGGTTCGGCCAGCCGAGCGAGATGAGGAATGCGATCCACAAGAGGAACGCCTGTAGCGCGAACCATGGCCCCCGAATCCGAAACAAATCATGCTCTAAAGGCCGGCCCATCGCGTACGGCAGCAGGAGAAAGGGCGGCGGGTATTCGTACTCATCCACGTGGACGACGGCAACGCGCGGCACCGCGCCACCGTCAAACAATCCACGCATGCGAGCGTCGTCGTAGGTCTCGGCTACTCCGTTGCGGCGCACGACATACTTGGGTCCACCGTCTGGCATCTTGTAGTTGATGTCATCGTAGACGTTCTCGCGGCCATCCAAGGCGAGACGTGTCGCCTCCGTGTAGCCGGAAAGGCACTCATGAACGGTGACGAAGCCGTTTGGGAGCGCTGTGGAGAGCAGTCGTGTGGCGTCGGCCATATACCACGACACGCGAACGTTCTGCGCGAGCGCAAGCGTTGCAAGAAGTATCCATCCCGCGAAGCCGGTCCTCGACATTTCGAGGTTCGCCCCATGCCCGCGCATGGCCCACCCTATTCCCACCACAAGAACTGCAACGGCTGTCGCAATGGCCGCGAAGGCCGGTAAGCCCGCGCCATAGATCGCTGCGGCTGCGGGAGGCGCGAGCAGGGCGGCGGCAACGACTTGGACCGCGGACGCTCGTAAGATCATCGGACACCTCCGTAGGGCTTATTCTGATACCACACCGAGGAGGACGGCCGACAATAGCCCACCCGGCTCAGGCCACGATCCGAACATCGGCGACCCGCCTCATCCCTTGGTCGATTTCGTTCCAACCGGCGAAAAATTTGGCTCACCACTTCTCGGCCTTCGACCTCGGCGTCGTGTAGTCGGATTCAGCCTTCGACAGGACCTCCAACAATGGAAGCGAAAGTCGGTTCAGACGGACTGTTACAGCTGAATCAATAGTAATGCGGTGCGCGAGGTTCGAAACCCCCAACGAATCGGTTTAGGGTCGTCGTCGTTCCGTGCGATGTACGTCGGATCCTCCGGGCAAGATGGACCGGGCAAGCGACGCTCGACCGCAAGGCGGTGAAACACCGGTCACATCCTCGGTCAGAACGAGGATTCTGAAGGCGAGCGTCAGGCGACGGCTTTCAACATTTCGCAAGCTCCGTCCGGGCCTTGGCCTCGAACCGCGCAGCGGATCCCAAATTAGTCCCGTTCTGAGCCCGTACCTGTCCGACGAGGCGCGTCTTTATGCAGCGCTCTGGAAGGGATGGCCTTTCACGGCCGCAATCTGTCGTAGTCCGACGCAGCCCAAATCTGTCGGGCGATCATCTCGTAACCCGCGTCGGTAGGATGGCCGTCCTGTAACGGAGTGCAGACGAACGTCAGGGCGCATATCGTCGCAGGCTGGGGGCCGTCGTTGAAGGGGCCAACGACATCCGCCACTCGCACCGAGGATGAGGCCGCCGTGGAGATAATCGCTGAATTGAAGGCCTGTGTGAGCTGCAGGAAGCGTGCGTCAGACAGAAACGCTACGTCGTAGTTCGTGAACGTGATGATCTCTGCGGCGGGTGCGGCCGCCCTGAGCTGGCTCAGGATGTAATGCACATTGGTCGCGAGCGTGTCCAAGATCGCCGGTCCGCTCGCAAAGTAGCAGGACACGTCATCGCCGCACAAGGTGCTCAAGTCATTGCGATCGTTCACGCCGATGTTGATCGTGATCGGACTGACTTGTCCGCGATGGGCGCGGAGAAATGCGAGTGCAGCCGACAGCTGCGAGCCATCGTAGGGATCGTGCAGCGGGAAACCAGCGGCCGTGTAGAAGCACCCGCCGTGGATGAATGTCGCGCTGGTCTCGCCGGGGCATCCGTAATTCAGCGTCGCGATACCAGGACGGATCTCCCGAAGCATGCCAGAAAAATCATCGACGTAGCCGGTGGAAAACGTCGAAGCCGGCACGGATGGGAAGTTCGCGTTGAACTTGACAAACTGAAAACCAAAGGCCACAGAATCGCCTAGCGCGAGATAGTACCGCTGGGGCGGGTCGAAGCGAGTCAGCCTGGCCGGCGATCTTTCCAGTGGAGATCGAGAGTGCCAGAAGCACCATCGCCGAACGAAGAACTGCAGTGCGTCCGTTCATGGCTCCCTCCTGCAAAATGACGCGCGAGACGCCTCGTTGTCGACGTCGGGACGATGTCAGCGACGGATTCGATTGTGAGTCACCAGATTGCAGACACTCACATTCGCGGCTGTGCCGCGACAGCGGGCGTGTCGCGTCTGGTGACGATGGCGATCACAGAAGGCGCAGAAACGCGATGATGTCCTTGATGTCCTGCTCGGTCAGGAGAATATTTGAATCGGTGAGCGGAAAGCCTGAGTTTGAGGTGAACATGAACGCGTACTGTTCCAGGACCGCCTCGAGGTCCTTTGCCGAGTTGTCATGGAAGTACGGCGCCGTAAACCTCACGCCGCGGAGCTGCGGCGTCTTGAACATGTTCGCGAAGAACCCGGGATGGAGGATGCAGGACTCCTTGGGCGGAAGGAATTGCGCCAGCATCGGGATGTTGTAGACGTCGGTCATCATGATTCCGGGATCCGGTGACTCCACCACGATGGTGTTGTTGCACGGATCGGTGACCGCGAACGTGCGGACCGGGTTGTTCATGAGGTTGCGCGAGCTCACCCCGATGTCGAACGCGCGCCAGCCAGGCGGCGCCCCCGTGGGCACCGTGGTGAACTCATTTGCCGTGTTCAGCATCGGCCCGCTGTGACACAGGGCGCACACCCCTTTCTTGCTCGGCGGGTCCCATGGCGCATCGACGAAGAACTCCCGCCCGCGCCGCTCGGACGCGGTGTGCCCCTGGGGCAAGTCGGGAGCCGGGCCCCCCTCCGCGAACGCCTTCAGCGCCTTGCTCGAAAAGAAGCGGTTGTCCGTTCGCTGAAAGTTCCCGATGGCCTGGAGCTGCTGCGCCGTCGGTGAGATGGTCGCCTGTGCGTGCCGACTGATGGCACCCGACGCCTGATTCTCCAGGTCCGGGTCCCGCATGTCGTACATCAACGCCGGATCGAGGGCCGGCGTGTTGACCGTGCTCGGAACCCCGCGGGCAAGGACGACGGAGGTGGCTGACGGGTCATCGACGAGAGTCACGCCGTTCGGCAGGTCGCGTTCGATCAGGATCGTCGCGTGAGCCGTAATCCGGCTGGTGCCGCTGATGAAGTCGTCGAGCCCATCGTGACTGAAGAGCGGATCCGACGGATTCTGCGACAGGCGCTCGATCACTTCTGCCGGGTCGATGGTGCCGTCGTCCCCAGAATGGCAGGTGCGGCACGTCCGGCCGTTGCCGCCGAAGGTCTCATGGTCGAAGAGGCGCTGACCCTGGCCGAGCTCAGCGGCTGAGACGAGCAGAGGAGATACCCGAATCCCACCCGGACTCGTCCACGCCAGCCAGGTGGCGGCCGTCACGGCGGCGATCCCGCAGAGGGCCGCGATTGTCCTCGCGGTCATGCGCCTGGTCGCGGCCTGCAGATGATTTGTGCGGTCCATGTCGCCTCCTGATCCTGAGGCGCGTAACGTACCAGGCGCGCGCCGCGAAGTCGCAAGCCTGCGGCAGGAAAACGGCAGGATCCGGGCAGGGCCGGCCTCCCGCGCGGAGCGTACAATGGGTGCCGTTTCTCGGCTTGTGGCGCTGATGTCCTTGTCCGTCGGAGATCGCATTGGCCGTTACGAGATCCTGGCGCCAGTCGGCGCGGGAAGCATGGGCGAGGTCTACTGCGCCCGGGACTCGCAACTCGAGCGGTCGGTGGCGGTCAAGATCCTGACGTCGTCGCGACACGGGACGGCGCGGCAGCTGGAACGATTTCAGCGGGAAGCGCGAGCGGTCGCCCGGATCACCCACCCGCACATCTGCACCATTCACGACGTCGGCGAAGTCAACGGCGTGCCGTTTCTCGTGATGGAGCTGCTCGAGGGAGAGACGCTCGCCGAACGTCTCGAGAGCGGTCCGGTTCCCGTCGATCGTGCAGTGGCGCTCGCCGCTGACATCGCCGACGCTCTCGACGCCGCCCACACGAAAGGCGTGGTGCATCGCGATCTCAAGCCGAGCAACGTGATGCTCGCCGGCGGCGGAGTGAAACTGCTCGATTTCGGGCTCGCACAACTGCGGGACCTCGAGCAGGGGGAGACCGTCGGGCGATCGACGAACAGCCTCGAACTGACCGAGTACGGGACGGTGCTCGGCACCGTTCCGTATATGGCGCCGGAGCAGGTGGAAGGCCTCGACTCCGATGCGCGCACGGACATCTTTGCACTGGGGGTGATTCTGTACGAGATGTGCGCCGGACGGCCGCCCTTCGCCGGGCGCAGTCGCGCGAGCCTCATGGCGGCCATCCTGACCCACGCTCCGCAGCCGCTGCCGTCGCTTCGCGACGGAGCTCCTGCCAGCCTCGATCGCATCGTCCAGAAGTGCCTCGCGAAGGATCCGAACGACCGCTGGCAGAACGCCGCGGACCTTGCCGCCGCGCTGCGCTGGAGCAGAGGTGACAGCGACGGACGCGGAAGGCAATCGTACGAGGCCATGAAGCGGCTGA
>Ga0207697_10000308_pt1 | contig 27391 bp, 29 predicted proteins | sample KBSSwiS5withPhiX_FD_184293 | JGI IMG/M metagenome (GOLD analysis project Ga0207697, IMG submission 184293) | Switchgrass rhizosphere microbial communities from Kellogg Biological Station, Michigan, USA, with PhiX - S5 (SPAdes) (version 2) | ecosystem: Host-associated > Plants > Roots >... | reverse complement strand
GTGCGGAGCGCCAGCGAGAGGCCCGCCGGTGCGGGCTGCGCGAACCAGGCAAGCCAGGCGACCCCGCAGGCGAACACGACGGAGAGGCCGACGGCCATCGCGAGGAGCGACGTAAGATAGCGGCGATCGAAGCTGCGCTCGGCAAGCCAGCCGGCGGCGAACGCGGCGAGCGGGTAGCTGAGGAGGTATCCGCCGGTCGGTCCGAGGAGCCGGCCAAAACCCTGCGGCAGCAGCGGCGAGGCCGCGAACACCGGCAGCCCGGCCACCCCGAGCAGGAGATACAGCACCTGGCTCGACATCCCGAGACGGGATCCGAGCGCGGCGCCGCCGAGCAGGACCACCATCGGCTGGAGCGTGAAGGGCACGGGCGTGAAGGGCAGCGGGATGCTGATCTGGGCTGCGGCGGCGGTCAGGGCGGTGACGAACAACACGGCCGCAAGACGCATCGGGACCGTGAGATCCGCGCCGCCGGCCAACGTCGCGAGCAGCGTTCCGCCATTCATCCGATCAGCTCGAACCGTCATAAGCCCTGGCATCTTACTGTATGCGCACAGCACTGACAATTGCGGGCAGTGACTCCGGCGGCGGCGCCGGGATCCAGGCCGATCTCAAGACCTTCGCCGCACACGGCGTCTACGGCACGTCGGCACTCACGGCGGTGACGGCCCAGAACACGCTCGGCGTGACCGCGTGGCAGGCGCTGCCGGCCGATCTCGTGACGGCGCAGATCGAAGCCGTCGATGCCGACTTCGAGCTCGGCGCGATCAAGGTCGGGATGCTGGCCAACGCCGCGATCGTCGAGGCGGTGGCCGCGACGATCGTGGAGCTCGAGCTGGCCAACGTGGTCGTCGATCCCGTGATGATCGCCAAGGGCGGCGACCGGCTGCTCGAGATCGATGCTGTGGACGCAATCCGGCGAGAGCTACTGCCGCACACCCGGATCGTGACGCCGAACGTGCCGGAAGCCGAAGCCCTGACCGGGATGCGCATCGCGTCGGTCGACGACATGCGGGCAGCCGCGCAGCGGATCCTGAGTCTGGGGCCCCGCGTCGTACTCGTCAAGGGTGGCCACCTCGACGGCGCCGAGTCGGTTGACGTCGCAGTCACGACGGAGGGCAGCTTCGAGCTCCGCCGGCCGAGGCAGGACACGACCAGCACTCACGGCACCGGCTGCACCCTGTCCTCGTCGATCGCCGCCAACCTCGCGCTCGGCATGGATGTCCGCGCGGCGCTCGAGCGCGCCCGCGACTATCTCGATGGAGCCATCCGGAATGCGCCCGGGCTGGGCCGTGGGCACGGACCGCTGGGGCACTTCTGGCGGGTATACTGAGGTGATGCAGTCAGCCGAGCCAGCCAGCCAGGGCCCGGCGAACCGCGAGTCTCCCGAGGCCGATCGGCACGCGATCTCGTCCGACCCGCTGGATCCGGCCGCCGTTGCCGCATCCGTGTCGTCAGACGCGAAAGGCGCCCTGACGACGTTCATCGGCCTGGTGCGCGACCACAACGCCGGCCAGCGCGTGCGATGGATCGATTACGAAGCGCACGAGCCGCTCGCGCGTCGCGTGTTCGCCCGGATCGGCCGCGAGGCGCGCGACCGCTGGCCCGACGCGGATCTGGCGATTCACCATCGCACGGGCCGCGTAGCGATCGGCGAAGCCAGCGTGGTCATCGCCGCGGCGTCCGCGCACCGGGCCGACGCCTTCGCGGCGTGCCGCTTCGCGATCGAGCGGGTCAAGCAGATCGCGCCGGTCTGGAAACACGAGCACTTCGATGGTGGCGCAGTCTGGATCGAGGGAGCAACCGCGGATCCAGACGACGAGGCAGCACTGCGGACGGCGATGGAACGGGCATGCTCGTGACCGTCCGGCTGTTCGCCCGGTTGCGCGAGCTGGCCGGCCGCGCCGAGATACCCCAGGTGCTGCCTGAGAACGCCACCGTGCGGCAGGCGTGGGACGCGGTCGTGCACGAGTGTCCGTCGCTGGCCGCCTACGGCTCGTCGTTGGCGGCCGCGATCAACGCCGACTACGCGCGTTTCACCTCACCCTTGAAGGACGGGGACGAGGTCGCGTTCCTGCCGCCGGTGTCCGGCGGGTGAGACTGCGCTGTCGGCTACAGGCTCACGCCGACATCCTCCGGCGCAACGTTTTCGACTGGACAAGGGCGGATCCCGACTGACTGATCATGTTTGACAAACTCGCTTCCGAGGAAACGCGCTACGAGCAGCTGATGGCGGAGATGGCGGATCCGTCAGTGCAGAGCGACAACGCGCGCTTCCGTGAGAACTCCAAGGCGCTGGCTGAAATCCAGCCGCTGGTCGAGCACTTCCGAAAGTACAAGGAGGTTGTCGAACGGATCAGTGCCACGCAGGAGCTGCTCTCGGATCCCGACATGCGCGAGCTGGCGCAGGAGGAGATGACGGAGCTCGAGCGATCCCGGGACCAGCTTCTCGCCGAGATCAAGGTCCTGATGGTCCCTAAGGACCCGAACGACGCCAAGAACGTTGTCCTTGAAATCCGCCAGGGCACGGGTGGCGATGAGGCCGGGCTCTTTGCCGCCGACTTGTTCCGGATGTACTCACGCTATGCCGAGCGGCAGGGATGGCGGCTCGAGGTGTTGAACCTCAGCGACAACGGGGCCGGCGGGATCAAGGAAGTGATCGCCCTCATCGACGGGCAGCGCGTCTACAGCCGTCTCAAATACGAGAGCGGCGTGCATCGCGTCCAGCGCGTCCCCGCGACCGAGGCGAGCGGCCGGATCCACACCTCGACGGCGACGGTGGCGGTACTGCCGGAAGCGGAGGAAGTCGACATCCACGTCGACGCCAAGGATCTCCGCGTCGACACGTTCTGTTCCAGCGGCCCGGGCGGCCAGAGCGTCAACACGACCTACTCCGCGGTCCGGATCACGCACATCCCGACCGGCCTGGTCGTTTCGCAGCAGGACGAGAAGTCGCAGATCAAGAACCGCGCGAAGGCGATGAAGGTCCTCCGCTCGCGTCTCTACGAGATGGAGATGCGCAAGCAGCAGGAAGCGATAGCGAAGGACCGGCGCACGCAGGTCGGCACGGGTGAGCGCTCGGAGAAGATCCGCACCTACAACTTCCGCGAGAACCGGATCACCGACCACCGCATCGGCTTCACGATGCATCAGCTCACTCTCGCGCTCGACGGCGACATCGGCGAGCTGATCGATCAGGCGGCCAGCTTCTTCCAGTCGGAAAAGCTCAAGGAGCAGTGACCGCCCCGCTCCGCGAGCGGCTCCTGCGGGCCCGGGCGTCGCTCGTCCACGCCGGGTTAACTGCGGAAGACGCCGCGCTCGACACCGAGGTTCTGGCGCGTCACGTCCTCGGTTGGGACCGCGGGCAACTCCTCACCCGTATCCATCTTCCCCCTCCGGCTGACTTCGAATCGGATTTCGAGGCGCTGATCGCCCGCCGGGCGGCCCGCGAACCGGTCGCATACCTCACCGGGCATCGTGAGTTCTGGGGCCTCGACTTCGTCATTTCGCCGGCCGTGCTCATTCCACGTCCGGAGACAGAACTGATCGTGGAACGCGCGCTCGCCCTGCTCAGCGCCGAGAGGCCGGCCACGATCGTCGACGTCGGCACGGGCAGCGGCTGCATCGCCATCGCACTCGCCCACCATCGTCCATTCGCCCGAGTCGTCGCCGTCGACCGGTCAGCAGAGGCGCTCGGGGTAGCCGCCAGCAACATCACGCGCCACCAGCTCGGAGCGCGGGTTCACCCGGTTCGCGGCGATCTGCTCGACGCCATTGCCGGTCCCGTGGATCTGATCGTCTCCAATCCGCCCTATGTCGATCGCGCTGACGCGGCGGCACTCCAACCGGAAGTCACGCGCTTCGAACCGGAGGCGGCGCTCTTTGCCGGCGAGGCGGGCCTGGCGATTCTGCGAACGCTGCTCGAGACCGCCGCGGGTGCGCTTGCTCCGGGCGGCCATCTCATTGTTGAATTCGGCGCGGGTCAGGATGTGGCGCTGCGCGGGTCCGCCGAGCGACTGGGATGGTCGATCGAGATTGCCCACGACCTCGCGGGCATCCCGAGAGTCGCGGTGCTGCATCCCGCCGGACGGAGGTGAGCGTGGAGGACTGTCTCTTCTGCAAGATCGTCGATGGCCGGATTCCCGGAGCGATCGTCTACCAGGACGCGCAAGTGGTGGCGTTCAAGGACATCAATCCTCAAGCGCCCACTCACCTGCTGGTCGTGCCGCGAAAGCACCTCGCCAGCCTCAACGCGCTGACCCCGGAGGACGATGAGCTGGTCGGCGCGCTGGTGAGGACCGGGGCAGCGCTGGCCCGCGAGCACGGCCATGGTGAGCGTGGCTACCGCACCGTCTTCAACACCAACGCCGATGCCGGCCAGACCGTATTCCACATCCACCTCCACGTGCTCGGCGGCCGCACGTTGACCTGGCCGCCGGGGTAGTCCCGACCTTCAGGTCGGACGATCAGCTCTCTGGGCCTCGATTGCCCTCGCGAGCAGGTATTGCCCCCGCCCCGCCTCCTGCGCCAGCAGGAAGTCGACGACGCGGTAGCCGCGGCGGAAGAGGATCTGGAAAATCTCGCGTGTGCTGAGACGCCAGTCGAGCGCCAGGGGTGGATCGACAGCGAGCATTCGATCGAAGCCGGTCGGGATCTCCACCAGGAGCCGCGGCCCATCGTGGGTCAGATCGGCGGCCCCCGGGGCCAGCCACCCGCCGTGCGCCCGCGACGGATTCACCACTGGCGCCGACAGCACCCGGCTGTCGCGGACGGTCGGCATCCCGGCGGCGTCGATCCTGCGCTCGACGTGCGGCGTTGCGATCCGCCAGGCGGCCACGAAACGATCGGTCGGCGCGCCCCGATGCAGCGGGCTGCTCGACTCGCCGTAGACGTTTTCCTCGTACTCCTCGAGGATCGCCCCCAGCCTGGCGTTGAAGTGCGCGTTGAGCGCCTGGAGCGGATCGAACGTCCACTCGATGAGGTCGAGCCCCATCGCGAGAGCCGCGTCACGCTGCGCCAGCTTCAGGCGCCGCCCCAGCCCGGCATGCCGGGCGCCGGGCAACACGGCGAGCATGTGCGACCACTGCATCGGCCGTGCGTCTTTCAGCCCGGGCGTCGAATAAACGAAGCCCTGCAACTCATCGCCCTCATCGAACGCGCCCAGCAGGATCCCTCCCCGCTTGATGGACACGATCAGCACGGCCGGCGGGACGACGTCCTCCCCGTCGGTGTAGCCCCAGACGAGGCGCTCGATCGCCGCCACGCGTCGGCAGTCGTGGAGCGTGCTCAGCGGACGGATGTGCATCCCGAACCAGTGTCCCGAGTCAGCGATTCGCTGACACATTCCGGGCGCGGCATCCCGCCTCCCGGTGTTGCTCATCGCTCGTGTATGCCCAATAAACTCGCTCTTCGCCCCTTGCGATCCGGGCGCCGCGCCCAGAATAATTTGTCCCCGAATCGCTGACTCGGGACACTAGATTAGCGGGAGCAAGTCGCGCAGGGAATGAACGACGGGGACTTCAGGCGGGCAGGCGGCAGGCCTGCCGGCACGAGAGACCAGCACGGCACGCATGCCGAGCTGCCGGGCGCCTTCGATGTCGTGCGCGAGGCTGTCGCCGACCATCACCGCTTCCGCCGCCGGGGCGCCCACCTGCCGCAGCGCCGCCTCGAAGATGCTCGGGTGCGGCTTCATGTACCCGTGATCCGCGGAGGAAACCGCGACGGTGAACAGGCCGTCGAGGGCAAAGTGGCTCTGGAACGAGGTCAGGCACCGCTGCGTGTTGGAAATCAGGCCGATCTTCAGCCCGCGCGCGTGAATCTCGCGCAGCACGTCGGGCACTTCCTCGTACATCGTGAAGTGGCCGCACTCGGACCATTCGTCGTAGATGTCCTTCGCTGCCGCGTCCAGCGCCTCACCCCGGCCGCCCATGCCTTCGATGATCCGTCTGGTGTACCTGATGAAGATGTCGGGATCGTAGAGCCCGCCGCCCGCATCGAGCGTCAGCGCGGCCGCCGCGACCGACTCCTCGAACGCCGCGGCATCGACCTCGATACCGTGGCGGGCGCAGAACGCGCGGTAACCCGAACCCTGGAATGTGGGGCCTGGATAGATCAACGTGAAGTCGACGTCGAAGAAGATCGCTTTGGTCATCGCTCGTCGTCGACTGGACCGGCCACGGCGATCGAAGCCGCCGCAGGGTCGAGCGAGCCCGCAGCCGCGTGGATGTCGTCGGCGGTCACCGCTCTGATCAGTCCGGGCAGACGACGGTCGTAGTCCGGCCCGAGGCCGTATTGCTCGGTCGTAAGGAGAAACGCCGCGATGCCCGGATTGTTCTCCAGCAGGCGGGGAATCGAGCCGACCAGGTACTCGCGGGTCTCGGAGACCTCGGCCGCCGTTGGTCCCTCAGCCGCGAGGGTCCGCACCTCGCGATCGATCGCCTCGATCGTGCGTTCCACGTTGGCCGGGTCGACGCCGGCGCGGACCAGCAGCGGCCCCTCGCCGACGCTCGCGTCGAAGGTGCTGTAGGCGTAGTAGGCCATGCCCTGCCGCTCGCGGATGTTGTCCGCCAGGCGGCCGCCCAGGCCGAACTGTCCCAGCACGTTGTTCATCATCCAGTAAGCGTAATAGCGCGGATCCAGGCGGCGAATGGTATTGAAGCCGTAGACGATGTCCGACTGCGGCTTGCCGGGCATCGCGATCCGCGCGATTCTCCGGGTCGCGATCGAAGCCGGAGGGGTCACCGGCACGTGCTCGGCCGGCGGGGCGGTCCAATCCTCGAGCTCCGCCGCGGCGAGCGTGAGGGCCATTGCCGGCTCGACGTCGCCCACGATCGCCAGCGTCAGACACGACGGCCGCACCCAGGCGGCGTGGAAGTCCAGCAAGTCCTGGCGACGAATCCGCTCGATTGAGGCGAACGTGCCCTTGGCCTTTCGCGCATAGGGATGATCCGCGCCATAGATGAGCGCCGCGACGGCGTCCAGCGCGCCCACGGCCGGATTGTCGTCGTCCTGCCGCAGGGCGGTGACGGTCTCCGCCCGCGGCTGCTCGATCTCTGATTCGGGAAAAGTCGGCCGGCGCGCCACGTCGAGCAGGATGGCCAGCACGTCGGGAAAGTCCTCGGTGAGGCAGGTGCAGGAGATCGACAGCCGGTGGCGGGTCGTCGTCACGCGCAAGGCGACACCGCGATCGTCGAGGGCATCGGAGATGGCGTTGGCGGACCGCCGAACGGTGCCGCGGTCGATGACGCGACCGACCAGTTGGCTCACGCCGGGGAGACCGGCCGGATCGCAGAGGCTGCCGGCATCGAAGGCGCACTCGATGGTGACGGCCGGCGCCATCGAGGTCTGCTGCACGAGCAGGACCGCACCATTCGCCAACGCCTCGCGCGTCGGCGAGAGCCCACGCCGCAGTTCGATCGCCACGGCGTTACTCCTGCGGCTGGAACCAGCCGACCGTCCGGGTCTTGCGGGACAGCCGCCGTCGCGCCACGTCGCTGACCTGCTCTGCGGTCACACGATCGATGCCCGCCTGCAGGCCGGCGAGGAACTCAGGGCCGACGACCGTGTCGAAGTAGCCGAGCTGATGCGCGACGTTCGTGACGCTATCGTTCTCGAACACGAGCCTGGCGCGCAGCTGCTTGCGAGCGCGGACCGTCTCCGCCTCGCTGACGCCTTGCGTCCGCAGCCGCTCGACCGCCTCGAGCAGGGCCGATTCGAGATCCGGCAGCCGGACGCCTTCAATGGCGGTCAGCGACAGCGAGTAGAGGAAGGGCTGCGAGGTCGGCAGCAGTGCGCCGCTGACCGACGAGGCCAGGCCGCCTTCGACCAGTGCCGTGTAGAGCCGCGCTTTGCGTTGCGGCACCAGGCCAGGGAAGCTGGCCCAGAGATTCACGCCCTTCGCGCCGGTCAGGGCGGCGTCGAGCACCAGCATCGGGAAGAAGTCGGGGTGCGTGGCCTCGGGCGCGTGCCACGCGACCTTGAGGTAGGCGGTCGTGCCCGGCCGCTCGACGACCACGCGCCGCTCGCCCATCTGGGGCGGCTCGTGCGTGGCTGCCCGTGCCGGCTTGATCCCTGAAGGAATCGCGCTGAATCGCTGCTCGACGCGCCGCATCACCTCGTCCAGCTCGACGTCGCCGACGATCACGAGGGTCGCGTTGTTGGGGATGTAGTACTGGCGGTAGTGCTGATAGAGGTCGTCCCGCCGCATGCGCTGCAGATCCTCGAGCCAGCCAATCGTCGGATGCCGGTACGGATGTGAGCGGAACGCTGTCGCCGTGACCTCCGTGTCGAGCAGCTGCTCGGGGTCGTTCTCGCCGCCCTGCAGCTCCGAGATGATCACGGTGCGCTCGGACTCGATGTCAGCCGGCGCGTAGAGGCCGTTGGCCATCCGCTCGGCCTCGAGGTAAAGCATCTGGTCGAGCGCGTCGCGTCCCGCAGTCTCGAGGTAGGTGGTCTGGTCGATCCACGTGTAGCCGTTCCACATCCCGCCGAGACGTTCGACCATGCCCTTCATGTCGTCGCGAGGAATGTTGATCGTGCCCTTGAAGTTCATGTGCTCGACCCAATGCGACACGCCGGTGCGGCCGGGCACTTCGTCGCGCGAGCCGACACCGTACCAGCACCACACCGACACGAGCGGTGCGGTGTGCACCGGATGCACGAGCACGCGCAAGCCGTTGTCGAGCGTACGCTGGTGCACCGAAGCAGGAGCCGGCAGCGCAGCGATGGCGGGCATATCCCAATTATAGTTGGCGATTTTCCTAGGATTTCGGCGGAATCTGGGGAAAGTTCGCCACTTATTGCAGAGCTATTGTTGGGGGGTGGCGTCTGCTTTGCTTTGGATGCAGTCGTGGCGGGGACATCGCCCTGAGGTCGAACGGCCTAATTGGCCGTTCATTCATAGAAGAGATGGGCTGCCCGGCTGGCTGGCCCGTCTGGGGAGGAAGGAATACCATCATGAAGAAAACAATTCTCGCGTGCTCGATTGCCAGTATGTCGTTGACCGGCATGGCTTTCGCTCAGGTGGGCGCGACGGTAACCACCAAGTCCGGGCAGACCATGTCCGTCCAGGTCGTCGATCTCAACGCTTCCGGCTTAGCCGTGAAGGCGGATGGGCAGGACAAGCAGATTCCTACTAATGACGTGGCAGCGATCGACTTCACCGGCGGGGCGGCGTCCAATGCGGATTGGGACAAGCTCAACGGTGGTGGCCAGGTGATCGTGCTCAAGAGCGGTGAGACCATTAGTGGACAGCTCACCGATATCGGCGGCACCTCGCCGCTGCGCCTGACCTTCCGGACGGCGTCGGGCGAGCGGGATTTCTCGTCGAACGAGGTCGCACGTGTCGTGATGGCCCGTCCTGACAACGCCGCTGCCAACGCGCCGGCCGCAGTTGGCAGCACCGGGCCGAGCCCGGCGCAGGGCGTGACGGTTTCGTCGCAGATGCAGTGGAGCCCCACCGGCATCATCGTGAGTCGCGGCGAGTGGGTGACGTTCAGCACCACCGGCGAGGTGAAGATCGGTGGCGAAGGGAACCCGACGGCCAATGCGGATGGCGTGACGACGGGCGCGCGCGCGCCTGACTCGCCGGTCGCGGCGGCCCCCGCGGGCGCGCTGGTCGGCAAGATCGGCAACGGCCCGGCGTTTCTGATCGGCAGCCGCAACCGCGTGCAGATGACCGCCGCGGGGCAGTTGTTCCTTGGCGTGAACGACGGTCACCTGCAGGACAACGAGGGCAGCTTCCAGGTCCAGGTGGCGCGCGCAGGCGGAGCCGTTCGTCGATAGACCTCGCGTTCTCATCGATCGCGTGCATCACAGACAGGGCCGGTTCTCCTTCGGAGGGCCGGCCCTTCGTTCGTGAGCCGGCCGCGCGCCGGGCGCATCTCCTTACAATTCCCGCGGACGGCCCACTACAATAGCGGGATACCCATGGCGGAATGGAAAGACACGCTCAACCTGCCGCGGACCGACTTCCCGATGAAGGCGAGCCTGACGACCGCGGAGCCGCAGGCGCTGGCGCGCTGGCAGGAGATGGGCCTCTACGCACAGATCCAGCAGCGTCGTCAGGGCCGGCCGCGGTTCATCCTGCACGATGGTCCGCCGTACGCCAACGGCCGCATCCATCTCGGCACCGCGATGAACAAGATCCTCAAGGATCTCGTGGTCAAGTCGCGCTCGATGATGGGCTTCGATGCCCCGTACATCCTGGGCTACGACTGCCATGGCCTGCCGATCGAGCTGAAGGTCGATCGCGAGCTCGGGCCGAAGAAGCGCGAGATGACGGTGGCCGATTTCCGCAGGGCGTGCCGCGCCTATGCGACCCGGTTCATCGACGTCATGTCCGTCGAGTTCCAGCGCCTCGGCGTGTTCGGCGATTGGGAACATCTGTACCTGACGATGGACTTCAAGTACCAGGCGGCGATCGCGCGCGCGCTGGGGCGGTTCGTCGCGCAGGGTTTGGTCTACAAAGGCAAGAAGCCAGTGCACTGGTGCATCCACTGCCGGACCGCGCTCGCCGAAGCCGAAGTCGAGTACGAGGATCACACCTCTCCGTCGATCTACGTCGAGTTCCTGCTGGCGGAGGAGAGCGCCGAGGAACTGGGCGCGCGAGTGCCGGCGTTGGCCGGCCGTCCGGTCTCGGTACTGATCTGGACCACGACCCCGTGGACCATCCCCTCTAACCTCGCCATCGCCTTCCACCCGGACGTCGATTACGGCGCCTACGACGTGGACGGCCGGATCGTGATCCTGGCCGAGCCGCTCGCCGCGACGGTCGCGGAGAAGACCAACCGCCCCCTGGGCGCGCCCGTGGTGCGCATGAAGGGCGCTGAGCTCGAGCACATCCGGTTCCAGCACCCGCTCTACGCGCGTCCGTCGCTCGCCGTGCTCGCGGACTACGTGACCGTCGAGCAGGGCACGGGTGCGGTCCACACCGCGCCCGGCCATGGCAGCGACGACTTCAAGACCGGTGTGAAGTACGGGTTGGAGATTTACGCTCCGGTCGGTCCGGGCGGCCACTTCCTTCAGAACGTCGAGCTGTTCGGCGGGAAGCGTGTGTTCGATGCGAACCCGGAGGTGGAGGCCGCATTGGCCGAGCGCGGCCGCTTGTGGCATCGCGAGCCGTTCCACCACACGTATCCCCACTGCTGGCGGTGCCACAACCCGGTGATCTTCCTCGCGACCTCACAGTGGTTCATCGCGATGGATGGCGCCCTGACGGGCGCCGGAACGGGATCGGGGATCGGGGATCAGGGATCAGAGGGAGCGCAAGGCGCGCGCGCGGATTCGTCGGATCCCGGATCCCGGATCCCGGATCCCGCATCGAGTGCCGCCGGCGAGCGGTCGCCTGCCGGCGGCGCGCGTACCTTGCGCCAGGCTGCGATCGAGGCCATCGATCATCAGGTCCGCTGGGTGCCGCCGACCGGCCGCGATCGCATCATGAGCATGGTCGCCAACCGGCCGGACTGGTGCATCTCGCGCCAGCGCGCTTGGGGCGTGCCCATCCCGGCGGTCGATTGCACCGCCTGCGGCGAAGCGCTGCTCACGCCGGAGGTGGTCGATCAAGCGGCCGCGGTCTTCGACACCTACGGGGCCGACGCGTGGTACGAGCGCCCGATTGAGGAGTTCCTGCCCGAGGGGCTGACCTGCCCGTCGTGCGGCGGCACCACCTTCGAGCGCGAAGGGGACATCCTCGACGTCTGGTTCGACTCAGGGTCGAGCCACGAGGCGGTCCTGCCCTTCCGCCCGGAGCTGGGCTGGCCCGCCGACGTCTATTTCGAAGGCAGCGACCAGCACCGCGGCTGGTTCCAGAGCTCGCTCCTCGTCGGTCTGGGGACACGCGGCCGGCCGCCGTTCAACGAGGTGCTCACGCACGGCTTCATCGTCGCCGAAGACGGCCGCAAGATGTCCAAGTCTCTGGGCAACTCGATCGAGCCCCAGGACATCATCAAGGAGAGCGGCGCCGAGATCATCCGGCTGTGGGTGACGATGGTCGATTACCGGGAGGAGGTGCGCCTCGGAAAGCAGATCCTCGCCCGGGTCGTCGAGGCCTACCGCAAGATCCGGAACACCTGCCGGTACCTCCTGGCGAACCTCTACGACTTCGATCCTGCGACCGATCGCGTGCCGCTCGACCGTCTGGAGGAGGTCGATCGCTACGCCGTAGCGCGCTACGCCGACGTCGCGCGCTCGGTGCTCGATGCCTATCGCAGCTACGACTTCCCGACCATCTTCCAGCGGGTCAACCATCTGGCGACGGTCGATCTCTCGGCGTTCTACGCCGACGTTTCGAAGGATCGGCTCTACACGTTCGCGGCGGCGTCGCCGGAGCGCCGCTCGGCTCAGACCGCGATGTACGTCATCGCCGACGGGCTGGTCCGCCTGCTTGCGCCGGTCCTGCCGATGACCGCCGACGAGTTGTGGCGGCACCTCCCCGGACAGCGTGAGGCGTCCGTGCACATCGCGGAGTTCCCGGCGGACGCGGAGGTCGATGCAATGCTCGACGCCGACCTGGTGGCCAGATGGGAACGTCTCAAGGGTGTGCGCGACGAGGTCAACGCGGCGCTGGAAGCCCGCCGGAAGGACAAGACGATCGGGACCTCGCTCGGCGCGAAGGTCACGCTGCACGCAGGCGGTGAGACGGCCACGCTGCTCGAGCAGCATCGCGCCGAACTGCCGATGCTGTTCATCGTCTCGCAGGTCGCGCTGGACACGAGTGGTGCGGTCGACGCTCCGCTCGAGGTGCTGGTCGAGCGAGCCGACGGCGACAAGTGCGCGCGCTGCTGGCGGGTGGTCGACCGGATCTCGTCCGACGCCGGGACCGAGGGCATTTGCGATCGCTGCGTCGGCGCAGTCGCGGCCACCGCATGATCGAGCCAGCCGAGTCTTCCGACGTCCCGGCTCCGCCGGCCGCACCCGGCCCCAAGGCGAGCCGCTATGCCCGCCCGCTCGAGCTCCTGACGATTGCCGCGGTGATCGGCGCGGACCAGCTGACCAAGGCACTCGTCCGCCGCACGCTCGACCTCAATGATCATGTCCCCGTCATTCCGGGGTTCCTGGACATCACTCATGTCCAGAACACCGGCGCGGCGTTCGGCTTGTTGAACGCCGCCGACTTCCCGTTCAAGGCGCTGCTGATGATCGGGATCGCCGGCATTGCGCTGGTCGCCATCGCCGCCTACGCGACGCAGCTCGGTTTCCACGAGCGGCTCGCGCGGTTCGGATTGTCGCTGATCCTGGGCGGAGCGTTCGGCAATCTGATCGATCGCGCGTTCGCCGGCCACGTCGTGGATTTCGTCGACGTCTACTGGGGTAGCGCTCACTTCTGGGCCTTCAACGTCGCGGACGCCGCCATCACGATCGGCGCCATCCTCGTCCTGCTCGACATGATCGGCCTCGGGCGCCAGCATGCATCCCATTCTGTTTGAGGTCGGTGGCTTCCCGGTTTACACCTACGGGTTGCTGCTCGCGGCCGCCTACCTGCTCGGGCTGCAGTTCGCGCTCGTCCGCGCCCGGGCGCGCGGCCTCGATCCGAACCGCATCATGGACCTCGGGATCTGGATCATCATCAGCGCGCTGGCCGGCGCCAAGCTGCTCCTGCTGATCGTCGATCGCGGCAAGTTCCCGATGACCACCACCGGCATGATGGACCTGGTCCGCTCCGCCGGCGTCTTCTACGGCGGCCTGATCGCCGCGGTGGTGGTGGCGCTCGGGTACCTCTGGCGCCATCGAATGCCGATTTGGACGGTCACCGACGTGTTCGCGCCGGGCATCGCCCTCGGCCACGTGATCGGCCGCTTCGGCTGCCTGTTCGCCGGGTGCTGCTTCGGACGGCCCACAACTGTTCCCTGGGCGATCACCTTTCATAACGAGTTCGCCGCCCAGAACGTCGGCACCACCCTCGACGTGCCGCTCCATCCGACACAGCTCTACGAAGCCGGCGCCGAGCTCCTGATCCTGGGGTTCCTGCTGATGTTCGAGCGTAAAGGGCGACCGTTCCCCGGGCGCACGTTCTGGGCGTACATGCTGCTCTACGCCGTCTCGCGGTTCATCATCGAGTTCTACCGCGGCGACCCGCGCGGCATGGTCGGCTCGCTCTCCACCTCGCAGTTCGTCTCGATCCTGCTGGCGCCGATCGCGATCATCATGCTGGTCGTGCTCGCCCGGAGCGCCGGCTCACGTACGCCTGCGCTCGGACGGCCGCGGACGGCCTGACCTCGTGCCTTCCGAATCGATTCCGCGGCGTACGCTGACGGTCGAGGCCGAGCACGACGGCCTTCGCCTGGATCACTTCCTCACCGCGCTCCTGCCCGAGCTGTCGCGGGCTCAGATCCAGCGGCTGATCAAGGAAGGGCGGGTGCTCGCCGCGGGGGGCACCGCGGTCCGCTCCAGCACCGGAGTCCACGCCGGTCAGACCTTCAGCGTCGACGTACCGGAGCCCGCGCCATCCACCATCGAGGCCGAGCCGCTCCCGCTGCTGATCGTCTACGAGGACACGGACATCGTCGTGCTCGACAAGCCTGCCGGGATGGTCGTCCATCCGGCCGCCGGGCACAGTTCAGGGACGCTGGTCAATGCACTCTTGCACCACGTCAAGGATCTCAGCGGCGTCGGCGGTGAGCTGCGGCCCGGGATCGTTCATCGGCTGGACCGCGGGACCTCGGGTTTGATGGTCGTGGCCAAACACGACGCGGCGCACCAGGAACTCTCGCGCCAGTTCGCCGATCGCGAGGTCGAGAAGGAATACATCGCGCTGGTGTGGGGCGTCGTGCACGCGGGCAAGCGCATCGACGCGCCGATCGGCCGCGATCCGCAGCAGCGGCAGAAGATGTCGACCCGCGCCCGCCGCGCGCGCAGCGCGGTGACGCGGGTGACGTGGTCGCGCCACTTCCCTGGTGTGTCGCTGATCAAGGTCGCGATCGCGACCGGGCGAACCCACCAGATCCGCGTCCACCTCAATGCCATCGGCCACCCGATCGTCGGCGACGCGCTCTACGGTGGCGTCCATCGGCGGACGACCGCGGACCTGCGCGCCGTCCAGCGGCTGGAGCGGCCGTTCCTGCACTCGGCGCGCCTCTCGTTCACGCACCCCGGCGATGGCCGGCGGGTGGACTTCGATGCGCCGCTACCGCCTGATTTGCAGGCGGTGATCGACGACATCGAGGCGCGAACCGAACCAGCCGAACCTCTGTAGTCCATCATCACCTGCGGCGTCGTCCGGCCGCGTAGCGCGCACGGGCGCGGAACCCGCGTCAAGTCCATCAGGAGGTTGTCACATGCCCGAACCAGAGACTCTCGGTACCGAGCGCATCTTTCAGGGCAAGGTGTTCTCGGTCGAGCGTGACCGCGTGCGGCTGCCGAACGGCCGCGAAGTGGCCATGGACCTGGTGCGTCATCCGCGGTCGGTGGTGCTGCTGCCCATACCGGAGACGAATCACATCATCCTGATCCGTCAGTACCGTCACTCGATCAACCGGTTCTTGTGGGAACTGCCGGCCGGCAGCGTCGACGAAGGGGAGGAGCCGGAGCACGCCGCGGTCCGCGAGTGTCACGAGGAGATCGGCCAGGTGCCCACGACGGTCGTCCGGCTCGCGTCGCTCTTTCCGACGCCAGGGTTCTGCGACGAGGAAATGATCTTCTATCGCCTGTCGGGACTCAGCACGGCGACCGAAAAGGCGCACGCGGACGAGGATGAGGACATCGAGTCGAAGACGTTCGTGCTGCGCGATGTGCGGGAGATGATCCGGCGGGGCGAGATCGTCGACATGAAGACGGTCGCCGGCCTGACGTTGCTGTGAACGGGTTGGCGCGGCTGGCTTCGCGCCGTGCGAGCCAGCCGTCCCCGATCGGAGCGGGCGGAGTTAGCGGCCGGCCAACGAGGGCTGACCGCCGACGTTGTTCAGCTCCGCGCTCATCGGCAGCCCGGTATGGGTCTGGGCAGACGACGGCATGAGCGCGATCGCGAGCACTTCCTCGATGTGCACGACATAGTGGATGGTCAGCTCGCGGCGGAGATCCTCGGTCAGATCTTCCTTGATGTTCTTCTCGTTCTGGCGCGGCAGGATGACCTCGGTAATGCCGTGGCGGCGAGCCGCGAGCACCTTCTCCTTGATCCCGCCGACCGGCAGCACGCGCCCTGACAGCGTGATCTCGCCGGTCATCGCCAGGTCGCCCCGGGCGCGGCGCCCGGTCAGGTCAGACGCCAGCGCGGTGACCATCGTTACCCCGGCGGACGGCCCGTCCTTCGGAATCGCGCCGGACGGCACGTGCAGGTGGATCTCGGAGTCCTTGTAGAACGCCGGATCGACGCTGTAGCGCGGCGCGTTGGCGCGGAACCAGGAGAGCGCGGTGCGCGCCGACTCTTTCATCACGTCGCCGAGATGACCGGTCAAGGTCAGACTGCCGCCCCCCTGCATGCGCGACGCTTCGATGAACAGGACCTCGCCACCGGCGGGCGTCCAGGCCAGTCCGACCGCAACCCCGGGGTCCTTGGTGCGATCCTCAATCTCCTCGTCCAGGAACGTCGGCGCGCCGAGCATCTCGACGACCACGTCGGGCGTGATGACGACCGATGCTTCGTCTCCCTCGGCGCGGCGCCTGGCCACCTTGCGGCAGAGCGCGCCCAGCTCGCGTTCGAGGTTCCGCACGCCGGCTTCGCGGGTGTAGTTGCGAATCAGCGAGCGGACGGCCGGTTCGGTGAAGACGATCTGCTCAGAAGTCAGGCCGTGATTGCCGATCTGCTTGGCAATCAGGTGCTCGACGGCGATCTTGAGCTTCTCTTCCTCCGTGTAACCGGCGAGCTCCAGCACTTCCATGCGGTCACGGAGTGCCGGCGGAATGGGGTCCATGACGTTCGCCGTCGTGAGGAACAGCACCTCCGACAGATCGAACGGGACGTCGAGGTAATGGTCCCGGAACGAGTTGTTCTGCTCGGGATCGAGCACCTCGAGCAGCGCCGACGCGGGATCGCCGCGGAAGTCGGAACCGAGCTTGTCGATCTCGTCGAGGATGAACACCGGATTCTTCGATTCGGCGCGGCGCAGGCCCTGGATGATTTGTCCGGGCAGCGCGCCGATGTAGGTCCGGCGATGGCCGCGAATCTCCGCCTCGTCGCGCATGCCGCCGAGTGAGACGCGGACGAACTTGCGGCCGAGCGAATTGGCGATCGATTTCGCGAGCGAGGTCTTGCCGACACCGGGAGGGCCCAAGAAGCAGAGAATCGGGCCTTTCACGTCCGGGTTCAGCTTGCGCACCGCCAGGTACTCGATCACGCGGTCCTTGACCTTCTCGAGACCCGAGTGGTCGGCGTCGAGCACCTCCTTGGTGCGCCGCAGATCGAGCGCGTCCTCGGTTCGTTTCGCCCAGGGCACGGCGATCAGCCAATCGAGATAGGTGCGCGACACCGTGTACTCGGCGGCGGCGACCGGCATCTTGGAGAGGCGATCGAGCTCGCGCAGCGCTTCCTTGCGGACGCTCTCCGTCATCCCGGCGGCGTCGATCTTGGCCCGGAGCTCGTCGATCTCCTTGGCCTGGTCGTCTCCCTCGCCGAGCTCCTTCTGGATCGCCTTGAGCTGCTCGCGCAGGAAGTACTCCCGCTGATTCTTGCCGACCTCCGACTGCACCTGTGACTGGATCTTGGACCCGAGCTCGAGCACTTCGAGCTCTTTGATCAGGATCCGGTTGAGGGAGTCCATCCGGGCGCGGATGTCGAGCGTCTCGAGCACTTCCTGCTTGACCGGCGTGCCGATGGTCGAAAGGCTCGAGGCGATGAAGTCGGCCAGCTTGCCGGGGTCGGTGATGTTGGCGGCGAGCGACTGCAGATCGTCCGACAGCAGCGGCGACAGGGACACCACCTGCTGGAAGTTGCTCTTGATGTTGCGCTGCAGCGCGTCGATCTCGATGTGATCCTCGTCCCGCAGCACCTCCTCGGCGACCGTCACCGCGGCGCGCAGATAGGGGCGGGTCTGGATCACCCGCTCCAGCCGAATCCGCGATAGCCCCTGGACGATCAATCGCAGGCTGCCATCCGGCAGCTTGAACATCTTGTGGATGTGGGTGGCGACCCCGATTGGATACAGATCGTCCTGCAGCGGCTCCTCGACGGACGCCTCCCGCTGGGTGAACACGCCGATCATCCGCCCGCCGGTCGTGGCCTCGTCGATCAGCCGCACCGACGCCTCCCGCGCGACGGCGAGCGGCATGAACGAGTTCGGGAACAGCACCGTGTCCCGCAGCGGCAGCACCGGCAAGTCGGGCGGGATCGTCGGCGGGCGATCCGCTGACGCCTCGTCAACGACGACGAGGGAATCGTCTCGATCGCTCATCAGCGATCTCCTCCTGAACCGCGGGAGTGACCCGGGGAAACGGCGCGGGTATCCGCGGTGAACGGTCGAAACAGGGGGGGTGGGGTCGCAGGCCCCGACCCGGAGCCTGCGAAATGTAGCACGAACGCGGCGCCATGACCCCTATAAGAGCGGGGGCGTGGCTCGTAGAGCTCGACTAGCTCGACATGTCCTGGAAGAGTGATGTCGCCCCCCGGCGCTGCGCCACGACGCGCTCGCGCTGCTGGGCCATCTCGCGGGCCTCTTCGCAATCCTTGCAGCGCACCGCGAACGGCAGCGCGCGCAGACGACGCTCGGAGATCTCTTCGCCGCACTCGAAGCAGTAGCCGAACGTGTTCTCGTCCAGACGGCGCAGCGCTTCCTCGATCTTGTGGAGCGTCTCGGCCTTCATCTGGATCAACGCGAACTCGATGTCGTCCTGGATGTCCGACTCGGACGTCTCGGCCGCGTCGAGCACGCCGTGCGTGGGGTTGTTCGCGCCCTCGCTCCGGACGTCGCGAATCTTGTCCTGCACCGCACTCATGATCTCGCGCCGGCGCTCCTCGAGAATCCGCTTCAGCTCCGCATAACGGTCCCGAGCCATCCGGTCGCCAGCCGCTTTATGAACGCTCATATAAATCCGCTCCTTCCTTATCTCACTCTCAGCCGCGCGCGTCGCAGGCCGTGATGCAATTGAAATGCCACTTTAGATTCGAACCGCCCCCGCCAGGAAAACGTCGAGCCGACCGAACGGCAGAGCACGCGGGCCCGGCCAAGTGCCCAGCGTCGTGGCCAGGAGTGCGCCATGCGGGGGCAAGCAAGCCCGAGGGAATTGCCCGTGACGAGGACAAACGCTGAAAATACCGCCGTTTACACGCGCCTGACGCCGATCGTCCGTGGCCAGCTCCGCATGATGTCCGTTTAGACGCCTGTTCACGGCGACCGGTTCTCGAGGTTCCCTACGATCTCTCTACGTCCGGGACGTCCTCCCTGGATGGCGGCCGTCGCAAATCCGCCACACTGTCTACGGCGGGTTCCCGGCCCCGGGTCGGCCGCACGACAGCGCTACTGGACGAATCGAGAGCCGATTGACTGGTTGGGAACGACGCCGCGCTCAATCAGGCGTTGTCCGTCGCGCACGCTGCCGGTCCGCAGCCACTTCTCATAGAGGCGGAGCGTGTCGCCACTGGCCGGAAGGGCGCTGTGGGTGCGCTCGCTGACCAACGCGAGCACGTCCATGAAGCCGACAAACTTGACCGCGAGCTCGCGGAAGACATCGGCGAACGTGTCGTGTTCCGAGCGGCCCAGCGAGCCATACGCGTACTCGCCCATCGACTTGTAGTAGTCGACGTCGATGGTCTTGCGGCGGAAGCTGTCGGGGAAAAAGCCGGACATGAACAGCGAGAAATCGCCAAGGCTACGGAGGCGGGCCCGCTGTTCGACCCCGCCGCTCTCGAGCGCCCGACCGAGCCTGAATGCGAGCGGCTGGTCGTGCTCCTGGTGATCGGCGCGGCGGTCGGGGCGAACGTACTGGCAGAGCAGGTTTACGAGGTAGAACTCGGTGAGATCCGTCGCACGCAGCTGCCGCGCGCTGATCGCCTCACCCACCAGCTCCCGGAAATACTCCGTCGTCGTCTGCTCGCACAGGATCGGGCGTACCATGAGCCTGCCTCCACGTTCACCCGGTACCGCTTGGCCGTCAGGGGTCCGGACCGCGCCGGGCTAGCCAATGGGAGTGCAACTCATGTTCCTGACCCTGACAACCGGAATTGCCGCGCAAATCGACGAAATGCTCCGCGATCAGGGCGTGGCGCTCCGATCGAGCTTCCGCGCGCGCCGACACTTCCGTCAGCCGGAGGAGCCGGACTGACAACTTTGGGAGGGAGCGCGCCCATGGCGGTCCACAGTGTCTGCCCGCTGTGCGGGATTCGCAAGGCAAAGCGCGAGTGCCCCGGCGTGGGGCACATGATCTGCGCGGTATGCTGCGGCACGAAGCGGCTGGTCGAGATCCCGTGTCCCGCCTCGTGCCCCTATCTGGCCAGCTCGCGGAGCCACCCCGCGGCGGTCGTCCAGCGGCGACGCGATCGCGATCTCGAGTTCTTCGTTCCCTTGATCGCGGACCTGTCGGAGCCGCAGTCGCGTCTGGTGCTCCTGCTGCAGTCAGTGGTGGTCCGCCATGCTGCCGACGCTGTGCCGGCAGTGCTGGACGCGGACATCGCCGAGGCCGCAGCCGCCGTTGCCGCCACCCTGGAGACGGCGCGCAAGGGAGTGATCTACGAGCATGAGGCCGCAACGGTCCCCGCGAGACGGTTGGCGGCGGCGCTCAGAGACGTGCTGAAGGCGCTGAACCCGGGCGCCGCGAACCTCGCCCGGCTGGAGACGGACAGCGCGATCGCGCTCCGCCGGATCGAGCAGGGCGCACGGACCGCCGCGGGCGCGCTCGAGGGAGATCCCCCACCCCCCTACCTCGGGGTGCTCCGTCGGCTGGTGCCTGAGGTGACGGGCGACGCTGTGGCCGGCGACGCCGAGGCCGAAGGCGGATCCAATGCGGGTGGCCCGCTGATCATCCCAGGGTGAGGTCGGAAGCACCAGCCACCGTGCTATAATCTGGGGTTTGTCGCAGGCCAATCGGCCGCTCCCTTCAGAGACTACTTATGGCAAAACGCTGCGAGATTTGCGGAAAGGGCCCCGTCGTGGGCCGGAACATCAGCCACGCGCACAACGTGACGCCCCGCCGGTTCGAGCCGAACCTGCAGCGGGTCCGGGCCCTGGTCAATGGCGGGATCCAGCGCCTCCGGGTCTGCACGCGGTGCATCCGGTCGAACAAGGTCGTCAAGGCCGCCTGAGCCCATGCGGCAGGCGGTTTCGACTCCCCACGCGCCCCAGGCAATCGGCCCCTACTCGCAGGCGGTCAGGATCGGCGACCTGCTGTTCCTGTCGGGACAAATCCCGCTCGATCCAGAGACCGGGGCGCTGGTCGAAGGGGATATCGCGGCCCAGACGCGGCGCGTCTTCCAGAATCTCGGGGCCATTCTCGAGGCCGCCGGGGCGTCCTTTGCCAACGTCGCGCGAACCACCGTCTATCTGGCGGACATGGCGGACTTCGCAGCGATGAACGAGGTCTACGCGACGGTCTTCGAGTCCCCCGCTCCCGCCCGGTCGACCGTGCAGGCGGCTGGTCTTCCCAAGAACGCCCGGGTCGAAATCGACGTCATCGCCTCGCTGGCCTGACCACCCGCGGCGCGCCGCTCAGCGCGCCGCCCGCTCCACGTTCATCACTCCATCGACGCTGCGGAGCGACTTGATCACCTTCTGCAGGTGCTTCACATCGCTGATCTCCACGGTCATGTCGATCCGCCCCATCTGATCGTCCACCGTCGCCTCGACGTTACGGATGTTCGTGTTGATCCCGGCAATCTTGGCGCTGACGTCAGCCAAAATCCCCTTCCGATCCTCGACCTGGATGCTGAGGCGCACCGTATAGGGCAGCACATCGGTGCCCTTGTCCCACTCGACATCGATCCGCCGCTCGGGGTCGTAGAGCAGGTTGACGACGTTGGAACAGACCGCGGAGTGGACCGATACGCCCTTGCCTCTGGTGATGTAGCCGATGATGGCTTCCCCGCGGATCGGGTTGCAGCAGCGGGCCCGGAACACCATCAGGTCGTCGACGCCGCGAACGCGGATCTTCTCCTCGCCGGTCCCGAGCACGCGGCGAACGACTGACGCGATGCCGGTCTCGGCCGGCGCCTCCTTCAGCTGTTCCTGGGGCACGAGCTTCGAGAGCACGTGCTTGGCGGACAGTTTGCCATAGCCGATTGCCGCGAACATCTCGTCGGGCTTGGACAGCCCGAATTCGGAGACCGACTTGGCAAACGAGTCCTGCTCGATCAGGCTCTTCACGTTCAGCCCGAACCGCCGCGCTTCCTTCTCGAACAGCTTGCGGCCGAACTCGGTGCTCCGAACCTTTTCTTCGGCCTGGATGTAATGCCGGATCTTGCCGCGCGCTCGCGAGGTGACGACGAAGTTCAGCCAGTCGCGGCTCGGTTTGTGGCCCGCGGTGGTGACGATCTCGATGATGTCGCCATTCCGCAGCTTGGTCCGCAGCGGGACCATCTTCCCGTTGACCCGCGCGCCGACGCACTGATGACCGACATCGGTGTGGATCGCGTAGGCGAAGTCGACCGGCGTGGCGTCGCGGGGCAGCGACTTGACCTCGCCTTTCGGCGTGAAGATGTAGACCTCTTCCGGGTACAGCTCGATCTTGAGGTTCTGCAGGAACTCCTGCGGGTCGCGCACCTCCTTCTGCCACTCGAGCAGCTGGCGCAGCCACAGGAAGTACTGCTCGTCGCGGCCCGCCCCGACTCGTCCTTCCTTGTACTTCCAGTGCGCGGCGATGCCTTCTTCCGCTTGCCGATGCATCTCCGAGGTCCGGATCTGGACCTCGAACGGAAACCCGCGCTCGCTGATCACCGAGGTGTGCAGCGACTGGTAGCCGTTGGGCCGCGGCATCGCGATAAAGTCCTTGATCCGCCCCGGCACCGGCGACCAGGTGTGATGGATGATCCCGAGCGCGGCGTAGCAGTCGCGCACCGATGCGGTGACGATCCGGATCGCCACCAGGTCGTACACCTGATCGAGGTCGATCTTCTGGCGCTTGAGTTTCTGGTGAATGCTGAACAGGCGCTTGATGCGGCCGTCGATCTCGATCACCGGCACTTGCGCGTCGGCCAGGGTGGTGGCGATCGTCTTCTTCAGCTCGACGATCATCCCCTGGGTGGTCCGGCGCCGGCTGTCCACCCGGGTCCGCAGCGATTCGTAGGCTTTCGGCTCGAGGTGCTTGAAGGCCAGCTCCTCGAGCTCGTTCTTGATCTTGCTCATCCCCAGCCGGTTGGCGATGGGGCCGTAGATGTCGCGGGTCTCCTGGGCGATCTTGAGCCGGCGCTCCTCCGGCAGGTGATGGAGCGTCCGCATGTTGTGGAGGCGGTCGGCCAGCTTCACCAGGATGACCCTGATGTCGTCGACCATCGCCAGCAGCATCTTGCGAAAGTTCTCGGCCTGGCGCTCCTCGCTCGACGAGAACGAGATGGCCCCCAGCTTGGTCACCCCCTCCACGACGTGGGCGATGTCGTGGCCGAAAAGCTCCCGGATCCGCTCGATCGGGGTCTGGGTGTCCTCGACGATGTCGTGGAGCAGACCAGCCGCGATGGCGACGACGTCCAATTTCATGTCCGCCAGCAGGTCGGCGACTTCGACCGGATGGACGAGGTAGGGCTCCCCGGAGTGGCGGACCTGGCCTTTGTGTTCGAAGGCCGAGAAGACGTACGCCCGCCTGAGCAGCTCGATATCGGCCTCGGGGTTGTTGCCCCGGACCTTTTCCACGAGGTCCTCGAACCGGATCATGGTTGGCGGTGTCTAACGTCGGAAGCGGGGTCGACCGGCTACCGCATCACGCCGAAGCGCCGTTGACGCGGTGTTTTTGGGTTCACTATACTGACTCGGCTCGGGAACCGGCAATCAGCGCACCCAGCTCCGACCGTCGGTGCGCACTCGATCCATTCTAATACTCACTTCCGAACGCGCGAGCGGCGCTGGCCGGTGCGCGGGCCGCTTGAGGGGTAAGCATGACGACGCGATTTCGCAGGATATCGATGGCCGGCGTGGTGCTGGTCGTCGGGGTCGGGCTCGGAGCTGCCGGGTGCGGCAAATACTCCCCTGGCTCGCTGATGGCCACCAAGGCGTTCAAGGACGCCAACGCCAAGTACGCCGCGCAGGACTGGAAGGACGCGGTCGCCAAGTACGAAGAGGCGTTGAAGAACGACCCGAACTACAACGCCGCCCACTTCTACCTCGCGAACAGCTACGACAACATGTACAAGCCCGCCCGCAAGGGTGAGGCGCAGAACGACAGTTACATCCAGAAGGCGATCGAGCATTACAAGATCGCCGCGGAGAAGGACCCCGTCCCCGCCACCCGCAAGCTGGCGCTCCAGTATCTGGTCGCCGCCTACGGGCCTGAAAAGCTCTCCGACCCCGGGCAGGCCGAGCCGATCGTGAAGCGGATGGTGGAGCTGGAGCCGAACGATCCGACCAACTACTTCGGCCTCTCGAAGCTCTACGAGGATGCCGGCCGTTACGACGAGGCCGAGCAGGCGCTCCTCAAGGCCCGAGACATCAAGCCGAACGACCCGTTGGTCTACACGACGCTGTCTGGCTACTACAACCGCCAGGGAGACTTCCAGAAGACGATCGACAACCTGGAGAAGGCCGCGGAGCTCGACCCCAAGAATCCGCAGGGCTTCCACCTGATTGCGACGTTCTTCGAAGAGAAGGTCCGCAAAGACTTCCGTCTGACGCCGGCGGAGAAAACGCAATACTCGCTCAAGGGCATCGAGGCGGAGGACAAGGCCCTGGCCCTCAATCCCAGCTACGTGGACGCCATGATCGTCAAGAACATCCTGCTCCGCCATGAAGCCAACGCCGAGAAGGATCCGGCCAAGCAGAAGGCGCTGATCAAGGAAGCGGACGACATCCGGGCCAACGCCATCGCCATCCAGAAGGGCGCGAAGGCTGCGGCGGACGCCGCGCCAAAGAAGAAGTAAGCGGTTGTGCCCGCCTGGACTGACGGCCGGGCGGGCGCGGTTCCGCCTTGCTCACCCGAAGCGGCCGCATGCCTGATAGCCCACGGCCCGTCTGACTCGAGCCCGCCTAAAGCCCAAAGCCTAAAGCCCAACGTCTGCTCGTACGTGCAAAGGGCCGGAGCCAACGAAGGCCCCGGCCCTTTATCTGTGACTCAGCGCGAGGCTAGTTGCCGCCCGCGCCGCCGGCCGCCTTACGCATGCCCTCGGTGACGATGCCGACCTTCTCGACGCCGGCGCCCTTGGCGGCGTCGATGACGGCGACGATCTCGGCGTAGCGCAGGTTCGGGTCGCCGACGATGAACATCGTCTTTTCCTTGCGCGTCTCGAAGGTGTCGCGCAGGAAGCTCTCGAGGTTCGCCAGCGTGACGAGCTGCTTGTTGACCGCGATCGACTTGTCGGCGGTGTATTCCAGAACGATCTGCTGGCTGTTGTCGGTCGGCGCCTGGTTGGTCGATTCCAGCGGCAGGTTGATGTCCATGCCTTTCTGGGTCAACGGCAGCGCGGCCATGAAGATGATCAGCAGCACGAGCAGCACATCGATGAGCGGGGTGACGTTCATGTCCGCACTGGCGTGCGGCACCTCGCCCGTGACGACGCGCTCGGCGCCGAAGTGCTTGTGAGCGTGCTTCATGGCTTACTTGCCTCCCGTGGTCGTCGGCGGCGGGTTCTTCGGGTCCGTGATGAGCGCGATGTCCTCGATCTGCGCCTCGCGCAGCGCGTCCATCGCCGCCATCACGGCGCTGTACTTCGCGTCCTGGTCACCCTTGATCAGGACGACCTTCTCCTTCTTGTCCTCGAGCGCGGCCTTGACGCGGGTCGCGAACTCTTCTTTCGAATACTGCAGGCCGTTCACCCAGAGCTGATTCTGCGAGTCGATCGAGACGACCGTCTGGTCCTGCGTGTCGGGCTTCTGCGTGCCGTTGTTCGCCGACGGCAGGACGACCGGAACGCCCTTCTGCAGCATCGGCGCAATCAACATCATGATGATGAGCAGCACCAGCATGACGTCGACCAGCGGCGTGACATTGATGGTGCTGTTCAGGCCGCCTCTGGAGCCGCCAGTGTCCATCGCCATAGTACTTGCCCCCTGAATTCAATCGGAAGTCGTCCATCCCAAGGGGAGAGCCAGTCGCACCGCCACGCGCGAGCAGCGACTCCCACCTGGTAACTGGCGACTGTTATGCCGTCTTCTTGATGAAGTAGTCGACCAGCTCGGACGACGAGTTGTCCATCTCGACGTTGAAGTACTCGATCCGGCCAGTCAGATAATTGTAGAACCACACCGCCGGAATCGCCACGACCAGGCCCAGCGCCGTCTCGACGAGCGCTTCCGAGATACCGGCCGAGACCGCGCCTAGACCGCCCGACCCGGTGGCCGCGATGCCCTGGAACGCGGTGATGATGCCGACGACCGTGCCGAGCAGCCCGACGAACGGCGCCGTCGCGCCGATGGTCGCCAGCGCCGCCACGCCCTTCTTGAGGTCGTTGGCGGTCAGGGCGGAGGCGCGCTGGATGGCCCGGCGGACCGTGTCCACCAGGTCCTCACGGGACAGGTTGGCGCCGCTTTCCTGTTGGAACTGGTATTCCTGCAGTCCGGCGAGGACGACCTTGGCGAGGTGGCTGTAACGGAAGTTCTTCGAGGAGGAGATGGCGATCGCGTCCTTCAGCCGCCCCTCTTTGAGATGCTTGGCGACCTGCGGGGCATAGAGCTTCGACTGCTTCCGGGCCTGCGTGAACGTGTAGATGCGCTCAATGGCGACGCCAAACGAGATCATGGACATGATGACCAGGATGACGCCGATGGCCTTGGCCACGGGGCCCATGGTTCCCCACATTTCAATAATATTCATTCGCCCATCCTCCGAAGTGGAACTCCAGAATTAGTCAAACCGGTGTCGAATCGAGCTACTGCAGCGTGAAGTTGACCGTAACTGTCATGATGACGGGGACGGGCACGTTGTTCAGCAGGGTCGGCGTGAACACCCACTGTTTGACGGCGTCGAGCGCCGCCTGGTCGAGGAGCGGAATCGAGCGGAGGACCTTGGCGTCCTTCACCTTGCCGTCCGCGCCAATCGTCGCTTCGATGATCACTACGCCCTGCACCCGCGCCGACTGTGCAATCGGCGGGTAGACCGGCGGCACGTTCTTCAGCTTGGTCGGCTGCTTGATCGCTCCGCCGACGCGCACCGGCGCCTGAGGCGGCGGTGGTGGCGGAGGTGGCGCTTCCGGCAAGCCTCCCACGACGCCACCCATCACACCGCCGGGGACGCCGCCTTCCACTCCGCCCGGCACCCCTTCCGACACCCCCACCGACGGCGTCTCAGGCACGATGGCCTTCGGCGCTTCGATCGGCGCGGCATTCGGATTCGCCACCGGGGTCGGTGCCTTCGGGGTCGGCGCGGCGTTCGACGGACCGGCCCGCCAGTCCTTCGTCTC
>Ga0207697_10000302_pt1 | contig 27561 bp, 24 predicted proteins | sample KBSSwiS5withPhiX_FD_184293 | JGI IMG/M metagenome (GOLD analysis project Ga0207697, IMG submission 184293) | Switchgrass rhizosphere microbial communities from Kellogg Biological Station, Michigan, USA, with PhiX - S5 (SPAdes) (version 2) | ecosystem: Host-associated > Plants > Roots >... | reverse complement strand
CGCCTTGAACCAAATCAACGGAGTGCCCAGCGGCGTGCGTTTCATCTCCGCAATGTGATCGGAGTAATTCAGACCAACTGCAATCAATTTGGACGGCGCGACCGGAACATCGATATGTAAGTCTGCAACTTTCCGTATGTCGCCAGTCGGTGTAATTTCGATCCAATACGGCTTTGCCAGCACGTGCACGCTATCACCGTGCAATTCGGCGTAGAAAAATTCGTCGCCCGATCTAAATCTGCCAAATGTGCGCATCGCACCTTAGATTAAACAGATTTCGTAGCGGCGGTCTACGACCCTCGATAAGAAAGTGCGACGCTCATAGTAGCGCCGCTACAGTTTCACTTCGGCACCACGCCCACGAAATCCTGCACCGTTTTTTGCTCAGGAATCGAAAATGCGCCGCCGTCCTCCCGCGCGACCCAAAATGCGCTCGATGAGCCACCATCGAGATTTAATGCGCGGTCAATCCTGAAATCGTCGGCCAATCGTGTTGTGGCAAGGATTTTGGCCAGCTCTGAAAGCGATACCTCCGAGCAAAATCCTAGCGCCGCACGATTCACACTTCCGACTGCAGCAAAAGTCCTTCGTGCCGTGCGAGTCTTCTCCAAGCCGCTAACGCTTCGGCCTAGATCGACAAGGAACGGACCACACTGGACCGCTGCGTTGAACTTTTGTTTTTTGGAAAATTCGCGAATGCGCAGGATCTTCACTTCGCGCACCGAGGCTGCCAGCACACCGGTAATCAGTCTCGCGCGTTGCAGGGGCGCGATCAATTTCCCATCGCTGATCAACAATCCAATTGGCGCGTAGTCGGGATCGAAGTAGCCGCCGTTTACACCGGCCAAACATCCTTCCTGCAGCATTACCTGCGCAAGATCACTGCGTCGTGGCGCAGGCTGATCGATCACGCGCAGACTGCACGACTTTGTCGAAAACAGTGCCAGATCAATCGTCGCACTTTCATGCGTTTCAGAATCTTCGAAGGCAATGTGCCGATGCACAACGCCGGCAAGTCCCGGCTCCGAATGCGCCGAGCGAATCGTCCAGTCAGCACGCGCCGTGACCGCAACGGCGAGGAAGAGAAGCGCAGCTTTAAGTTTTGCCACCGTATTTGGTCAAGAGCGCCTGAAATTGCGGATCGTCTCGCAGCGAATCCCAAAGCGGATTTATTTTCAGGCTCTCCACAGTAACCGAACTTGGCCGATTCAATAAGCCATCCAAAATTTCGATCGCCCGCGCGCTGTCGCCAAGAAAAGCGTGAACTTGAGCCGTGCCTTCGGTAATCTCCGGACCTCCAAAGGCGTCTTTGCTTTCGGGCCGCAGCTCTGTTGCACGTTGCGCCTCAGCCAGCGCGGCATCCTTTTCTCCGAGGCAGGCAAGAATCTTCGCCAGCTGAATATGCGCGTCCGCCGCATCGGGACTCTTTACCAATTGCTCCTCGGCGGCGTTCTTTGCCTTTAGAAAAGCCGTCCGCGCTCCGGCTCCGTCCTGAAGGGCTTTTCGTGCAAAACCGATGAGATAATATTTGTTGCACAATGCTCCCGGCAAAGATGTGAGGCGATCGTCCGGCAGGCTTTCTCCTTGCTGCAATCCTTCTCTGTACTTGCGTTCCAGAAGGAAGACATCCGCCCGCGCGGCAGCCGCATAGAGCTTTTGCTCACTGCTCATCGGGACAGATTTCAGGATCTCAAATCCTTGCTCCGCGACGCTAAAATCGCCTTTTTCAGCGATAGCCAGCTTGGATTTGATCTCCCAAGCAGAGAGTGCAGTCGGATCCAAAGCGAGCACGCGATCAATGGTTTTGTTGGCGGCGTCGAAGTTCCGCAGCATCTGGTAATTGTGAACGAGGTTCTGGAGCGGCCAGGCGTCCTTCGGATTTAGACTGGCCGATTTCTGAAGATTCGCGGTCGATTCGGCCCACTTTCCCTGCCGACGCTGGATAGCGCCAATGGCGAGATACGCGTCGGATTCGTTAGGCAATCCGCGCTGGGCGATTTCAAATTCCTCGAGCGCCGCGTCGTAGTTATCGTCGCCGTAGTAATGTGAGAACCCGAGGGCCAAGTGCGCTTCCGGCAGATCGGGCTGCAATTGCAAAGCGCGCTCGGCCAGCGTGCGGACCTTTTCGCGGCGCTCGGGTGTGCGGTCGAACGTGTGCAGGATCCAGCTTTCCAGCTGCGAATAGCGCGCGAAGGCTAGCGCAAAATTTGGGTCGAGTTGGATGGCGCGCTCGTAAAGCTGCTCGCTCTGCTTGAGTTTTTCGAAATCCTCATAAGCGTTCTGCAGATTATGCGCCTGAACGAAAGCCAGATAAGCCTCGCCATTTTCCGTGGGCTTGCGTTCGATCTGCTCTTTTTCGCTCGGCGATAATTTAGCCTTGAGCTCACCCGCGATTTTTTGGGCGAGATCAGTTTGAATCGCGAAGACGTCGGTCAAATCGCGATCGTAATCTTCCGCCCACATGTGCTGGTCGTTCTCCGCGTTGATCAGCTGCACGTTCACACGGACCCGGTTCCCGATACGCCGAACACTGCCTTCGAGAATGGTGGCGACGCCCAATGCCTTTCCGATTTCGCGAACGTTTGATGTTTTGCCCCGGTAAGGCATTACCGATGTGCGCGAGATTACCTTCAGGTCGCCGATTTTCGATAAATTCGTGAGCACATCGTCTTGAATGCCGTCTGCGAAGTAGGCGTTCTCTTTGTCGTCGCTCAGATTTTCAAACGGCAATACCGCGATCGACTTGTCTATCTTTCGCGCGGAAGAAATCCGGGGGAGGAGGAAAAATCCCGCAATTGCGGAGACGATCACACCGGTAGCGACAAGCATAATCACGTTCCGACGGCGGTATGTTCTGGGTGCAGCCACGTTGGGCGTGGCTCGGATACCTTGCGGTGTGACATCAAAGGCCCATGCGAGGATCAACGCGATTGGAAACCCGACCAGTAACAGCACAATCACAAGGCGCAGCGCCCAGTTTGGCAGTTCCCATGCGGGAAACGCGGCGGAGCCCAGTTGTATGATGCCGCCGGCGGCTATGATATAGGCTACCGCGACCCGGTAGACTTTTCGCCGTTTTACTTCCTCGAAGAAGCCGCTCATAGCAATAGATCTGGATTCGTCCCGATTATAGCTCAACGGCGAAAATATAGACACGAAAACGAAGAGTGCTGTTCATTTCACATGGTGGCATTCGCTTTGCGAAATTTTCTCACTTATTTCGCGAGGATGGCCGTTTTCGGCAGTGAAAACGGGAGCGGACGCTAAGCTTTCGCGTCGTACTTATCGATCAACGCCTGAAACCGGGGATCATTTCGCAGCGGATCCCACATCGGATCAAGTCTGAGGAAAGGAACTGTGACTCCATTGGGGGTAATCAGCGAACGGTCAATTAGCTGAAGGGCCTGGTCGGTTTCGCCTGTCCAGGTGTAGATTTGAGCGAGCGCAACCGTCGTCTTTGGCCCATCAAGGGCATCCTGGGATTCGGGCAGAAGTTCGACGGCGCGTCTGCCTTCGGCGATAGCCGCGTCCTTCTCACCCAGCCCAGCCAGAATCATACCGAGGATTACGTGCCGTGACGCATCAGTCGGCCCTTCCCGCAAGGCTTTTTCTGCAATGGGTCGAGCTCGTTTAAAGGCAGAGAGCGCCCTTTGTTTATCATTCGAAAAGGTATGAATCGCGCCCTCAAAAAATTCCCTTGGCTTATCGCTGTGAAAGACATCTTGAGGCGATTGCTTTAGAAGTGCGAGAGCGTCCGGGAATTTTCTTTGCAACAGCAGAAGCTGCATCCGTGAGAATGTGACGATACCGTCCGGATCGACACCTGGCGGCACTTGTGTCAACTCCCTCTCCATCACGCTGAGGTCTCCCTTCCAATCAACCGCAAGCCTCGCCTTCTCCGCCCGCGGACCAAACGATTTGGGCGCAGCTTCGACCGCACGGTCTAAAATCTTGTCCGCAGCTTCAAAATTTCTGGTGGCGTAGTAATTGTCGGCAAGATTTTGGAGGATCCAGGCGTCCTTCGGACTGAGGGACGCCGCTCTCTCTAGATTCGCAGTAGACTCTTTCCATTTGCCCTGGCGACGCTCGATCGCGCCAATGGCCATATAAACTTCCGCCGAGTTTGGTAAACTCAGTTTCGCAATAGTAAATTCATGGAGCGCTCCCTGATAATCACGCTCGCAGTAATAATGATAAAATCCGAGTGCAAGATGCCCTTCGGGCAAATCCGGCTGCAAACGAATCGCTGTCTCCGTCGCGGCACGCGCTTTTTCCTTTCGGGCAGGTGTTCGATCGAAATCGTGATAAGCCCAATCGTGGACCCGTGCCAGTCCGGCAAACGCTCCCGCGAAGTTCGAGTCCAGTGTAGTTGCGCGCTCGAAAAGCTGCTCTGCCTTTTCAATGTTGGCGCGAAACATGCCATCGGGGCGATAGAACAATTCGTGGGCTTCAACAAAGGCCAGATAGGCTTCTCCGTTTTCGGTCGGTCTGCGCTCAATCTGTGCTTTCTCGCTTGGCGACAATTTTGCTCGCAATTCATTAGCGATTTTTTGAGCGAGATCAGTTTGAATGGCAAATACATCAGTTAAATCCCGATCATAATCTTCCGCCCACAGATGTTCGTCGGTGTCAGCATCAATTAACTGCACATTCACGCGCACCCGATTTCCAATACGACGAACACTGCCTTCGAGAATGGTGCCCACACCCAAAGCCTTTCCGATCTCACGAACGCTGGACGTCTTCCCTCGATAAGGCATGACCGACGTGCGGGAGATCACCTTTAGATCACCTATCTTCGACAAGTGGGTAAGCACGTCATCCTGAATGCCGTCCGCGAAATAGGCGTTCTCTTTTTCGTCGCTTAAATTTTCAAATGGCAACACGGCAATCGACTTGTCGATCTTGTGCGCGGCGACCCGAGGTAGCAGGAAAAACCCTGCGGCAGCGGAAATGAACACACCGGTCCCGACAAGCATAATCATGTTGCGACGGCGGTGCGCTTTTGGGCCGGCTACGGAAGGCGTAGCCCGGATGCCTTCCCCGGTTAAATCGAAGGCCCATGCAAGCATGAGTGCAATTGGGAACCCAATGAGAAACAAGACGATCACCAGACGCAGCGCCCAGTTTGGCAATTCCCAAGCTGGAAACGAGGCCGAGGCGAGCTGAATCGCGCCACCGGCAGCGATCATGTAGGCTGCCGCCACGCGGTAAACCTTGCGCCGCTTCACTTCGTCGAAGAAGCCGGTCATGGCTGCAAATTTGGGTTACTAGCACTACACGCTGACAATACTGACAGGCGAACGACCCCTGGCGTTCACTTAATGCCGGTAGCCAAGACAGTTTGAAAGTGCGGGCTTTGATTTTCCCGCGATACAACGCTGACTTCGATTTGACGGAAATCGCTTTTTTCCAAGAATTGGTGCAGCTCCACTTCGCTAAATCCGAGCCAATGGTCCGCATACAACTCGCGAGCCCTTTCGAAGCGATGGCTCAAAAGGTCGAGAATCATCAACCTGCCGCTGCGTTTCAAGATACGGTATGCCGCCGTAACAGCTCGCTGCGGATGAATCGCGTGGTGTAAAGCCTGGCTCAAGATCGCCAGATCGACGCTGTTTTTCGCGATTGGCGGATCTTCAATGTCGCCCAGCCGGTATTCGAGGTTTTCAAATCCGTGCTTCTTCGAGAGCTGCGATCCGAATTCGACCATCTTCGGCGAATTATCAATGGCAATGACTTTGCGCGCGTTTTTGGCCAACATCTGTGAAAGCGTCCCTTCACCAGCGCCAAGGTCGGCCACTGTCAACGGCGGCAACAGAGTGATGAGCGTGTGCGTGAGCGCTTTCCAGGAACGGCCGGGCACATAGCTTCGGCCAAACTTACCGGCGAGCTCGTCGAAGTATTTGCGCGCTTTGTCCTGACGCTTGTGCAGAACGAGTTTGAGACTCGTGCGATCGCGTGATGTCTCTGGCAGATCGCGCGCCAGCAGCCGGGTTATTTCTGCGACGCGCTCCCGCTGTGCGTTCTGGCCATTGTGATTTGCGCCGTAGTAAACATTTTTCCCAACCCGCCGGTCGGCGACGATTCCGGCGCGCTTCAATTGGGCGAGATGACCGGAGATGCGCGATTGGCCCATTCCCAGAATTTGCTGCAACTCTGCCACCGAAAGTTCTTCCAGCTCGAGCAGGAGCAGCAGGCGCAAACGGGTCGGGTCTGCCAGCAATCGAAGCAAATTTATGGTTGACGCCATCGGATCGTCCAACGATATATCGACGCATCATGATTGGTCAATATGTCTACCGAGATCGTGATTTGTTAAAAAGGTTGAGCCGTTACAACGGTGACGCGAAAGGGCGCTTCGCATTGCGCGGTTTACCAATTTAACGATGTAACCCTTTTAACCTTTAACCGAACCCAAGCCATGTCTCGCCGTTATATTTTTTCATCCGAATCTGTCACCGAAGGTCATCCCGACAAAGTTTGCGACACGATTAGTGATTACATTCTCGACGCCTGCCTTGAGCAAGATCCGCTGAGCCGCGTCGCTTGCGAAACTCTCGCAAAAGGCAACCTCGTCGTCCTGGCCGGCGAAATTACAGCTAACGCAAAGTTTGATTTTGAGGAGCAGGTCCGCGCCGCCATCCGCGGAATCGGGTACGTGAACGGCGATTGCATTTTTCATGCCGACACCTGCCGGGTGATCTGCGAAATGAGCGAGCAATCGCGTGACATTAAACAAGGTGTCGATGAAGCGGCAGCCGACGGGAAAGCCACTGCGGAGCAAGGCGCGGGTGATCAAGGCCTGATGTTCGGCTTTGCCTGCAATGAAACGCCTGAGCTCATGCCGGCACCCATCTCCTTCGCACACAAACTCGGACGCGAGCTCACGCGATTGCGCAAAGCCGGCGAAATCCCGTGGCTGCGCCCGGACGCAAAGACGCAAGTCTCGATCGAATATGATGGCTACAAACCTCTGCGCGCTACGACCGTCGTTGTTTCTTCGCAACATGCCGCCGACGTGAAACAAAAAGAGGTGCGTGAAACCTTGACCGAACTTCTCATTAAGAAAGTAATGCCGCCGGAATGGCTGGATGAGAAGACGACTTACTTAATTAATCCCACTGGCAGGTTCGTCATCGGCGGTCCCGAGGGAGACGCCGGCATAACAGGCCGCAAGATCATTTGCGATACCTATGGCGGAATGGGACGGCATGGCGGCGGGGCGTTTTCCGGAAAGGATCCTACGAAGGTAGATCGCAGTGCCGCTTACATGGGAAGGTGGATCGCAAAGAATGTTGTCGCGGCAGGCTTGGCGGACCGATGTGAAGTCCAGTTCGCTTATGCCATTGGTCACCCCGAGCCAGTGAGCGTGAGCGTTGATACTTTCTGCACTGGCAAAGTGGATGAGGAAAAATTGGAGCGCGCAATCTGGGAAGTTTTCAATTTCAAGCCCGCGGAAATCATCAAGCAACTCAACCTGCTGCGGCCGATTTATCGTAACACAACCAACTACGGGCATTTCGGACGCATTGATGATCTGGATGCACTCACGTGGGAACGAACCGACAAAGCCGACGCGTTAAAGCAAGCGGTCAAATAGTGAATATGAAATCAGTGACAATTGAAGGCACGAAAACCGATTACAAAGTAAAAGATATCAATCTGGCCGATTGGGGTCGTAAAGAAATTTCGATCGCGGAGAAGGAGATGCCCGGTTTGATGGCGATCCGCGAAAAATACGCGGCGCAGAAGCCGCTCGCGGGCGCGCGTATCACTGGCTCGTTGCATATGACGATCCAGACGGCGGTCTTGATTGAGACGCTTATTGATCTTGGTGCGAGCGTGCGCTGGGCGAGTTGCAACATCTTTTCCACGCAAGATCACGCCGCGGCGGCCGTCGCCAAGTCTGGCGTGTCCGTTTTCGCGTGGAAGGGGGAAAGTCTCGAAGACTATTGGTGGTCCACCTATCAGGCGATCTCGCACCCGGAGGGGAAAGGTCCGCAACTGGTGGTTGATGACGGTGGCGACGCGACGCTGCTCATTCACAAGGGCTACGAGCTCGAGGAGGGCAGTGATTGGGCGAAAACCAAATCGGCAAACAAGGAAGAGCAGGTCATCAAAGATTTGCTTCTCGAAATCCAGCGTGAGAATCCCTATCGCTGGCACGAAATCGTCAAAGAGTGGCGCGGGGTTTCTGAAGAGACGACAACGGGCGTTCATCGGCTCTACAAAATGCAGCAGGAAGGGCGACTGCTTGTTCCTGCGATAAATGTGAACGATTCCGTGACCAAGTCGAAGTTCGACAATCTCTACGGCTGCCGGCATTCCCTGGTCGATGGCCTGAATCGGGCGCTTGACGTCATGCTCGCGGGCAAGATTGCGGTCGTGTGCGGTTATGGCGATGTCGGCAAAGGCTGTGCGCAATCGTTGCGCGGCCAGGGGGCGCGTGTCGTCATTACCGAGATCGACCCGATCAACGCATTACAAGCCGCGATGGAAGGCTACGAAGTCACGACCATCGAAAATACTCTCGGCCGGGGCGACATCTACATTTCCGCGAGCGGTAACACCGATGTCATTACACTCCGTCACATCGAGCAGATGAAAGACCAGGCGATCGTCGCGAATATCGGGCATTTCGACAACGAGATCCAGGTCGATGCGCTCAACGCAGCCAAAGGCGTCAAGAAAACCAACATCAAACCGCAGCTGGACAAGTACACATTCGCAGATGGTCGCGAGATTTTTCTCCTGGCCGAAGGTCGGCTGGTGAACCTCGGGTGCGCCACCGGTCATCCGAGCTTCGTGATGTCGAACTCATTTTCCAACCAGGTGCTCGCACAGCTCGATCTGTGGAAAAATCGGGATACTTACAAAGTGGGCGTTTACGTTTTGCCGAAGAACCTCGACGAAGAAGTCGCCCGGTTGCACTTGGACAAAATCGGCGTGAAACTGACCAAGCTCACGAAAGAACAAGCCGATTATCTCGGTGTGCCAGTCGACGGCCCGTTCAAGTCAGACCATTATCGGTATTAGCGACACGCGAAATGTTGCAGGGCAAGCCCTGATCTGGCGTGGGCTACCGGTGCAAGTAGCAAGCAGCGGCTAACGTCCAGCAGCCGACATCTTTCGCGCAAGATAGGCTGAGAAGTAGTCAGCATAGCGCTCCTGCAGTTCGGGGCGCTGCCAATCTTTGCCAGTGAGAATTTTCCGGCAATTGGGCGCGCCGCAGTTGCATTGCAGCGAGTAGTCATGGTTATCAGTCGTCGCCCAATCGTGAGTGAGTTCTTCGCCTGCCCGGATGTCGCGCATGGCGACGAATGTAATCTCGCCACGGATGCCGAGGTTCGGATTGCAGGAATGATTTGAATACAACATCGACAACTCACGCTCTTCTTGCGTCACCGGCGCTATAAACAAATTGTCGTCGATCTGAATTTCTACTGGCCCCAGAAGGGGCGCGATCCTTTCGCGCAAAGTTTTGCGGTCCACAATATGGCCGCCTTTTACTGCCACTACTTCGTCTTTGGCGATGTCGGCGCTGGCAAACAGACCGCGTCCATGGATCTTACTCTCGCGTACTTCCGTTTTGGGCGAACGATAGGAGAGCGACATTATCGGGTTGGCGACAGGTTAGTTGTAGCGGCGCTCATGCCAAGCGCCTTCGTCATTTGAGTTTTGCGGCTGGCACGGCCACCACTACAGTTGTCGATCTTGGAATGAAACCACGCCAGGCCGCGATCCCATTTATTTTCGTCACGGTCATGCTCGACATGCTGGCGTTGGGTTTGATCGCTCCGGTTCTACCGAAATTGATTCTGAACTTTCTTGGCGGCAACGCCACCAGCGCGGCCACGTGGATTGGTGTGTTCGGCACTGTTTTCGCGCTGATGCAGTTTTTCTTTTCCCCGGTCTTGGGCGTGTTATCGGACCGGTTCGGACGGCGGCCGGTAATCTTGTTATCGAATCTTGGTCTCGGCCTTGATTACATTGTGATGGCGCTCTCGCCTACTATTGGCTGGCTGTTCGTTGGCCGGATCATCTCCGGAATCACCGCCTCCAGCGTCCCGACCGCCATGGCCTACATCGCCGACGTCGTTCCGAGGGAAAAACGCGCCGGCGCTTTTGGGATGATCGGGGTCGCGTTCGGCCTCGGTTTTATCCTGGGTCCGGGAATTGGCGGGCCGCTCGGAGACATCAGCCCGCGTTTGCCTTTTTGGGTAGCAGCCGGGTTTAGCCTGGCCAACTGGCTCTATGGCTACATTTTCGTTCCGGAATCGTTGCGGAAGGAGCATCGGAAAAGTTTCACGCTACGCCGCGCCAATCCAATCGGATCGCTTGTGCTGCTTCGTTCCCATCCCGAGCTGTGGAAACTCGCCAGTCTCCAATTTCTGGCCTACGTGTCGCACGAAGTTTTCGTTATTTGGGCGCTCTACGCGATTTATCGTTTCGCCTGGAACCAGACTACAATCGGCATTTCACTTGCGCTGGTTGGCGTGTTCACGGCCGCTATTTCTGGCGGACTCACCGGACGGATCGTCTCGTGGTTGGGGGAACGGCGCACCCTTTATATCGGACAATTTTTCGGCGCGCTCGGAATGGTCATTGCTGGTCTGGCCAGGACCGGCGGGCTTTATATGGCTTCCATTCCGGTGATTTCGATGTGGAATATTTCCTTCCCGGCCGCGCAAGGAATGATGACGCATCGGGTGGGCGAGAGGGAGCAGGGCGAATTGCAGGGCGCAATCCAAAGCCTGCGCTCGATCGCATTCGTCATTGGGCCATTCTTGTTTTCAGGAATATTTGCCTGGTTCATCAATCCCAAACATTCGCTTTATCTGCCCGGCGCGCCGTATTATCTGGCAGCTGCGTTGCTGTTCACGGCGATGCTGTTGGCCACGCGCGTTGAACAACCGCAGTTTGACCAAGCCAAACCAACCCCAAGCGGGATCGATAAAACCATGCCTCCAAAAGGCATCGCTGCGAGCACGGTCGCGCCGTTGATCGATCCGCCGCAAGAAAACATTTGAGATTCTCCTCCCGTGAGCGATTGAACCCAGCGTGAAAACGAGCGCGCGTTGCATGATCGTTGCGATCGCGATCTGCTCGTGGCTGGCAATTTCCAATCACTGCGCGTTTGGCGCGATCGCAAATCCAGTCGGCGAAAAACAAGGCGTTTGCCCATTTCATTCCGAGCCGGCCAAGCCTGAGCCTCCGCCACGCGGGATCCAATGCTGCAAGATCTTACGCGCAGTTGTTCCTGTGTTAACGAAAAGCTGGGCGCGCGATGACGCAAAATTTTCCGCTGTCGCTCTTTGCGTCGATGAATTCGCGTTCGTTGCATACTCGCATACCACGCCGGCGCCGTTGTTCCTCGACACCGGACCGCCCAAAGCACGGACATTCGCTGAATTGATTTTGCAGCGGAGCCTTCTCGCTCACGCTCCGCCGGCGCGCGTTTAGACGCGAACTTTCGCGTCTGAGCTGTGGGGCAACCGCTCCGGTTGCCCATTCTCCCGTATTCGGCAGGCGAAACGCCTGCCCTGCAAACCAATTCACAAGATTGACATGAAAAAACGAATTCTAATCTTGAGCTGCGCAATTTTATTCGCCAACCGCGCAATTGCGCAGGTAGATGCGACTGAGCCGAATCGCCCGAATCGCGAGCACCAGGAGCATGAGAGGAAACAGAAATACACATGTCCGATGCATCCCGAAGTCGTCACAGATGATCCTGACAATTGCCCGAAGTGCGGCATGAAGCTCGTTCCAAAGAAAGCGGAAACTAAGGCAAAACTGAACGGCAACGTCCGCGAGTCACACGACACGCATCAGCATCACGGTGACGAAGCGATGCTGCCTGAATCGCATCAAATGCATGCCACGCAAGGGCACGAATCGCACGCCATGTCGGATGTTCAGATGTCGATGCAATCGTCAGTAAACATTGCCGACCCAATGAACCGGGAAAGCTCTGGCACGAGCTGGCTGCCGGATTCCACACCGATGTATGGCAAAATGTTCATGTTCGGCGAGAGCATGCTGATGTTGCATGGGGCAATTTTCCCGCGTTATACCAACGTCAGCACGCGCCGCGGCGATGACCGAATTGATGCGCCGAACTGGATTATGGGGATGTACTCCCACCCGCTCGGCCAGAGCGCGCAGATTGGCGCGCGCCTGATGATGAGTCTCGATCCGTTGACGGAAGGCGGGCGTGGTTATCCACTTCTGTTTCAAACCGGCGAATCATGGCACGACCAACCGCTCCATGATCGGCAACATCCACACGATTTGTTCGATGAGCTTTCGGTAAGCTTTTCGCAGAAGTTCGATTCCGATCTAAGCGCGTATTTTTATTTTGGTTACCCGGGCGAACCAGCGCTTGGGCCGCCTACGTTCATGCACCGGCTTTCGGCAATGGATGATCCAGACGCGCCCATCAGTCATCATTGGCAGGATTCGACCCACATCACGTTCGGCGTCGCGACTTTGGGCGCGCAGTGGCGCAACGTGAAGGTCGAAGGCAGTGTTTTCACTGGCCGCGAGCCGGATGAGAACCGTTACGATTTCGACCGGCCACGATTTGATTCGTTCAGCGGCCGTATTTCATGGAACCCAACACGAAATTTGGCGCTGCAATTTTCCCACGGTTACGTCAAGAGTCCCGAAGCGCTGCACCCTGAGACCAAAATCCACCGCACGACCGCCTCGGCCATTTACAACCTACCGCTCGGTCCCGATAGAAACTGGTCGAACAGCTTTGTCTGGGGCCAAAACGACGCTACCGATGAAGGCAAAACACAATCCTTCCTGATCGAATCGAATTATCAGCGAGGGCGCGACACAGTTTATCTGCGCTGGGAGCGGGTGGAGAAATCCGGTCACGAGCTCGTGCTCGACGAGGCAGACGAATCGCGCATCTTTCCTGTGAGCGGGTACACGATTGGGTATGTCCGTGATGTGTCGCATGGCAAAGGCCTCGACATCGGGCTCGGCACCCAATTTACCATCAATGATCACCCCGGCAGTCTCGACCGCTATTACGGAGACGATCTCGGCTACGCCTTTCAGTTTTTCCTGCGTATCCGTCCGTCGCTCCACAGCCATGGCGGACACGGGCACGCCGGGCACGTTGTTGGAATGGAAAAATAAGCGCCAGAATTCCACGACCAATCACTAATCACTTCTCCATGTGCAGGGCTCCGCTTGTCATCGGGTGAGACTTGCGTGAAAATTAACGCCCCGTGGCTCTGCGATTGCCGAAACAGGATTATCAGGACATCGAACGCATCATTGAGTTCGATTTCGTGCGTGCGACGGAAGCAGCGGCGCTCAATTCGTTGCGCTGGCTCGGGCGCGGCGACAAGGAAGCGGCCGACGCGGCGGCGTGCGACGCGATGCGCGGCATGTTCGACCTAATGAACATCTGCGGCGAGGTCGTAATCGGGGAAGGAATCAAGGACGAAGCGCCGGGCATCTTTAAAGGCGAACAACTGGGCACCTGGATCCCGGGTTCGCCGCCGTTTGATATCGCCATCGACCCGATCGACGGGACTACCAACATTTCCAAAGGTGCGCCGAACTCGATCAGTTGCATCGCGGCGGCCAGTCCGGAGAAAGGCGTGAAGGTGGCGTTGCGGGACATTCCCTCATTTTACATGTCGAAGCTGGCGTACGGGCCGCGCGTGATCGAATACATGAAGAAACGCGGCGATTCGCTCCACCTCGACATGCCAATTGCGGAGATGCTGGCAATAGTTGCCCGTGCCGTCGACAAACGCGTCCAAGACGTGGCTGTGATGATGCTCGACAGACCGCGGCACAAAGAAATTGTCGAACAAATTCGCGCGGCGGGGGCGTCGCTGCGCATGATCGGGGATGGCGACATTGCTGCGGCGATCGCTCCCTCACTACCTGAATCCGATGTCGATCTTTATATGGGCATCGGCGGTTCGCCCGAAGCGGTGTTGGCGGCGGCAGGGATCAAATGTCTCGGCGGCGACATGCAATGCAAAATGTGGCCACGCGATGAGAAGGAACGAAAGAAATTGATCGACGCCGGCTACAAGAAAGATCTGGACCGCGTTTTCTCAGCTGACGACCTGGCGAACGGCCAGAACATTCTTTTCTGCGCGACCGGGATCAGCGACAGCGCGTTGTTGCGCGGCGTCCGGGCCCACGGCGGCGTCACGGCTGTCACGCATTCGATTCTGATGCGCGCCAAGAGCAAGACCGTTCGTTTCATTCAGGCGAGGCACAATTTGCAGACGAAGACGATTCGGCTTCGCTCCGATAGACGCGAGCACTTGATTTGAACAAAGGATTCAGAGTTCAGATTTCAAGGTTTCAGATTTTCAGGTCTGACCCCTGCTCACTGGACCCTCGAATCTTTTGCTGAACACTTCGCTCGACAGCACGGCCCTGATTTGCTCAAATTACAAAGAGAAGCCCGCCCCACACGCTTATGAGAAAAATACCAAAAACTGAATTGTCGCCGGACAACGGCTGTATCATCGACACAAAATGGACGCTTGGCCCGTTGAGCTACCACGCGAGCGCTGCTGGCAAAGTCAAGGTTGAGCCGTCAAAGGAAACCATCCATATGCCGGAGATCGTCCTTTACGATCATACCGGATTTGGAGGAGCCTACGCACGGACCAACCTGAGTTTTCATTACATTGGCGATTTTTGGAATGACCGCATCAGTTGCCTCATCGTGGTGAGCGGCGTCTGGCGTTTTTACCGCGATGATTATTACAAAGGCCCGTACTGGGACCTCGGCCCGGGCTACTATGAAAGCTTTTTCGCTGAAAAAGGCCCAGACGACACCGTCAGTTCGTTCCAGTGCATCGCGCTGACGTAGCGGTGCTGCGCTACTCAGAACTGGGCGGAAGCTCGTTGCCGGCGAACACCGTTACACAACATTGCAAGATCGACCACTTCGCCGGCGCAGCTCCAGGAGAGCGTAAATCCCGCCCCGCCGTGACCGTAGTTGTGAATGACGGTCCGGCCGTCGCGCAAACGACTGCGTTCGACTCGCACGCCTGATCTTCGGAATGGCCGCAGGCCGACGCGCTCGGTGAGAACATCTGGTTTCTTGATTTTCAATATCCGGCTGCATTCCTCCAGAATGCGCAATGTTGATGCTGGATCGATAGCGAGATTGGCGGTGATTTCGTTCGTGCCTCCAAAGACGCAATCGTTCGTGCGCGGGATTGCGTACATGAGAGGCGCATCATCACAGACGACCGCGCAAGAGAGGTCGGCGACCTTCGGCACGATTGCGACCTGACCGCGATGCGGTTCGAGATCGAGGTCGCGAACCAGCTCTCGAGCGCCCATACCCGCGCAGTTGATTATGAGAACGAACTCTTGGCCGACGTCTTCGAGCTTTTCGAAAGATACATTTGCCGTGATAGATCCCTCGGCTGCAAGGAAGCGGCTCGCGAGGTAGTCGAGATAAATCGTAGTGTCCATTAGCGGTACGAGCAGCGAGAAACCGCTCTTGAATAATTCGAGAGATCCCTCGACTTCGCTCGGGATGACAGCTTGCGCCCCGAGCGGGATAGCCCAATCGGGAATTTGAATTTTGCGAGCGCGGGAAAATTGCCGCAGTTCGATCATCGAGACGCCGGTGCCCGATTTGCGGCCAAGGTCGATAAGGACATTGTAAGTCTCCAGCGCCCACCCGATCACCTTGTCGGCCGGTTCGACATCGTACGGGTACCAGACCGCCGCCGCGGCGGCAGAGGTTGTTTGTTGGCCAATTGCCCTTGCAAAAATTGAGACCCGGAATCCGCGTTCGGCTAAAACGACGCCGCAAGTCAATCCAGAGACACCGGCGCCGATGATCGCGACAGATCTGTTCATTCAGCCGTGAGCCCTTGCGGAATTCGGTTGCGCAGTGGTGACGAGCAGCGCCAACATGAGCGCAATACTGAGATTGCGAAAAGGATCGCCGGAGGCGATTCCAAGCAGACGCGAAAGCACCAAAAGGCAAATCAGGTAGTAAAGGACGCCAATGATGATCCATGCCCACGGCAGCGACGCGAAACGCGGCTGGCGCAGTGTGGCGAGCCAGTTCATGGCCCCTTTGCCGGCGAGAATTCCCTCACTGGCCGTTGCCAGGACGCAGGCGGCGGGTGCGAACAGGAATGGGTGGCGGGCGAACATGGGAAATCATCTACGTGCAATGAGCCGCTGCGTCATATAAAATGGCGCGGAATGGTTTCCTCGAATCGAAATTGGCTGGCAGAAAAAGTCCTCGCGGGCGAACGGATTTCGCCCGATGAAGCGCTGGAGCTGTATCGTTTTCGGCTCGAGGAATTGGGCGCGCTGGCAAATGCGCGGCGCGATCTGGCCAAAGAGAAGAGCTACGACGGACGCGGACGCGAGATTGTGACGTACATCGTCGATCGCAACATCAATTACACAAATGTTTGCAACGTTTACTGCAAGTTCTGCGCGTTTTACCGCACTGAGCGCGATGAAGATCATTACGTGCTCTCGTTCGAACAGATCGATCGGAAACTCGACGAACTTTCAGCCGCGGGCGGTGTTCAAATCCTGATGCAGGGGGGACATCATCCAAAATTACCCTTCACGTGGTACATCGATCTCTTGCATCACATACGGGAAAAATATCCCCAGATCAATATTCACGGATTCAGCCCTCCGGAGTTTCAGCATTTCGCGGAAACGTTTCGGATGCCGCTGCGCGAAACAATCTCCGAATTCAAAAAAGCTGGGCTCGGCTCAATTCCGGGCGGCGGTGGCGAGATACTGGTTGACCGGGTGCGGAAAAAAATTTCGCCGCTGAAGATCGACAGCAACCAATGGCTGGAAGTGATGCAGGTTGCGCACGAACTCGGATTGAAATCTAGCGCCACCATGATGTTCGGCCATGTCGAGACAATCGAGGACCGGGTCGAGCATTTGCAGCGCATTCGCGACCAACAGGACCGCAGCGGGGGATTCACAGCGTTCATCTGCTGGACATTTCAGCCGCAGCACACTGTTCTGAAAATAAAGTACCCGACCGGCGTGGCTGAATATTTGCGGACGCAAGCACTAGCCCGGATTTTTTTGGATAATATCGACAACGTGCAAAGCTCCTGGGTCACCCAGGGCCCGGGTATCGGCCAGGTCGCGCTGAAATATGGGGCGAATGATTTTGGATCGGTAATGATGGAGGAAAATGTGGTGAGCAGCGCCGGGACAACGTTTCGGCTAAACGCGGCCGAGATTGAATCGCTCATTCGCGATGCGGGCTACGAACCGCACCGGCGAAATAACTGGTACGAGCTTTTGAACTAGGCGTTGCGAAGAAGTGGCCTTGTGACACTCCCACGTTTCCATGGAAAATCCGCCTTGACGTGGTCCCTCTTCTTTCCGATATACCCGCCTATCCTGCGTGGGGTTCCTTGCGTGGGATAGCGTTTCTTAATTTATGAGACATTTTTCGGGATGGCTGCGTCGCCCGCCGTTGGCAGTCTGGCTCGCATCCATTTGCGTGCTGCTTGGCGCATTAGCTCGAGCGCAGGCGCCTGAAGGACAGGGGCCGCCGATGATTCGGTCGATCGATGTCGAATACGCGGGGCCAAAGTTGGTGAGTAAGGAATGGATTCTCGCGCAAATGCGGACGAAGGTGGGTCAACCCTACTCCGATTCAGTGGTCGAGCAGGATATTGAGACTCTTTACAAGAGCGGCGCTGTTCTAAACGTTCGCATCTTCGCTCAACCGCAAGGCGATGGCGTAAAGGTGATCGTGGCGGTGCAAACGCGTTCGGTGGTGCGCGAAATCGAAATCGATGGAGCCGAGCGAATCAAGCCAAAAAGGCTGCGTAAAGAAATCAAATTGAAAATCAACCGGCCGGTCGATGAGGAGCTTTTAGAGGAAGCGCGCCAGAAGATGATCGAGATCTATCAGGGCCACGGCTACAATGATGTTAGCATTCAATTTCGCGTCGAGCCCATTGATGAGACTCGCGGCACAGCACGCGTGGTTTTCACGGTCAACGAAGGGGTTAAAGGCGCAATCAGCAGAATTCATTTTGAAGGCAACACCCACTTCGGCGAAAAGGTGCTCCGCAAACAGATGAAAACGAAGGGCAAAACGCTCATTTCGCTATTCGATAAATCCGGCCGCCTCGACGAAACGCAGTTGCAACAAGACTTGGACAGCATTCGGGAGTGGTACCAAGACCACGGCTACATCGATGTGGACGTTAAGGAGGTGCGCAAAGAGCACAGCAAGAACGGCCCGATTATTATCACGATTGTGATTAACGAGGGCCCACAATACCACGTCGGCAAGCTTGCTATCTCGGGACAGGTAGTGGCCTCGGCAGATAAGATTCGTGCGTTGATAAAGATGAAGGAGGGCAGCGTCTATTCCCCCAAGCAACTGCGCGATGATGCAAAGGCACTGGCCGACGCTTACGGCAGTGGCGGTTATGTCGATCTTGTGATTACGCCGGAAGGCACGCCAGCCGGTCCCGCCCTGATCGATGTGCATTACAAAATCGAGGAAGGCGCCCGCTCGTTTGTGCAGCGAGTCAACATTACCGGTAATACCCGCACGAAGGATAAGGTCATCCGCCGCGAAGTTCTTGTCGCGCCAGGTGATGTTTTTAATACGGTTCGGGTGGAGACGACTAAGAAACGCCTTGAGAACCTTGGCTATTTTTCCAAAGTCGAAACATATCCGGAAGACACCGACATAGCCGGTCGCAAAGATCTTACCATCATGGTGGAAGAGAAGCGCACCGGCTCGCTTAGCTTCGGCGGAGGATTCAGCACGATTGACCAGCTCGTCGGCTTCGTAGAATTGACCCAGGGAAACTTCGATATTACGAACTGGCCAGGGCTTACCGGAGGTGGTCAGAAGTTTAGAATGCGCGTGCAATACGGCTCGGTCCGAAAGGATTTCATTCTGGCACTGACCGAACCGTATTTCCTTGATCGAAGGCTATCGCTGAGTGGTCAGCTTTTTTATAACGAGGCAGATTACCTGAGCTCAGAGTATAACCAGCGCAATTTTGGGTTTTCGATCGAGGTCCGTAAGCCGATCAACCAGTTCACCTACGTGAGCTTGGGGTACCGCCTGCAAGACGTGGATATTTTCAATGTAAGCTCAACCGCATCCGAGCAGATCCAGGCGGTAAAAGGCTCGACGGTGGAGAGTCAGATCTTTCACAGTGTCGTATTTGACCGGCGTGACAGCCCCATAATCACGCGGACTGGGCAACGCGTGAGCTTGTCGCCCTATATTTCCGGCGGTTTTCTCGGAGGCGATGTGCAGATTTACGGACTCGATCTCGAAGGTTCGCAATACTTCCATCTTCCGTGGGACATGATTTTGCTCATCAACGGTGAAATCGCGACTGTCTCCGTTTGGGATCAGCCGAAAACGCAGACCGTTTTGGCGTTCCCCCCACCGTTTCCATCACCAACGCCTTCCCCGATTCCCGTGCAGGTTTCCAATGTGCCAATTTATGAACGGCTTTATCTCGGCGGCTCAAACAACCTGCGCGGGTTTCCTTTCCGCGAAGTTGGGCCGCAAGATCAGAATGGCGAACCAATCGGTGGCAATTCCATGGCGCGCACAACAGTGGAACTTACTTTCCCAATTATCGAAAAAGCGCGCGGCGCGATCTTTTATGACATGGGTTTCGTCAATAGTGAGTCGTGGTCGTTTGGCTTCAACCACATGGCCTCCGACATCGGCGTTGGACTTCGACTTGATCTACCGATCGGGCCGATGCGCATCGACTACGGATATCCGATCCAGCGTGACGGGTACAACGGCGGGGGGAGATTTAACTTCAGCGTTGGTTATCAATTTTGAACGAATATAAATAGTTGCAGTCTAACGCGGTTCCAACCACCGTTAACTCTGTCTTATGAAAAAATTTCTCTCTACAATCCTCCTTTCAGCGCTCGCCTTTCCGATTGCGGCTTTCGCGCAGGGCGCGCTGAAAATCGGAACTGTCGATATGCAGCGCGCGTTCAAGGAATACAACAAGACCAAAGACGCGGAAGCGAAGATCAATGATGCGAAGAATGCTGCCAAGAAAGAATACGATGATCGGGCAGAGGCCTACAAGAAAGCGCTTGATGAAATCAATAGCCTGAACAAGCAGCTCGATGCTCCGGCTTTGACGGCTGAAGCCAAAACACAAAAAGCCAAGGAACGCGACGACAAGATCGCAAATATCAAGAAGATGGAGCGCGAGATCAACGATTTCAGTCAAACCCGCGAACGGCAGCTACAAGAACAGTTGATGCGCATGCGAGAGGGTATCGTGAAGGAAATTACTGAGGTCGTGGTGGAAAAGGTAAAGACTAACAATATGGACTTCGTGTTTGACAAGTCGGGCGTGAGCTTGAACGGCGTCCCCATTATCATGTACGCCCCTGCCAACGTTGACTTCACCAACGACGTTATCGCCGTGCTAAACAAGCCGGGCCGTAGCACGGCGGCAGCTGCGACGCCAAAGACCGCGGCGAGTCCGCCCGCGACGCCAGCGAGACCTTCGAGACCATAGTTTAATTTCTAAAATCAAATACACGCGGGCCAAGCTCGCGTGTATTTTTTCGTACCGGTGAAGAGCGGCCGCGCGCTTGGACGGGAAAACATTTTGGAGCCGTTGCAAACTTCCGAAATGTCGGTTCGAAACGTGGTTGGCCGTCGCCCCAGGTGTCGGTCAAGCTACTGGACAGCCATAGTACTTCTTGGGCTTTGCTCCAGCTCACCGGCAGCCGATTGGCAGTCAACGCTCACGAGGGAACCGCCCGGAAATTTTCCAGAGCTTCGGTCCCTTCGCGCAAGCTACCGTTTCGGATGGGCTGGGCTTACCGCGGCTACCGCAGAACTCCACTTTACAGCGCCGCCCGGAGACACCTTTCAGCTTGAGGGAACGGGGCAAACAATTGGTTTTGTCCGCGCCTTGTGGAAACTGGATGTCAATCACCGTGCACTTGCGAATTCGCAAACACTACGCCCAATCGAGACTCAGCAAACGGAGAATTATCGACAAAAAAAAGTCCTCACCCGTCTTACTTTTACGAATAAGGGTGTAACTCGCGCGCGAACAGAAACCCGGGGCGAATCTACCGCCACTAAAACTCGCCAATTTGATTTTGCCGATCTGTTCGATCTGCACTCAGCGATGCTCTATCTGCGGAGCCAGCCACTGAGGGATCGGAGCGTTTATCGCGTCGTCGTTTATGCCTCGACTAACGCTTATCTTGCTACCGTTACGGTAGTTGGCCGGGACGAGATTTCGGTGCGCGCCGGCACTTACAAAGCGATCAAAGCTGATTTACGACTGGAGCGAGTCGGCAAGCATCTTGAGCTGGAGCCGCACCGGAAATTCCGCCACGCTACAATCTGGGTCTCAGATGACGCCGACCGAATTCTGCTTCGCATCGAAGCACAGATTTTTGTTGGCACAGTTTTCGCCGAGCTGCAGTCGGTGCGCTTCGAGGGTGCGCGATATTGATGCCGTCGTGGCTGCGATTCCCGCTGGCCGTCCAGGTTTGAAGTTCTATTGCGGAACGTCCTCATCGCGCACAGGTGGCCCGGGCCGAGGAGGCATGCGTCTGCGTAATGGATCGTAGACCGGTTCCCGTGGCCGCGGCAATAATCGGAGTGCGGCAAGCGTTTCCAGATCGAGCCGCCCTGTCGCTGGCAGTCGCGTCCGCGCTTGATAGGCGCGCAGCGACAATTCCATTGCTGGTCCATAGACTCCGTCGATCTCGGCGCGGTAAAGCCCGCGGCGGGCCAGCGCGATCTGTGCTGAGACAACTACATTGCGTTGCACATATGGCGGGGCCGCCTCGTAGGGGGTTCCGACAAAGAGTCCCGGCGATGTGCCGGGCGCGACGGGATTCCCTGGATAGATTTGTCGATCTTGCGGCACATTTCCGAAAGGCTGGACTATCGGAGGAGTCCCGCTCGCTGCTTCGCCGGAGGATTGATCGCGAAGATCAGGTAAAGCCGGGCTGGGGGAGGGCGTGGTCTTTGCCGCCGGTCGTCCGGCAGCCGCCCGAGATGAATCAATTCCAAGTGAATGCAACGTTTCGCTATTTAGTTCGCCATCCACCTGGAGTCCGTTGCGGATTTGATAGCGACGAATCGCGGCGGTCAAATTTGCATTCGCTTCTCCGGTAATCTCGCCATAGTAAAATCCTTGATCCTTCAGGGCCTGTTGCACGCTTTCGATCGTTTGATCCGCTCGCACCAGCGCAACCGACCCGAGAAAAATCAGCGCCGCCACTTTGGCTTTCATCTCGACTTTATTTTGACGCTCTTGCTTTATGCTTATTCAGCGCGCTCTCCGGGTTCGTCACCACCACCGCTGATTCACGGTCTTTTACCGCGTCACGATAACGCAGGATTCCGTCCGCGACGGCTGCGGCCATCGCCTCGCGATACTCCTCGCTTGCCAGCTTGGAGATATCCTCTTTGTTGGTGAGAAATCCTCCTTCGACCAGCGAAGCTGGACACGTCACGTGGGCAATTACAAAAAGCTGTTTGGGCTTTGTCCCCCGATCAAGCGCGCGTGTCCGGGCGACCAGCGCCTCCTGAATAGATCCGGCCAGGTTTTGGCTTTCAGAATTGGGCGATTCGGAAAGCGCTCGCCACAAGAAAGGCAGCCACGAAGCCAGGAACGAGCCTGCAGTAATCTGATGGGCGGCGTAATAGGTCTCCACGCCACTGGAAACGGGCTGATTATCCTCGTTGAAATGAATGCTGACAAAAATGCAATTGCGCACGCGGTTGGCAAAGGCCGCACGGTCAGCCAGCGAGACGTAGGTATCGCCGAGGCGCGTCATCAGCGTCGCAATCCCTTCTGCTTCCAATAATCGATCGATTCGCCGCGCTACATCCAGGGTTAGGTCTTTTTCGATTACGCCGCCACACATCGCACCAGAGTCTTGCCCGCCATGGCCAGGATCAAGAACAACTACTGCGAACGGTTCAGATGTGGGCACCGTCTGTGCTGTCGTAGATCTCTTCGCGGATTCCGGTCTCGGCGCCCGCTGCATCCAGACAAAGGATGCGATCATCAAGAAGATCCCGAGCAACGCCAGTATGTTTCGAGTCGCTTGTTTGATGCGTGATCTCGGGGCGAACATTTCTCTCCATGCTTTAATCGTTAATCAAGGGGCGTAGTTCCGTATCGGATAGGGAACGATAACGAATTGCCATGCTGGTATCGCGCTCGAGGACTCCCGCTTCGATGCCGGTATTGGCGAGCTGTTCCTGCCGATATTTCGCAACGGCAGTGCGCTCTGGCAGTCCCTTTACGTCGTCGGTCTGTAACGTCATATGACCAATTGCCCATGCGTCGACCGCGGCTTTCAGGGCCGTTTCGAAACTGGCGTCCGCCCGATGTTCGGATTTGAGAAATGATTCCATTAGCTCTCTCGATTGTTTTGTCCCGCTGAGCACGCCGAAGTCTTGCCGCACTTGCGCAAAGGTGGCGCCATTGCTTGCGATTTCGCCATCGTATTCCACGCGCAGAAACAAATCATCTTCCGGCCGTTGCCCGACTTCAGCGAAGAGCATCCGTGCCAGATAGGGAGGGCCGTAGATTTGTTCGAATCCACCCTTCATCAGCGGACTGAGCGAATAATGCACCAACCGCCGCAGTGAGACATCTGCCGCCGACCGGGTGAAACCTTCGGTGCTGGCAAGTTCAATGGCCGCCATCCGCAATCGCTCGATGTCTCCTGGATGACCGATCGCACCCATCACAATCCGGTCGTAAACCTCGAAGATTTTTTGTCGTGTCTGGCCGACCGTGAGAAATAAGATACCGTCGCGATAACCAACTGCCGCAATTGGACTGCCCGAAGCGAGCTGTGCTTCGATGTACTCCCGCCGGTTAGCGATCGCCTCAACCCAACGATACGGCTCTTCGATCATGCAACCGTTTTCTTGAAGACCGTGGCGATTTTGCTCTCCGGTAAGGTGGTGATGCCTTCGCTCGAGACAATTTTGATGAGCGGATAGATCTTTCCGCCACGATCCACGCCGCCCGTCGATGTGTCGGATTCCGCAGCCGTATCCAGCGCGCGCAATGCAATCGAGATCGCCTCGTCGTCACTCAACTTTTGCAGCGGTTTCGCGCCCCAATTATTTTCGTAATAGAGAATGCCCCGCACTGCCGGGGACCCTGATCCAGTTGCGGCGTAGTCGGTCGCCTCAAATTGTGCGCCCATGGCATCGTAAAAATAAAGCCGTGCCTCCGGCTTTGGATGGGAGTCGTAGGTTGCGAAAATAGGCACCACCACTCCGACTCCCTGCATTACGAACCCAAAATTGTCGCGCAAGAGTTTCGATAGAGCGCGGACTTTCCCATCAACGCTCATTTCCTGGAGCTGGGTTCGCCGAAAATATTGAAATGAGTGTTCGAGCACGCGCGCCATTTCCCAGGCCGTAGCCGGTACGCCGGCAATGGCCATGATCGAATGGCGATCGATTTCCAGAACTTTGTCGGCACGATCGTAAACAACAGTGTTGCCAGCAGTTGCGCGCCGATCGCCGGCCACCAGCACACCACCCGAGAATTTGAAAGCAAGAATTGTCGTCGCTTCCGTTGGCTGCCACGAAATTCCGTGCGGCGCCCTAATCTGTGGTGTTGAACTAATAACCGCCGCCGGGGCGAGCAAACCTTTGTGTCGCAGCAACGCAGGGAAATCGCCAGCCGCCCCAGAGAAACTCTGGTCAAACGCCACCAGAGACCGCTCCATTATTGGCCCGTGCGCTGGCGATAGCGTTTGGATTGATTGGGGTCGACCTTGCGCATTTTTTTCAGGAGATCCTTCGTGTCCGGTCGCGAGATGTCCGGTGAACGCGGGCCGCCACCATCGCCTTGCTTGGGGCCCCACGGAGCTGGGTCAACCGGTTTTTGAATGCGGTCAGGCATGGAAAAATTTAAGAGCAAATGTTGGAAAGGCAAGCTGCGCATCTGTAGCCCTCGCTGCTTGTCACGCCGTAGTCTGGCAGCTGCGGCTAATAGCTGGTGAGCTTGCCAGACAAAGTCGCCAGTGCCAACGTAGTGGCCATGAAGCTGGCCGCTATTTTCCGTGCGACTTTTTTCTCAGGCGCGTTGTTGCTTTCAAGAGCTTCGGCGCAGACGCCTTCGCCAGAGCCAGCTAAAACGTTTGACGCTGCTCAACTCGAAGCATTAGCAAAAAAAATCGACGAACAGAATGCGAAGATCGACGCCCTCTCGCAGGAAATCCTCAAATTGGAGCAGCAGATCTCGCACAGCCGCCCGGGTGTAATGATTGGCGAAAGCACGCCATCAGCGCACACCGGCGCTGCTCCGGCGGAATCTCCGTCTCACGCGGCGAGCGGGAACACCCACACTGTCGCACGCGGGGAAACACTTACCTCTATCGCAAAGATGTACAAGGTGGACGTGGACGAATTGCAAAAGACCAACAATATCGAAGATGGCCGTAAATTGCAGGCCGGACAAACTATCGTGATTCCAGTTTCGCCGTCGCCCGCGCCTTCCGGTTCCCCGCCGACTGATTGAAACAAGAACCGCGCCGAAGGACTGGCCACAGTCCGGAGCGGCGGAACTAGACAGATAACTGCTCGTCTGGAAGAGGAATTGGCAAAGTAGCTAGTTCCTCTGGCGGCTCCAATTCAGGCTGGGGCGAGACCTCGAGCAAGCTCTGCTGGCACAGCCGCGCATATTTTCCGCCCAGCGCGACTAATTCATCATGCTTGCCGCGCTCGATAATTCCCCCGTGATCGAGCACCAGAATTTGGTCTGCGTGGACGATTGTCGAAAGCCGATGGGCGATCACGATCGACGTCCGATGAAACATCAGGCGCTCGAGTGCTTCTTGAATCAGTCGTTCCGTCGCCGTGTCCACGCTCGCCGTTGCTTCATCAAGGATTAAGATTGGCGGATCCTTCAGCAGCGCGCGAGCGATCGACAAGCGCTGTTTCTCGCCGACGCTCAACTTCACGCCGCGCTCGCCAACGATGCTTTCCAAACCAGCCGGCAACCGTTCGATGAATCCCCGCGCATTGGCGGCATCCACGGCGTGCCATAATTCTGCATCGCTCGCATCCGGTTTTCCAACCAAAAGGTTCTCTCGAATCGAGCCGTTAAACAGAAAACTTTCCTGCGTCACCACGCCGATCGCCTCGCGCAGTGCGCGCAGGTTATATTCGCGAATGGACCTGCCATCTATCAGGATTTCGCCGCTCGTGTGCTCATAAAAGCGCGTCAGCAAATTCACCAATGTCGATTTGCCTGCCCCTGTTGCGCCTACCAGGGCAATAGTCTCCCCCGGTCGCGCGTGAAAGGAGACGTTTTTAAGCGCGGGCAGGCCTTCTGCGTAAGCGAAGGTCACGTTTTCGTAGCGGATATCTCCCGCGATTTGCGCGACATCTCTTTTATCCGACAAGCCGGGCTCAATTGGCGTATCGATAATTTCGAACACACGTTCACCGGCCGCGCGGCCCGCCTGGACGAGCTGATTGAGCTGGTGCAGTCTCCCGATTGGCTCATACAGGAATCCCGTCAGCATGAGAAACGCAATGAGGTCGCCGAGCTGCATCGCGCCGCTCAGCACCATCTTAGCCCCGACCGCTACGACGAGCACGATTCCTAACGAGCCGAACAAATACATGGAAGGGTGATAAATCGCCCAGACCCGCATGACCACGAGCGTGGCGTGGCGCAGCTGGTTACTCATCCGGTTGAAACGCCCATGTTCTTCCGCCTCGCGGACAAAACTTTTGATCTGACGAATCCCAGAAAGATTGTCGTGCAGCAGCGAATTCATCGCCGACGAGGCCTGGCGTTGCAGACGGTAGCGGCGGTGCGCGGTGAGCGTATACCAGAGCGCGCCACCGACCAGAAAAGGCAACGGCGCCAGGGCCAGTAATGTAAGTGTCACGCTTACGTAGAACATCACCCCGATCACGATCACGACTTGTAGGACGGCGACGACGCCTTGCTCCACTCCATCAATGAGAACGCGTTCAACCGAGCTCACGTCTTCGAGCACGCGCGTCATCAGATCGCCAGTGGCGCGGTTATCGAACCAGCGCAGGGGAAGCATTTGAATGTGTGAGTAGAGATCGCTCCGCAGATCGAAAATCACTCGTTGCTCAAAGGTATTGTTCAAAATAATCCGCAGCGCGTTTAAACCGTGTTGCAGGAGAAACGCCAGCGCGCCAAACAGCACCAGCGGCATGAGGCGCTCCTCGCGCCGCTGGTTTACAACCTCGTCCACAATCGATTTCGTCACCGCTGGGAACACGATCACCATGAGGGTGCCGAGAATCGCGCACGCCAGCGTGCCGGCGGCCAGCGCCGGATAACGCTTCAAATAAGCAAAAACGCGCCAGACCGTTCTCATCTCGCACTCAACGTCAACGCGCACGTCATCAGGTCAAGGTAACCACGCATCCGTTGCAGGATCTTGGGCAACGGCGCTGCACTACGAGCTCGAACAAATCTCCAAGTCCGAAATCCTGCGAAAACTAAAACAACGCTTCGGCAGCAAAACCAT
>Ga0207697_10000300_pt1 | contig 27618 bp, 25 predicted proteins | sample KBSSwiS5withPhiX_FD_184293 | JGI IMG/M metagenome (GOLD analysis project Ga0207697, IMG submission 184293) | Switchgrass rhizosphere microbial communities from Kellogg Biological Station, Michigan, USA, with PhiX - S5 (SPAdes) (version 2) | ecosystem: Host-associated > Plants > Roots >... | reverse complement strand
AGCCCGCACGCCGAGTCAGGCTGGCAGCCTGACCCGCCAATTCTTCCGCGATCACAACTGACAATTGGCGAACGCAATCTCCCGGGTGCGGAGCGGCGGCGCAGCACGGAGATGTCGCGCGTCTTATAAATCCCAAGTCCGGCGCGTGCTACCACACCGGGATTTACTTTGAACCCTTGAAGGAGCGGAACGTCGGTAGGCTGACATTCGAGTCTTCGTATGCGGCGCCAACTCTGATATGGAATTTTTCATTACCAACGTCGCCCAGGATGTACGTCTGGATGATGTCGCCACCATATTTGCCATTCCATCGGCCATACAAAACGCCCACTTCACCGCCATAATATATCGGGCTCCAAGGTAGATTGACTATCTCTGCGGGCGAATCCTTTCCGTCTGTTTCACGATTCTTTCGAACCGATCGACGAACGCGAGCAACGTTTACTTTCTGTTCTGGCGATAGGCCTGAGGACACGACCGGAAAGAGGTCGAGCGGCGCTATTCCCATTTCCGCCAACAGGTCGCCTCCCTCCAACAGAGTTAGCTCTGCACGCTCTGGGAGCAGGACTGAACTATCCATCGGGCCGGGAATTTCTGGCCGGTAAAGGCTGAGCCCGGGTGCGGGATCGAACACGGCAATATCTCGCGATTGTCCGGTCGCGGCGGTATCGTTTCTTAACTCTCCGGTTTGGCTGGTTTGCTGCGCTGTCAGGCAAAAACAAGCACCGAGAAAGGCGATCCCGAGAAGAACCGCGCGCTTGATCATGAGAGAATTCACAGCCGAACGGCATCAAGCGCCAGTAAAAATTTGTGAATACTTCACCACGGATTCACACGAATAGACACGAAGTTTTTTTTACCACGAATTGCACGGATAACACGGATGTTGCGAAAATGACCCGCCTTCCGCGCGAGATTACGGAGGGGCAGGCGAAATCTGAGTGATGACGCCTCAACCCTTCGACGTTTTGACGTTTAACGTGGCGAAGCCAAAGCGTCCCTAAAATACTCAATCGTATTCTTGATTCCTTCTTCGAAATCGACACGCGGTTCCCAACCGAGAACTTCTTTTGCGCGCGTGATGTCGGGCTGACGCACTTTTGGATCGTCCACGGGCAACGGCTTGTACTCGATTTTTGATTTTGCGCCGGTGATACGAATGATCTCATCGGCGAATTGTTTGATCGTCATCTCGCGCGGATTACCAAGATTAACCGGCTCGTGATAATTGCTCATAGCCAGCTTGAAGATTCCATCGATCAGATCGGATACGAAACAGAACGAGCGCGTCTGCGAGCCGTCGCCAAAAATAGTGAGCGGCTCTCCGCTCAATGCCTGCCCAATGAACGCCGGCACAACCCGGCCATCGCGCACGCGCATTCTCGGACCGTAAGTGTTAAAGATGCGCACAATTTTCGTGTCGATTCGATGAAAGCGATGATACGCCATGGTCATTGCCTCGGCGAAACGCTTGGCTTCGTCGTAAACGCCGCGCGGGCCGATCGGGTTGACGTTGCCCCAGTAGTCTTCCTTTTGCGGATGGACGAGCGGGTCGCCGTAGCATTCCGAAGTGGAAGCCAGAATGAACGACGCCTTTTTGTCCTTGGCAAGGCCGAGCGTGTTGTGGGTGCCGAGTGCGCCCACTTTCAGCGTCGGAATCGGCAGTTCGAGATAGTCGATGGGACTGGCAGGCGAGGCAAAATGAAAAACGTAATCGATCTTTTCTTCCGGGAGGAAGATGAAGTTGGAAACGTTGTGCTTGATGAAACGGTAATTTTCGTTTCCCGCCAGATGCCCAATGTTCGCCGTGTTGCCGGTAATCAGATTGTCGACCGCGATCACGCGATGACCTTCCGCCAGCAACCGATCCGTCAAATGCGACCCTAGAAAACCGGCGCCGCCGGTGACAACGGAAACGGGCTGAGAATTGCTGGACGCCATTGCGCCTTCTTCTAATGGTGACCGCGCAAGTTTACCAGCAGGAACTCAGTCAATCCGTGCGCCGGACCTCGACGCCTACGACGCAGACATCGTCGTCGAATGCGTCGCGCTTGGAGGATTTGCGAATCTCCTCGAGCACACGACTAAAGAATTCCTCGGGCGGCAAGGCGACATGCCGGTTTATGGTGGCGTGCAGCTGCTGCTGGCTGAAGACGTTTCCCTCCCGATCTTCAACTTCAAACAATCCGTCAGTGAACAACATGATCAGGTCTCCCTTTGCCATAGAACGCGTCGCCGTTTCATACCGCGCCGACGGCAAAATTCCCATGGCAGGTCCGACGCGTCCGTCGCTTTGAAGTTTTTCAGCCGGTGCCGACCGCTGCCGAATGTGAAGCGCACAGGGATGCCCCGCGTTCGCAAATCGAAGCTCCGCGGTGTTTACATCAGCGACCAGATAGAAACATGTGGCAAACATCGTCGTGCACGCCTGCTTGAGAATTTCGGCGAGCCCGTGGTTGACGCGCGTGAGCAACTCGCCGGGATCGCCGATGACCTGCGCTTGTTCTTCCATTAATGCGCGAATCATGCTGGTAATCAGCGCCGAGCGCACGCCGTGTCCCATCACGTCGCAGATAAAAACGCCGGCCGCTTTTTCGCCGACTGGAAACACGCTGAAGAAATCTCCACTGACGTCGCCGGTTGGAAAATAGAGACTCAGGAAGCGCAATGCACTCTCGTGATCCGGCACGTCTGCCGGGACAGTGGGAAACTCCTGCGGCAACAACGCCAGCTGGAGTTCGCGCGCCATGCGCAGTTCCTCGGCCATCTGTTGATTTTTCGCGCGCAACTCCCGGGTGCGTTCTTGCACGCGCGTCTCCAGCTCGGCGTTGAGAGCGACCAACTGCGCCTGGGCGAGATTGCGCGCTTGTTCCGCACGATCGATCCGGCCCCCGATCGCCATTGACAATCCAGAAATGATCCAGACAATCAACGCTGCGAATGCGACCGCACACAACGCGGCGGTCAACGGTCGCCAATGCGCCGAAAAACCCGGCCCATCTTCGCAGATGTCTCTACGCCAGCGCGAATAATCCTGTCGCGGTAAAAATGAAGTTCGCGGCTGTAATCGGGGACATGCGTCCGGTCGGCACGGCCCCAAATGTGCCCGGGTTCCGAACCAGCCACGAATTAATCCCGGCAACAAACTCGGCGAGCTTGGCGCAAACGATTGCAAATACGATCGCAGCCAATAAACATGCAGGCCAGCGCAGAGCCGGTCGTGTCAGTTGCAGGATAAGACCGACAGCGATGAGAGAAAAGCAAAGCGCGGTGCTCGGCGCCATTGGAATGTATTTGGCCCGCACACTTGCCAGAAGCGATAACCCCGAAATCCAGCCCGCAAGTTTGAGTAAGCCAAGAAGGATTGCGAGCAATGAGCAGAATAGTGGCAGCAGCCGGGACAGTTTCGTTGATCTTTCAACCGCTTGCCAGTTTGCCGAAGCATCGAAACGTGTTCAACATTGAAGGCAATGCGCATCCTATCCGGTATTCAGCCCAGCGGTATTCTGCACATCGGGAATTATTTCGGCATGATGCGGCCCGCCATCGCGCTTCAAGATGAGGGCGAAGCGCTTTATTTCATCGCCGATTATCACGCGCTCACCAGTGTGCGCGATCCGGATGTTCTCCGTGAAAATGTTCGGCGTGTTGCAGTCGATTTTCTTGCCGCCGGTCTTGACCCCGAAAAAGCTGCGCTCTTCAAACAGAGCGATGTGCCGCAGGTGACGGAGTTGACCTGGATCTTGTCCACGGTTGCGCCGATGGGACTCCTCGAGCGCGCGCATTCCTATAAGGACAAAATCGCGCGTGGACTCGCGCCAACCGTAGGACTTTTCAGTTATCCGGTGCTGATGGCGGCGGACATTTTGATTTACGACAGCGATGTTGTGCCGGTCGGCAAAGACCAGAAGCAACACATTGAGATGACGCGCGATCTGGCGGTGAAGATGAATGAGACATTCGGCCAGATTTTTAAACTGCCTGAGCCGCGGATCAATCCTGAAACCCAAGTTGTTCCCGGCCTAGACGGGCAGAAGATGAGCAAGAGCTACGGCAACAACATCGACATCTTTGGCGATGAAAGCGAAACACGGAAACGCGTCATGGGCATCGTGACCGATTCGACGCCGGTGGAAACGCCGAAAGACCCAGCAAAGTCGACGATCTTTCAGCTTTACTCGCTCTTCGCGTCGAAAGATGAGATCGCGAACATGCGTGAACGATTCAAAAAAGGCGGCACCGGCTACGGGGATTTCAAAAGACAACTCTTCGAAAAACTCTGGGATTATTTCGCGCCAATGCGCAAACGCCGGGAGGAAATTCTAAAAGACAAATCGTACATCGGCGACGTCCTCGCCCGCGGCGCAAAACGCGCCAATGAAGCTGCCAATGTGGTCATGGAACGCGTGCGTACGGCAGTGGGCTTGTAGGCCCCGCTGGTGCGGTCGCCGCTAAAGGTGGATCAATGGCGACTCTCCGCTTTCACATCGTTCCAAACGCGAAGATCGACAAAGTCGTGGGTGAACATGGCGGCGCGATTAAGATCAAGTTGCGTGCGCTGGCGGTGGAAGAACAAGCAAACACCGCTTTGCGCGTTTTTTTGGCGGAAGAATTGAAAATCCCCGAACGCTCGATCGTGCTGGAGCATGGCCACAAATCGCGCGATAAACTGATCCGCATCGATGGCCTAAGTGAAGAAGACGTGCGCGCACGTCTGTTTAGGACCGGACAACGTTAGCGGCTCCGGTTTTGACGAGCTGGTTTGGCTTGCTCTGGCGCCTTCGCCTCGATTTTCGCGGCCGAATCCCGATAGAATAAGACGCCGTGCGCCCGCAAATTGGTGATTAGCGCGTGCAGATCGTTCGCTAACTGCTGATCGTTTAAAAGCGCCGACACGAGGCCTTTCCCTTTTGCTGCACTATTGATCACTTTGCGCGCGTCGGTGATCGCACTCTGCAAGCTATCGGCTGCTTCTTTTGCCGAAGTCATGGTTGAATCGGCCTGCTCGATCACGCCATCCAATTTTTTTGACGATTCGGCCAGCGAACCGGTAGCCTCGTTCAAATGCGCCATGCTCGATTTCAGATTTTCCATGTTTGTTGAGGAAAGTGTATCTTCATTCAGACGGTTCACAGTGGTGTCGATCTTTTGCACAGTCCCACGGAGATCATTCACGAGTGCACCGCCTTCGCGCGTGAGATCGTCAATGCCGGTTTCGCGCGCGCCGTTGATATATGCGTTCGGCTGCACATAGGCCTTCGGTTGCCCGGGCGGCATCGTTACATTTACGAACCGATCGCCGAGCAAACCGGAGCTTCCAACCGTGAATTTGGCTCCCTCAGGGATCTTAATGTAATCATAAATTTTCAGTGGCACAGCTATGCCAGTACCTTCATGAACCAGCCGCGGACCGTCCGCGACTTTTCCAATTCTCGCACCGGCGAGCAAGACATCGGAGCCTTTCAACAGCCCGCTTGCATCGTTGAAGCGAACGGTGAGAGCGTAATAAGTTTTGAAACCCTCCCCCAGCCTGCCGAATTGTACGACCAGCGCGCCTAACATCGCCAATCCTAGAAAAACGAAGACGCCCACTTTAAATTCCAAACCTCGCTCGTGCCGATTCATCAGTCTCCAACTCTCACCTTTCGAACCTTAACTCTCAACCTGGTTCTATCGCTGGCCATCGGAGCGTCCGAGAAGGAAATCCTGGATCAGCGGATCGGTCGACTGCTGGAGTTCGGCCGGAGTTCCGTGAAAATAAATTCGGCCCTCGTGCAAGTATGCGATTCGGTCGGCCACGTGAACGGCATTTTTCATGTCATGAGTTACAACAATGCTGGTCACTCCAAAGCGCTCCTGTAACCGGCGAATTAATCGGTTGATGCTGTCCGCGACCACGGGATCAAGCCCTGATGTCGGCTCATCATACAACACACAGGAAGGCCGACGAATAATCGAGCGCGCGAGACCGACGCGTTTCTTCATTCCGCCACTTAAGCTCACGGGCATCTTCGCCTGCTCGCCTTCCATTTCCATCACTTCGAGCATTTCCGTGACCTTCGAGCGCAAAACCTTCGGGTCGCGTTCACCGGCCTCGCGCAATGGGAACGCGATGTTTTCTTCCACCGTCATCGAATCAAAAAGCGCGCCGCCTTGAAAAAGAATGCCGACCTTCTGCCGGATCACCCCGAGTTGGCGCTCACTCATCTTGATGATGCTTTGCCCTTCGATCCAGATCTCCCCAGCGTCCGGTCGCATCAAGCCCACCAGATGTTTAAGCAAGACGCTTTTGCCGCCGCCGCTCCGTCCAATGATGGCAAGTGTCTCTCCCGTTGCGACCTCAAGATCAACACCACGCAGAATTTCCTGCTGGCCAATTTTCTTCGTCAATGCACGCACCGCGATCATTGGCGAAGACTCGCTCGAAACCAAACGAGGCTTCATCGAAGGTTTTGGAGATGGCGGTGCTTCGATCATCGCCAAAACACTCGACGCTCAACGTTCAACGTTCAACTCGTCACTCTAATACTCCATTATTCCAGCTCTTCCTTACTGATAACCCGCCGGATAAATAATGTTGAACAGCATGGTGAGGAAAAAATTGCAAATCAGGACCGCGAGCGAGGCGTTTACCACCGCTTCGGTGGTGGCCCGGCCGACGCCAACCGCACCTTCGCGTGCGGTCAATCCCTTGTGGCAACTAATGAATACGATGAGTATTCCGAAACAGAACGCTTTTGACAGGCCCATGATGATGTCGCGACTGCGCGTCCAGCGCTCCATGTTCGCCATGTAGTAAGTGCCGTTAATGTCGAGCATGAAAATCGCAACGAGATAGCCGGAGATGATGCCGACGGCGATACACTCCGCCACCAGTAGCGGCATCGACACCATCATGGCAAGCGCTCGCGGCACGACTAAATAATCAACCGGGTAAACCGCGAGTGCGCGGAGCGCATCGATCTGCTCCGTCACTCTCATGGTGCCGATCTCGGCCGACATCGCCGCGCCGACCCGTCCGGCCACCATCAGAGCGGTCAAGACCGGAGCGAGCTCGCGACAGAGAGAGACCGAAACCACCGCACCTACGGCTGAGCCCATTCCCAGCTTGTTAAATTGAAAAAATGTTTGTGCCGAGAACACCGCACCAGTAAACGCACCGGTGATTACGACGACGAGCTGCGAAAGCAATCCAACCTCGACGATTTGATTGAGGAATAACTTCCACCGGAGTCTGTGAGTGAAAATGGAACGAAACGTGTCGGCGGCGAGCAGCACAACCTCCCCCAAATATTGAAAAAACGCGAGCACTGGCGTGCCCAGCGCGTTAAAGAAGCGAGCAATCATTGACCCCGGAGATCAGAGACTAGTGATCGCTAAACGGTTACGCTGCAAGAGCCTTTTCGCCCGAAACATGACGAGATGGCTAATCCACTGATCGCCACTGGCTCTGCGGTGATTTGCACACCGCGTAAAGGTGCGATAAAAGATGGCGACTGAGAATGAGGCGCGCCGCTTACCTTCTGCCTGCAAGCAATCTATTGATTGGCGTGCTGTTTTTCAGCGGTTGCGAAACCGTCCCCCAAGGAATCCAGCAGGCAAGGATCGAGATGGCCCAGCGCATCGCGGTCGAAGCGCCGGGCGACTATTATATCGGCCGGCGTTATTACAAACCCGATTTCAAATTCTGGGGATACGTCCGGCGGCCCGGACAACCCTGGACCACGGCGCAACTGGTGATGTTGAACGAAAAACAAAAGCTCGCGCCCGACCGCGAACAGCTCGCGTTTGGGAACGACAATAACTACGAATACAAACTCTACGGCGAATTTAGCGGCGACAAAGTTTACGAGCCGGCGAGTAATGGCGTTTATCCAGAGTTCGTATTGAAGGGTTACGAATTAATCTCAACAAACCCAGGGCCGATTTTCAAAAGCCAAATCCGTGGAACACCGACGCCGGCGGAGCTGCGTTACCAGGTTGAAAAGCCGGAGTGATAGGTGGCTGTTGTCATTCCGAGCGAAGTCGAGGAATTTCTCACTGTTTGTTGCAGTGGATGCCTCATTTAAACAGCTAGAGATGTATCGACTTCGCTCGACATGACAGAAGCCGCGAGCGCTTCGGAAAGGAAGGATCCTCTGACCGAGGAATTTCTGCGTTATCTCGCTGTGGAACGGAATGCTTCGGCCCGCACCCTTAAAGCATATCACCAGGCGCTGGCCGCATTTCGATCGGAAACCAAAGCACCGTGGAAAAAATGCACGGCAGACAATTTCCGCGATTACCTCTTTGCACTTATGAAGCGTGGGCAAGCACGGTCCTATGTGCGGTTGCAATTCTCCGCCTTCCGGACGTTCTATCAGTTTCTCGCGGCGCGAAAAGGTCTGCGAAGTAATCCTGTGCGTGAAGTGCAATTGCCTAAGCTCGACAAGAAGCTTCCGCTCGTGCTCACGCGCCAGCAGATCGAGGAACTCTTGGCTGCCCCGGCTCGTGTGGCGAAAAATCGGGCGGCACCTCTCTGGATGCCGCTGCGCGATGTGGCGATTATGGAACTGTTTTACAGCAGCGGCCTGCGGCTGAGCGAACTGGCCGCTCTGGATGTGGCCGATGTGGATCTCTACACGGAATCGGTCCGCGTCTTAGGCAAAGGCAGAAAGGAACGCGTTTGTCCGGTTGGGTTGCCGGCGCTGGAGGCCATCTCGCGTTATCGTGCAGCGGCGAATGTTCATTCCGGGCCGCTATTCATAAATAAATCGCGCAGGCGGATGTCCACGCGCTCGGTCTGGCTTGTCCTGAAACGATATTTGCGGCACACATCAATTCCAATCTCGATTAGTCCACACAAATTGCGGCACAGTTTCGCGACGCATATGCTCGATCGAGGTGCCGATCTGCGCAGCGTCCAGGCGCTGCTTGGCCATGCCAGTCTTTCTACCACCCAAATCTATACGCATGTGACCGTGGAACGGCTGAAGAAAGCCTATGCTGACGCGCACCCGCGTGCGTGATTGGCATGCTCGAACGCCGGGCGAGGCGAAGGCGCTAGCCAGCAGCGGGCGCAGTCGTGCTGCTCTGCGGTCGCGATTCGGTGACGTGGAACATTAGTTTTCCGTCGGCTACCATAACCTCGACGCGATCCCCTGCCTTGACGTGGCCTCTGAGTAGCTCCTCCGCAAGCGGATCCTCAAGATAACGCTCGACTGCACGTCGCATCGGCCGGGCGCCATATTGGGGATCGTAGCCTTTCTCGATGAGAAATTCCTTTGCGCTCTGGCTCAGGTCGATATGAACCTCTTTCGCTTTGATGCGCGTGAGCACCTTGTTGACTTCAAGATCGACAATGCGGAGCAACTCCGGTTTGCCCAGCGAATGGAAGACGATGATTTCGTCGAGACGATTGAGAAACTCGGGCTTAAAGACGCGCTTGGTCTCGTCCAGAATCTTATCGCGCATCGAAACGTAATCATGTCCTTCCAGCGGCGCTCCGAAGCCCATTACTGTCTGCTTCTTGAGCAAATCGGCTCCGACATTCGAGGTCATAATGATAATCGTGTTCCGGAAATCAATCTTCCGGCCTAACGAGTCCGTGATTTTTCCGTCTTCGAGAATCTGGAGAAGCAAATGCATCACATCCGGATGCGCTTTTTCGATTTCGTCGAAAAGCACAACCGAATAGGGCCGCCGCCGCACTGCTTCGGAAAGTTGCCCGCCTTCCTCATAGCCCACATAACCCGGCGGCGAACCAATCAATCGGGAGGCCGTAAATTTTTCCATGTACTCCGACATGTCGATCTGGATAAGAGCGTCGGAGTCGCCGAACATGAATTCGGCGAGCGTGCGCGCGAGATAGGTTTTGCCGACCCCGGTAGGACCGAGAAAAACAAAGGAACCAATCGGACGCTTTGGGTCCTTCAAATCTGCACGTGAACGACGCAACGCCTTGCTGATCGCAGTGACGGCTTCGTCCTGGCCAATCACCCGCTGCTTCATTTCGGTTTCCATCATGAGCAGCTTTTGCGTCTCTTCCTGCTCCATGCGCTGAAGTGGAACGCCGGTAACCTTGGAAATGATGTGCATCATGTCGTCTGCGGTCACGATCACTTCCTTCTCTTCGCGTTCTTCGCGCCACTTGGTAAGAATCGCATCCAGTTTCTCTTTGGTATGCTTCTCTCGGTCACGCAGGGCGGCGGCTTTTTCAAAATCCTGCGCTTTGATCGCGGCTTCCTTCTCCAGCCGAATCTCTTCGATTTCCTTCTCGATTTCCTTAACGTCAGGCGGCCGCGTCATGGCGTTGATGCGGGCACGCGCGCCGGCTTCATCCATGACATCGATCGCTTTATCTGGAAGAAAACGTCCGGTGATATAACGGTCGGAAAATCTGACCGCGGTCTCGAGCGCTTCGTCGGTCAGTTTGGCCTTGTGATGCGCTTCGTATTTTGGGCGCAAACCCTTCAGGATCTGGATCGCCTCATCGACCGTGGGTGCATCCACCTTTATCGTCTGGAAACGGCGCTCGAGCGCCGCGTCTTTCTCGATGTATTTGCGATACTCGTTCATCGTCGTCGCGCCCACGCATTGCAATTCGCCCCGGCTGAGCGCCGGTTTGATAATGTTCGATGCATCCATCGCGCCTTCGGCCGAACCCGCTCCCACGATCGTGTGCAGCTCGTCAATGAAAAGGATCACATTCTTGGAACGGCGGATCTCGTCCATCACCGCTTTGATCCGCTCTTCAAACTGGCCGCGATATTTAGTTCCCGCGACCATCAACGCCAGATCCAGCGTGATCACGCGTTTGTCGTGCAACAATTCGGGCACGTTGCCGTTCGCGATTTCCTGGGCCAGCCCCTCGGCGATCGCCGTTTTGCCAACCCCCGCTTCACCGATCAGGACCGGATTGTTTTTCGTCCTTCGGCAGAGCACTTGAATCACGCGTTCGATTTCATTGCGCCGGCCAATCACCGGATCGAGCTCCCCTTTCTTGGCCAAATCGGTGAGATCACGTCCAAATGCGCGGAGCGCGGGAGTCTTGACGTCTTTTCTGGTTGGTTCGCCGCTTTCCTGGTCGGATTCGGGCGGTGTGAAATTTGGATCGAGCTCTTTTAGAATTTCGTTACGGGTGCGCTCAATATCGACTTCGAGACTTTTGAGCACTCGTGCAGCGACACCTTCCCCTTCCCGCAAGAGGCCAAGCAGAATATGTTCCGTGCCAACATAGGAATGATTGAGCGCCTTGGCTTCCTTGCCGGCAAGCGCGAGGACCTTCTTCACTCGCGGCGTGTATGGAACATTGCCGACCATCTTGGTTTCCGGGCCGGAGCCGACTTGCTTCTCGACTTCCATGCGCACGGTCTCAAGATCGAGACCCATCTTCTGCAAAACGTTTACCGCCACCCCCTGCCCTAATTTGATCAGGCCCAGGAGCAGATGCTCGGTGCCGACGTAGTTGTGATTAAAGCGATCGGCTTCCTTGCGGGCAAGCGCCAGAACCTGTTGAGCGCGCGGTGTGAAATTATTCATTATTCGATGGCTTCGGCAGTCGAACCATTGCCCGACTTCCTCGCCATCTTACTAATATCAGGTTTGGGGAAGAGTTTCAAACGTTCGCGAATAATCTGGGCGCGCAGATGGTCGCGCTCTTCCGCATTTAATTTCTGCTGAGAGCTTTTCTGCAGATGTGCCGGCTGAGTATCAATGAACAATTCGTCGATAGGCAGACGCCGATCTTCCGGAAATGCGCTCAGATCGACGCCGAGTTTGATGATCGACAACAAATTGAGCGCTTCCTTGGAAGCCATTGCGTGGGCGTAGGTCAAAACACCGTAGGCCCGGCCGATCTGATCCCAAAGCGTGTTCGGTTTTTTCTGAAGCAACACCTGGCGGGCGTCATGTTCCTTCTCGATAATTGTTTCAATCACTTTGCTCAGACGATTAATGATTTCCTCTTCTTTTTCACCAAGCGTCGTCTGGTTGGAAATCTGGAAAAGGTTGCCCATCGCTTCGGTCCCTTCGCCGTAAAGGCCGCGGACGGCGAGGCCGATTTTGCTTACCGCCTGAATGACCTGATTAATCAATTCGCTCAAGACGAGCCCAGGCAAGTGCAACATCGCGGACGCGCGCATGCCGGTGCCGACGTTTGTGGGGCAAGCGGTCAAATACCCGAGACGCGGATCAAAGGCGAACTCGAGTTTGCTTTCGAGCGCGCTATCGATCTTATCGACGAGTTTAAATGCCTGTTTTAGCTGCAAACCAGAGCGGATTGACTGCATGCGAAGATGATCCTCTTCATTGATCATGATGCTAAGGGTTTGCCGCCGATTAACCACCACCGCGCTGCCGGCGCCCTTGGCCGCATGCTCGCGACTAATCAGATGGCGCTCGACAAGAACCTGCCGGTCCAAGGCCGAAAGATCCTGCAGGCTTTCGGAAAATGAATCCTGCATTTCGGACAGATCTTCCACGCGCGGTCTGATCAAATCTAGGATCGAACCGCGCTCTGCCTTCTTTGCCCAACCCGGAAACGGGCGGTTGCGCAAATTGCGCGCGAGTCGAACGCGGCTGCTAATCACAATTTGGTGATGAGGTCCTTCGCCGCGCAGCCATTCGCCGGCCGTGGAGGTCATGCTAGACAATTTCATGGTGAATTCGGGAGATCAGTTTCGAGTTGCTTGATTTGGTCGCGCAATGAAGCCGCTGTTTCGTAGTTCTCGTCCGCGACTGCTTTCTGCAAGTTCTCAGTCAGCGCCCGCATTCGATGGTTCAGCTCGATGGCACGATGCGCGCGTTCCGGCAGTTTGCCCACATGCTCAGTCCCTTTGTGCATTGCTTTCAAAAGTGTGTTCAATCCCTCGGCAAACGTGACGTAGCACACACTACATCCGAGACGGCCGGTTTTCTTGAAGTCGGCCTGGCTAAAACCGCACACCGGACATTTCTGGGTCGAGGCTCCTTTTTCGATTTCCTCCGCTGCCCCGATGCCGAGGAGCAAATCGGCGAGTGCGAAACCGGTGGGATCCTGCACTCCTTTTTCTTTCGAACAAGCGTCGCAGAGATTCACCTTCTGCATCTTGCCCTCCAGAATCTGGGTCAGGAAGACCGTCGCGTCATTGCATTTGCAAACGTCGCACAACATCTCTGCTAATTAGACCTCGAAAGTTTGGGTACATTCAAACCTGAATATTTCCGAGCACTTCCGCTTTGGGAGACGCACTCCTCAACGTTCCCCGAAAATCGGTGTGCCTGTTTCACGCGTCATTTCCCGAAATCGTGCGATTGTGCGCGTAGTGATTGGTCCCGGTTTTCCGTTGCCGATCGGGCGCCCGTCAGCTTTGACGACCGGAACGATCTCTGCGGCAGTCCCTGTCAGGAAACATTCGTCGGCCACGAAAACATCATGGCGTGTGATATCTGCTTCCGAAATCTTGATGCCGAGTTCCCCCGCGATCTCAAAAACAATCCCGCGCGTAATGCCGCGGAGCGCGCCGGCCGTGATAGGTGGCGTAAAGATTTGACCGCGCTTGATGATGAAAACATTATCAGCGGTGCATTCGGCGACGTTCCCCGCATCATTCAACATAAGTGCCTCATCCGCGCCAGCCAGGTTCGCTTCAATCCGAGCCATTACATTGTTCAGGTAATTAAGTGATTTGACCGCCGGATTCAGCGCGGCCGGATTGCTGCGGCGTGTTGCGCAGGTGATGATCGTCAATCCCTTTCGATAAAAGCTCTCGTGATAGAGAGCGATCGTCGCCGCAATGATAATCACGCTCGGGTATTTACATTGCGTCGGATTTAACCCCAGATTGCCAACCCCGCGCGTGACCAACAGACGGATGTAACCGTCACGCATGCGATTTTGCCGGATGGTTTCGAGGACCGCCTCCGTCATGTTGCGCATCGACATTGGAATTTCCAGACAGATCGAGCGCGCCGAATCCCACAGCCGGGCGAGATGCTCTTCGAGCCGAAAGACACGGCCATTATAAAAGCGAATGCCCTCGAAAATTCCATCGCCATAAAGCAGGCCGTGGTCGAGGACGGATACCTTGGCGCTTGCCTCCGAGTAAAATTTTCCGTCGATGTAAATCTTCGCATCCTTGATGCCGGTTGCCGGCCGTGGCCGACTTTCGACTGCGGGTTCGATTACTGCATCAGCACCGGGCACGTGAGTTTTCGGTTCGTCCAGCACCATCGCATCAGTGGTTTTCATAGTTGCAATAAATATCTCCGGTGTTTCAACGCTTAATTCAAGCTGCAAATGCAGCGATGCTAATTCGTTAAAACGTGACTCGATTCAAGCTCGCTGATTCGGATCTCGAATCAGCTCAGCCTACTGCAATACGCCGTCTTTGATGTGCAATTGTCGGTCGCCGCGCGCTGCCAGGCGAACATCGTGCGTCACGACAAGCAGCGTCTTGTTACGCTCACGTGCGAGATTCAACAAAAGATCGATTATTGCATCTCCGGTTTTGGAATCGAGATTTCCAGTTGGTTCGTCGGCGAAAATGATATCGGGATTGTTCGTCAGCGCACGCGCGATCGCGACGCGTTGCTGTTCGCCTCCTGAAAGCTCTGCTGGCAAATGCTCCAGGCGATCACCCAGCCCGACAGCCGCCAGGCTTTCTTCCGCGTCGCTTCTCGTCGCCCGATGCGCAATCATTGCGGGCAGCAGGACATTTTCCAATGCCGTGAGTTCAGGGAGAAGAAAATAACCCTGGAAAACAAAACCCATCTTCTCATTCCGCATCCGCGCCTGCATCGCCGAGCTGCCGCTGTAGAGCCGGCGTCCTTCGAATTCGACCGTTCCCGATTCGGGTCGTTCCAGCCCGGCCAGCGTATAAAGAAGAGTCGTCTTCCCGGCGCCGGAAGCACCCGAGAGAAAGACCGCTTCATTGCGCGCGATCTCCATTGAGATACCGCGCAAGACTTCAATCCGCCGCGCGCCCATTTGGAAGGATTGAAAAAGATCGCGCGCGACTAATTGCGGGGTTCGCTCCATCAGGTCAATACTGTTCTCCCCCTATCTGCCGTAAATCCAATGTGAAGACAAGAGGCGCGCGCGCTCACTTGCGACGGCCCGCATTGTAGCCGCTTCGCTGCGCGGAAGCGCAGCGCTCGGGTGGTTAACGTCTTTATCTGCCGCACTGCCCAGAGGGCGGCGACCATCAACATTCTTTTGTACGCGAAAAGCCGCCGTCGAAATCATTCGGCGACGGCTTTTCTGCAACCAAACCTGCGTTTGTTATGCCATTCCCAGGGATTCCAGTGTCGGCTGATCGATTGACGATGTCTCGTAGAGTCCGTGGTCGCGTTGGTAACCGGCGATTGCCTCGCGCGTAAGCGGTCCAATAAGACCGTCCACTTCACCCTGATAATAACCTTGCTCTTGCAGGGCAGTCTGCACATTGGCAATTACCTGATCGGGCGGCAGGTCATTATACGCGTAGATGGGGCCATCCCAAGCATAATACGCATTGGGAGAGTAGCCCCACGCAGGCAACCAGTAACCCGCGTTCCAAAAATACGGGGCTCCGAACACGAACACGATCCTATTGTGGTGGCTGTGCCACCAAGTTTGGTCGTGCCACTCGGATTTGTAGTTGCGGAAAACAGTATATTGTTGGCCCTGCCACTTTTGGCTTCCTTCAATCTGTTTGCCTTGCTGGAATTTCACAGCCGGGGCCTTTGCGGTATTTGGCTGTTTTGGAAGATCGAAGTGCTGCGGCTTAAGTGGCTTGCCGGCTGCTGCCTTGCCCTTTGCCGCAGTCTTTCCAGCTGTCGCTGTAGCAGCCTCTCCCGGCTTGCCTGCGCCGGTTTTTTTGCCTCCTCCAGGCTGTTTCGCTCCCGCAGCAGCCTGTCCTGTTCCTGCGGCTTGACCTGCTTCCGTGTGTTTGCCTTTGCCCTTACCTTTAGCGGTCGGCGTTCCGGCTACGTTAGCGGTTTCAGCCGGTTTGCCTGCGTGGGCTGGTTTCCCTGCTTTGGCCGGCTTGCCTGTTGGTTTGCCAGCCGGTTGCGAAACCTGCCCAGCCTGCGGCTGCTTTTTCTTTGGTTGTTCTTTCTTTTTTTCTTCTTGCGCGCCAAGCGCAAGGGACGCGAGCGCGAAACTGCAAATCAAAACAAGAACTATTCTCATAAGTTTTTTCCTTCTGGTTTGTTAGACCTATTGCTGTCTTTATTTATTCAACGTTAGAACGTTGCTTTCTGGATGCCTTATCTGCACTTGCGATTGGCTCCCGGAAGTCGGTAAGCGCTTCCGGATTTTTCTCCGGGAAAGAGAGCCGCACGATAAACTAATCGTGCGACCCTCCGGTCAATGAATTTGCCGATCTTATGTTAACCCAAGCGTCGCGAGCGTGGGCTGATCCACTGCCGACGTGATAGCCAATCCATGATCGGCTTGAAAAGCTGCCAGCGCCCAGCGTGTCTGCGATCCCAGGACTCCATCGATCGCGCCGACGTAATAACCATCACGTTGCAATTGAATCTGCACGTTCGCGATAATCTGATCAGGCGTCAGCTCCCCGTAGCCGTAGATGGGCCCGTCGTATGGATAGTGCGCATAGGGAGCATAACCCCAAGCTGGATACCAGTAGCCGGCATTCCAGTACCACCATCCGCCAAGCACAAAGACGATGCGCGAGTAATTATTTGTCCACCAGCTCCGGTCATGCCAACTCCGGCTGTAATTGTAAAACGCAGAATAGTCTGAACCGCGAAAACGGTCGCTTCGCCAATTGTTGACGACCCGAACGTTTCCACCACCGCGATTAACCGCTACGTTTCTTCCCACAGTCATATTTCTGCCGCGGTTTGCCGCAAGGTTACGGCGAGAGGCGTTTGTAACGTTAGTTTGCGCAGCGCGTGTTCTTGCCGCCGCCTCGCGGTTAATTCGCTCATTACCTGCCCGGGCGAGATTCCTCTCCCGATTAGCCGCTGCTCTCGCATTGGCACGCTCAGTTCGCGCGCTACCGGTTCTTGCTGCTGTTGTGACGTGGCTGCTTCGCGGGTGTCTCGCGTCCGCGACGCTTTTCTCGCGATGGGCCGCCGCTCTGGAGTGAGTCTGGGCAGTTCGCGTGCTGCTAGCCCGCGCCGTGTTCATATCGCTGCGTCGGGGACTATGACTAGCTCGAGCGACAGAATGGCTGGCACGCGGCGCACTGGAATGCCGCGTCACCGCTGCATGTCCGGCCCTTCCAACCTGGCTGCTGCCTTTGGAGGATAAGACGTGCGCGCTCTGCGAATCCTTTCCTCGTGCGGATTTATGCGTTCTTTTATCCTTTGCAGCGCCAGCCGCGCTCAGCGCCAGCGCGAGACTCCCGATGCATGTTAAAAACAAAATGCGTCTCATAATATTCCCTCCATTTTATCCTTAGATTCTTTGACATCAGCGCGGGCGAAATTATTCAACATCGTTAACGAACGGGCGAGAATTGCCCATCGATGTCCCTCATGAATATATCGTTGGCGCGAGGTCTTTCGGACGCCTCATCCCCTGCTCAGGCGCCGTTGTCGCACTGCTTCGAACAGGACAATTGCGACTGCTGTTGCGAGGTTTAAACTTCGCGTCCCCGACATGGGGATCGTGATACAATCTTCAATGTTGGTCGCCAACAAATGCTCCGGCAAGCCCTTGGTCTCGCGTCCAAAAACAAGAAAATCGTCCCGCCTGAATGCCACATCGTGATAAGCGCGTTTGCTTTTCGTGGTTAGAAAAAAATAACGTGCGCGAGATGCCTGCTTTGATTGCAGTTGCGCAAAGGAATCCCAAATGCGCAGGTCGATCTCGCTCCAATAATCGAGCCCCGCTCGTTTCAATTGCCGATCATCCAGCGAGAAACCAAGAGGCTTTACCAAATGCAAGGTTGACCGCGTCGCGAGACAAAGACGGCCGATGTTTCCCGTGTTCGGCGGAATCTCCGGCTCAATCAAAACGACGTTGAACACGATTTTCAACCACAGATTACGCGAATTCTACGGATGAGTGGCTTGCGGCGAAAATGCGGAACCTATCTTGGAAATCTATCCGTGTGATCCGTGGTTCAAAGCTTGCTCGCGACGAATTTTTCGAGCTTCACTACGTCGGCGGCAAATTTGCGAATGCCTTCAGCTGTTTTCTCCGTCGCCATCGCGTTCTCGTTTAGCAACCAGCGGAATTTCTTTTCGTCCAACTCCAGCTTGTCGATCTTCGCCGATTTCGCTTTTTCGGGATCAAGTTTCCGCTTGACGGGCTCGGTGGACTTTGCGAGTTCCTGCATCAACTCGGGGCTGATCGTCAGGCAATCGCATCCGGCCAATTCGCGGATTTGTCCGACATTCCGGAAACTGGCACCCATCACTTCGGTTCCGATATCGAACTTCTTATAATACGTATAAATTTCCTTAACTGATTGCACTCCTGGATCTTCCTCACCGATGTAATCACGTTTGTTTTCTTTTTTGTACCAATCATAAATCCGCCCGACAAACGGCGAGATGAGCTGCACTTTCGCTTCCGCTGCGCGCACCGCCTGCGGCAACGAAAACATCAGCGTCAGATTGCAGCGGATCCCTTCCTTTTGGAGTTGCTCGGCCGCGTTCAATCCCTCCCAGGTCGACGCAATTTTGATCAACACGCGTTCGCGCGGAATTTTGCGCTCCCAATAGAGTTGGACCAGTCTCCGTGCTTTGTTAATCGAACCTTCGACATCGAACGACAAACGCGCGTCCGTCTCGGTAGAAACACGTCCGGGAACAATCTCAAGAATGTCGCATCCGAACTGAACGAGCAGATGATCGCAAACGTCTTCGATCTGGTCCGAACCGCTTAGACCGGATTTCTTTCGATCAGCGAGAACCTCCTCAAGCAGATGCGCGTACTCTGGTTTTTGCGTCGCGGCATAAACCAGGCTCGGATTCGTCGTCGCGTCCTGCGGCTTAAAATCCTTGATGGATTCAAAGTCTGCGGTATCGGCGACGACCTTGGTGAATTTCTTAAGCTGGTCGAGCTGATTCAATTTCGTTTCGGTCTTTTTCTCTTCAGCAACAGCGGTGCTCATAATCTTTCCTCCTTCTTTGGTAGAACGTACGCCCGAACAGAGTATCGACAACGGAAAATCTGCTGCGAGCAGTTTCGGTGCGTGGTTGCTTGTCTCACTTCGCTAGAAGCGGCTATTTACGCCGAAACCGCTGATCGCGTTTCAGCGGAACGCCGCGAACCAAGCGCAGCTTTGACGAAATTGTTTCCGAGCTCCCACATCGGACCCGGGAATTTGCGGCATTCCGTCAGCACGTCGTCCAACGCATTCACGAACATGTCGATTTCGCGCTCGCCAATGATCAATGGCGGCAGAATTTTCATCACGTCCATGGCGTGCCCGGCCACCTGCGTGAGAATACGGTGCTTGCTCAGCATTTGGGTCACGATCATTTGGGCGAAGAGCACCTTGTCGATCTTATGCAACAACTTCCACGCCATCTTAAGCTTGAATTCCTGCGGCTCGTGAAATTCGATCCCGATCATAAGTCCTTTGCCACGCACTTCCTTGATAAAAGTATGTTTCGTCCGCAACGCATCGACCTTCTCCATGAGCAGCGCACCCATTTTTGCCGCGTTCTCGATTAAGTTTTCCTGATCGATGATTTCCAGGGCCGCCAAGCCGCAAGCCATCGCGAGATTATTGCGCCCGAACGTAGTCGAATGCACGACGCAACGGTCCATTCGGCTGAACGTCTTCTGGTAAATCGCGCGACGCGTGACGATCGCGCCGCACGGCACGTAGCCGCCGCTCAAAGTTTTCGCCAGCGTGATGATGTCTGGCTCTAAATTCCAATGCTGGAATCCAAACATTTTCCCGGTGCGGCCGAGCCCGGTCTGCACTTCATCGGAAATCAAGAGCGTTCCGTATTTGCGGCAAAGCTCCTGCGCGCGAACGAAGAAATCGGTCCTCGGCGATTTGCAGCCCTTTCCCTGCACGGTCTCAATGACGAATCCGGCAACATCACGCGAACGCAATTGTCGATCTAACGCTTCGAGGTCGTCGATCGGCACGCGTGCATCGAAACCTTCCATCAGCGGCCCGAACCCTTCGGTGAAACTTTCGCACCCCATCAGCGAGAGCGCACCGAGACTCAACCCATGAAACGCGCTCGCCAATGAGACCGCTCGTTTCCGTCCTGTTGCGGCGCGCGCAAACTTCAGCGCGCCTTCCATCGCTTCGGTGCCCGAGTTACAAAAGAAAACTGCATCCAAGTGCGGCGGTGTTCGTTTCGTCAGAGCTTCGGCGAGTAAACCGCTCAAGAGCGAGCAATCCATCTGCACCATGTTTGGCAAGTCCAAATCGAGGATGTCGCGGATTGCCTGTTTCACAACCGGATGGTTCCGGCCAATGTTGAAAACACTGTAGCCGCTCAGAAAATCCAGATACGGCTGGCTGTCCATATCGTAGAGATAGGCCCCTTCGGCCCGTGCATAGACTTTGTCGAAGCCAATCACTCGCTGCGCTGCTACCAGCGTTGGGTTTACATGGCGCTCGTGCAGTTGATAGTTCTCACCCAACCGTGCCGCGACGATTTCCTTCAGATCAAAAGCCATTGTGGAATGTTCTGCGATGTCTATGGGGAACGCAACTGCTACGGCTTCCAATCCTGATAAGCTTGATGGGCACCCATCTCCAGGTTGGTCTTCCCGGGTGAATATCGTTCAAGTTGCGTAGCGAGCCATTGGAACCATTCAAAAGTTTTCTGTGAACCGCTGCGGCGGCGCTCTTCTTCGACATAGGGCCGCACTTTACGCCAGGCGAGACGAACGGTGCCACCCATCAAGTCCGCGACCACTTGCAACGGAACAATCCGCGCATAAACAGAATAGCCGAGCCCTTCGAGGATCACGCCAATCACCTGCACCGCAGCGAGCACGCGCGGGTCCGCTGCGATCGCCGACGCAGTCGATCCATCTGGAATACTGTGCACGACGATCATCGACTTCATCCATTCGGGAGTAAGAATCGCCTGAACGGCAGCGAACGCTGCACGTTCGGCGCGCTCGTGACGCGCGCGACGCGCTTCCAGCAAGCCGAATGCGACGGCAGCCAAAACCGTTAATGCCGTGGCCACATTTGCCAGGGTCGAAAGGTCCACATATCAAGCTTATCAAAACGTCCGTGCGCAGGGCGAAGCCGAAATTCGCTACGCGTAAAAAAAACCGCAGGATTCCACGGAACCCTGCGGCTTTGAGTGTGCGAATTTATTTATCCGCTTAATCTTCGACAATTACCCGCTCCACCACGCGCTTCTCAGTTGGGCCCGTGTAGTAAACACGCACCTTTTGACCAGCTCGCAGCGGGGCTGTCACTACTTTGCCCGCACCGTCAACGATTCGCGCAGCTGTGCCGAGCGCGAAGCTGACCGGGCCTTCATGACTTTTGACCACGATGGTTTTCCCCGGCTCGTAAGTGGTTACGGTGCCAGCTGAATACGTCGTCGTTGTGGTCGTGGACGTCTCCGGCGCAGTCGTGGTTGTTTGCTCGGTAGTTGTCGTGCTTGTCTGCGCGAAGGCCAGTGGGGCGATCAGCGCACAAGCGAATCCAAGGATTGTTTTCTTCATTGTTAGTTTCCTTCTGTTGATGCTTTCTCTTGCCTTGGACATGGCGCACCACGTCCATATTCACTTTTTCTTGCACAATTGAGCCGTTGAGACACGCGCCACATCGGCTAGTGTGATTGCGTCGATGACCAGCCAAAAGCCGACTATCGATCCAGTCGTAACAGCCGACCTCGTCAAGCAACACGGCCTCACTCCGGAAGAATTCGAGCGGATCAAAAAAATCCTCGGCCGTGAGCCGAATTTCACCGAGTTGGGGATCTTCTCAGTGATGTGGAGCGAGCATTGCTCATATAAGAATTCGAAAAGAGAACTGAAGAAATTTCCCACCACCGGGCCAAATATTCTCGTAAAAGCAGGCGAGGAGAACGCCGGCGTGGTCGATATTGGTGACGGCTGGGCGATTGCGTTCAAGATCGAGAGCCATAATCACCCGAGCGCTATCGAGCCGTTCCAAGGCGCGGCCACCGGTGTGGGGGGAATCATTCGCGATATTTTCACGATGGGGGCGCGTCCGGAATTCTGCCTCAACTCGCTTCGCTTCGGGCCAATTACGGAGCAATCAAACAGCAAACAGCAAACAGCAAACATCTCCGATAATAAACGCCTTTTTAGCGGTGTCGTTTCCGGCATCGCGCATTATGGCAACTGCGTCGGAGTACCCACCATAGGTGGCGAGATTTATTTCGATGAAAGCTTTGAGGGTAATCCACTCGTGAACGTTTTTTGTCTCGGTGTCTTACGTTATGAGCAACTCGCGCGCGGCGCCGCCAAAGGCGTGGGCAATCCCGTTTTTTATGTTGGCGCCGAAACGGGCCGCGACGGTCTTGCGGGCGCGGCGTTCGCATCGCGGGAATTGACCGAACAATCGCGCGAGGATCGCCCGGCGGTGCAGGTGGGCGATCCATTCAAGGAAAAATTATTGCTCGAGGCGTGCCTCGAACTTCTCGCGAGCGATGCGGTTGCCGGCATTCAGGATATGGGCGCGGCTGGTTTGACCTGTTCGACCTGCGAGACGGCGAGCCGCGGCGGAAGCGGGATCGAGATTGATCTGGCCAAAGTTCCAAAGCGCGAGCCTGGCATGACCCCATACGAGATTTTGCTGAGCGAATCGCAAGAGCGAATGCTGATCATCGCCAAGCAGGGAAAAGAAAATATTGTTCGCGAAACCTTTGAGAAATGGGACGTGCCTTGCGCAGAAATCGGCCGCGTCACTAACGACGGCATGATGCGGATCTGCAACAACGGCTCGATTGCCGCCGAGATTCCGGCCAGAGCGCTGGCCGATGAGGCGCCACTTTATTCGCGCGAAGCCAAGGAACCTGTAGCCACGCGCCTGTGGAGCGTAAAGGGAGGACGGCCCGCAGGGCCGTGGCTACAAGAGCCTTCCAAGATCGACAACCGGCAGGCGCTACGCCAGTTGCTGCGAGATCCAACCATCGCCTCCAAAAACTGGGTCTATCGTCAGTACGATCACACCGTACGCACCGGTACGATCGTAAAACCCGGGTCGGACGCGGCCGTATTTTTCGTTCGCCATGCGAACAAAATCCTGGCCGCTACCACCGATTGCAATTCGCTTTACTGCGCGCTTGATTCGCGTGAGGGCGGAAAGATCGCCGTTGCCGAAGCCGCGCGCAATCTGACCTGCTCCGGCGCAAGACCATTGGCTGTTACTGATAATCTGAATTTCGGCAATCCGTATAAGTCGGAGAACTTCTGGCAATTGCGCGAAGCGGTGGAAGGGATCGCGGAGGCCTGCCGCGCATTCGGCACGCCGGTTACAGGGGGAAATGTCTCTCTCTACAATGAAAGCCCTGCCGGAGTTGTCGATCCAACGCCAACGATCGCGATGGTCGGTTTGATCGATGACGAGAAGCACGTTACCACGCAATGGTTTAAACAAGAAAGCGATACGATTATTTTGGTTGGTGAAATCGGAAGTGAACTTGGGGGGTCACAGTTTCTAAAAGTTTGCTACGGAAAAAAGATCGGTCCGGCGCCGCACGTTGCTTTGGAACTTGAAATCAAGGTGCAAAATGCTGTTCGCGATCTCATTCGCACGAGGCTCGTGAAAAGCGCACACGATTGCTCCGAGGGCGGACTTGCAGTAGCGCTTGCTGAATGCTGTTTCAATCCAGGAGGACTTTTGGGGGCGAAAATTAATGTAGCGCGAGCCTCTGGCTTGCCAGAGGACGAGTCCGCGGTGGGGGATTTGCGAGACGAGGAAGATCGCAAGCGGGACGCATGCACTACTCTTTTCAACGAATCGCAATCGCGCATCGTGATTTCTGTTGCACCCGAGGACGTCGAGAAGACAATGTCGATCTTGCGCGAGGACGGTGTTGCCTTTCGGCTGCTCGGGAAAGTCGGCGGCGACGACCTTCGCATCCGTGTGAACGACGAGACTTTTCGCTGGCCGGTTTCCGATCTTTACGACGACTGGTTCAACGCCATCCGCCGTGCTGTCGAAGATGAAACGGAAAGAGTTCCAAGCTTGTGAAGGCGCGTTTATTGCGGCATTGAATGCTAACCGATTTGGTGGATTATTTAGTGTGATCTCTCCCCCTGACAAAGTCGATCTCGACCAGGCGCCGGATTCCGCGACGTTTCCGCAGCACGAGTGCGGACTCTTCGGCGTGTTCGGCCATGCGAACGCGGCGGTGCTGAGTTACTACGGTTTGTTTGCGCTGCAGCATCGGGGGCAGGAAAGCGCGGGGATCGTCACGAGCAACGGTCCGGGCTCGACCTTTCTAACGCACAAAGACATGGGCCTTGTCTCGCAAGTGTTTGGTCAGGAAGAACTGGCGAGACTCAAGGGGACGCGCGCGATCGGGCACACTCGCTACTCAACGACCGGCACGAGCACGATCAAGAACGCGCAACCCTTTGTGGTTGACTGCGTGCGTGGCCAGATGGCGATCGCGCACAATGGCAATTTGATTAACGCCGATCTCCTGCGCGACGAGCTGGAGCGTAAAGGCTCGATTTTCCAAACAACCGCCGATAGCGAGATCATTTTGCATTTGCTGGCGCGACCGGCCGATAACGGCGCAAGCGTGCTGGCGGCATTGCGCAGAATCGAAGGCGCATTTTCGCTCCTTATCATGAGCGAGCGCGAACTCATCGCGGTGCGCGATCCTTTCGGTTGGCGGCCGCTCGCGCTTGGCAAGCTCGATGGTGCTTATATTGTCGCGTCCGAGACCTGCGCATTTGATCTGATTCACGCGGAGTTCATTCGCGAAATTGAACCGGGCGAAGTCCTGATCATCGACGAAAACGGCTTGCGCTCGGAACATCCATTTCCGGACCAACGGCCTGCGTTTTGCATGTTTGAATATGTTTATTTCTCTCGCCCAGATAGCATTATCGGCGGTGTAAACGTGGGAAAGGTGCGAATGGAAATGGGGCGCGAGCTCGCTCGAAGGTTTCCAGTCGAAGCAGACATTGTCGTCCCGGTGCCGGACTCTGGAAATTATGCCGCCCTCGGTTTCGCTGAGGAACTTAAGATTCCTTACGCGCATGCCTTTGTCCGTAATCACTACATCGGTCGCACATTCTTGCAGCCGAGCCAGCTCATCCGCGATTTCGATGTTCGGGTGAAATTGAATTTGATCAAGGAGATGGTCGCCGGAAAACGCGTCGTGGTTGTTGACGATTCAATAGTACGCGGGACGACGGCGCGGGCGCGCGTGGTGAACTTGCGTGAAGCCGGAGCCAGGGAAGTGCACATGCGCGTGAGCTGTCCGCCACACCGGTTCGCCTGCCACTACGGCATCGATTTTCCCGATCCGGAAAAATTGATCGCCAATCAGATGTCGATGGAAGATATCTGCAAATATCTCGGCGTGGACAGCCTCGGCTATCTCGATGTCGAAGGCATGGTGAAGGCGACTGGAAAACCGTTGAACACCTTCTGTCTCGCCTGTTTCACTGGCGATTATCCCCTGCCCGTTGATCCTGCGCTCGATAAATTCATCATGGAAAGACGAGAAGCTCGCGCCAAAGCCCTTGCCGATCAGGAAGCGCACCCGACGCTGTTCGCCGATTTGAAGTAAGGCCGTTCACGCATTTTTCTCCTGTCATTCCGAGCGAAGTCGAGGAATCTCTCAAATTTAGAACAGCAAGAGATGTCTCGACTCCGCTCGACATGACAAAGAAGAAGAAAGCTTATGCATCTGCCGGCGTCGATGTTGATCTCGGTAATCGACTAAAACGCGATCTTCAATCGCTCGTGAAGCAAACGCACGGACCATCGGTGCTTGGCAAAATCGGCGGTTTCGGCGGGTTGTTTCGCCCGCGCTTTCCGGGGATGCGCGAACCGGTTTTGATCGCGAGCATTGATGGTGTCGGAACGAAATTGAAGATCGCTTTTGCGATGAATAAACACGATACGGTCGGCGCCGATCTGGTTAATCACTGCGTAAACGACATCGCCGTGCTCGGCGCCCGCCCGCTTTTTTTTCTCGATTACATCGGCTGCGAAAAACTTGACCCGCGCGTTTTCGATCAACTCATCCGTGGTTTTTCGCGCGCGTGTCGCGCGGCCGGCTGCGCACTCATTGGCGGCGAGACGGCGCAAATGCCCGGCATGTACCGCAAAGGCGAATACGATCTCGCTGGTTGCATCATCGGCATGGTTGATCGCGCAAAGATCATCGATGGCCGCAAAATCAGACCGGGCGACATTATTCTTGGTCTGGCTTCAAACGGGTTGCACACGAATGGCTACTCGCTCGCCCGAAAAATTTTGTTTCAGAAGATGCGCCTGAAAGTCAATTCGCACTTCCCGGGATCGAAAATCACGGTTGGCAAAGAGTTGCTGCATGTGCACAAAAACTATCAGCCGCTCCTGGCAAAGATCCCGAGCAGCACGATGAAAGGCCTCGCGCACATCACCGGCGGCGGCTTGATCGATAATTTGCCGCGGATATTGCCGACGAATTGCGACGCGGTGATCGAGACGAAAAGCTGGAAGGCACCGGCGATTTTCCAAATCTTGCAGCAGAATGGAGGCGTCGATACTGATGAGATGTATCAGGTTTTCAATATGGGCATTGGAATGGTTGTGATCGTTGCACCGCAGAACGCGGTAAAGGTAATGGCGATTCTTCGCGCAAAACGGATTGGCCGAATCGAGCGTGGCACGGGCAAAACGCGCCTGTCGTTCTAGCCGGTGCTCTTGATTCTCGGCTAGCGGGCGGATATCAAGAAGCTACAATGCTTGATTCCATCTGTTCTGCGGATTAAGCGTGCTTCGCGTCATGTCTCGCACATCGACATCGTCCAGCAGTGAATTGTTGCGCGCGCACTGCGCCGCAATTGCCAAGGAGGAAACCGTTCTGCGCGAAGGCGGTGGCAAAGCCGGTCACGAACGTCAACGCAATTTGGGACGGCTGCCAGTGCGCGAACGAATCAGTCATTTACTCGACAAGGGTTCGCCGTTTTTCGAGATCGGTCTTTGGGCCGCTTATAAGATGTACGAGCAATGGGGGAAGATCCCGGCAGCAGGTGTGGTTGCTGGGATCGGGAATATCGCGGGAGTTCCGTGCATGATTATCGGCAACGACGCAACGGTGAAAGCCGGAGCCTTCTTTCCACAGACAGCTAAAAAAGTGATCCGGGCCCAGCGGATCGCTTTTGAATGCGCCCTTCCCATTGTTTACCTGGTCGATTCCGCCGGCGTGTTCCTGCCGATGCAGGACGAAATTTTTCCAGATGAAGATGATTTCGGCCGTATCTTTCGCAATAACTCCGTGATTTCCGCCGCTGGCATTCCTCAGTTTGCCGCTATCATGGGCAATTGCGTCGCGGGCGGCGCGTATCTCCCCGTTCTGTGCGACAAAATTTTAATGACGAAGGGCAGCGGATTGTACCTAGCCGGGCCTTCACTTGTAAAAGCCGCTATTGGACAAATCGTCGATGCCGAGGAACTGGGCGGGGCGCAAATGCATGCCGAGATCAGTGGCACGGTAGATTTCCACGAAAAAGACGATCCGTCATGTCTCGAGCGCCTTCGTTCGCTTATCGCATTGCTCCCC
>Ga0207697_10000290_pt1 | contig 27985 bp, 22 predicted proteins | sample KBSSwiS5withPhiX_FD_184293 | JGI IMG/M metagenome (GOLD analysis project Ga0207697, IMG submission 184293) | Switchgrass rhizosphere microbial communities from Kellogg Biological Station, Michigan, USA, with PhiX - S5 (SPAdes) (version 2) | ecosystem: Host-associated > Plants > Roots >... | reverse complement strand
CTTTGAGGCTGTCGATCTTCGCGTTGAACGGACCGAAGCCGTGGCCGAAGCCGGGAATCATGTAGAAGCGCATGAAGCTGTCGACGCCGGCCTTGCCGAATTGCTTCACCTGCCGTTCGTAATACAGCTCCGAGTTGTGCGGCGTGATGAAGTCGTCGGCCGTGCCATGCGTCATGATGATCTTGCCGCCCTTCGCCTTGAACTTCTCGAGGCTCACGTCGGACACATCCATGATCGATGCGACCGTTGCAATGCGCGCCTGCCACTGCTTCGGGTCGAAGGTCATCGTGTCGAGCTTCGGGTTGCGGCTGATGATGAACTTCGCCGTCTGGTCGCCGGCGGTGTAGAGCAGCGGCTCCTTGCCTGACAACGGATTCGACGGCTGCGGCACCTGGCCCCAGTTCGAACGTTCGCGAAAGAGCGCTCCCTCGAGCAGCGGCCATCGCGGGAAGGTATCCATGCCGGCAACACTGAAACCCGGCTTGTAGTCGGACGTGATCCTGGCCACCGCGCCGAGCTGCGCATCCGACAAGCACGTGTCACCGGTGTCGGCACCGTTCGCGCACCGGAGCGTCTTCACGTCGAACGCCGCCGTGCACGCCTTCACGTTGCTGATGATGCCGTCTTTGGCCCCGTCGAGGTCATCACACCTGGCGTACACCGCGTCGGTGATCAGTTTCGTTTTCCCCGGATTCAGCCACGCCGCGCCGCCGCCTTCGTACACCGCTCGTCCCGCATTGAGCGAACCGAGGTGAAGCAGCGTGACGTTGTAGGCCGGGTAGTTCGCCACGACGCCGTCGTAATCGTTGGGATAGCGCGCGGCCGCATCGAGCGCCTCGTGACCACCCTGCGATCCGCCGATGAAGTAGAAGCGCTCGGGCGCGCGGCCGTACGCCTTCTTGATGATCTCTATCGCGGCGTCGTGCCCCTTCTTTACCGACTCCTTACCGAAGTTGCGCAGCGCCTCGTCATCCATGGCGAAGCTGCCATCAAATCCGGGAGGCGCTTTGTGGCCACCATCAGTTCCGACCGTGACGAATCCCTGCTTCAGGGGGTTCTCCACGTTGGCCGGCTGCAGCGTGAAACCGGCCAGACCGGTGACGAGCGAGCCGTTATAGCCGCCGCCTCCCATCTGCAGCACCCGGCGATTCCACGCTGTCGGCAGGTTGACCTCGAACTCCAGATTTGGCGAGCTCGGGTTGTGCGGCTTGACGATGCCTGTTACCTTGCAGAAGTCGCCGTTGGAATTGTCCTTCGCCGATGCGGCGACCGGCGTCGCCGCCTGTACAACCGCGCCGCCCGTTGGCAACCCAATCGCAGAAGCAGGAATCGACATCCCCTGCAGGCTCGCACATGCCGCCGACGGCAGCGCCGTCCCACTGTCCTGAGCGATGGCAGTAACGCTCAGGGTCGTCAGAAAGACAATGAAAAAGGTGCCCGCCGAATGCGGCAACGCTATATGTCTCATGATCGGTCCTTGAAGGTTCGCCTCATTCTACATTCGGCCTCTCTCCTGCTGAGGTAGGATCCAATCAACGAGGGAAGTGATGCGACATCGATGGCTCGTTCTCCTGTTCGTGGCTCTTTCCGTCAACGCGAACGCGCAGTGGTTGAACTTTGCCCCACCGGGGACTCCGATGACGCGTGACGGGAAACCCAACCTGACGGCGCCCACCCCGCGCACAGCGGATGGCAGGCCGGACCTCTCTGGTACCTGGATGCACGAGCAGACGTCGGCCGAGGAAATGAAACGCCTGTTCGGCGCATTCATCGACGAGGAGATCAAGACGGGAGTGCCGGGCATGGAGATCGGCACCCAGAACAAGTACGCGATCAACATCCTGCTCGATTTCAAACCCAACGAGGCACCGATGCGGCCGGAGGCTGTCGAGCGTATGCGCCGGCTGGCGGCCGAGCGCGATCCCGCTAACGTATGCGTGGACGTTCCGGGCTTCCCTCTGGCGGGTCTCCTCTCCGAACCGATCAAGATCGTGCAGGCGCCCAGGACGACCATCGTCCTCTACGAAGCAGGCTCGCTGCATCGCCAGATTTACAGCGACGGCCGGGCATTCCCGAAGGAGTTCAACCTTCCGGCGTTCCTCGGCTACTCCGTTGGCCGTTGGGAAGGTGACGTGTTCGTGATCGAAACGCGTGGGTTCAACGACAAGACCTCGCTCGATCTGATTGGACATCCACACAGCGAAGCGCTCCACGTGACTGAACGCTTCCGGCGAATCGATTTCGGGCACATGGACGTCGAGATGACGTTCGACGATCCGCAGATGTACACCAAGCCGTTCACCGTCAAGATCCCGCATACGCTGATGGCCGACCAGGACATCTTCGAGATGTTCTGTGAGAACGAAAAGGACAGCGTGCACATCAAGAACGCAAAGAGCAAATAGCTATCGGTGCGACGTCACGCACGCCGGTTTAGTTAGCGACCGTAAGTCGTTGAAGCGCGTCAGGAAGACGCTGGTAGTCTAAACGCGATACGCGCGGGCGCGGGAGTGCCGTTGGACCATTCGCCATGAGCGCCGCCCGGCCGGCAGGACCAAGAAGACTGCTGACGAACGCGATCGCGTTCTCTCGATTGCGACTGTTTACCGGAATCGTTACACCCCATCCGACAGTGCTCGCGGGGATCGAGACCGACGCGCTGCTTCCCGGAATGCCGAGGCCTGGAATCGTAACGCCGATAGGCGGATCTGAAGACCCGCTTCTACTTGAAGCTTGAACGCTCGAGAGATCGATCTCGGTGGGCAACCTCACGTACCTATACGAGGAGTCACGTTGTGCAGCCGCCGCCGCGGTGTGCTCGTAGGTGAACTGAAAGCTGAAGTCTTTCCCCAACACGGCCGCAGGACCTGAGGGATCCGCAACGTTCACCTGGTAATGCTGCAGCAACGAATTATAGAGGCCGGGCACCTTGTAGTGCTTCTGAGCCAATTCAAAGATCATGTGCGCGCGGTATCCACCTGGATCCATGAACGGGTGCGCACCGCTGATGCGTACGCCCGACGCGGTCAGCACGTCATACCAGCCTGCGCTGACCTGCGGAATAGACGACGGCGGATTGAAGGAACCGGACACGCGCAATGCCGCGGTTTTCGGATCCTTGACGATGTAGGCCAGTACCATCCGCCCGCTCGCAAACACGATTGTGTAGTCCGCGAGTTTTGCCGGCTTCAGCATTGTGTCGATCACCAGAGCGTCGGCCGGCGCGATGACGTCGCACTCTAAGCCGCCAGCTGCGAAACGACGGACAAGATCCACACTGCCCCCCGACGTGTCCACGACGGTTACGGTCGGGTGCTGCTTCTTGAATTCCTCCTCCACCTGATTGAATGCCGCGAGCAGGCTTCCGGCGTGACAGACGTGCAGCGCTGTTCCAGAAGGCGGGCTTGACCCGCCTCTACGAGAAGACTGGCCGTAAAGCGTCATCGTCGCTCCGCACAGGATGACCACGGCGAATGGCAGTCCTCGCGCGGTGAAGCCAGACACTAGGTTCAGCAACGAGATCAGAACGCCACCTCCATCGATATCGCGACGGTTCGCGGCTGACCGATATGCGCGGTGTAACTCCCCACATTCGCCCCGGTGATGTTCCCTGGACCGAGCGTCGACCAGTAATGCGTGTTCCCGATGTTGTTCACATTCAACCGCCACGTCGTCGCCACACCTTTCAGCGCGTGGGCATAGCGAACGCCCGCATCGACGACGTTGTACGCCGGGGTGTAAGCGGTGTTGGCGTCATCGATCGGACGTCGGCCGACCAGCTGCCAGTTCAGCATCACGAACGTGGCCGGGCCGGCGGCGACGCGATACTCGGTCAACAGATTCGATTTCCATGTTGGGATACCGACGAAGTGTTTGCCTTCGGCTTCGACCGCGGCAGTGTTCGTCAGCGTGGGATCCAGGACAGTGAAGCCTCCGTAGGTGGTGAGGCGCGCTCCGACGCGACCGGTGACCATTGCTTCGACGCCGTAATTCAACTGATCGCCTGAGATCTTGAAGACATTATCGGCAGGGTCGAGATTGGCAAAGGGGCGCTCCAGACGGAACCACGCCGTCGAGACATCGAGTCCAGGCAACGAGAGCTTGTAACCAATCTCCAGTTGATGACTGCGATAGGGCTCGAGCCCTTGTCCTCCATTGACTGCCGTCGTCGGCGCCACATCGCCTTGCTGCAGGCTGCTGCCCCATGTCGCGTACAGTGTCGTGCGCGGCTGCGGCTTGTACAGCAGGCTGATCAACGGGCTCACGCCGTCCGTGTCATAGCCGCCCGTCCTCACACCGCTGTTATTGTAGTTATCCGTCCAGATCCAATCCTGGCTGAGCGCTGCGCGTATCGACCACCCGCCCGCGAGGCCCACGCTGTCGGCAACGCTGAAGCCCTGTTGATGAACGGCGCTCGAAAGAAACAGGTTCGTGTGCGTCGGAATGCCGGCCGGCGGAAGTTCGAATACAACCGGCGATGCGATGTTCGCCGTGCCGAGACGCACACTGGCCGGCGGCGGATTGGTCACGTCCGAGTACGTCTTGAACGTGTAGCCGGTGACGCCAATAGCGACATCGTGACTGACGCTGCCAGTCATCATTCGACCGTTCAGGTGCGAGAGATTACTGAAGACACGGAAGCGAGGCGCAAAGCCGGTCGCCAGTGACGCCGTGTAGTTGCCGGCGTTGTCGCTCAGCGCGTTGACCTGCGTGCTGATATCGCGTTCGACGAGCTGATCGAGGGCGCCGACACTCAGCTGCCAGTTCGAATTCAACTCGTGGCGCACTCGCAACTGACCAATGCGTGACTCGAGGTCGACACCTGCGTCAGGCTGCCCGTAACCTTCGCGTGCGGGATCCGGTGCGTCCTCTGGCACCAGGATGAAGGGAGTGTTTCTGTTCGAACGTCCGTAGGTGAACCAACCTGGAAAGCCGCGCTGCTCGAGGTTGTAGTGGCTGTAAAAGGCTTCGACGACCGTACGGTCGAACGGCCTGACATCGCCGGCGAGGCTCACCATCGAGCGGGTCAGATCGCTGTTGCCGACAAACGTCTGGCCGTTGCCACCAATCGCATTGAGTCGATACCCGAATCGCCGCTCCGATCCCACACGTCCACCAAGGTCGGCCTGACCCGTCACCACCGACTGACCGTCGTAGTTCAACGACAAGCGACGCACCGGCGCCTCGGTCGGGCGCTTGGGCACGAAATTGAACATCCCCGATGGATTCGCCGGGCCGTACAACGCGCCGCCGATTCCGTTGAGCACCTCGATCTGCTGCAGCGACTCCATGCTGTTGGCACCGGTGACGACGATCCCCATGCCGTCCATGCGCGCGTTCTGCATGTTGCTGCCTTGCATGCCGCGTGTGGCGGGGCGCAGGATCTCCGATCCCTGCATCTCCTGGAATTCAACGAGCGGGAGGTACTTCGAGGCTTCCTTGAAGTTCTTCACCTGTCCGTTGGCAATCAGCTCGCTCGGCAGCACGTTCACCGTGTACGGCGTGTCCAGCAGCGGAGCAGCTCCGAGCGGTCCCAGTGAGGTGACGCTCTCGACCCGATAGCCGGCGCGGGCGCGCCCTTCCACCGATACGAAATCAGTGGCCCCGGCGAGCGCGAGTGAGATGTCGCGCGTCACCCCCTGACCTGGCGCGAGGACGATCTCGGTACTTGTGGCCTCCTGAAATCCTTTCGCGCTGACGGTCACGACGTACGTGCCAGCCTGCACTCCCTCGAATCTGTATCTGCCCTGCACGTCGGTCTGAGTTGCCCTGATCTGGGCCTGTCCGCCGAGCAGCGAGACCTGGGCATTCGGAACGACCGCGGATTGCGGATCGCTCACCGTGCCCGAAACAACCGACTGCGCGAGCGCGGGTTGCGCGAAGAGCAACGTACAGATGAGCCAGCGTGAAATCATGCCGTTCAGGATCGGCGCGACCACTCCTACAGGTCCAATAGATTGTGCAGATGACGCTATGGACGACGTCGATGATGCCCTGCCGCTAACGTCGCGCTGTGTCAAATTCCCGTGAAAGACGGCGCGAAATGGCGGGTGGCTCGGTGACACGCCCGCACTCGAAGGCAGCCAGGACAAGCGGTGAAATCGGGTCACGATCGACGGCAACGAGGCCGACGCTGTGCTCGACAGCCGGTTCGGTCAGAGGCACGGCCCTGACGTCGGAGATCGGGCCCATCACCTCGAGGAAGTACTCCGGGATGATGCTGGCCAGCCGCATCAGGTGGACGTTCGCGCAGAGATTGATGACCGAGTTCGTCTCCAGTTTGGGGACCGGTGCCGCGTTGGCGGCGCGAAAGGCGCGGTCGATGATGCGCCGGTTCTGCATGTCCGGCGTGAGCAGACAGAGCGGTTCCTGCGCCGCGTCGGACCACGACACGGACGCCGCGTTGGCGAGCTCGTGATCGGCGCGCACCAGCAGGCAATAGCGCTCCATGTAGATCGCCTCGGAGCGCATGCCTTCAATTGGCTCGTTATCCAGGTACGTCAGCCCGATGTCGATCGAGAAATCCTCGAGGCATCGCAGGATGTCGATCGAGCTTTGGGACAGCACGGTCAACTCCACGTCGGGGTGCCGGTCGCGCATGGCCCTCGTGATGAGACCGGCCATCGGCAACGCCGTCGGGATCACGCCGACCGACAATCGGCCGGACAGCGAGTTCGACGTGTTCCGCAGCGTCGCGATCTCCTGTTGCAGCGACCCCCAGGTGTCGAGGATGGTGTGTGCCCACTTGAGGACACGCTCACCATCGGGTGTGAACCCATGAAAACGCTGACCGCGTTCGACGATGGGGACCCCGAGCTCCTGTTCGAGCTGACGGATACGGCCTGACAGCGTGGGTTGCGTCACGTGACAGGCTTGCGCGGCCCGTGTGAAATGCTTCTCACGCGCGAGCGCCACGAGATATTGCAGCTGGCGGATGTCCATCAGAGTCGGAGTCGTAAAGATTCACGCAAGATCGTAATAGCGTTCGGTGTGAATGAGCGAGCGGTCACCTCGCTGAGGTGTCTCACCGGTCCCTGGGATCGCCACGTGAACCCGCGTCTCGCCGACTCGCCCCACGAGTTCGCGCCGCTCCACCAGGTCGAGCAGGTCGTCGACGATCATCGAGAATTCCAGGCGACCCGGCCCAGGCCGCAGCGCCTCCGGCGGCACGGCCACTCGATGACCGTTCGCGGCCAGCACAGAATACCCGAGCACCTCGGCGACGTCGGCTTTTCCGGGATTCATCATGACCGCGCTCTTGTCCCCTGCGACACGAATGCGCCCATCGATCAGCACCACCAGATCCTGCGCCACTCGCAGCGCTTCATGTCGATTGTGCGTGACGAGGAGCGTCGTCGCGTCGAATGCCTTGAGCAACTGGGGCAAATCGTCGAGCAGCCGAGAATACGTGCGCTCATCCAGTCCTTCGAGCGGTTCGTCGAGCAGGACGAGCGGCGCCTTCAGGCACAGCGCACGCGCGAGGTTGACACGGCGGCCTTCACCTCCCGACAAGCGATCGGCACGCCGGTCCAACAGGTGTGGAATGCCGAGGCGGGCAGCCGCGTCCTCGACACGGCGCCGCATCTCTCCGTTGTTCACCCCCCGCAGGCGAAGCCCCAGCTCGAGGTTTTCGCGAACGGACTGCCGGAGAAACACCTCCTCCTGAAAGACATAGGCGACGGATGGATGCGAGGCACCTCCGTAGCTCACATGTCCCGCGCGCGCACGTTCGAGCCCCGCAAGCAACCGCAGCAGCGTCGTCTTCCCCGATCCATTCGGACCGAGGATCGCGGTCGTCCGCGTACCACGCAAGCGGAGCGATGGGATATCGAGAACGCGGCGGCCGCCGCGCTCCACCTGCACACCCTCGAACTCAATGTCCATCGACTCGCCGATCCTCGTCCGGCCGGCTAGCGCGCTTTGAAATCGATGTAGCGCGCTTCGCTGGTCACTTAGTGCTTTGTGCCTGGTTGTCCATCATGTCCGTGAGCGCTGCTGAACGATGGTCAAGGACAGATTGACGACGAACGACATCACCAGCAGCACGAGCCCCAACGCCAGTGCGCGTTCGACTTCTCCGCGGCTGGTCTCGGTGACAATCGCCGTCGTCAACACGCGGGTGCTTCGTTCGAGGTTACCTCCCACGATCATCGAGGCGCCGACTTCGGAAACGATGGCGCCGAACGCGGCCATGATTGCGACCAGCAGGCCGAGTTTCGCTTCCCGGGCGAGCAGCCACAGGCGCCGGATCCGACCGGCACCAAGCACGATGAGCAAGTCCGGCAATCGCGGTGACAGCGCCTGGAACGAGGCCGTCGTGAAGCCAATGACGATGGGCGTGGCGATGAGAAATTGCGCGAGCACCATGGCGCGCTGCGTGTAAATGAGTTCGAGGTCACCGAAAGGGCCGCTCCTGACCAGCAGCAGCCAGACGACCAGACCGACGACGACCGGCGGCATTCCCATGCCGGTGTTGATGAGGCCGAGCAGCATCGTCCGCCCGCGGAAGCTCCGTCGCGCAATCACGTATCCGACCGGCACGCCGACGAGGACAGCCAGGGCGGTCGCCGCGCCGGAGACGAGGATGGTCCGCAACGCGATCGCCGCGAACACTTCAGCCACAAGACCCTCGTCGCTTGGCGAATTGAGTAGTGAAGCTATTGTGGCAACGCATCTGGAAAGAACAGCGATTCACCGTACTCAGCACGTTTGAAGTCGGCAATGGCTTGTTGAATCGGCGGAGATACGAGGAAGTCGATGAATGTTCGCGCCGCGTCGCGCTGGATTCGCGGATTCTTCGCCGGGTTCACCGCGTAGACGTGATACAGGTTGCGGAGGCTGGCGTCGCCCTGGAAGAGGATTGCCAGTTTGAGACGTCGGCGCAGCGATAGATAGGTTCCCCGGTCCGTAAGCGTGTAGGCGCGCCGCTGGTCGGCGATGCTGAGCGTCGCACCCATTCCCTGCCCGGTCTCTTCGCGGCGCTGGATCGACCGCGGATCGATGCGCGCCGCTGCCCACAGAGCCAGTTCCTGCGAATGCGTTCCTGAATCATCCCCACGCGACACGAACGCCCCGCGCGTCGCGAGCGCGCGCATCACGTCATTCACCGAGGTCAAAGCTCGAATGCCGGCGGGATCGTCACCCGGACCGGTAATCACGAAGTCGTTGTGCATCACGGCGCGGCCATCGACCAGATCACCGGCCTCGACGTATCGACGCTCCGCCGCGGGCGCGTGCACGAGAATGACGTCGGCATCGCCCCTCGCCGCCATTCGCAGCGCCGCACCCGAGCCGACAGCAATCACCTTGATTGCGATGCCGCGCTCTTTCTCGAAACGCGGAACGAGCACATCGAGCAGTCCGCTGTCCTGCGTGCTGGTTGTGGTCGCAAGGATGATGGCCGATTGCGCCGGCCTCCCGGCGCGCGCGTGAACGGTCGCCGCAAGCACGAGACTCGTGACAAGGGTCAGAAGGAGACGGGGGGTCCGGAGCATTGAGTCCTATCAGCCGCCAAAGGCGTAATGTCGGAAATAGGTCATCTTCACATCCCTGCGCTCAGTGTCGTAACAGCGATCCGAAAAACCGTCATCGCGATACCAAAGTTGTCAGAGCCCTCGGCAGCAGCGCGCGCACCTTACTCTCTACTACGCCCGCAAGATCAGCCCGATTTGAAACTTACAACACTCCCACCCGCGCCTACAGTCGTGGCACATCAATTGCGATTCTGTCGATCTTGCCAAAGGGTGAACTCTGACATGGGTCGGGTCCTAGCCATCGAACCGGAAGCGTCCAAAGCGGAAGCTCTGCGCCAAATCGTCCGCAACGACGTCGGCGCGGAATTCGTGTTGGTCACGTCTGCCTACGCTGCCGTCGTCGCCATCAATCGCCAACTCCCTGACCTGGTTCTCTTCAGCGAATCCATCTCCGATCGTCACCGCGACCGGGTGGTGGACCACCTCAAGTCCGTGAGCCGGAACGGGACCCCGCCGACGCTGTCCATCCCAGCACTCCGCAATGGAGACCGTGCCACCTTCGTTTCACAGATCGGCAAATCTCTCGGAAAGGCAAACGGCACTCCGCCGGCTCCGCCAGCCGGTGCGGCGAAGGCGCCCGCGAGCGCCCCTGTTCCCGTTCCCTCGGGTAAACGCGACTTTTTCGCGACAGCGGTTGAAGCGCCCAAGACGCATGACATCGATCCGGTGGAACTGGAGCTGCTCTCGCAGGCGTCGGCGCTCGAGACCGACCCGGTGCACGAGATCGAGGAACTGGTCACCGGCGATCAGACCTTCGAGGCATTCACGACTCCGGTCGCGACAGTATCAAACGCTACGCGATCGATCGATCCGATCGTAGATGAGCCCGCCCCCGACCCGATCGCGGCCGCGATTTCCGCCTATACCGAACCGGACACCACGCCGGAAATCGACGAGGACCACGAATCCGATCTCCACATCCCGATTGACGACCTCGCCCGAACGCGCCGTTCCGGCGATCAGCCCTGGACCGCGGCGGACGGCGTCGATCCGGAGGTGCACGCGGCGGAGATCGCCCTTGTCCAGGCGCAGGCCGACGCGCGGGTGGCCGCGGAAGTCGAGCGCGTACGCGCTGAGGCGGCCGAACAGCGCGCGGCGGAACGGGCGCGCTTGGAAGCGGAGGCCGCGGCGCAACGTGAAGCGGCCGCGAAGATGGCCGCCGAGGTCGAGCGCGTGCGCGAAGCGGCCGAGGCCGCGGCGCAGCGTGACGCCGCCGCGAAGATGGCCGCCGAAGTCGAGCGTGTGCGGGCTGAAGCGGCCCAGCAGCGCGCGACGGAGATGGCCCGCGTCGAAGCCGAGGCCGCGGCGCAGCGTGAGGCCGCCGCGAAAATGGCCGCCGAAGTCGAGCGTGTGCGGGCCGAAGCGGCCCAGCAGCGCGCCGCGGAACTGGCGCGCATCGAAGCCGAGGCCGCGGCGCAGCGCGAGGCCGCCGCAAAGATGGCCGCGGAGCTCGAACGCGTACGCGCCGAAGCCGCGGAGCAGCGCGTCGCGGAACTCGCGCGGATAGAAGCGGAAGCCGCCGTGCAACGCGAAGCCGCCGTGGCGCAGGCGCGGGCCGCCGCCGAAGCCACCACGCGCGAGGCGCTCGCCGCCGAACTTCGACAAGTGCGCGATGAGGCCGAGCGGAAGCTGGCTGATGAACTCACGCGCGTCCGAGCGAGCGCCGACCAGGCGCTCGCCGATCAGTTGGTGCGCACGAAGGAGGCTGCCGAGCGCGCGAAAGCCGAGCAGATCGCCCGCATCCAGGCGGAAGCCGCTGCGATGCGCGAGAGCGAGGTTCAGGAGGCCAGGGCCGCCGCGGAAGAAGCCGCCGCCCGCGCCGCCGCCGAAGAAGTCGCGCGGGTGAAATCGGAAACTGAAGCCCGGTTGGCGGCGGAACTTGCGCGTGTGCGTTCGCAGGCCGATCAGCAACTCCAGGGCGAGATCGATCGCGTTCGCGAAGAAGCCGAGCGTGTGCGTCGCGAGCATGAACAGCGGGCCGCCGAGGAAGCACGCCGCATCGCCGAGGAAGCCGCGGCGATGGCGCTGGCCGATGAAGTGGCGCGCGCGCGTGCCGAAGCAGAAGCCCTGATCCAGACAGAGATCGAGCGCCTGCGTGTCGAGGCCGATGCCGCCCGGGCCCTGCAGGAACAGGCGCAGCGCGACGCGGACAAGAAGCGCGAGGAAGCCCTCATCGAAGCACGCCAAAGCGGCGAACGCGCGGCTGCTCAGGCCCTCGAAACAGAAGTCGCTCGCCTCAGGGCCGATGCCGATGCACGGTTGAAGGCCGAGCTCGAAGCCTCGCGTCAGGACGCCGAGAAGACACGTCGCGCGCAGGAACTGGCGCAGCGTGAGGCGGAGGAGCGTCGCGAGGCGGCGGCGCACGCGGCGCGTAAGGCCGCAGAAGATGCGGCCGCGCTCGCGCTCCAGGCCGAAGTGGCGCGCGTGAAAGCCGAGGGCGAGGCCCGACTCGGCAAGGAATTGGAGCGGCTGCAGCAGGAGGCCGCGCAGGCGCAGGCGCAGAGCGAAAAGGAAACCAACGCGCTCCGCGCCGCGGCAGCGATCGAGGCGCAAATCGCCGCGCAGGAATCCGCCGTCCGCGCCGTGGAAGCCGAGGTCGCGCGCGTACAGGCCGAGGCCGACTCGCGACTGTCTGCGGAACTCGAGCGGCTGCGCATCGAAGCGGATCACACGCGCCGCGCGCAGGAAGAGGCCCAGCGCGAGGCGGACAAGCGTCGCGACGAAGCCGCGCAGGAAGTACGGAAAGCGGCGCACGAAGCGGCCGCGCGCGCGCTCGAAACGGAAGTCACCCGCGTTCGCGCTGAAGCCGAGGCCGGGCTGCGGGGCGATCTCGAACGCTTGCGCAAGGAAGCCGCCGAGGCACGGCTCGCACAAGCGCAGACCCAGCTCGAAACCGAAACCTTGCGTGAGCTCGCCGCGCAGGAAGCGCGCATGGCGGCGCAGGCGGCCGCCGCCCACGAGCTCGAAGCCGAAGTGGCACGCGTCAGGGCAGACGCTGACGCCAAACTCAACACCGAACTCACGCGTCTTCGCGCCGAGGCCGAGGAGGCACGACGGGCCGCGGATCTCGCGCGCGACGTCGATCGCGATGCCCAATCGGACAAGGCAGCCGAGGAATCAGCCGCACGCGAGCTCCAAGCCGAGCTCGCACGCGCCAAGGCAGATGCCGATGCGAATCTGATCTCCGAGCTCGAGCGACTGCGCAAGGAGGCCACCGAAGCACGGCTCGCTCAAGAGAAAACGCAGCAGGAAGTCGAGTGGCTTCGCGAAGTCGCGGCCGAAGAGGCACGGCAATCGGCCGAGGAGGCTGCCGCGGTCGCACTCGAAGCGGAAGTCGCCCGCGTCAGGGCCGAGGCCGACGCACACCTGCAGGCGGAAGTCGAACGGGTGCGCACGGAGGCCGAGGAGGCCCGCCGCCTCCACGAGATGTCGCAGCGCGCAAGCGCGGCGCAGCGTGACGCCGCCGCGCAGAAGGCGCTTGAAGAGGTCGAAACGCACGCTGCACGCGAGCTCGAGAACACGGTCGAACGGCTCCGCGCTGAAGCTGACGCGCGGCTCGAGTCCGAGCTCGCGCGTGTCCGCAAGGAGGCGGACACGGCCAAGCGCGCGCTCGAACAGGCGCAGCGTGACGCGGCCGAACGACGGGAACAGGAAGCACGCGAGCTGCGTGAGGCTGCCGACGAGGAAGCCGCGCGAGCGATCGAAGCTGAAGCGACGTTGATCCGCGAGGCGGCCGAGTCCCGCTTGCGCGAGGAGACAGAACGAGCGCAGAAAGAGGCGAATGCGCGGCTGCAGATGGAAGTGGCCGCCATCAAGGCCGAGGCCGATCAACGGCGGACAGCAGAACTCGATGAAGTGCGCGCCCAGATGTTGCGCCTCCGCCAGGCATCGGCTGAGCAGGCGCGCATCGCCGCGGAAGAAGCCGTCGCCAAGGAAGTGGCGCGCGCGAAAGCAATGGCACCGGTCGCGCGGCCCTCACCGGCTCCGCTGGCGGTACGCGATTGGTCAGACGATGGATTCGTCGCCGATCAGCGAGGCGCGCGGCCGCCGATTCCGATGCACACGCAAGATCGGGATCGCAAGCCGTGGATGATCGCGGCCGCCGTCATCGTCGTCGCCGTCGTCGGCGCGCTGGCATTCGGCGTCTTCAAGGGTCGGAAGTCCGCCCCCGAGACCGCCGCCACACCGGCACCTGCGGCCGCAGCCCCCGAGGTCGTCGAAGAGGTCACGGTTGATGCCAAGGGATCGGGTGAGCTGCGCGTCGAATCGGTTCCCGATGGTGCGCGTGTCGTTCTCGATGGCCGCGAGGCGGGCTTCACGCCGCTGACGGTCAAGAACCTTGCCGCCGGCCGCCATGCCCTGATTCTCGAAGGTGAATCGGGAACGCTGCGCCGGACTGTCCGTGTACAGGCTGGCGAGCGAACCGTCGCACGCTATGAGATCACTGCCGGCTTCCTCTCGATCACATCCCGCATCCCGCTCGAGATCTATGACGGCAATCGCAAGATCGGCACCAGCGCCGAAGGTCACGTGTTGCTGGCACCGGGGTCTTACAAGGTAAGGCTCGTGAACACCCACTACGGTTATCGCGAGGATGCTGAATTCACGATCAAGCCCGGCGAAATCACGACGTACCCGGTGACGCTTCCTCAAGGTTCACTGCGCGTCACCACCGAAGCCGGCGCCGAGATTTTCATCGAAGGCGAAGCCGTCGGGACCGCACCGCTGGCAGCGCTTCGGGTCCCGATCGGCACGCGCGAGGTACTCGTGCGCCACCCGCAGTTCGGCGAGCGTAAGCAGTCGGTCGACATCGTCCTCGGTCAGCCTGTCGAATTGAGCGTGATCCTCAGGGATTCCAGCACCAGCAGCGAGCCACGCACGCCGCCACGGCTGGCGCCACTCAGCATGCCTCCGGATCGCCGGCCGCTAGGGTCGGCGGGTAAATAGGTAGCTGGGTTGCTGGGTTACTAGGTAGCTGGGTTGCCGGGTATTAGCAAGCTACCGAGCTACCTAGCTACCTAGCTACCTAGCTAATACCGCATGAACTCGAGCAAGTTGCCGTCAGGATCCCTGACGTAGATGCTCGAGGCCATGACCCGGCGGCCACCACGACGCTCGACCGGTCCTTCCTCGATGCGCACGCCGACCTGTTCGAGCAGCGATCTCAACTCGGCCTCGCTTCCCTCCCACACGACACAGAAATCGCCTGCCGGCGGTTTCGTACCGGGGGCACGCAAGGTGAACGCCGGATCCTGCCAGGTCTCCGGCCGGTGGAAGTTGATCATCTGCGAGCCGATGTGGACTGAACACGCTCGCGGCGTCTCGGTGACGTCCAGTCCAAGTCCGCGATAAAACGCCATCATCGCGGCGGTGTTCTGCATCGGCACCGCGACGTGATCGAGCCCTCGAACGCCGCTCCCGGACGTGCTCATCGACCGCTGGTCAACGCGCGGTAGGTGCCGGCAACGTTGGCGGGACGCTGCTGCGCGTAGAACTCCCAATCCTTGTACGCGTCCATCGTGACGCTCGCTTGTGCCTGTTCGACTGACTGACCGGCGGCAATGGATTTGGCGACCGCGGCTCGCAGTTCCTCGCGATACCGGATGTTGGCGATCACGTCGGCCTTCTTCCCCAGCATGCCGTGGCTGCACACGAACTGATCGAAGTCGAGAGCCTCGACGGCTTTCACCAGTGCCAATTCGTCCTTCGTCGCCACATCACCGCCAAACGGCACTCGCTTCACGGTGATCCAGTCTGACGCGAACAGCACGCCGGTCCCGTCAACGAAACGCACAATCGTGTTGTCGTCGGCGTGCGCCGTGGGTCGCGGGAGCACCTCCACGCGCTTGCCGCCGAGCGTGATCGTGATCGGATCGCGATACGTGAGATCCGGGGGACGGACGAAGGCCAGCGGCCCGCGCGTCACTTCCGCGCCGCTCAGCGCACCGTCGCGGTCGGCGTCGTAGAGAGCGAACTGCGCCTGCAGGTTGCCTTGCGCCTCGTCCTGTTCGATGCGTCCGTTGCCGTTGCGATCCTGCGCGCGCACATTCTGCGGCAGCGGTGTCGTCGCCGGCGGCATCGCCAGCCGCGCGATCATCGCTTCGTGGCCGATGATCCGGGCAGTGTCGGCGTAGACGGCCGCACCGGACCCGTGATCCCAGTGATGATGACTGTAGATCACGTACTTCACGGGCACCTTGAACCTCGTCGCCAGCTCGCCCTTCAGCCAGGTCGCGAATTCGGTCCCGATTGGTTCGACAAGGACGATGCCGTCGGGCGTCACCATGAACACCGAGAGGTAATCGTCCATGCGAGCGTAGTACACGTCACCGGTGAGCTTGCCGATCTCCTGACCCTTGTACTGCGTCTGCTGATAGATCGCGCGTGGCTGCGCGGACGCCATCGACGCCGTCGCTGACAAGACCAGCGCAGCAGCCAATACCCGGCCTCCCGTGAACTCGATCACAGCTTCACCTGGCTGATCTGAACCGTGGGCTGCGCGTTGGTGTAATTCGGTATATCGGCAAGTATCTGTGCGCTGTGCTCGTCGAACGCCGATTGAAACGCATCGATCGAGTCGAACGCCAGATGGCACAGCGCTACATATGGAGCGGCCACACCAGGCTGCCCACCCGCGACGCCCTGTTCGACGTTCATGCCTTTGAGCGCACCACCCAGCAACTGCGCCACCATCGGCATGTGCCGATCGAGGTAGTACGCCATGTCGAACTTCACATCCGATGCGTTTGGATATAACACGCTGACCTTAATCATGTGGCCTCCACGGCGGGCGATCGTAGCATGGTGCCCGCCGCGCGCTGGCGATTGGTCACGCGCGCCACACGCGAGCGCCTTCGGATCGAAACGGTCCCTCGAACACCTGACCAGCCGACCCAAGCGCCTCGCGCACGCGATCGGCGAGGCGCGACGCTGCTTCCGATCCCGCGACGATGCCGTAGACCGTTGGGCCCCATGAGCTCTGCCCGACACCCGTCGCACCCCAGTCCCCAAGTTGACGCACCAGTGCTCGGCTTGGTCCCGACGCGAATGTGCCCCCTTGCGCCGACGCGAACCAGCGTCCGGTGATCTCCTGCACGGCTGTCAGCGCGCGGCCGAACTGATCGAGATCGCCATCAGCGAGCGCGGGCAGCAGCGTCATGAGCACCAGATGTGACACGTGATGAACGTCCTGCTCTGACGGCTTCGGAAGACGCGCGAACGCGTCGGCTTCATCGGCGCCGCTGATGCCCGGCGGTCCCTCCGGCACGACGACGACACAGCGCCATGTGTCGGGAAACGGCAACCGGGCGATGAGAGGACCGCATTCGCTGCTTCCGGCGCGTCGACCTCCCTCGACAACGAGACCGCCGCCAGCAAATGTCCAGGTACCGATCGCCGATCGCTGCGCGCGATTCATCGCGTGCGCGAGCGCAGCCGGCCGCGCATCGAGGTCGTAGAGATCGGCCAGCGCCCGACCGATGGCGAGAGCCAGTTGCGTGCCCGACCCCAGGCCGGCATGGGGCGGCAGCGCGCGATGGACCTGAATGAAAGCGCCGTGCGAGACATGGTGGTAGTCCAGGAACTGGCGGGCAAAGGCCGCCGCTCGATCCGCGTCGTCGCCTTCGATGGTCAATGCATCGGCTCGGGATGCCGACAGCCAGAGCGACGGCGCCGAAGCGGCCGCGCCGATTCCGCCGAACCATCGCCCTTCGCTCCCACGAAGGTCGAGCACCCCGAAGTGAAGGCGGGCATACGTCTCGACACAGACAGTGCCGCCTTCGCGCATCGACTCGGGGCGAATCAGGCAGATCTCCCGGCCAGCTTGCCTGCGAACACGGTGGCGCGCGTAAACAGCTTGGTCGTCCCTTTGCGAACCGTGTTGGGGTTGTCGACGAATTCGAACTCGCCCGTTCGCAATTCGAGGATGGTGATGTCCGCCGGAGCGCCCACGCGCAGCGTTCCCAGATCGCCGAAGATGGCAAAGGTATGCGCGGCATTGATCGTGGCCCGTTCGAGGACCTGACCGAGCGGCATGCCGAGCATCAGGAACTTCGAGAGCACGTTCGGGAAATCAAAGACCTGATCGGTGCGGCCGGCATCGGTCCAGTCGGTCGAGATCGTGTCCGGCAGGAACTTCTGACGCATGGCCTGCTCGGCCACATCCCAGGTAATGTGCCCGACGCGGCCGTTGCCGATGTCGAAGCGTATCCCGCGACGCCTGGCGGCCACGACCTCAGGCAGCACCTGACCTGTGTCATCGAAGATGCCGTGCGGTGGCGGGGAGTAGACGTGCGTCACGATGTCGCCCGGTTTGAGCAAGGCGAGGATGGCAGGCATCGGCGCCGCGGTATCGCCGACGTGCACCATCACGCGCATGCGGAACGGTTCCACGATCGCCTGCGCGCGCCGCAGCGCTTCGAGGTCGTTGGTGCCGGCCACCGACCGGGAAATCCGCGCCTTGACCCCGACGATCCAATCGCGATGCCGCTCGATCGCCCTGCGCGCCGCCGGCACGTCGACGCGGTTGATGTCCATCAGCTCGCCATCGCTGAGAATGCCGGTTCGCGCGATGTTCAGCAGAATCCGCACCCGGTTTGGCGCCCCCTTCGCCACCGTCACCACATCGTCGATGTGATCAGCGCCCTGCGAGCCGGCGTCGATGAGCGAGGTCACGCCATCGGACAGACAGATGACGGGCATCTCTTTCGAGCGCGCGTGAGTGTGGATGTCGATGAGGCCGGGGACGACGAACGTGCCAGATGCATCGAAGGTCCGTGCGGCCTCGATTACCGATCCCGCTGGCAGCACGGCCGCAATCTTTCCGCCCGCCACCGCCACATCCATAACACTGTCGAGACCGCGGCCCGGGTCGATGACGCGACCTCCACGGATCACGAGGTCGTACGTCGCGCCGAACGGTGTGCTGACACCAGCGGCGGTTGCAACCCCCGTCGCGGCAGTCGTGCGCAGGAATCTGCGGCGTGTCAGCATGCGCGAATTATAAGGGTACACTCGTGGCCATGATGGCTCTGCGCCTCTCGACGCTCGTGATCCTCGTTCTCGTATCGATCGATATTGGCCACGCGCAGCAGCCTTCTGCCACATCATTGCTGATGCGCATCGACCATCTGGTCTACGCCACGCCGGATCTGAATCTCGGCATCGACGCGATCGAGAAACTCCTCGGTGTGAAAGCCACTCCGGGCGGCCAACATCCGGGACTCGGCACGCGTAACGCCCTCGTCGCGCTGGGACCGTCGAGTTATCTCGAGATCATCGGACCAGACCCGGAACAGCCGAAGCCCGCGAGCCGCCGGCGTTTCGGCATCGATGAACTCAAAGCGCCGCGCATCGCCCGATGGGTCGTCAAGGGAACAGAACTGGAGAAGCTCGTGTCGGCCGCCGCCAGCCATGGCGTGACCCTCGGGCCTGTGATCCCCGGCAGCAGGCGCAGGCCCGATGGGGTCGTCCTGTCGTGGCGCTATACCGACCCGAACACGGAAGTCGCCGACGGCCTCGTGCCTTTCTTCATCGACTGGGGAACATCACCGCATCCATCCGCGACCGCGGCTCGTGGTGCGACGCTCGTGCAGGTGCGTGCCGAACATCCGGATGTCGCGCGCACGCAAAAGATGCTCGACGCGCTGGGGCTCGACCTGAAGGTGCAGAAGGGATCGTCGCCTGCAATCATCGCGACCATCGATAGCCCGCGTGGCCGCGTCGAATTGAAATGACGCGGACAGTGAATAGTGTGAAGGGGTCAGACCCCTTCACACTATTTCACGCCGCCGCGACGGATGTAATCCGTCAGCAGAGCCATCGCCTCGTGCTCGTCTGGACCGGCCGTCTTGTCCACAATCACCTGGAGGCGCGCCATTTCGCTCTCGATGAACTCGCGCGAGAGCAGATGTAATCGCGTCGCGTAAATCGCGGCTTCGAGCACGGCATGCCGCGCGCGGTTGAAGCCGATGAATTCGCGCGTCACGCCGCGATGCACGACCGTCATGTCGATTCGCGATCGCGGCGGCGAGCTGTCGATCGAGCGGACGGTCAGCTCCCGCCACGAGCAGCCGTTCGCCAGCACCACTCCCCGTACCACCGCGGCGGGCTTCGCCGGATACTCCGGATTTGAGATCGCGGCCCGCGCGAATACGCGGGCATCGTCGATGAGATTGACGACCGCTGCCCCGGTCGCGACGACGTTGCGATACGTCGCGGTATCGAGAAACGGCTTGAGGACGATGACGTCATCGCCCCACTCGACGCCCATTGGAGCGCAATTCACGCGGCCCTCGGCGTCGATCGTCGTCACGATGCTTTCGATGATCATGATCGCCGTTGGTCCGGCTAAAGCCGGACACTACGTACGCACCCTCACGCCTTTAAGATTTCGCCTCGCCGCATGCGCCGGTAGAGGTCGAGCGCATCGAGGATGACGGTTACCGCCTCGGCCGGCCCGAGCAGATCCTCGACGACGACCTGCTTCTGTTCGAGCGCCTTGTAGTCCTCGAAGAAGCGGCGGAGCTCGCGCAGCACGTGAACCGGCAATTGCTCCTTGTCGATGATGTGCGAGTAGGCCGGATCGTGGACGCTCACCGCGACGATCTTGTCGTCGATGCCTTTCTCGTCGCGCATCCGCATCACACCGATGGCGCGCGCCTCGACGATCGTCAGCGGGTAGACTGGCTCCTGGCCGAGCACCAGCGCATCGAGCGGGTCACCGTCGTCGCAGAAGGTCCGCGGGATGAATCCGTAATCTGCCGGGTAGTGAACAGCACTGTAAAGCACGCGATCGAGCCGGAGGAGGCCTGTCTCCTTGTCCAGCTCGTACTTGTTCTTGCTGCCGTTCGGGATCTCGACGATGACCGGAAATGCGGTCTCGACAAGGGTATCGTCAACGTAGGTGTCATGCCACGGATGCATGTTCTATCTCACCAGATGAACCGGTGGAGGGACAAATGGTTCGTCCGATTCGCGGCGATTGGCCGCCCATGGGAGGAACAGGTCGGGTTTTCCTTCAGCACCATCCGCACGTGACGGCAGCGAATCGGATCGGGAATGACCGCCATGGAGAAACCTGTCGACGATCGCGTATCCGTATTCACTGGCGGCTGATTCGGGATGGAACTGCAGGCCGATGATGGGCAATGTCCGATGTTCCACCGCCATGATCGCGCCATCGTCGAGCGCCCTCGCGAGCACGCGAAGCGTCTCGGGCACTGTCGCCGGATCGATGATGAGCGAGTGATAACGAGCGACGCGAAGGGGCGACGGTAAACCCGCGAACACCGATGATCCTTCGTGCGTGACGAGCGACGTCTTGCCATGCATCGGGTAGCGGGCCCGGACAACGTCGCCGCCGAAGGCCGCGCCGATGCATTGATGACCGAGGCACACACCGAGGATTGGCGTGGTCGAACCGAATCGCCGCACGACGTCAGTGGAGATGCCGGCTTCCGCAGGCGTGCACGGTCCCGGCGAAATGATGACGTGGCTCGGCGCGAGCCGTCCGACCTCGTCGAGCGTCATCTCATCGCTGCGCCGTACGACCGCTTCCTCACCAAGCTCGCGGACGTAGCGGGCAAGGTTGTGGACGAACGAGTCGCGGTTATCGAGGACGAGGATCATTGGCGGCCCGTGAATCTTTCATTTTAAAGTCTCAGCAACGTGCCGAGATGCTCCTCGAGCAGGCCCGTCTCAGCTGCCGCGCTCTTGAACGACACGTACCCATCAGGCCGCACGAGGAACAGGCGCCCGTCGCCAGCCCCGTAACGCCTCGACAGCACTGCCGATTTCGGGAGTCTCTCCACCGCGAGCACCGCGCCAAAGCGCCTTTCCAACGACTCGATCGCCGGATTGACGTTACCCCCATCGGGCATCGCCAGAAGTGTGAAGTACTCGTGGCGGAGCCGGTCGAAGAGCGTGCCGCCGTCCTCGAAATCGATGTCGGGTGCGCGATCGCCGATCGCGGGTCCGTCGAGCTCGCGCAACGCGGCCGGCTTCGGAGCCACGTCGCGATAGGTGTACGCCACGCCGGAGCACGCGTTCACGACCTTCTCCGTGTAGCCGGTTTCGAACATCGTCTGCCTCCGCTGGGCGATGTCTTTGCCGTGCGTCATGAAGATGTCGTGCAGTGACGAAGCCGCCCAGATGACCTGCTCGGCAACCGGGCGTCGCTCGGCTTCATAGGTATCGAGCAACTCGTTCTTCGCGAACCCCTTCAACACGAGCGCGAGCTTCCATCCCAGGTTGAATGCATCCTGCATGCAGCAGTTCATCCCCTGGCCGCCCGTTGTGGAATGCACGTGCGCCGAATCGCCAGCGAGGAAGACGTCCCCTTCACGGAACGTGTCAGCGAGACGGACCCACGTCTCCCACCGCGAGTGCCACACGACATCGCCCATCGTGATGCCGTCGTAATGCTTTTCAAGCAGACGCATGAACGCCTGCTGCGGCGTGAGCGTCGGGTCCTCCGCCTCACCGCGATCGCTCAGGAGCAGCCGGAAATGCCCGCCCGGCAGCGGCGCCACCATCAGGAAGTGATCGGTGCCGACGCAGTAATGGAAGTGATCTCTCCAGTCGGTAAAACCGTTCAGATAGATGTCGAGGTTCTGGAAGAAGCTGCCGGTATAGTCCTTGCCTTTCACCGACAGCCCGAGCCCGCGACGCACGCGCGAGTTGATGCCGTCCGCCGCAACCAGATACTGACAGTGAATCAGCTCTTCCTCATCATCGCGATCGGTATGGATGACGCGCGCGGTGACGCCGCTGGCATCCTGCGTGAGATCCCGGAACACCGTGTTGTATTCGATGCCGTGGCCAAACCGCGACTGCGTGTAGTCACGAACAAAGCCCTCGGTCTCGCTCTGGTTGTGAGACAGGATGCAGTTGTATCTGGAATCGACGGTCGTGTAGTCGAGCCCCGGGCGTACTTCCGTGCGTTCGCCGTCGCGCAGGAAGTGCATCACGTATCCCCGGCACCACAAGTCGCGTTCGAGCAGGCTCCTGCTCAACGCCGGGTCGACGAGATCCATCAACTCGATGGTGCGCGCGTGAAGGGCGATGGCGCGCGATTCACGACCGGGCCCGGCCATACGGTCGATGCAGCGATACTCGATGCCCCGGCGCGCCAGCTCCATCGAGAGCACACAGCCCACTGCGCCGCCGCCGACGATGAGGACAGGGATTTCGCTGTTGATCATGATCGATCGACCATCTTTGATCTCTCACCGCACTTCTTCAATAGGTCCGCCAGTATCAACGCCGCTCAGCCAGCGCGTCGATCATTGCGCGTGCCTTGTCGAGCGTTTCCAGATACTCGTGCTCAGGGTTCGAGTCGGCGACGATGCCTCCCCCGGCGCTGAAGTAGATTCTGCCATCCTGAAGCACCGCTGTCCTGATCGCGATATTGGTGTCGAGCTCTCCCGTCACGCTCCAGTAGCCAATCGAGCCGCAGTAGACACCACGCCGCGACGGCTCGAGCTCCGCGATGATCTCCATCGCCCGAAGTTTCGGCGCGCCCGTGATCGATCCTCCTGGGAATGCCGCGCGCAACACGTCGATCGCATCCGTGCCGGAGCTGAGATCGCCAACGACCGTCGAGACGAGGTGATGGACGGTCGCGTAGTGCTCGAGCGAAAACAGCTCGGACACACGAACCGAGCCGGGCGCGCAGACCCGTGACAGATCGTTGCGCATCAAATCGACGATCATGAGATTCTCGGCGCGGTCCTTCGCGCTTTCCGCCAGCGCCTGCCCGAGCGCCGCGTCGTGCTCGGGCCCGAATCCGCGCGGGCGAGTGCCTTTGATCGGGCGCGTCTCGACGTGGCCGCGCGCATCCACATGGAGAAAGCGCTCCGGAGAGGCGCTCACCACGACGACTTCGGGAAAGTCGAGAAAGGCGGCAAACGGCGCGGCGTTCCGTCTGCGTAGACGCGTGTAGAAGGACCACGCCGATTCGCCGGTGACGGCCTCGAAACGCTGTGACAGGTTCGCTTGAAAAATGTCCCCTGCGAAGATGTACTCGCGAACCTTCTCGACCGCTGCAAGATATTCCGTTCTGGTGAACGAGGAGCGCAACTGAAGAGAGCGAGGCCACCAGACGGGGTCGATCAGGTGCGAAGGTGCGAAGGTGCGAGGGTGCGAAGGTGCGAGGGTGCGAGGGTGCGAAGGTGCGGGTCCGAGGGTCCGAGGGTCCGGGTCCGACGGTCCCGTGCCGCCGATGTGTCTCCTGACCGAATCGGCGCGCGACGCGGCGCGCGCGCGGCGCGCAGCGGGGGCCAGTTCGGGAACGCCGGTCGAGATCAGCCACGCGCGTGAGGACTCGTGGTCCCACGCGAGCACCCAGTCGTAGAGCCCGATGACGAGATCGGGCAGCGCCAGATCGTCGTATCGCGGCGCCGGAAGACGTTCGAGCGTCAGGCCCCAGTCGTAGGCGACGTAACCGGCTGCGCCACCCTGAAACGGCGGCAGTCCCGGCACGGGCTCGGCCGTGTGCGGGGCGACGAGCTCGCGCAGCGCGACGAGCCCATCGCCGCGAATGGTCCGGGACATGCCGGTCGTTCGATCGAAACACTCCGTGTCCACGCCGCGACTGCGGACGACGGCAACGGGATCGGCCGTGACGAAGGAATAGCGGCCGAATCGGCTGGCGGTGCGGGCGCTATCGAGAAACAAACGGTAGGGCAGGCCTTCGAGCGCTGCGCAACAATCGGCCGGATCCGGCGCGGGAACGATCTCCTCGACGAGCGGCGTCATCGATCGCTGCGTTCTCCGCGCTTGCGTTCCGCGTGCGTCAACCGCACGTGACGCGATCGCTCTTCAGGCGGTGTCAGGTAGCCCCACGAAAGCGTGCCTTCCTGCCGATACGTCTTGCCGAGCGTGACGGCAACACTCGCCTTTGCCAGCTCCTTGCCGAGATAGAAGGCGTGAGCCGGCTCGTCGACGCCGAGCTGCGAGAAGATCTCCTGGATATCGGTTCCGCGGACGAAGCGCTCGCTGTTGAAGACCGTGATCGCCTCGCGATCCGCGAAGATGCGGTAGTTGGGATCGGTGATGGCTGCCTGCAGTGCACGAAGTTCGGCTTCCGAGTAGCTCAAGACCTCGGGATCCTTGACGGTGACCAGCCGATCGTCGACGCCCTTTGGAACGGTCCGCCTGGTGATCGCGTAATGCATCAGCCGGCGCGCCACGTCGATTTCACGCACCGCCCCGTATGCCCACGGAATCACTTCGGTCGTCAGCACCGCGCGGATGCCGAGTTCCTGGCAGATCGCCACGAGCAATGCGTTGACGCCGGTGGAATCGGCCGCCGTCAATTCTGTGAGGTTCCCGATGCCCATCAGCATCTCGGCATCCGGCCACCGGCGGCGGGCGTTCGCATAGCGCTCGAGCGAGGCCATGAAGCCCATGCCAATCGGCTCGAGAATCGGATCGATCAGATATGAGACACCCCACTCATCAAGCTTCGCGATGGTCGGCTCGAGCGTCTCGATCGGGCCGCCCAGATCGGGCACCGCAACCCAGCGGACCTCGCTCGCTGACAACTCGTTCGCGATATCGAGATTGGATCGATTCACGCTGAGCACGACGCTCGCGCCCGCGCGCACGGCAGTTCGAATCTCATCGACATCGAAGGTGTCGATGCTCACTCGCATCCCGGCATCGACCAGTTCCCGAACGACGTCGCCAAGTCCCGGAAACGCCAGACCAGGCGTGCACCCGATGTCGATCACGTCGGCGCCGGATGCACGGTATCGCTCGGCCTCCCGCCTGATGTCGTCGTGGGTCAGGCGCGGCGCGTTGTTGATCTCGGCGAGAATCTCGATATCCCAGGCACCGTACTCCTGGGCAATTGCCGATCGACCGAAAAAGCGAGGAATCTCCCTCAGATCCGTGGGCCCCTTCGCCACGGCGACGCCGACCTTCTCCTGGATCACGGCCGGATCGCCTTCGCAGAGGCCGGGAATCAGGACGAGGTCTGTTCCTTCGTTCACCGTCAGATGACGTGCGATCCACGTCGTCGTCATCAATGCGGCCACGGTGATCCGCATCGCCGCGACCTCGCAATCGAAGGGCGCGGCCATACCGCCGAGGACGTTCCGTAACGCCGGCTCGGCGAGGAGACCCGTGACGAACAGGACGCGCCTGGGCGTCGAGGCCTCGGCCATCAGCGAGGATCGCCGCTGCGCACGAACTTGTTCGGCGTGCCTTCGAGCGCATCCCCGGCGGCCGGTCGCCACAGCACGACGTCCTCGATTCGACGCGCCAGCGCAAAGTCCTTGTCGGTGATGCCGCCTGCGCTATGCGTCGACAGCTTCACGGTGATACGCCCCCATGTCACCGACAGGTCCGGATGGTGATACGCCGCCTCCGACAGATAGCCGATCGCATTCACCAGCATCAGTGTCGTCGGCCATCCATCCGTCTTGTAGACGCGACGAATCCATCCGTCTTCCAAGTACCACCCTGGAAGGTCGCGCAGCCGCTCTGCGATCTGCGCTTCGTCGTAGGTTGTTTCTTTTTTCGGCATGTCAGTGCTCCGGACGTTAAACCTGGAGTTGGAAGTTTGGGAGTTGGGAGGTTGGTTAGCCGGCCTGATCGGATACCACGAAGAATAAGCCACGAAGGACACGAAGAACACGAAATCGCTTAACAGCGGAGGCATGCCAAGACGCTGAGGCGGCACGCCGGCGAGGCTTCGCCTCAGATGGATCGCGCGGCGTCCCAGGCACAAGCCACTGAGAAACGGTCGTGGCTTGCGCGTGGCCGCTGCGCGATCCGTCGGCCGCCCGATCGGGCGGCCCCGGCGTGGCGCTCTGGTCGCCACATCGAGATTGATTAGTGCCTCCACCCTTCCGTGACAATTCGCCGCTTCGTGACCTTCGTGATCTTCTATGTTGCGGACGATCGTCAAGCCCCTTCTGTAACGCCGTTGTCCTTCATCGCACGCGGGTCGGCCGTGAGGTCGAGCGGGGCCCGTCCTCGTCTTCTATCCGAGCATGCGCCCGAGGCGCAGCCCCCAGAGACCGTCCAGTCTCAGGCCGAACACGACGGCTGCGGTACCCTCTTCGTGGCGGTCGCTCTTGGCGCACCCCGCACGAACCGTACGCGCAGCACGCGTGCGCGCTGGGCAGCGCGTTCTCGTTACGCCGCGCGCAGCACAGCCCCAGCCGGTACGACGCCGGTGGTGACATACCGCCACAGCACGATGAGCAGTTTGCGCGCTAACGCCACAATCCCGATTTTTCGCGTGCGCTTCCCGTGGCCGAATCGGGCGTGATACCACTGCGCCAGGGCGCTGCTCGGTTGCCAGCGCAACCAGCCCCAGGCCAGTTGCACCATCACCGCTTGTAAGCGCGTATTGCCGGCACGACTAATGCCGCGGTCGCGACTCGACTCCCCACTCTCATATTTGGTCGGGGCGAAGCCAAGGAGCCCGCCGACTTGCCGCCGATTTCGAAACGACCGCCACACGAGGCCTTCTTCGATCACGATCGCCGCCCCCGTCGCCCCCAGTCCTTTCAGCTGTACCAGGCGGTGGGTCGGACTGGTGGCGGGCGCGGTGGCGGCCGCGTCTCGCTGCGCCGCGGTGAGCCCGGCGATCTGCGCGGCCACTAACGCCAAGCGCGCGTGCGCACGCTCGAGCCGCGCCTGCACCGCCGGTAGCAACGGGGCCCCCGACCAATCCCGCAGCGTCGCCCACCACGCGCCCGTCGCGCGCCGCGGCACCGCACACCCCCACGTCGCCAGCCAACTCCGGATCTGATTTTTCAGCCGCGTCTGTTCCTGCGTCAGGGCGGTCCGCTCCCGACTCTGATGGCGCGCCGCTTCCTCCGCCACGCTCGGCACCCGCACTTCATTCCAGACGCGCGCGTCGCCCGCGCAGACCCGCACCAACATCAGCACCAGCTTCACCGCATCGAGCCGATCCGTCTTGGTCCGGCGCGCGCGCCGCTTCACCTCGATGCTCGAGGAATCCACGACCCGATTCGCGATCCCCCGCGTCACTAAGGCGCGATGAATCCAAAACCCATCGCGCCCCGCTTCATAGCAGCTCACGACCCACGCGGTCGCCGGCAGCCCACACCGCCGCCGCCCATACGCGATCGCCCGATCGACCGCCGCCCATTCCCCACTCCCGACCGTCCGCATCACGGGCGCGATGCCGAACCCCGACGTCATCGCCAGCTTCCAACCCTTCTTGCCCAACTCAAACGCCACATACAACGTCGCCTCGTTTACACTCACCTGAGAGCGGGTCTCTGCGATCATGCGTCTCCTCCTGGCTTCAGAACCTAGAAGGAGCGTACTCGCATCGACCCGCTCATAGTCTCTTCGTGGCTTTGTCTTCGTGGTATCCGCTCAGGCCCACTAACAAAACTTCTCACTCCCAGGCGCATTCGCCTGGGAGTTGGGTATTGGGAGTTGGCTTGATTAAACTAGATCAAGAT
>Ga0207697_10000283_pt1 | contig 28184 bp, 31 predicted proteins | sample KBSSwiS5withPhiX_FD_184293 | JGI IMG/M metagenome (GOLD analysis project Ga0207697, IMG submission 184293) | Switchgrass rhizosphere microbial communities from Kellogg Biological Station, Michigan, USA, with PhiX - S5 (SPAdes) (version 2) | ecosystem: Host-associated > Plants > Roots >... | reverse complement strand
AATCACTATCTGGCAGTCTGCCGAAGAACACGGCAGAGCGTCAACCGCGATTTCGAGACGAACCGTGCCTCCAACGGCAGAGTGCTGTGGCAAACAGGCTGCGCTCATTTCGTGATGGGGCCGTTGGCTTCATCGATTGGTTAGATGGTTTCGTGGCTTCAGTATCTTCCAAAGTACCGACTAATATCGAAGTACAATCTGCGTTGCTTCCCATCGGCGGTCTTGAAAGTCATAACGTCATATGGCTTACGTCCATGCGAGCCGAGAGCCTGATACATAAACTTCGACCCCGGATAATGGGATCGAATATAAGCGTACTCCCACTTCACCCCAGCCATCTCATTGCTGGCCGGAACTACGATAGCTGTAGCGTATGATGAGCCAGCTCCGCTCTCCACTGCCGGAGTGGCCAGCGTGATAGAACTAGGCGATGCAAACGAGAGAACTGTTGCAGCGACGATGACGAGGAGCGGGTATTTCATCGCCAAATCGGAATTACCATCTAACGAGAAAGAGATAAGCCACGGCAGGGTGTCGCGGCAAGCACATGGGACGCATTTCGTAATTGGGCCGTTGGCTTCAGCGATTGGTTAGATGCAGCTGCTCGAACTACGGGCGCGGAGCCGGCGGAGCCGGCGTAGGGCGCGGCTTGGGTGTTGGCCTAGGCCTTGGTCTATTGGGTGTTGGCCTAGCCCTTGGTGTGTTGAGGCGGAACGTGCAGTTGAAATCAACAACGGTCCCGCAGCTAAAAGCCCCAGCGGGAATATGAATCGTGTTGACTTCCGGCGTCACCGGTGAGGTGTTGAAGTGGAAAGTTATGGTGGTGTTGCCGTTTGATAAGTTAGCAAAGTCCGCCGGCGTCTCATTGACCGTCAAATCGCTCGCTTGGACGGTTGCCGGATCAACTGGATCACTCACGTTGATAATGAAATCAGTCGGCGGGGTAAAGACGATAAGACCACACGCCGGGCTAGTCACCGTGCAAGGCGTGGCGGTTACTGCGACTAGGGCATCAAGAAGCGCATTGATGGCAATGATTAATGTCGCGGCTCGCGTCATCTTCATTTTCCATTATCACTTTTTCGTTGCCGTGTGAATCACAAAAGGGGCAGACGCGGATGTCAAATGAATGCTCGCGCCGCTCTCGACGCCACACGAACCGATAGCGAAAACCCTCGAAGCCGTCGTGAATTATCTAACGAGATAGAGATAAGCCACGGGCAGAGTGTCCTGGCAAACACACTGCACTCATTTCGGGGTGGGGCCGTTGGCTTCATCGATCTGCTTTCTCGTTACCCGAATCTTACGAATCGATCTCGGTTACGCGGAAAACAGGAGCGCGAATGTCCAAATACTTTTGTAACATCAGGTGTTGCGACAGAGGATAGAAGCAGCAGCGCACCCCGCAACCGTCTCCCTTTCTCATTCGTTTTCGGAAAAAACGGCGTACTGGCTTCTCGTGACGTGTAGAGAAGAGGTTTTGCAAAACCCCCCGTGGCACATTGCCATCCCGGTTGGCGGCTGGTTTCATTTCTCAATTTGTTATACGGAAATGGCGGCATGAAGTTCCATGAAATGGCTGGTTTCTCAGCCGCAGGGCTACGGAAAGCGTTTCATCGTACGCGCCGATAATCCTGACTGCCTTTCTGGAACTGCAAAGGGCGATACACGAGTTCGCGGTGGGTTTGATCGTGTAAATCATTTTGTCATTGCGGTGTGGAGCGAGAAACAGCCATGATCGGAAAAGAAGTGAGAGGCGGCGCGGATGTCGACCACGATGATGAATAGAAACCTGATTCACGCATTTGCGAGTCTGGCACTCATTTGCCCGACGACGGCTTGGTCGCAGAAAGAAGTCATGGCAACAATCAACGGGTCGGATGCGTACACGGGGTCTTGTTACGCTCAAGGCGAAGAGGTTCGCATCACCATAAAGCCCGGCGAACGCTTCCTCGCCGCGCCACCCTATTCGGATTTTGCACAAAGGGGGGATACCACGTGGTATGTTTATCTAAAATCGGGAATTGAGTGTTTAATCGATCGGAGCCGGATTCGTTTATTGCCGGAGGAGCCGTTGATGAAGTTGAACTACGACGCAAGCAAAAAGGGATGGCGAAAATTGCGGGCCAAGCCGGTGACACAAAGCGATGAGGCGGCATGGGAAGCGAAACAGCATGGAGTCAATTATTATGATACTCTGCTCCGGGCGACCGAAGGCGACCTAAAAGCGATCGCACGGTTCAATTCCCTGAATGAGTTTATGGATGCTGGTGCCGGAGAGGAATACCACTCTACCTGGTGGAGGCTTTTTCACGTCGCGGGGGATGAAATTTTCGCCAATTACTACAAGAGTTGTCCTAAAAAAATCCGAGAATCCTACAGAAATTTTTTCAGCATAGACGGGAGCGACATGACCGCTCCGATTTCAAAACCGAAACCGTATCTCAAACAGAATTTTCCAAAGACATATGAAATACTCTTCGGCAAAGGACAATGACGTTTCCGATAAAGCATTAACCTGAAACTTGGGTTACGCTTATCAGAACGATCATTAAAGGCTGGAATCCAAATCCGACCACAATAAAAGCGGCGGATTCTACCACGTCTCAGCCGTTGATTCTCAGGGACGAACAATCTGGATTGCCGACGCGCACCGCGGCGACGGAAAGCGTTTTATTGTGCACGCCGGATGAAAAGCTGACAGCGTTTCTGGAACTTGAGAGAGCCACAACGAATAAATGAGCTTCCCTAATGTGGAACAATTGGGCACAATTCTCCCATGACTCCGCTTTTATTGGGCGATTGCGAGGGAAGCGACCGGATTAGACGGAATAATTCCGTAAATATTACGGGAGAATTCCATCTATATCTCGTTAGGCATCTACGGGAGAAAACTAAGTGAACACAAGAACTAGCCTGCTTGTCCTTGCGCTGTTCAGTTGTTTGTCGGCGCCCATGACTCTGGTAGCTGCTTCCCCGGAGGAAAAGTATTTTGAAACTCGTGACAATTTCATCCGGGAGTTTGAAAAAACATCGACCCCGCTTGATAGCCTCGCTGAACAAGATCAGCACGCCCTCGATGAAAAAGATAGGCATGCCCTTGCTGAACTTGAGAAACAACTGAAGGCAATTGTAGGGCCAGTTAATGTTGAAGGCTTTCCGAAAGAGGGCAAAATAAACCTTGAAACTCTCCAAAACGGCGACTTGGGGTTTGGTCAGGTCGATGGGCTTAGATTCAGTGCCAAGCAAGAATACCTTTTTGTAACAACCGATAACATTTTGAAGAAATATCTGGCTGAGCAGCCAGAGCTACCTAAAGACCTGGCTGAACTTTCCAGGACTGCTGAATTTTATAGTTGCGCCTTTACGTCGGGCGAGGCTGTTACGTACTTTGCAGAGATCCCGGTCAAAAGCCCAAACGGCAAATCTGATGTTCGTGCGTTTCTCGGTCTAACTGCTCAAGATATTGGCCCCTTCATTCCAAAAGACGTCTTTGTATTCGTTACGAAGGGAAATCGAATACTCGCAGTCCAGTCGCCAGCGGCAGCTGAGATCACAGAAATTCCGCAGTGTAGAAACGAGTGGGAGAAGTTTGCTAAGAAGAAGGCAGACGCAATGGAGGTTTATCGATCCTCCGGCTTGAACAATGAAAAGGCGTTCGATGAAGAAGTTCAACAGTATGAGCAGCAAGGGTTCGAGGCATACCAGCGCTGTTACGACAGAGAGGCTAGGAATCAAAAATTCTTCGCTTCCCTTAAGAAGCAGGCCCAATCGATTGTTGATCGTTTGCTGAGAAACTGAGCATTGAAATTGCGATGCCCAACAAGTCGGTCCACCTGACTCGCGGTGCTGGCGCACCGCTCGCAGGTAAGCTCAGGCGTTACGCCGGCACTCTTAAGGCTCGATCCGCTCTGGGATCCTTTGCGCTCCGAGCCCGCTTTCCAAAAACTCTGCGAGGAAAAGCAACCGTGAACCCGCGCAATTTCGGTCAACCGTGGATTCCGGCAGGCGAACGATCTGGATTGTGGACGCGCATCGCGACGAGGGAAAGCGTTTCGTTGTGCACGCGAACGCGGACCGGGGCCGTCATCGCATCATTTCTCTCACCACTCATTGAAATCGCCCGCGTGCTCGTGCGTTTCAATCACGTTGCCAGCTTCATCGTAAACCCGAATTACCATGCGAACGGCTCCGAAACTTTGCCCTGCTGATTGGCGTTGACTTCAGCGCTTGGTTAAGTGCGCTTTATACTTAACTCGAAAATGGTTCTGCTGTCTCAGGTTTGCGCCAATCTCTCGCGCATAATGTCAGCAAAATCCTTGCGACTGGCTTCGGACGATTCAATAACTTTCCGAAAATCGTCCCAGCTCATTGCAAGCAATTCCACATCAGTCTTGGCGCGTATCGAAGCGTTCCGACGTGCTTCAGTCAGGAGCCCAATCTCGCCAAAGTAATCGCCCGGATGAAGGACCGCTAATATTTTCTCGCTACCATCGCGTTTACGCCGTATAACCTCTACTTCTCCAACGCTGATGATGTAGAAGCGATCGGGTGCGTCGCCTTGTTCAAAGACCATCTGACCGGCAGAGTATTTGGTGGTCTGCAACTTTTTGGTTGCATCTACCAACACCTGTTTTGACAAACGCGGCAACGCCTTTGCCAGCCATTCGTCGTAGCTTGTTAGCGTCGATTCACCGGGCTTCCATCCGACGGGACATAGTTCGCCTGTCCGCAGCGCCTGTAACACCCGCAGCGTTTCGCTGACGTTGCGCCCGACATCCAATTCGTTGACGCTCATGTGGCGGAGAATACCTTCCGGATCAATGATGAAAGTTCCCCGCAATGCCGCGCCGTCCTCAAGAAGCACATCGAAAGCGCCGGACACTTGGTGGCCGGTGTCTGCGATTACTGGATAATTTATATTCGCCAGACGTGGATCCGACTCGAACCACGCTTTGTGGGTGTAGAAGCTGTCTGTGCTGACACCAATAACCACGGCATTTTCACGCTCAAAGTCCTTTTGTATCGCGCCAAACGATGCAATTTCCGTCGGACAGATAAATGTAAAATCGCGTGGATAGAAAAAGAGAATTACCCACTTACCGCGATGTTGTGACAGCCCAACCTTCTTTGGACCATGCGCTCCTCTTGTCCAAGCTTCCCCTTCGAACTCCGGTGCAGGTTTACCGATTCGAACTGCCATTAGTTCCTCCTCTCAAGTTTGAATTCAGATGTTGATGTCTCATCAAGCGTCTCTTATGGATTGATTCGTTTTCCCGTTACTATCGAAAGTCCTTTGTGACGACAGTATGTCCAAATCCTATCATTTGAAAAGTCTCGAAAATGGTTATGGCTTCATCAGGCTGCGTCTCAGCGGAGGATTCCAACAGGCGAACAATCTTCGTTGCTGACGCGCATCGCGGCGACGGAAAGCGCTTCGTTGTGCGTGCGGATGAAAAGCTGACTGCGTTTGTAGAACTAGAAGCCGCGATTCGCGCCGCGACCCAAATCCCTTGACTTTGCAGCGCGTTTAGGATTCATCGAAATATGAGTAGGAAGAAGAATAGAACAAATCGAACCCGAGGTTTCAGACTGAGGGTAGCGGTTATTGGCATCGCCGTTTTATTTTACTTCGGTCGCGTTCCTATTTGGGCACAGGGCGCGGGGGTAACCAGCAAAGCGGGAGACAACCCAACGCCATCAAATTATCAACTGCCGGCCGAGAGCCTGTTAGTTGAAGAACAACCGCTGGATGCAGCCGGGCATCCGGACAAGACTCTTGTTCTCTGGATGGTGAAGCCGGAAAAGCATCCGCACAAGCCGGATGATATCTATACCTGTCCTGATTATACCCGGGGTAGCCATTATACCGGCCCGACCAGAGTTTCACTGGCTGATCGCAAGACCGGAAAAATCATCAACACAATCGAGATCAAACAGGAGTACAACAACGGTGAAGACAGCTTTGATGTCCCGTACGCAATTCGAAAAGGCTACCAATATGCGGTGGAAGGCCATCCCAAGGCGGGCGAAGAAGCCAAGCCGCATCTTCTTTTGCTGAAAGATTACAACGGTGATGGCAAAGCCTTGGAGTTCGCCTTGTTCGATGCCGAGTTTTGCATGGGATTGGAAACGACGTTGATTGGCTACAGCGAACGGCAGGGAAAAGTAATTCAATATCCGATTCGCCTGACCGAGGAGGGCGAGCGTCGCGCGACAGAATCGCATTGGTGCGATTATCTTTTTAGCCAAAAACCGACGGCTCCTGGGAAGTGGAAGTACCAAGTTAACTATTCGGGGCGAGGTGGCGACCTAGAAAAGTACGATATTAGATATTCTCCTGAGAAAGAGGCGTTCGAAGGAACACACACCGCCGTTAGCGGGGATTAGTGGCCGCGCTTCGAAAAAATCGTCGCCTCACTCGCGCCGAAAGACACAGCACCGACGGACGCACAGCCTGCGGAGAAAAAGTGTTGTTATAGCTCTTTGAAATCGCCCTTGTGCTGGTGCGTCTCGATCACTGTGCCAGCGTGATCGTAAACGCGAATCACGCTGCATGATGTGATCGGCTGCGATGCGTGGCGTATCCGATTGCGTTCGCGACGGCGTTTGGCCCGGCGTAAGACAGCCGACCGAATGGCAGCATATCAGAGATTAGATCAACGCGGCGTTTGTCTTTGCGCGGGCGCACTTCGTAAACGTGCATAGGAAACAGTAGCCCTGTAATCTGCACTTGCTTGGTTCATTCATCTTCCATTGGTTCGCGAAACAACCTTGGAGGATTAGCTGTCTGCTGTAGCTGGTTAATATGCTTCGCAAAATCCTCATGGAACCAATGAGAGCGTAAACGCCACCAACCCTGAACTCCCGGATATCCGTTGAGGTCGTTCATGGCCGCTTCCCACCCATACCACACGCGTGCATCCAGATGCCCCTCCAAGTGTCGATAATAGGCTTCCTCCCAGAGTCGAAACAGCCCTTGAATCAGTATACCGAAGCCTACGAGATCAGCGCCTTCGAGAGATTCGAAGTCGTGGAGACCGCGATAATACAGTTCTCTTAGATTCTGATTGTCTGCGAGTTGTTGAGACCACCGAATGAAGATGTCTTCCATCGAATGCCTCGAAGCTAGTTGCGTCGCGTGAGCACTGCTGCGGACTTCCCGCGCCAAATAAATCAAAGAAACGACGACGGCAATTGCGCCGACGATTTGGCCGATTGCACTAATCGCTTCCCAATTCACGGCATGATTCATGTCATCGCTAACATTCAATCACAAAGCGCCGTGAGCCGTAAAGCGTGCAGGATTCGCGGATGCAATCATCCTGCCATCCGGCAATCAAAAACGATTCTAGCGCGATCCTGTGAAGCGCATCGGGCAGCGTTCGGGCTGGCAAACTTGGAACCATGGAGCTTTCGCATTAGATTTCGATCAATTTGAGAGGTGAAGAAATTGATTGGCCTGGCCTTAGAGCTGCCCGCTGTTGCGATTGGGATTCGCCCGGCAGCCAGACAAGCAGCTCAAGATCTGCCGCCAGATGAACAAGAACGGTTTGTCCAGCGAGCAATGAAACGTTGCTCTCGCGAGAAGTGGCTCGTCAAATCTCAACAGGACAAGGCCAATGCCATTGCAAAGTCTCCAACCGCGTTGTCCGCAGATGTCCGCAAGGGTTCCGATGTCCTCAATGAGGCACTGGCAGAGGACAGTCGAGCGACTCGGCTCGGTCTCTCAGCCGCCGCGCCGCAAAGCACTGACCTGCGGCCGCGTGAGAAAGAAATAGGCCGCCACCGTCTTTGTAGTACCAATCGTCAGAGCGGCGACTGCCAATCTCTTCTTCTCGGATTTTGGAATCTCAGCCTTGTCGCTTGCCTTCACTGCTTCTAGGAGCCTCGGGCGTGTCTCAGTGCGAATGAATCATTTCCCGGCAGCCGGTGACGTTGCCGATGAGTAATATTACGAGAACGCCGTAAAGAATCGCGGTCCGCAGCGTCGTCTTAGAACGGAAAAAGGGAAATGCGTGAACGATGTAAACGACGTAGCAGCCAATGAGAACACCCCAGCCGCCGTCATTAGCGAGGTGGCGATCGATCACCGCGACAAGGCCGAGCGGAAACATGTAGGCCAGCTGCCACAAGCCCGGGGCGGTTAGCAAAAGCGCGGCACCCCAGGTCGCGACGTAAGCAATAATTTTGTAGCGCAGCCCAACCGGACTTTGTCTTGCTTCCCCAGCGTCGGACTCAGTCATTCTTTGACCGTCATAGCAGTCGCGAGACGGCTTGGCAATAGCAGCGCAAGTATCGACCCAGTCGCGTAACCTAATTGCATTTTATGATATTTTTGATTGCATTTTTATTTTAGAAACCCGATTGGCCAGGTCGAAATGACGCACCGGAATGATTGCCGCTTTTCCCGTCGGGGTTCTGCGCGTGACCATCGACCTTTCCGAACAGACCCGGGTGGCCTATTCCTGCCCCGGGGCTGGGTCTCAGCTATCGATCTCGAAGGACGAACGATCTGGATTGTGGACGCGCATGGCTACGGAAAGCGTTTCTTCACCGAGGGCGAATCTATTCGCGGGTTCGATTCCCGCCCCCGCCTCAAGCTCAACGACATTGACAGTCGGATGCCAGTGCATCAGGCTTCAATCGAATTACAAGGACGCGCTGCAATGCCCACAACGGACGCGATTGGAGAGCAAGTTATAGAAGCAGTTGTAGCCGGACCAGACGGAGCAAATCGACTCTTCACCGTTGTTGGGGCAGCCAACGTTTGTATCGAGGCGACGCGTCAGCAGCGTACCACCGAGACGTGGACTTTCTTGGTCGGACCAACTCTTACGCGCTTGCAGTTTCACCGGGCGATCGGCACCGCTTCAGTAGCTTCGCAGATCGTAAGCGTACAAACCGCGCCGCGAGAGTTCACGGTTAATATCCACTCCGTCGAGGCCGACTGGGACGATGAAAATCAAAGGGTCAAAGTGCGTGTTGAAATCGGTCTTATAGCGAACGGTGCCACGGTGACGATTACCCAAATTCGCTATTCGGTCGCGATATTGGCACAGATGTGAATGAGGGCTACCCTCCAGCTACGCGAAGTTTTTCAGCCGGTCATACAATGCTGTGATTCGAGTTGGTTTTGGCGGTCTCAGAAGGTGCAGAACGGATAATAAAACGATCGCACCGCGGGATCGAACCACGGTGCGACTTTCTGACCGTCACTCCTTATTGAACCCGGCGATTGAGGTAATCGCTGCAGCGTCCACGGCCGCCTTTGGCGTCTTTTGTGGGCTTCAGGTCACGGAGTTTGATTGTTTTCCCGTTTTTTCCTGTGACATTTGATTCTTCTTTCTCGTTGGTTTGGCCTTCCATGAACTCTCGTCTTGAAAATTCATCTCTGGCCGTTCACTGAGATTGTGCGTAAGATCGGGCGCGAGGTTACGCGGAAAAGCGATGGGCCAAGGATCCCCAAGGATCAACACTGCGACTGAGAGACTCCGAACTTTCTGGCGCCCTCGTACGTTTGAAGCCCGAAACGATTCCGCTTTCTGAATACCGAATATTGCGGTTCGATTCTCGCCGTGCAGCCTTTAATCGCTTTCCTCTTGCAACGACAGAACTGGTTACGATGAAACTTCGCACATTTGGATTTCTTGCCGTTGCCCTGGTGGGGCTTCTCTTTTCGTCATGTGCGGTAGCTCCCCGACGCGCCGCCGTTAGCGCTCCTGCCGTAGGTGTAGCGGGATTGAACGTCACGCAGAGCATCATTCCGCCAGAGAATTGCGGACGTCCATTGCATCGGCCCATGCGCCCGACATTTATTACGATTCATTCGACCGACAATACGTCTCGTAGCGCTAACGCGTTAAATCATGCGCTCGCAATGAACAAGGGACTCCGAGGCCGTCACAATCGCACTGGATATCTCACCTGGCATTTCACGGTGGACGATCATTCCATTTACGAAACCCTCCCGACTAACGAAACCGGAGAGCATGCTGATTACGAAGGCCAGGGAAACAGGTCCTCCATCGGGATCGAAATGTGTGTGAACCGGGGCAATAATCCTGACATCACCGTCGATCGCACCGCGCAACTAACAGGCAGACTGATGCGTCAATACAACATCCCTCTCAGTCATGTTGTTCCGCACATGCACTGGCGCATGATTCGTTATGATGACGGTCGCGATTTGGGGTTTAAGCAATGCCCGAGACTTTTGCTCGATGGCGGTCGGCTCGGTCCAAAGTGGAGTGCATTCATCGCCAAAGTCTCATCTTATGCGCGATGAAGTTGGCAACGAAGTAAGCTCCGACCCCTTGGCGAATTAACTCTAGCGTGCTTGTCACTACACCCCGCCGTGGCCTGTCTCTTTCTCGTTACCTGCCCTGCTATTCTAAAACCAATCAACCAGAAAAGCCACACAATGAGCTTTGATACTTTAGAAGCGCTCTGTCGAACACCTCATCGTTTAGTTATAACTGTCTGTTTAGTATTGACCTCTCCTGGCTGTATGCGCACGGCTGAAAAATTCTGCGGGGTAGACCAGGAGACGCTGAAGCAATATTTAATTCGACTAGTGGAATCTCCAGTTATCAAGAACGACGATTGGGTTAATGCGACGTCGATCGCAGTTGACAGCGTCGAACCATCGCTTGTCAGCGACGGCAAGGCCGAGGTTTCGTTCGTCGTTTCGCAGGACGACCGGCGTTGGCGACGCGCGTACCGACCATTCCGGAAAGTGGCAAGCCAACCTGCAAAAGCCGAAAGATGGACATTGTCACGTGATGGGAGTGGCAGTCCGTTTGGGCGATAATTGGATTAAAGCCATTAATACAGATTTTGAGATCAAATAGATCACCGAAAGTATGCCCAGTATGCGGCGAAGATGTTCCTCGCAGCGCATTGGCATGTCCGGAGTGTGGAGCAGACCATACTTCGGGCTGGCGAGAAGATACCGAAGCATACGATGGCGTGGATTTACCGGACGAGGACTTCAATTACGAAGAGTTCATAAAGCAGGAGTTTGGATCATCTCGAAGACCCGCGATCAAAAGAGTTTGGTGGATCACGGCAATCCTCCTTATTGCTGCGTTTATCGCGATCTATTTCTATGCTGCCCACTGAGTGCAGCACGCAAGAGGCCGCCTCTAGCCGCCTTGCGATTCGCCGTAAGCGCAGATCGCAAAGTTCCAGAAAAGCCGTCAACTTTACTACGCCGGCAACAGAGGTGAGAAAGCTCCTGTTACACAGGCGAGTGCCTGCGTCTCGCGGCTGATACGCCGGCTATCGCTGCAACGAAGCAGGCGCTCTTTTCACTGACGGGGGAACTGAACCGTTTCCTTTAATCGCTTCACTGCCAAATGGCGGCCCTGCTTTTGCAGGAAAGATCGGTCGCAGAACTGCGAGCGCTTGCGAAGCGAAGGCAATGGAAACGGCCATCGCCACTGCTGCACATTTCATGTCGGGCGGTCTTATCAGATTCCAACACCATGACAAGATAAAAATTTTTCCTAGGTGGTGATTCATTAAAACCTTATTTTTGTTTTGCCCCTTCAGGGCGAATGTTCTCGTGCTTCTTGGCCCCCAGGGTGTTGCCCTGGGCTAACGTGTGATTGCGCTTTCAGCGCGAAAGCCCTTCCCGCAGTCCGCCGAGCCGTGTTCAAAGGCGAAGCCAGATTTCCAGTTTTGCGATTCACGGTTTCCGATTATTTTCCCGCGCCGATGCCACCCGCCTTCGAAAGGCTACGGCGTGATGGAAGTCGAATTTTGAATTACGCAGGTTCTCTTAAACTAACGTTGTAACGCGATGCCACAGTTTACTTATCGTGCGCGAAATGCGCAGGGGGGTTTGGTTGAAGGGGTGCTCGATTGCGCAGATCGTGCCGTTGCGATCCGTCAGATTGAATCGCAACACTGCATTCCGATTCGGATCGATATGGTAGAAGCCGCTAAGGCCGCAGAAGCAAAAGTAAGCAAGCCGCACGCAATTCAACGAAAATTGCGACTGCTGAGCTCGCCCGAGGTCGCCACGCCTTCCAAAAGCCTGAAAATTCCGCACGGCCAACTGCTCATTTTCACTGAGCAGCTCGCGCATTTGCTACAAGCCGGCATGACGCTCGACGAAGGATTGTCGGTTTTGGGGAAACGGTTGAAACATCCGCGCGTCGAACAAATGACGCACACGCTGCATCAGGCGCTGATCGATGGCCGCAGTTTCTCCCAAGCCTTGAGCGACATGCCTCGAATTTTCCCGCCGCTGTATGTGAACCTCGTCGCTGCGGGCGAGGCCAGCGGTGCGTTACCGCAAATTCTGCTGCGGTTGGTGAAACATCTGATGCAGGCGAAAGACTTGCGAGACCGAGTGCAACAGGCGTTGATTTATCCGGCATTCCTCGCACTCGCCGGCGCTATTCTTGTCACAATTTTCATCACCTTTATGGTGCCGCAGTTGACCGGGTTCATGGCGCAAACCGGCGGCGCGATGCCCTTGCCGACGCGCATCTTGCTTCAAGTTCACCATATGATCACCGGCTACTGGTGGCTCGGTTTGCTGATATTGATTGGTATAATAATCGGTTTCCGTGCTGTCGTTCGGACTCAGGAAGGGCGGCTCGGGTGGGACCGGTTCCGGTTGCTGATTCCAGGGTACGGACGCGTAATTCGCCACCGATATTACGCGCAGTTCGCGCGTACGCTCGGCACTTTGATGGAAAACGGCGTGCCTTTGCTGCGCTCACTCGATCTTGTGACCGAGATCGCCGGCAATCGTTTTCTCGAAACCAGATTGGGCGAAGTGCGCAGAGCGGTTATCGACGGCGCGACGCTCTCGGCCGCTTTGCAACAGCAGAAGCTCTTTCCGGATTTGTTTACCGACATGATGGCCGTGGGCGAGCAAACCGGACACTTCGCCGAAACAATGCAGGCGATCGCGGACGTGTATGAGCGCGAGCTTGATCGATCCGTCGGGGTGATCTCGCAATTGATTCCGCCGATCATCATCGTGGTCATCGCGGCGCTGGTCGGCCTGGTTGTATTCAGTATTTTGTCGGCTGTTTTCGAAATGACACACAGCTTGCAAGTCCGACCGCACTAAACTCTGAACTTGCCAAGCCGGTTGAATGTGACTTAGTCTCGCCCACTCAATGTTACCCCGCGCTGCGTTTGCGATCTTCTTGGCTACGGTTTGCCGCGTAAGCGCGCAGGAAGCTTGCATGGACGCTCTGCCCGCTCCGCCCGCCATGCTTGCAGAAGCCCAGCCCCAGCCCCTTCCCTCAAGCGCGTGGCTCGATTTGCGCCAAACGACGTCCCGTAATTCCAAAACGCAGGAAGCTCCCGCCTGGGTCGAAGCGCTCACACTTTTACCCGGCGACCTCACCGAAGGCAGTAGCGCGTCGAAAAGCGTTTTTCGCATTCGAGTGACGCCACCGAGCCCGGATTATAAGATCCTTTTCTTCCGCTTGTTTTTCGACGACAAACCGAATCAGCAACCGGAATTAGTCGCGTGGGATGAGACAGGTAGCCACATTTTGCGTTCGGGCACACTGGGCGCCGGAATGAATTTGCCCAGCTCGGATTCCGTCATCATCCCGATGACCGGGGCCTCCGCGATCGATATCGAAGTTCCTGGCGACGGAAAGACAATTCGGGGGGCGTATCTCGACTGGATGACATCCAGTGAAGTCGTCCATCCGGTGAACGCCGAACATCGTGACATTATCGGCGAGCCGTTCTCGGCGGTCCCAGCGCTGCACGCGCCGCCGGAAGACGTCGAGAATTTCGGAACGGTGACTGCCACTCTGGCAGCCGAAGCAATTCATCTTGATGGTCGGGCGAAGCAAAACGCCGTGTTCCAATTTCCGATTGAAGCGGAACCGCTCACCGCGCTTTTGACGTTTGAAATCGCAAACCCGCGCATCGACGTGCCTCCGGAAGTCTACGTCAACGACCACAACATCGGGCCAGTTGCACTATCGCTGCCGGACCTCGCTGATCCCGGTTACCGGGGTGAACAGGAACCCCTTACCACCGAGATGCATTTCAACTATACGGGATGGCTGCGCGCTCAGAAAATTGTGCCGGTAACAATTTTGAAAGTGGGTGCGAACGATCTCGTCATCACCAACGGAGCGGGTACCGGCGCCTCCGCAATCCGAGCGACGCAAGTCCAGCTAAAGTACATCTGGGACAAGTCCGATTATCTTCTCCGCACCGGCAATTGAACTTTTGTGACAGTGAGCTGTCACATTGAATGAGCCGAAATATTGGGAGTATTTCGTCGGCGTTAATCCCAGACCAGATGCTAATAGCAATTGTTGAAGATCACGTTAATATAGTCGGAAGGTCCCCTAATTGAGATGAGAACGAAAAGAAAACAGCAGGCCTTCACGCTATTGGAAATCATGCTCGTTGTGAGCATCATCGTGATTATTCTGGGAGTCGCGATTTCAAAACTCGGGAACACGACTGCCATTGCCAAAAGCATGCGCGTTCAAGCAGACGTCCAGGCGATCAAGACGCAACTGCAATTGTACGAGAGTATGAACGGCTTTTTTCCGACCACAGACCAGGGTTTGCAGGCGCTGGTCAGCCAGCCGCAAAGCGATCCTCGACCCACTCGCTGGTATCAGTTGTTTAAGGAACTGCCTAAGGATCCGTGGGGCCACGATTACATCTACCGCGATCCTGGTCTGAAAAACCCCGGCGGTTACGATCTGTATTCCGCAGGACCCGACCGTATGCCTGATACCTCAGACGACGATTGGGGTGGCGGCTAGCATTTGCCGCTCTGAGTCCGACCTCGTCTGCAAGGGACGGCCCGCAGGCCACATCTGCTGGCTACTGCTTCGCAGGTGCTTCAGCGCCGCCAGTGGATCCCTTCGTCGTTCTGGGGCTCCGCTGAATCATGCCACGTGTACGCGGCTGCATCGCGTCCCGCGAAGGGGGAACTAACTGTTGTAATTCCTGCGGCACGTTGGGAGGCAATTTCGGTGCGTGTGCATTCGGCACGCCGGCGGGATTCGGAACGGGCATCGCAGGAGCAGGCTGCGGCCTGGCCATAGCCCCGCCCGGCGCCGCTTGCGATAGCAGCGCTTGATTGAAGGTGAGCGTCGCAAAATTTCCATCCTTGCTGATCGTCACCTTTGTCTGACCCACTTTGTCGGACCATTCGATGCTGGCGACGCTATAACCGTCAACCGGTTCTTTTGTAGTCAGATATTTTTTGAAGTTGTGATCTGCGCTCGAAGCAAGTGTCACCAAATCGCCGTCCTGCGATCGCGCGGCGTTAGCGATGTAAAGGTCCTTTGCGAAATCTGGAGTCGCGGCAGGCGCTGCTACGGCAGTGGCAATCGCAAATGGCGATTGATCCATCATTTTTGAGTAGCGATCGAAGTTGTACTGCGGCGGAAGAACGTCCTCGGCCTGGCTGTAGATTACTCCTGCCACGGCGAGCGTTGCGAGTGTGAGAGAATATTTCATACGTCAGTTCCTATTTATTACTTTCCCTTTTGCCCCGGCGCAAACCAGCGGGCGATCTTAAACTTGCCTCGCATCATGGTGGGATCGCTGCCATCAATCGCGAGATTAACATTTTCGAAAACCACGAATTCCTCCGGCCGTTGCACATCGTAGAGAAAATGGACCAGCGGCGGCCACGGACTTTTGGTTTCGATCGAAGCGAAAACCGTCTGATGATACGGAGTGGTTTCGCCTGTTCCGATCGCAGGATTTTCAACCAGGATGTTGTATTTGCCGGCCACTTCCTTGATTTGATCAAGCAGCGCCGAGGCTTCCGCTGGATTTTTGAGCTCCGGTTGATGCTGCCGCATCCACTCGTCGCGCTTCGTCCAGGTGTCGCGCTCTCTCACGTAAACAGCTTGCTCGGCCAGCTTACTTCTCCGGGCGCCAAACTCCTTTTGCGCGCTCCCGACTGCGCCCCAGAGCGAACTCAAAATCCAAAGATTGAGCAGCACAGCAACCGTCCCTGCGACAATCAACGAGAGCACACGCTCACGCCGATTCATTCGTTGATACCAGGCCGGCATCATTTTGGTTTCCCCTCCAGGCGAAATTGCGCGTGATTGTTAGGCAAAATCCTCGGCGCAGCCATATCAAATTGAAACGTTCGCAACTCCGGGTTCTTTTTGATCTTTTCGATAAAGGCGTAAGCCAGCGCAGCCGTGTTCGCCTCCCCGTCCACGGAAATCTGACGCGCCGACTGATTGTATGAAGTGATGCGCACGTCCGCGGAAGGCAGGCTTTCAAACAAATGCTGCAGAATTTCGATCGGGTAGTAATGCGGATCGATCGCCGGTGCGAGCGCTTTCCATTTTGCTTCGGTCGTGCGTACGAACTCGATCCCGGGTGCGTCTCGCACAATGCGACGATCGAGCCGTCCCAACTGAAACCGCAACAGCCCCAGATAAGCGAACAACAAAAAGAGGATCGCCAGGTAAGCGCCACCTATCCAGATAAGACGCTTTCGCCATTCCAGTTGCCGCACCAGTTGCAGGCGGCGGCGGCGCCAGCTTTCAGGCAAAAGATTCAGTTTGACCGCCGCCGGAGGCAGTTCAATTCCGACGATCTCAGTGGGGCTGGTCAGAATTCCCTCGACCGTCTCGCGCAGTTCGTAGCAGGTCTCGTCCAGCAAAACATTTGGATAGGAAGCGTCTATGCCTTGCAGCTCGGCGCTCAACCGCAGTTGCGGCAGTTCGAGTTGGAGCTGATCGCCGTTGCGTTCGATCGACCGCGCCAGGCTGAGTTTGCCGTTCTCGGTCATGGCGTAAACGAGCATCTCGCCTTCGGGATAAATCAGGAGAGCATTCCCCTTAGGCGCGTATGTGCTGGCGCGTTGCGCGGCATACACAGTGATCTGCCGCGGAATATAACCGCGGTCCAGGAGTGGCGAAGCCATCTCCGCAAGTTGCTCGTTTCTGATCGCAATCGCAGACACGACGCTCTCACTTTCGCTTTGTTCGATCAGTTCGAAATCGCTCGTCACTTCGTCGGCCGGAAATGGCAGCAACTTTTCGATCTGAAGACGAATCATTTCCGGAAATTCCGCAGGATCGACGCTCGGCAGACGGAACCGTTGTGCAATCACAGCCGAGATGGGCAAGCCCAGGACAAACTCGTCGCTCGCAGAGAGGAGCGGTACGGCTTCTTCCAACGTTTGCAGTTTGCGGACCGTCCACGAACCGTTTTGCTCAGTTGTTGCCGCAGGAGCTTCGCCCGCACCTCCATTCTTGTGCGAAGCTTTACGGTCAGGCAGCGGTGCGGGCGCGGCCGAGCGAACAAGATTCCAGCCGTTAGAAGTTGGAATGATAAATATCAATGGCATTCCGGTCTGGCTCTTAAAGCTCCTTCCAACTGAACACTTGAGGACGGGCAGCGCCTGTCGGCTGCTTGAGTACTATCATCTCCACCGAGCGTCTGACGTCGCCCGATTTCCCGACGCTCACGATGCGAAAAACAGGGTTGGGGCTTCTAAACACGATGAGGTTTTGGATTCCGCCTGCCTGCGGTGATTTCCCGGGCATTGTTCCAGGCGCAGCTCCGACGGCTCCCAGGCCAAGGAGAGAAAAAGCCATTGACCGGTCCATCTGGGGATCGTCTGCTGTTCCATCCACTGCATCCGGCCCACGCCGCGCCTGAAGGAAGCGATCAACAAAATCATCTGGAATTCCAAAAGCGCGTAACACGTCGCGCGGAGCGTATGCCGCGTCGATCTGCTGACAGCCACCAATGATCGCAGTGAAATCTTCGTCCCATCCCGGCTGCGAAGTGTATTCCTCCCATCCAAAAATCTTTTTAAGTTCATCCACTGAAGTAAGCGGCGCATGTGTCGGACGATAGTCGTCAGTTTCCTCCGGCGCGTTCAAGCGATGCAGTCCTTTGGTTGGCGTTATCCAGTCGAGCAATGAATCCATCATCACGTCGAGATCGTTCAGGTCCACGCCTTTTATGTTGAGATACTGACGCAGCGCTGCTGTGAGCACCGGGTTCTCTACTCCCCCGGGCGCCAGCAAGTTCAAGTTAAAACGACCACATTCGCCACTCATCTCGACATCGTAACTTTCGTTGCCCATTTTCCTATGCAGGTTCGCCGAAGCAGGTTTGATCGTGGGATTCAACGCCACCTCCGCACCGGAGGAGGCCATTGCTTCAGCCGACAATACGCGGCTTGCCGTCCCAGAAACTGTCAGGCGCGAATTGATGTTGAGTACCCATGCAAACACGACACCAGCAAGCAAAAATAGCGCCCAAAGCGCCAACAACAGCGCAGCGCCTGAATCTCGTTTGCGGCTTGGTTTTACCATAAGATTGTTTCGGCTAATATGGCGTCCGCCTCAGCGGGATGACTGCTTCCCACGGATTGGCTGCGTCGGGGCGGCCGACGGTGACCTTCACAAGCGAGGGCAGTCGGTTTCCGCCGGGCCACCGCGGCAGCCAGTCGTTGGCGTTCGGATCAAAGTAGCTGATTTGAAGGCTGCCCACATTTTTAATTAACGGCACCCAGCTTTCGTGTCCTTCCTTAACATCGGAATCATCTTCCTGCGGCTTACGCAAAATTCCCAAATCGAGCCGATCGCCATCGCTCGCCGGTTGCAAGCGCAATACAGCGGTAAACTCGCCGGGCGCATATCGTGTAAGCAACCCCGGGCCAGCGCCGCAATTCCATCTTATCTCATCGCGCTCACGATCATTTTGTTTGAACGGCTCGCCAAACATTTTTGCTCGAAGCGGACTCAAGCCTTGCCATTGAGTTGTAAGCAATTCACGGAGGCCATCATATTGCGCGTCCGCCGCCTCCGTGTACGATGAAAACTGGATCGCAATAAGGTTCGTTTGCACGAAGCGAAAAATTGCGACCGCCATCATTCCCAGGATTGCCACGGCCATCATGATCTCGAGCAAGGTGAAACCGTAAGCTTTGGACTGCGCGGACATGTCCGCGTCCGCCACAGGACGGATTCGCCGTGGCGAACTTTGAAAGCGGTCCCGCAGTCGCGGGGTCGCCGCACTCCAAAAAATTCGCCGTTTCATCAACCTAACCAGTCCGATAGACATAAAACTGAATCTGTTTTGATTGCGGAACACCGGCGTGCTGCCAACGCGCAGTCAACGTGACGAGATTGATTCCGGTGATAATCGTATTATCAGGCTCGGTCAAAGCGGCAGGAGCAGCTTTCTGCGTCAAGATCACCCTGCCATAACTGGTTTCGATTTTGAATTCCTTTTCTGCGTCAGGAACTACTGACGCAGCCTGGACCACGGCCATTCGATCGGACAGGATCTGCCGCACAACATTTTCTTCAGCGCTGATCGAGCTTGCGTTGATGCAATTCTGCACCGCGCGTCCCAGCGAGATTACCCCAAGAGCAAAAATCGCTACACCGAGCAGCACTTCGTACAGAGCAAATGCGTATTTCGCGCGTCTCCGAATCCGTGTAGCAGCCATGACTGGAGTATTGGAGTGCTGAAGTGATGGAGCGTTGAAAATTTCATTACCCCATTTCTCCATTCCTCCATCACTTTCTTGGGGATCACCTTGCCGCATATTGCGTAAGTTCAGGCTGTGCTGTGAGCGGCGAGTAATCCGCCGTCCACGTGCCGGCGGGACCTCCGAATTGGACTCTCGCCGGTTCGCAGGTTCCCGATGGCCAGAATATCCATTCAGCGGGAGGTTTGCCCATCAATGCTGCCGGCAGCGAGATCCTAATCCAGCTTCCCTTGGCGAGGCGAAACACCGCCGTGGCTTTTTCTTCCTCGTCTTTTGCAAAAACTTCCGGCCGCAACACAACACTGTTTTTGCCCCAAACTACCAGATAGGCGCGGCGTTCGGTCACACTTCGCTCCTGCGCCTGCCGCACAAGCTGGTTGAAGCCATCGAGAGATTGCTTCAACCGCCTGTTAGCAATCACCCCGCTCAAACTGGGCACCGCCAGTAGAAGGATCAGGAGCAATATGAAAATGCTGAGGGCAATCTCGATTAGCGTAAACGCCCGAAACCGTTGCACCGCCGAAGTTACTCGATTGACGCAAAATCACAACCGGTGCTGCGGCTTAGCCACGAGTGTTCGGCCGTGTGGAATCGAAATCGCCCGGGCCCGGCCAAAGATTGCGCTACACCGCAAAGGTAGAAGCGGCGCCCTCGCCGCATATCGCGTCGTGGAACGAATGCCGAACCTATTCAATCGTCCTCGTCCTCGCCGTCGTCCTCGTCCTTGTCCCCGTCGTCGTCCTCGTCTGAGGATCCGCATTTTGGCCAACCCGAGGACGAGCACGATCGAACAACTCGTGCAACTAGCCGCTAAAAAAAAGCAATCCATCAACAGCAGTTATCCAGCCTTTATGCTACGCTCACGTTGCAAATGAAGCTTGCTTTGCGCATATGCGTTCTCGCAGCGGCAGCTTTCGTGGCGTCGATGCTGATCTGGCAGGGAGCTACGGCACATGGCACACCTGATCCACTGCGACCAAACACCAGTTCAACCGTCGCTTTTTTGGATATTGGAATTCTTGTCTTCCGCGAGGGCTTGGAATGCATTCTGGTGCTGGCGGCCATCACGGCAAGCATGACTGGCCCCAAGCGCGACCATCGTCGGCCAGTCGCTTTCGGTGCCGCCTTCGCATTTGTTGCCACCCTGATTACGTGGTGTATCGCCGTCCGGATCGTCGGGTCGCTCAGCGATAATATGTCAGCACTCGATCTTCAGGCTGCCACTGGCTTGCTGGCTATCATTGTTCTGCTGGTCATCATGAATTGGTTCTTTCATAAAATTTACTGGGGCGGTTGGATTCGCGCTCACAATCGCCGGCGCAAAGTCTTGCTCGAAAACGCGCGCACGGCGGAAATTTCACAGAGGCGTCTTTGGTGGGGCTTAATTTTGCTCGGGTTTACCTCACTTTATCGGGAAGGATTCGAAGTGGTGCTTTTCTTGCAGAGCTATAATTTGCGACTCGGTGGCGGCGTTGTGCTGAAGGGCGCGCTATTGGGCCTCGTGCTGACGGCCATGGTAGCCGTGCTCACATTTGTTCTTCAGCAGCGTCTGCCATATCGGAAAATGCTAATCACTACCGGCATTCTGCTGGGAGTGGTGCTGCTCGTGATGGTTGGCGAGCAAGCCCAGGAAATGCAGCGGGCGCAATGGATTCCCACTACGCCGATCCCGTTTCTTGAATCATACATTCCAGGATGGATGGGAATGTGGTTCGCAGTTTTCCCAACAGTCGAAACGCTCGTGGCACAACTAATCGCAGCAGTGCTCGTGATTGGGTCGTATTTCGCTGCACGGCGGTTTGGCGGCAGCCCCACAGCTGGCCCCGCCGTCGAAGCTCATGCCCCCGAAATGGCTGCAATCAATGCGTAGGTAGGGAAGGCAATCCTTACATGTTCAGCGCATCGCGCAGATGCAGAACGAGGCGTTTGCTGAATTCCACCGAGTCGTCTGCAGACAAATGTGACCATTCGGGACAATTAAACCCGGAGAGATCGGGAAAATCGGAGTAATAAATTCCGGGCGCACCGCTCATTTGCAAAAGCGGATCCCAGGTTTTCTCTCGCGGCGTGATCCGATCTTCGAGTTCTTTCAACCCACCGCTGTTTGGAAAGCGAACGAAAACAATCCTTCCACCGCGCGATCGGATTTTTTCGACGGCCGCGGTCACGTCAGCAAAACGTTTTTCGATTCCTTCTTTCACTTGCGCCAAGAAAACGTCCTTCGGGATGTAAGTGGGAGGCGCGGGCGGCGTGAACAGCGGAATCCAGATTTGTTGGATCCGTTTCGCTAATTCGCTCCCGGGTTCAGCGCATTTGTCCCACATTCGCGCGCGACGTTCCCGGTCTTCAGTTTGAAAATAGGGCGGAAAACGCGGTGGAACCAGCGCACCAGGGCGATTCGGAATTGGCAATTGATTTAAGAGCGCTTCGAGAGTCAGATCATCCGGTTTCAGAAACGCGACACGCTCTTCCAGGGGCATCGCGAGATATTCGCTGGCACGCTGGGCGGGCGTTTGACTATGAAAGCGCTTTACTCCTTTTTCGGCACGCTCCATCGGCGGAGAGCCGGGCGGCGCGAAAAACAAAAACGGGACAACACTGCAAATAACTGTGCCGTGAAAATTTTTGTCGTTCGCCAGATCGGCTAAGGCAGGGAAAACGGTCGAGCCAGCCATGGCGAGTTGGATCGGTCGTTTTCCCAAACCTTTTTGGAATTCATCGAGGTCGACATCGAACCAGGCGCGCGAATCACCGATAATGACAAGGGATTCCGGCTTCACAAGACGGCGTCGCAGCGTCCAAAGATCTTCGTTATCGTTGAGAGTCGGGCCGTAGCCGAGCGAGCGGCAGTACAATTCCCACGCCGCGGTCGCAGCGATGACGATAATCGTAACCGCACCTGCGATTCCGCGCCAGGGCGCAGGCGGAATCGGGCGCTCAAATTCCAGAGGCGGACCACCGTGAATTTCTTCCTCCCGCGAAGGTTTGCGGAAGAACATGCGTGGTAGCCGGAGGCGTTTCTTAAAATTGGAAATAGATGAAGGCATTGCTGCTTCCTTGAGTGAGAATGATGGCGCATATCATCGCGGACCCGATGGCCGCGATCGTCCACGCCGGCAAACGCATCACTGCGGTCTCAAATGTGTTATCGCGCATGGCCCAATGCATCGCGATCAAACCGGCGGTGACGCTTCCAATCTGCAATAATTCACGAGTGGTAAGAATCGCGTCGCCGTGTGAGTGTTGGCCGAACATGCCGCCGAGCATTCGGCTCGCGTTCGTGAAATCAGGCGCGCGGAAAAACACCCACGCAACGCAAACCGCCACGTAGGTGGCGAAGCCGGCGATGACGCGAACCGGTAACGTGCTCGCCCATGGTTTGTGTTCGAACGAGACACGAAAGATGCGTTCGATCACCAGATAGGTGCCGTGCAGCAAGCCCCAGACAACAAAAGTCCATGCGGCGCCGTGCCAAAGACCGCCGAGGAACATGACGATCACAAGATTAAGCGCCGCACGGTACGGTCTGACCTGATTTCCACCGAGCGGGATGTAAAGATAATCGCGAAGAAAAGTGGAAAGCGAAATGTGCCACCGCCGCCAAAAATCTGAAAAGCCGATCGCGGCATAAGGAAAGCGAAAGTTGTCCTTAAGATGGAAACCGAGGGTTAACGCGGCGCCGATCGCGCAGAGAGAATAGCCGGCGAAATCGAAAAAGATTTGCCCGGCAAACGCGAGAACGCCGGCCCACGAGTCGAGCGCAATCAGCGGCCCCGGGTAACCAAAGACGCGATCAGCGGAACCTGAGAGCAAAGTGTCGGCGAGAACAATTTTTTCAAACAATCCCATGGTCATTAGCGCCAGACCCCAGAAAAATTGGCCGGTTTTCAAACGGGGCGGATGGAGAAGCTGCGGAAGAAAGTCACCGGCGCGAACGATCGGACCGGCTACCAACTGTGGAAAAAACGAAACGGCGAGAACGAAATCGCGCAAGGACTTCGTCGGTTGTAGCACGCCCCGATAAATGTCGAGGGTGTAGGAGAGTGAATGGAAAGTGTAAAAGGAAATTCCGACTGGAAGCAGAATGTCCAGATGCGGTGGTTGATAGATGATGCCGATTCGCGCGAGCAGCCACTGAAAATTTTGGAGCAGAAAGTTCCCGTACTTAAAGAACCCGAGCATGCTCAGATTCATGCAAACGCTCGCAACCAGCCAGCGACGTCTTGTCTGTTCTCTGGCTTTGCCCATTTGACGGCCAAGCCAAAAATCCATCGCGGTGGTCCCGAACAAAAGCGCAGCGAACGGAGGGTTCCAGGCGCCATAAAAAATATAACTGGCCACGACGAGCAAATTTTTTCGGGCCTGCCACGAACGAATGCTCCAGTACGAAGCGACAACGACCACAAAGAAAACAACGAACGTGAGCGAATTAAAGAGCATGGCGAAGCTACGATCGAATTACACTGTCGAGAGCGCAGAGCGTGTTACGCGAGCCATATCGAGGCAGATGTTTAGAGGGTCTGCGGCGATCTAACAAGTTCGATCCGCGTTCGCTTGAGGCTTGGAATAAACAGCGCGGCCGATGCACCCCCCGAAGCTCACGCGGCTAGCATGGCTGCAATCAACGCGCAGGTGACCGTTGAAAGCTGGCGCGGGCCTTAGTTTGGAGTTCCGCCTTTTAGGCGGCTTCCCGCTCACGACCGCGTAAACGCGGAACTCCAAACGTCGCGATTCCAGTTGAAGCAAGCTGCAAGCTTTACACTGTAGGCGGATGATTGCGTCCCGTTACCGTGTTCCTGCGCTGGTTGGATTCCTTTTGGCAGTTTTCATTTCGCCAGCTTCGGTTCAATCCGCTGGTTCCCCTACCCCGACGCCGCCCGGAACAATCGACGAAAAGTTGTTCAATGGCATGCGTTGGCGGCAAGTCGGTCCGTTTCGCGGTGGGCGCGCGCTGGCGATCGAAGGTGTGGTAGGTGAGCCGGACACATATTATTTCGGCGCGGTTGCCGGCGGGGTTTGGAAGACGACTGACGGCGGCGCAAATTGGACTCCCCTCTTCGATAAAGCGCCGATTTCCTCCATCGGCGCACTGGCAGTGGCACCATCGGATCACAACGTGGTTTATGTCGGCACGGGCGAAGCCGCGATCCGCGGCAACACCACGTACGGCACCGGGGTCTTCAAATCCATCGATGGCGGCAAAAACTGGGAGAACGTCGGGTTAAAAGATACGCGGCAGATCGGCGCGCTGATTGTCGATCCAAGAAATGAGAATGTAGTTCTCGTAGCAGCACTGGGTCATGCCTTTGGCCCCAATCAGGAACGCGGAATTTTTCGTACAACAGACGGCGGCAAAACGTGGACTAAAGTTTTATCCAAAGACGAAAATACTGGCGGTATCGATATCGTTTTCGATCCGCATAACCCGAACATCGTGTTCGCGTCGCTTTGGCAGGCGCGGCGACAACCGTGGTTCTTCTCCAGCGGCGGTCCGGGCAGCGGATTGTACCGGTCGGAAGACAACGGCGTAACATGGAAACGCCTGGAGGGGAATGGTCTTCCCGATGGAATTCTCGGGCGAATCGGCATCGCCGTTTCGGGAGCTGATTCCAATCGCGTCTATGCGATCATTGAGGCAAAAGACGGCGGCCTCTTCCGCTCCGATGACGCCGGCCAGCATTGGACGCGAATAAATGACGATGGCCGATTTCGTCAGCGCGCCTGGTATTTCAGCAAAATTTATGCGGACCCAAAATCTGCAGACACGGTGTATCTGCTAAACACGGGTCTCTTTAAATCGGTCGATGGCGGAAAGACATTTAGCCTCATGCCTGCGAGGCACGGAGATCATCACGGACTTTGGATCGATCCAACAAACCCGAACCGAATCGCCAATGCGAGTGACGGCGGTGCCAGCATCTCTACTGATGGCGGCAAAAACTGGACCACTCAACAAAACCAGCCGACTGCGCAATTTTATCACGTGGCCGTGGACAATGCGTTCCCTTACCACATTTACGGCGCGCAACAGGACAATTCGAATGTCGGCATTGCGAGCCGCTCGGACTCAGGAGTGATTGGCCGGGAGAATTGGTTTGAGGCTGGCGGCGGCGAATGCGGGTTCGTCGTACCTGATCCGCGCGACTGGCACATCATCTATTCGAACAACGAAGGCTTCATCACGCGCTACGACAAAAACAAAGAAAAAGTACAAGACGTCAGTCCGATGCCGATCGATAACTCCGGTCACGGCGCGGTCGATTTGCCGCATCGTTTTCAGTGGATCTCACCGCTGATGCTTTCGCCGCATAATCCGGATGTTTTGTACACCGCAGGGGAATCCGTTTTCAAATCAACCGATGACGGACAAAGCTGGATGCAAATAAGTGGCGATCTCACCCGCAACGACAAATCCAAACAGCAGCCAAGCGGCGGTCCGCTGACGAACGACATCACTTCGGTCGAATACTATGACACCATTTTTGCCCTGGCGGAGTCGCCGATAAACAAGGGAACGCTCTGGGCAGGCACAGATGACGGGCTCGTTCATGTTACGACTGACGATGGCCAGCATTGGTCAAAAGTGACGCCGAAGATGCCGGAGTGGAGCACCGTCAGCATCATCGATCCGTCGCCGCACGACGCGAACACAGCATATGTAGCGGTGGATCGGCACAAGCTCGACGATTTCAAACCGTACATTTTCAAAACGACAGATCTCGGAAAAAATTGGAGCGCAATCACTACTGGAATTCCCGATGGCGCGTATGTGCACGCGGTGCGCGAAGATCCCAAACGCAAAGGTTTGCTCTATGCAGGAACTGAGCTCGGCGCTTTCGTCTCCTTTGATGACGGTGCGCACTGGCAGCCGTTGCAGCTGAATTTGCCGGTAACACCAATACACGATCTCGTCGTCAAAGATGACGATCTCGTCGTAGCGACACACGGCCGCTCGTTCTGGGTGCTGGATAATTTGACGCCACTTCGCCAAGTGAACGCGCAATCGGCATCGGACGTGATTCTGTATCAACCGCAGACCGCGCTGCGTTTGCATTACCCGGAGGAATTCGACAAACGGCAGCCAGTTGGTGATAACCCTTCGGCTGGCGCGATGATCGACTACTATTTGAAGACCGCACCGAAAGAAGAAATCTCACTCGATATTCTCGACAATTCCGGCAAAGTCGTGAGACACCTTTCCAGCAAAGAGAAAAAGGAAGTCGAGCAACCGGCTGAATGGCCGGATCGCGTTGAGCGCGTAAAGACGATCCCCGCCAAAGACGGAACGAATCGCTTCGCGTGGGACCTGCGTTACGACGATCCGACTCAAATCCCGGGTGCATTCTATTCCAGCACCGGACCAAAGGGCCCACTGGCGCTTCCGGGAGACTACCAGGTGAAACTAACCGTGGGCGGCAAATCACAGACTGCTCCACTGAAACTGGTGATCGATCCGCGAAACAAAGGACAGGAAGCAGCGTTGCAAAAGCAATTCAATTTGGCCGTGCAAGTGAACGATCGCATTTCGCAACTGCACCAGGCAGTCAACGAAATTCGCGATTTGCGATCGCAGATCCAGAACCTGCACAAACGTTTCGACAACGATGAGCGCTTGAAGCCGGCTTTGGCGGCAGCGGACGTTCTCGATCAGAAAATGTCCGAAGTCGAACAGAAACTCATCCAAGTGAATATGAAGGGATCAGAAGCGAACCTGGCTTTCCCAAACATGTTGAACGAGCGGTTCGATACATTCAGCCGCGTGGTTGAGGTGGGCGATGATGAGCCAACCAAGCCGCAACTCGAAGCGTTCCAGACGTTGAGCAGCCAGCTCGACGATCAGTTGAAAAAATGGGCGCAGGTCAAACAGGAAGATGTCGCCAAGGTGAGCGAATTGGTTAAGCAAGCGAACTTGCCGGCGCTGATCATCTCGGAAAAGAAAAGTGGTTAAGGTGGATCGCGTTATCCTCAACTGTAGACGCGACGCCTTCGTCGCGTTCTCTCACTGAAACGCGGTTGCAATTAGGATGAGGAAATTGTGAAGATTAATATCGTCTTCGGACAAGCCGATCCACCATGAAGATCGAAAAAGCCGTAATACTCGCAGCGGGCCGCGGCACCCGCATGCGCGAGCTTACTGCCGAGCTTCCGAAGCCGATGATCGAGGTGCGCGGAAAACCAGTGCTCCAGCACATCGTCGAAGGACTCCGCGACGCCGGGATACGCGATTGTCTTATTGTGGTTGGCTATCGCGCTGATGTGGTGCGGGATTTTTTCGGCGATGGGTCGCGCTACAGCGTCGCAATTCAGTATAAAACGCAAACGGTGCAAGATGGCACGGGACGCGTTGTGGAACTCGCTCACGATTTCGTGGGCAACTGCCCATTCATTCTGGCCTATGGCGACATTTTAGTTGATTCAGCGAATTACAGAAGCCTGGTCAAGCTTTCTGACGATGTTGAGGCAATGCTGACAGTCACACGTGGCGAAGATGTTAGTAAAGGCGGCGCGGTGTTTCTCAATGACGACATGGATCTGGTCGATCTTCGCGAAAAACCAAAACCAGGAGAACCGACGAGCCCCTGGTATAACGCCGGCCTTTACGCATTTCGGCCAAGCATTTTCGATTTCACCGCAAAATTGAAACCATCTCCGCGCGGCGAATACGAACTGACCGATGCGATCC
>Ga0207697_10000282_pt1 | contig 28191 bp, 23 predicted proteins | sample KBSSwiS5withPhiX_FD_184293 | JGI IMG/M metagenome (GOLD analysis project Ga0207697, IMG submission 184293) | Switchgrass rhizosphere microbial communities from Kellogg Biological Station, Michigan, USA, with PhiX - S5 (SPAdes) (version 2) | ecosystem: Host-associated > Plants > Roots >... | reverse complement strand
TCCGATCTCCTGCCGGTGTTCGCCATTGCTGGCGTGGGATTTCTGCTCGCGCGATATGCACATGTCCAGGTCCAGACCGTCTCACGCCTGACGTTTCACGCGCTGGCGCCAGCGCTCGTCTTCAACATACTGGCCACGTCGACGATCGAGAGCAGCCAAGTGGGGCGGATGGTGCTGTTCTATGTACTCGTGGCGACCTCAGCGGCGCTGATGGCGCGGATCGTGGCAATTCCGCTTCGGCTGGACCGGCGCGCCCTCACGGCGTTCCTGCTTGTCGTCATCTGCTCGAACTCCGGCAACTACGGGCTGCCGGTCACGCTGCTGGCCTTCGGCCGCGAAGCATTGACCTTCGCAAGTGTCTATTTCGTGACGAGCTCGATGTTTACCTACACCGGCGGAGTGTTCCTCGCCGCCAGCGGCAAGCGGAGCGTGCGCGATGCCCTCATCGGGGTGGCGAGCATTCCGGCCTTTTATGGGGCGCTGGCCGCAATCCTGACGATAACACTGGGCCTTCAAATACCTGGAGCGGTGAGGGCTCCCGTCACGCTCCTCAGTGATGCCGCAGTGCCGATGATGATCCTCGTGCTTGGCATGCAGCTCGAACGCGCGGCGCGGCCCGAGCGCCCCGGCGTCGTCGCCGCGGCTGTCGTGGTCTCCCTCGTGCTGACTCCGCTCGTCGCATTGGGCGTCGCGCACCTCGTCGGTCTACGCGGGGCGGCGCTTCAAGCCGGCGTGCTCCAAACGTCCATGCCAACCGCGGTCATCACAACAATCCTCGCGGTTGAATTCGACGTGGTCCCGGACTTCGTGACGAGCGTCGTTTTCGTGACGACGCTGCTCAGCCCCCTCACCGTCACGCTGATGATTGCTTACCTCCAGAGTGTCTAGGTGGTTAGAAAACGGTTTGCGAGGAACGCGGTGGCACCGCAGCCCGCAACGACGGCGGCCATGGGCACGGCTGTTCCGTTGGCAAAGACACCGATGAGGCTTCCGCAGACTGCACCCAGCACGAACTGGAACGTTCCGAGCAACGCCGAGGCGCTGCCGGCAACCTTGCCATGCGGCGCCATCGCGAGTGCAGTCGTGTTCGGCAGGACGAACCCGTGGCACGCGATGTAGCAGAACAACGGGACCAGAATGCCCGGGAAGCCACCCAATCCGGTATACGCGTCGACGACCAGCGCAATGCCCGCAATCATCGCCACCGGTAGAACGATGTTGAGAATCCTATGCGTGTCCACGCGGCCGACCAGCCAGCGATTGAGTTGCGACGCCGCGATAATCCCTACTGCGTTGGTGCCGAAGTACAACCCATACCGCTCGGGCGGCACATGGAAGAGCTCGATGAAGACGAACGGTGATCCAGAGATGTACGCGAGAAGGCCGGCAAAGATGAGCGCACCCGAGAGCGCATATCCCATGAACCGCCGATCTCGAATCAGACGACCATACACGCCGAGCACGGCGTTGAGCGGCTGACGCAGCCGACGCGCCGCGGGCAGACTCTCGGGTAACGCTGTCGCAACGACGACGAGCCAGACGGCTGCATATGCGGTCAGCAACCAGAACACGGCGCGCCATCCGAAATGTACGAGCAACTGCCCGCCGATGAGCGGCGCCAGAATCGGCGCGAGCCCCATCACCAGCATCAAGACTGACAGCATTCGCACCGAGCCGGACTGATCGAAGTGATCGCGGACGACGGCGCGCGGGATCACAATCGGAGCGCAACCGCCCAGCGCCTGCAGAAAGCGAAATGCGATCAATGTGTTCACGCTCTCAGCGCGGGCGCAGCCGATCGACGAGATCATGAACAGTGTCAGTCCCAGGTACAAGCTCGGCTTCCGACCGAGCCGGTCCGATAGCGGCCCGTAGAACGCCTGGCCGATGGCGATTCCAATGAAGTACGAGGCAAGACTGGATTGAACGACGCTGACGGCGGTGCCGAACTCGCGGGCAATGGTTGGCAAGGCCGGCAAGTACATGTCGATTGCCAGTGGCCCGACTGCCGTGAGTGCGCCCAGGATCAGCGCGAGGCGATAGTAATGAACGTGCGCACGCGGCTCGATGCCCGGTTGGAGATGCATCGGATCACGCACGCGTGTTGCGGCGGCGAACGGGGTGTCCGGCTTTGGCTGGACGGACATAGTGACCCGATCGGCCGCCCTTCTTCTCGATCAGGCAGATGTCACCGATCACCATCTCCTTGTCGACAGCTTTGGCCATGTCGTAGATGGTGAGCGCGGCGATCGCGACCGCAGTCAGCGCCTCCATCTCCACGCCCGTCTGGCTCGTCGTCCGTACGCGCGCCTCGATACGATACCCGCGACGGATGTCGGTCAACTCTACGCTGACGTGAGTGAGCGGTAACGGATGACATAGCGGGATCAACTCCGACGTTCGCTTCGCCGCCATGATGCCGGCGAGTCGAGCAGCCTGGAGCGGATCGCCTTTCGCCAACGCGCCCTGCCTGATCAGCCGAAGGGCGGTCGCGCTCATCGTGATTTCTCCGCGCGCTGTCGCTTCACGCGCGGTGACCGCCTTGTCACCGACGTCGACCATCCGCGCCTTCCCCTTCGTGTCGAGATGCGAGAGCGCTGGCGCAGGCGTCGAGCCGGTAGTGCGCCCTCTTCTGGCCACGCTATTGATCTCCCTGAGCAAGGTAGAAGGAGAGGCTTTCAAGGGAGACGGTCAAGTCGACGCTCTTGAGCTTGACATCCGTCGGCACTTTGAGCGCGCCCGGAGAGAAATTGAGGATCGCCTTGACGCCTGCTGACACCACCTGCTCGACGACCGGTTGCGCGTGCGGCGCAGGCACCGCGATGACGGCAATGTCCAAACGCTCGCGCCGCACGATGCGTTTGAGCTCTCTGATGTCGTAAATCGGCACGCCGCTTCGTGATTCATGACCGATCTTTTCGTTTGCGGCATCGAACAGCGCCGCGATCTCGAATCCCTCTTGACGGAATCCCGGGTAATCGGCGAGCGCAAGACCAAGGTTGCCCGCCCCCATGATCGCGACACGCAGGTGTCGATCGAGACCGAGGATCTGGCGCAGATGGCGACGCAGATCCTTCACGTAATAGCCCACACCGCGCACACCAAACTCGCCGAAGTACGCGAGGTCCTTGCGAATCTGCGCGGCATTGAGCTGGTACCGTTCCGCCAGCGACTGAGAAGAGATGGACTGTACTCCGGCGGCATCGAGCTCGTTGAGGCACCTGAGGTACACCGACAGGCGATTGGTCGTGAGTTCCGACACCTGTTCGGGTGTTTGCCTGCGCTTGTTCATCCGATTCACAAGGTTCAATGCTACCATCTCGCGCCATGGCACAGGCGACGGCGAATCGGCCCGAATCGCACGACACGGGCACGTTTCAACCATACGTGGCAGCCTCTCGATCGCTCCCGGAATTCACGCTGAAGGCCGTGATCCTGGGGGCACTCTTCGGGCTGCTGTTCGGCGCTTCGACGGTCTACCTCGGTTTGCGCGCGGGACTCACAGTCGGCGCATCGATTCCGATCGCCGTGCTCGCAATCTCGGTGCTCAAACGGCTTGGGGGATCGTCCATCCTCGAGAACAACATCGTTCAGACAATCGGATCGGCGGGCGAGTCACTGGCCGGTGGTGTCGTCTTCACGATTCCCGCGCTGATTTTCCTGATGCCCGACGGTCCCAGCTATTTCAACTACGTCCAGATCACGATGCTCACGTTCGCCGGCGGCATCCTTGGCGTACTGATGATGGTCCCGCTGCGCCGTGCGCTCATCGTGAAGGAGCATGGCGTGCTTCCCTACCCCGAGGGCACGGCGTGTGCCGAGGTGCTCGTTGCCGGTGAGCGCGGCGGCCGACTGGCGACGATGGTGTTTGGCGGTCTTGGAGTCGGCGCGCTCTGGAAGTCGCTGTCCTGGATTTTCAATCTGTTTCGCACCGAGATCGGCTACTCGACTCCACGCGTCAGCCAGTTCCCGAACGCAACGCTCAACATCGACCTGTCCCCGGAGTACTTAGGCGTCGGCTACGTCATTGGTCCGAGGATTGCCGGGACGATGTTTGCCGGCGGCGTCCTGTCGTGGCTCGTGTTCCTTCCACTGCTGTCGATCCTCGGCGGTTTCATCACCGAGCCATTCCCGCCGATCCATCCAAACTTCGCCAACAACCCGGCAACCGGACGACCGTTCCTCATCTCCGAGATGAATCCCGGACAACTCTGGAGTGCGTACATTCGTTACATCGGCGCCGGGGCCGTGCTGGCATCCGGAATCATTACGTTGGCGCGGACGATTCCAACGATCGTCGCGTCGGCACGTGGCAGCCTGAAGGATCTCTCGAGCGCTGTCGGTCCGAGCACACAGTCACGAACCGAGCGTGATGTTCCGATGATCGTCGTGCTCGGCGGTTCGCTGCTGCTCGCAATCTTCCTGGTCGTTGCTCCGGGACTTCCAAGCCAGGGCAATGTGATGGCCGCCGTGCTGATCCTCATCTTCGGCTTCTTCTTCGCAACGGTCTCATCACGCATCACAGGCCTGATTGGCTCTTCGTCCAATCCGATCTCGGGCATGACGATCGCGACCTTGATCCTGACGTGCCTGCTCTTTGTCGGCCTGGGTTGGACGGGAGACGCCTACGCGCCGATCGCGCTCTCCGTCGGCGCCATCGTGTGTATTGCCGCGGCGAACGCCGGCAATACGTCACAGGATCTCAAGACCGGCTACCTCGTAGGAGCCACCCCGTTCTATCAGCAAATGGGACTGATCGTCGGTGTGCTCGTTTCGGCGTCGGTCATTGCTATCACCACGATCTACATGCACCAGGTGTTCGGCATCGGGTCCGCGGACGTCCCTGCGCCGCAGGCGACGTTGATGTCGACGATCATCCGCGGGTTACTCAACCAGAACCTACCGTGGGGCCTGGTGCTGGTGGGTGTGTTCGTCTCCATCACGCTGGAATTGTGTGGCATCCACTCGCTCTCGTTTGCTGTCGGGTCGTATCTGCCGATTGCCACGACCGCGCCGATCTTCGCTGGCGGCCTGGTGAGGTCGTGGGTGGAACGGCAGACCGGTGTCGCTCAGGAATCGGAAGTGAGCGCCGGTACACTGTTCAGTTCAGGGCTCATCGCCGGTGGATCCATTGCGGGAATCCTGTTTGCGATTCTTGTGGGGACCGGTTCAGTCGCGCCGTTCCAGGCAGTCGGGAATATCTTCCCGGCCCTGCACGGAGAGACGGCGGTGGGCCAGATTGGCAGCGCGCTGCTCTTCCTCGCCCTCGCCGTAATCGTCTCCAGGATGGCGATGCGCAAAGTAGAATGAAGGGGTGATTCGGCAGGCTTTCCGAGTCCTCTCTCTGGCTCTTGCCCTGGCCATCGTCGCTGACGGACAGACGAACGTCCGCCGGCTGACCACGATCGACGCGCTCAGGCAGTACCCCGGCTTCTATCACCTGCAGAACGTGGTTGTTCGCGGCGAGTTCACCACCGAAGGTACTCGCATGTTTCTGCGCGCGGATGAGCACGAAATTCGAGTGTTTCTCGATCAGGGGGTCAGCGTACCCAAGGGAGTCGTCGATGCCCGTGGCCTGTTCATGGACGTGGGTCGTCTAGAAGCCGGCGATGCTCGAGCGGGTACGGCGGCCGAAGGTCGCGACGCCGACAAGTGGCCGCGGCCGGGAGAGGAGTTGATCGTCCGGGTTAGTTCGACACTCGAGACACAGCCGTCTTCCAGCGCGTCAGTCCGATCGATTGCGATCGAACCGTGGAAATACGATGGCCAGACGGTCACCATCACAGGCAACTTTCGAGGGCGGAATCTGTTTGGGGACCTGCCCGGGGCACCTGGTAAAAGCCGCTACGACTTCGTGCTGCGTGGTACGGAAGGCGCGCTGTGGGTCACGGATCTGCGACCGCGCGGACAGGGATTCGAGCTCGACATCAACCGTCGGGTTGACACTGATCGCTGGATTGAAGTCACCGGCACGGTGGTGCGGGAAAAGGGGCTCGTCAGCCTGAGGGGAACAAAGATGGCTCTCACCAAGCCACCTCAGGCGGCGGTCGCGAGCGACGAACCCGACGTTCCAGCAGTGCCACTCGCTCCGGTCGAGGTCGTGTTCAACTCCCCGACCGACGGCGAGACAGATGTGAGCGGGAGGTCGCCGATCCGCATTCAGTTCTCTCGCGGTCTCAATGAGAGTTCGCTCAGCGGCAACATCCGTGTAACGTACGTCGGCCAACAAGGCGAAGCCGGACTTGATTTCAAGATGGCGTACGACGCAGCCAATCGCGCAATCCAATTGACGTTCCCGAAGCCGCTCGAAGCGTTCCGGACGGTTAAAGTGGAGCTCCTCGATGGAATCAAGGGATTCGACGGAGCGCCATTCAAGCCCTGGACTGTGACTTTTTCTGTAGGTGGATAAGACACCGGGTGTGATTTCTTGATCAACGGCTGATAGAAATCACACCCGGTGTCTTTTAAGGCACGATCCGGAACCCTGTGACCTGCTTTGCCGATCCCTGGGTCACTTCGATCGCGTAATCCCCAGGCGCGAATGGCGCAAGCCCCGCGTCGATCACGATCCAGCGAAACGCTCCTGATGCGTCCTGTCGCTCTCCCACCTGCGCGGGGACACTGAGAGGATGGCCATTGCGATCGAGTATACGTGCCGTTGCCGAACCGGGCTGGCTCGTTGGATGCTCGAGGCGAATGCGATCGCTGCGCTGGAAACGGGGATCCGCTGTCCGACGATGCTGCAGACCCGTTGTCGGGCCTCGACGCCACATCACGGCCTCGCCGAGCGTCGTCCCCTGACTCAAGACGACGCGCGCCGTATCGGTGAGCGTCTGCCCGCTGTCGGCCACCGAGGTCAACTTGACGCGCACCGCGTATTCGCCTGGAGGCAGTCCGCCCGAGTCGGGCACTTCAAAGCCAAACGGCCCGTCCTCGGTCCTGATATCGATCGTCCGCGACATCACCTGGCTTCCGTCCGAAGCAAGCACCACGACATCAGCCTTCGCAGTCGCAGTCCACGCCAGTTCACGACGGGTTCGATAATCCAACTCCCCGACCACCCAGAATGCACCTGGACGTTCGGTATCCGGGCGGGCCCACGACGAAGTTCGAATGCGGAACTGTGACCGCGCGTTGAAGCCGGCGACGGGGGTCAGTGCCGCGGTCACTGCACCTGGTGGGCTCGATGCGGAAGCCCCGGCAGTACCGCTAATCAATTCATCAGCCGTTCGTCCGCGATAGCCACGCCGGGCGCGAACCTTGACGCCGTCACGCTTCACACGGACCGTGATGTTGCGAAACCGCCCATCCAGCTTTGTGTTGGTGGAGTAATAGCCAAAGAGATAGTACGAAGAGAGATCGCTCACGATGCGCTGGAGCGCCGCATCGATGTTGTTCGTGTTGACGACCGCGGTCCCGTCGGTGTTATCCGCCAGGAAACGAAGACTGTCCTGCTTCGCGCGCAGGTTCGCAGTGTCTTCGATGACGGGAGGCGGTTTATCCGGACCGATCGGGGCGTCGAACACTGCCAGCCCTCTCGCGTAGATCGGGTAGAACGTGACGTTCCCCCTGTTCGCCTCGTCGGAGATCTCCCGCAGACGCTGGGTGTGATCCATCGCAGCGAGCGCCGTGCGATCCCCTTCGCACTCTACGCGATCGTTAGTTGACCCCGTGCTCGTGCCTCTATCGGCCGGTTGGGGCCGGGGTGTTCGCCGCAGGACGTCCTCCGGCCGGACTCGCGTGCTGTCATCTCCTGCCGTCAGGTTCGGGTTTGCCCTGAACAGCTGCCAGCCTTCGGTGACGACGACCAGCGCCTTACGTTCCTCGCGCAAGCCTCCCAGATGCACCATCAGATCGGAGAGGGCATCGAGGGTGAGCTTTTCCCGCCGGCGCGCCTTCATTTCTTTGGCCGTGTTGTTGGTTGATCCGTAACACGACTCGTACAAGTCTTCTTTCGGATCGTTGTCCGCGATGCGTCCGCGCCGTCCCCACATCCACTGCGTCTGCATGATGTTGGAAATCACCGTGGTCTTGCGGGCGAGGGTGATCTCGCTCGCGCCCATTTCGGGCGTCATCAGCGCAACGAGATCGTCCGGCCCAAGCAGCCGGTCGAGCAATTTGATGAGCGGCAGCCGCATGTTCGCCGAACCTTCAATCGTCGTGTGATAGGTGTCGAGAAAGATGACGAACACTCTGGCGCGCGCTTCTGCGGCCGCCTGACGACTCTCTTCTATCGTGTTCGGCTCGCGGCGGGCTTCCTGTGGACCGGCCGGCCTGACCTGAACGTGCTCGAAGGCCTCGAGTTTCTGCGGCACTCCGTCTTCGAGGACGTCGACCTCCTCGGCGGTCAAGTCGTCGACGCTCTTTCCGTCAACAGTCGCATACATGTCCACGCGGACGTAGTTCGCCCCCGTGCGGAACGTCGGCTGGTCCTGCGCTTGAAGGACGACGACCGCCGCAAGCAGAAAAAGAGAGGCGATACAGAGTCGAGACACTGATACCTCGACGGCAGGCTGGCAACAGGAAGTCTACTCCAAACGACCCCGTGGGTAATTTCCGCGCCGTCGAAAGAAATTACCCCGGGGTCTTTTCATGGCGTCAGCCGGCTGCGTGGCTTAGCTTGATATCTGGCGCTCGAGTAACGCCGCAATCTCGGACCTGACTCTGGCGATGAGGCCGTCCCGGTCGGACATCGTCAGGCCTGCCGTGGGGATCGGAGATCCCACGCGGACGAGAACCATGACGGGCCGGACGAACGCGCTTCCCTTCCGCATGGCGTCGCGGCCACCTTGAACCGCTACCGGCACTATCGGTGCCTGTGCTTCGATGGCCATGATGAACCCGCCCTTCTTGAAGGGCAGCAGCTGGCCAGTACGGCTCCGTGTGCCTTCGGGAAAGATCAAAAAAGAATTTCCGGCCTTGAGTGACTCGGCGCCGCGCGAGATCGCCGCCATCGCTTTTTCCCGATCGGCCCGCTCCACGGCGACAAAGCCGCCAATGTCAAAGAGAGTGGCCATCAAGGGAACCCGCCGAAGCTCCGCCTTGTAAAGGATTCGGAGGCGGCGATGCAGCGCCTCGAAGAGCACAGGCGGATCGACGTTGCTTTCGTGGTTCGAGCAGAAGACGACCGCCGCCGACGGGGGCACTTGCTCGAGTCCGCTGATGCGGTACTTGATCCCGGTCAGTGCCATGGCGAGCCACACGCCAACGTGGCCGAGGGCGAACAGGCCGCCTTCCCAGCGAAACAGCCCGCCGATCACAAGAGCCACCGGGCCGGCGATGAGGATATACGCGACGATCAGGACGTACGCGACAACCGAGCGAACCGCAATCATCATCGAGATTATGAGGGTTCACCACCATTCCGGGTTCCGAGTTCCTGGTTCCGGTACACAAAAACGCCCGGACGAGTGAGTCCGGGCGTGTGAAGAATGGTGTGGGCGAAACAGTGACTACGAAGCGCGAGCTCGTCGAGCAGCGGCGGCAGTCGCCACAACCATCGGCGCCTTGACCTGCTTGACGACCTTGGCACGGGCTGTCGCTCTGGCGACGTTGCGTGCCTTCACGACGAAGCATTTTTCTAACGCTCGATCCACTCTCGACTCGATATCGGGAGCCTTCTCGCGCATCACTTCTGATACCTCCGAGATGATGAGCGCCTTGGCCCGATCGAGCATCCGCTTCTCACGGAACGATAGGCTCTTCGACTTGCTCAGGAACGTCAAACTCTTGAGCACGTCGGCCATGTCGTAGATTGAGCCGGTACGCATCTTGTCGGAATTGTCCTTGAATCGTCCCTTCCAATTCTGGTGGTTGTCGATCCTTCCGTCACTCAGCAAGGTGAACAGTCGTTCGACTTCGTCATCAGAAATGGCTTTGCGCAACCCAACGTTGTCGACGTTGGCAACGGGCACGAGCACCGTCGTGTCGTTGGAGACGATACGTAGATGAAAGAATCCGCAAGTGGTTCCGAGGATTGTTTTCTCCTCAACCCGTTCGACGATGCCGAGCCCATGATTCGGGTAGATGACCTTGTCACCAAGCTGGAATGTCACGTTTCCCCCGTTGCAGGAAGGTTGGTAGTAGCAGTCTTACGCCGGGAACAGCACCCACGAGTATAGCCCACTCGCCCAAGTGAATCAACGGAAAATGCCCGAAAAAGGGCCCTTTTCGGCACTTCAGACCCGGCAATTGCCCGTTGAGCGGTAGACTTCCGGAGAGCGGCCCACGGATATTCGTGGCTAACTCGTTCGTACTTCAGGACTTGAGTAACAACTGTGGAACCGGCGACTCGATGTCTCCTGCAGAGTACAATCCGCCCGTGATTCACCGATTTTGGGTCGTTTTCTCTATGGTCGTGCTGGCTTTGGCTATTCTGCCCGGCCCGTTGCCGATGACGGCGCAGAGCCGCAACCTCGCGCCCTACGTGCCCACGCCCGCGGACGTCGTCGATCGCATGCTGACCCTGGCGAAGGTCGGTCCGCGCGACGTTGTCTACGACCTCGGATGCGGAGACGGACGTATCGTCATCTCCGCGGCACAGAAGTTCGGCGCGCGCGGCGTTGGCGTCGATATCGACGCCAACTTGATCAACCAGGCAGAAGCGAACGCGAAGGCAGCAGGCGTGGAGCGGCGCGTAAAGTTTCTGGTGCAGGATGCGATGACTGTCGACGTCTCCGATGCGACCGTCGTCACTCTCTATCTACTGTCAGCTTCAAACGTGAAGCTTCGCCCGATCCTCACGCGACAGTTGCGCCGCGGCGCCAGGATCGTGTCCCACAGCTTCGCGATGGGTGATTGGGAGCCGGAGGTCGTGGATACGTTCAGAGACGCGAACGGCACCTCGCGGACACTGTATCTCTGGACAACGGATGGGAAACCGAGGCCTTGAGAACTCCCAACGTCCAACTACCAACTCCCAACTCCCAAACTACTTCTTGGGAATTGGGGGTTGGTATTTGGGAGTTGGGAGCTGATTAGGCTCTCGCCATCGCGAGCTCGACGATCTCTTCGACCAGTTGCGGATAGTTGCGACCCGATTTCCTCGCCGCCATCGCGAACTCGGCTTTCGAACTGAGCCACGGATTGGGATTCACCTCGATGACATGGACGTGTCCATCCGGCTGGAGCCTCATGTCCACGCGCCCGTAATCACGCAACTCGAGAGCCTGGTACGCGGCGACCGCCGTCTGCTGCAGCGCCATGACGGTGTCTTCCGCAAGGTCGGTGGCCACGGCGGATTTGGTGTCGCGATATGCCTTCGTTCCTTTGCCCCACTTCACCTCGGCGGCGGCAATGCGCGGCGTTCCATCAGGTAACTTCGACAGATCGAGCTCCACGACCGGTAGCGCTTCGGGCTTGTCGTTTCCAATGACACCGACATACATCTCGCGCCCTTCGATGTACTCCTCAATCAGCACCGGCGAGTTGAAGTTGGCGTGCAGCCAGTCCATCCGCTCCATGAGCTCGCGAATCGAGCTGACGACGGCGCTGAATTCGATCCCGATCGAACCGTCCTCACGCGCCGGTTTGACGATGACGGGGAACTGAAGATCGTGGGAGAAATCGAGGCGACCGCGGAACGACTTCGCAAAGACCGGTGTGTGAATGCCGTGAAAGGCAAAAATCTTCTTCGCGATCGCCTTGTCCTGCGCAAGCATCAATCCGTGGGTGCCGGAGCCGGTGTACCTCTTCTTAATGAGCTCGAGGAAACCGGCGATCTTGAAGTCTGCCGTGTCGTCATCGGCAAATGACTCGCACAAATTGAAGACCAGGTCGCATTCGAGACGCGCGAGCGCCAGCAGGCTCTTCGCGGTCCCATCGAGCTCGTGCATGGTGGGCTCGTGACCGAGTTTGGTGAGCGCGTCGGCGACTTCCTCCTCGACCTCTTTCTTGTCGAGCGTGCGGACGACGGGTGACTTCTCGGCCGCGGCCGACTGTTCGTCGGCCTCGTCCACCAGAACGCGATCGTAGATGACGACGATCTTCAGTTTGCTCATCGCTGCTCGAACTGTCCTCGCGTCAGGAAGTTCATCGCCAAGGTGGTGGCAAGAGCCGTTACCTCGACGAGATAGCGGGCTTCCTCCCCTACCTCTCCCCACAGCTTCATCCGCGTGCACGTCCCGCAGATGGAATCGATCAACCCGCTGACAATCGGCCGCCGCACACCGGTCCAGTAGGTGATCTTCTCGACCAATTCTGGCCGGTGCTTACTGACAATATCGGCCGCAGGACGTGATTCCTTGCGCCGACGAGCCAGGAAGATCTGTCCCAGGTGGGCATCGAGGGCTATATCGATGCGTGCCTGTTGCTCCTGGGCGGCCTGTTCGTAGAACTGTTCAACCGTCACACCGATGTCATCGGGGGTGATGTCGACCTCACCGGTCTTGACGATCGGCTCGACATCGGCGAAGGCTCTGGCCATCCGCTCCACGTAGCGCAGCTTGCGCAGGGCCGGCCAACCCTTGTATTGCCGACGCCATGGACTTCGAGGCGTGAGCCAGACCGCAAACGTCTCGGCAAAGTCCTCGTCAGGGTGCTTCTGCGCGTACCACCCCTCGATGTGCCTCACGAAATGCTTGCTGAACGGAATGGGCCGGTATTCGTCGCGATACGACCGGAAGAACGGGCCAAACAGGTCGCGCCACTCAGGTGTCGTGTAAAGGCGATATGCGTAGTTGAAGACGTGACCCGCCTCGTGACGCATGTACATCATGATCTGGCGATCCGTTTCGAGGGCGTCAGCGGCTTTCTCGATCGTCTGCAGCTTCGGATCAGCCAGATAAAACGGGATGCCGAGCACCGGTTGCTGGTCGGGGCATCCCCACTCGTCCGTTAAATAGCAAACGGGGCGAAATTTCTTGAACCCACGCCGCTCGAGCTCCCTGTAAAGCTGCCGGACATAACCTTCAACTGGAGACCCCTCGACACGTAACCCGAGTTCGCTGACCTTCTTGCCGAGGACGCCGCGGATTTCCGGGTCCAGGGCTTCGAATCGCTTCACTCAGAAATTATCCCCGCTTTTCGTGCATGAGGGCGAGAGTGTTCCCCTCGCCGTCGCGAAAGAACGCCATCCACAGCTCGTGGTCCGGCATCTTGGCAATCAGATGCGGCTCATCGCGAAATTCGACACCGCGAGACTTCAGATCGGAGTAGGCCATCTGGATATCGTCGACCTTGAAGTACAGGATCGAGCCCGGATGGTCGAATTCCTTGTCAGGAGGAACCTCGATCATCAGTCGAATTCCGCCACAATCGAAGAATGCCAAACCGGGCGGGACCTGGAAAAGAAAGCGCATTCCGAGCTTGTCGCGATAGAACGCGACGGCCCGTTCGAGATTCCTCACGGCCGTGGCAATCTGCCCGATCGTGTTGAGCTGCGTCATGTGATTCACTTTACACTGATGCGCTTCATCCTCACGCCAGTCGGTTCGGCCGGAGATGTCCATCCGTTTGTCGGCATCGGGCGGGCACTCAAGTCACGAGGCCACGAAGTCATCGTGTTCACCGCCGGCCCGTTCCGCGAGGTGGCGCAGAAAGCCGGACTGATCTTCGAGGAGACGGTGTCGGTCGAAGAATTCGATAGGCTCTCCAAGCATCCCGACTTGTGGCATCCGCTGCGCGGTATGCGTTTCGTCCTGGGCGCCGTCGGCGCGGGATTGCGGCCGGCATACGAGCGCCTCAAAGGACTGCATGTACCAGGCCGCACCGTCCTCGTCGGACACTCGCTCAGCTTCTTTACACGCGTATTCGAAGAGATACATCGCGTGCCGGCGGCCACCATCCATCTGGCTCCTTCAATCTTCCGATCCGATCACGCTCAGCCAGCCTACGCTCCCGGACATGACGGCTCGAACTGGCCTCGCTGGCTCAAACGAAGCTTGTGGTGGTCGATCGATCGTTTCATGCTCGATCCCTGTGTCGTTCCCGCGCTCAACGAATGGAGGCGCGAGCTCGGGCTCGCACCAGTGAAGCGAGTGTTCAGCGAGTGGATCCACTCGCCGCAACGGGTGATCGGTCTTTTCCCCGATTGGTTCGGCAACCCGCAACCCGACTGGCCGACGGCCGCTCGTTTCACCGGATTCCCGCTTTTCGATGACTCCGATCAGCCGAGTCTGCCGCAGTCGCTGACGCGATTCCTCGACGATGGCGCACCGCCGCTGCTCTTTACTCCCGGCTCGGCGAACCAATCGGCCGCCAGGTTCTTCAGGGCCGCCCTCGCCGCCAGCGAGAAACTCGAAAGAAGGGCGCTCCTGCTCACGAGGTACAACGGACATCTTCCAGCGCTTCCGCGAACGGCACATCACGAGGCGTTCGTTCCGCTGTCGCACGTCTTGCCGCGCTGCGCGGCACTCGTCAGCCACGCCGGGATCGGCACGCTGGCACAGGGGCTGGCGGCCGGGGTCCCGCAGGTTACGATGCCGATGGGGTTTGACCAGCCGGATAATGCCACGCGGTTGCAGAGGCTGGGCGTCGCACGCTGGGTATTGCCGTCGGAATTCGACGGCGATCAGGTTGCGTCGGCACTGGGCAGTCTGCTGGACGATAGTCAGACGGCCACGAACTGCCGGCGCTGTTCGGAACGGATTCGCTCCCGGAACGCGATCGAGGAAACCTGCGATCTGCTCGAGCAGCTTGCATAATGTGGGGCACCATGGCGGCTGACTACGAAAAACTCGGCCTGTTCTATCTGGGCAAGCGCTACGACCTCGCCAGCAACACACGGCAGGAAGAGCTAATCCTTTACGACTCGCGGGACCTTCTCACCCACGCCGTCATCCTGGGGATGACGGGCAGCGGCAAGACCGGCCTTGGCATCACACTCCTCGAAGAAGCCGCCATCGATGGCGTACCCGTGCTCGCGATCGATCCGAAGGGCGATCTCACGAATCTCCTTCTGACGTTTCCGAATCTCGCGTCGTCAGATTTCGCACCCTGGGTCGACGAAGGTGAAGCCGCGCGCAAGCAGATGACCGTGGACGCCTACGCGGCCGACATTGCGAAGCGCTGGAAGGATGGCCTGGCCGAATGGGATCAGGATGGAAGCCGCATTGCACGGCTGAAGGCGGCGGCGGACGTTCGCGTCTACACACCCGGCAGTCGCGCAGGAACTCCGCTCGCGATCCTGGGACGAAGCGCGCAGTCGCGCCACGAAACGGCGGAGGACGCACAGGGCCGGATCGCAGCGACGGCGTCGGGGCTGCTCGGCCTCATCGGCATCACCGACGTGCAGCCGCACAGTCGAGAGCTTGCGCTGATCTCGGCGATCCTGCAGGGCCGTCAGGGAGATGGCGATACCGATCTGGCGTGGCTCGTCCAGCAAATCCAGCGGCCATCGTTTGAACGTGTGGGCGTCCTCGATCTCGAGACCTTCTATCCGTCGCGTGATCGCCAGGAGCTCGCGTTGAAATTCAACAGCGTCCTTGCCGCACCCGGCTTCGAGCTGTGGAGTAATGGTGAACCGCTTCAGGCCGGATCTCTCCTCTTCACGCCAGACGGACGTCCGCGCATTGCGATTATCTCGATCGCGCATCTGGACGAACCACAGCGCATGCTCGTCGTCTCCCTGGTTCTGAACGCGGTGCTGCAGTGGACCCGACATCAAACGGGCACGAGCTCGCTTCGCGCACTCATCTACATGGACGAAGTCGCAGGCTACCTGCCTCCAGTCGCCAACCCGCCATCGAAAGCACCGATCCTCACGCTGTTGAAGCAGGCGCGCGCCTATGGCGTGGGAATCACGCTCGCGACCCAGAACCCTGTGGACCTCGACTACAAAGCACTTTCGAACATCGGGACGTGGTTCCTCGGCAAGCTCCAGACCGAGCGAGACAAGGCGCGCGTGCTCGATGGGCTCGAGGCTCTGGCTGGCGGACTCCATCGACAGACAGTCGACAAGGCGCTGTCGACGCTGCGTGGCCGCGTGTTCCTGATGCACAACGTGCACGAGCAGGGTCCTGTTGCACTGGAGACACGTTGGGCGCTGTCGTACCTGCGTGGCCCGATGGGCCGGGAGGAGTTGCAGCGGTTCCAATCGCCGCAACCTGCGACAGTCGCGCCGCCTCAGGCCACGTCACCCGCAGCGACGGCGTCGAGTAAACCCACCGTGCCGGCGGGTATCAGGGAGTATTTCCTCAAAGGATCCACTGACGCGTCGGCGTATCGACCGGTGTTGTATGGCGCCGCACGCATCCATTACACCGACACGCGGCGAGGGGTGGATCTCGTGAAGAGCCTGCAGGCGGCCGTGCCCTTCGCGGACGGTGCGATCGCGATCGACTGGCAGAACGCGGACGATTTGGTCGACCCGCCCGATTCGCTCATCGAGCCGAAATCGATCCCGGCCGCCACGTACGGCTCGCTCCCCAAAGCCGCACTCAATCCCAAGCAATACGTCGACTGGAGCAAGGACTTCGCAGACTGGATCGTCCAATCACACTCGCTGAAGCTGTTCTCGGTGCCCGCGCTCAAGCTGATGTCAGAGCCCGGCGAGAGCGAACGCGATTTCCGCATCCGCACGCAGCAGGCGACACGAGAGTTACGCGACAGCCAGGTGGAAACGTTGCGCGCGCGCTTTGCGCCCAAGGTGGCTCGCCTCGAGGAGAAGCTGCGCAGGGCGCAGGAACAACTCGGTCGCGAGCAGCAGCAGGTGGGTCAGCAGAAGCTGCAAACCGCCGTATCCATCGGTGCGACGATGCTTGGCGCGCTCATGGGACGTCGAGCGGTCTCGCTGTCCACGCTGGGACGTGCGACGACGGCCGCGCGCGGTGTCAGCCGCTCGATGAAGGAAGCCGAGGACGTCCAGCGAGCCCAGGCCAAAGCGCAGGAAGCGCAGGCAGAGATCGACGCGCTCAACAGCGACCTCGAGCGCCAGATCGCGGCGCTCGGCACCGCGACAGATACCGGTACTCCGCTAGACGTGATTGAGATCAAACCCAAGCGAGGCAATGTCGACGTGCGACTGGTTGCCCTCGCCTGGCAACCTTGGGTAGCTGGGTAACTGAGTAGCTGGGTAGCTGCGTTTAAACCAGCTACCTAGTAACCCAGCCACCTGGCAACCTAAGCGGAGCACTCGCCGTCCATCACTTCGGGTGTGAACGCCTGCGTCTCCGCCAGATCGATGAAGTCCTGGTCGGTAGCTTCGTTCGGAAGCAGCATCGCGAGATCCGTGAGCGCGTCGGTGGCCATTGACGGAGGCACACGTCGGAAGAAAGCACCCAGTTCCTCGTCGCCCTCACGATGGTCGCGGTAAAGGCCAAGGAGGCGATCGAGGGCGTCCGTCAAGCGATGGACCGGAACCTTCGCTACCACTTTCCCGAAGTGCGCGGTCCCTTCGTCCACGCACCCACCGCCGACGAGCACGAAGTACTGTGGCACTGCGCGAGGACCAAGCTTCCGAACACTGCCCTGGAACCCGATGGACGCAATGTGGTGCTGTCCGCAGCCGTTCGGGCATCCGCTGATCTTGATATGACCTGACGGGACGAGATCGACGAGCTCTGGCCGAGCGCTGAGATGTTCCGTCAGCTCGCGTCCCAGTCCGCGCGACTGCGTCACCGCAAGCCGGCAGCTCTCGGCACCAGGGCAACTGACCACATCGCTCAGCCTGTTGGCGTCAGGAGCACCGAGTCCGGCCGCTGCGAGGCGCTGATAGAAGGGCTCGATCGACTCGCGCTTGACCCATCTGAACAGCACGTTCTGTTCGACGGTCAATCGCATCGATCCGTCGCCGTACGCCTCGGACAAATCGGCGAGCACCCGCATCTGTCCGGAGGTGAAATCGCCAAGCGGCAATCGGACAGTGACGTGATAGTAGCCTTGCTGACGTTGCTTGCTCACGTTGCTGCGCATCCAGCGAACGAAGGCATCTGGCAGCGGCTGAAGCCGGACGGTGTTTGGCATGATGCCGGGGCCGTTGACCGGCGTGCTGGCAGCGGCAGCAACCGCCTGGAGCGTCGGCGCCTCCGCCGGAGCCCAGTCGGGCGCCGTCTCCGGACGCACCTTATCAGGATCGAATTTGAGGCGTGCGCCCCCTTCGTTTCGGAACTCCTCGAGGCATTCCTCGAAGCGGGCACGAAAACCATCCCATCCAAGCGCCCTGACGACGAACTTCATGCGGTTCCGCTGTGGATGCTTGTAATCACCAAAACGGTGGAACACACGAATCACCGATTCGGCAACGTTGAACATCTCCTCGACCGGCAGGAATTCGTAGAGCACGTACCCGGATACCGGCAGGATCGAGGTACCCCCGGCGACCGTGACACGAAATCCCTTCTTGCCATCGACGATGCGAGCGCGCCAGCCGATATCGTGGATCGACGCGAGTGCGTGATCTTCGACGCACCCTTCGAACGCGATCTTGAACTTTCTTGGCAACACGCCCGACAACGGGTGACGCAGGAAGTAACGTGTCAGCGCCTCGCCGTATGGCGTCACGTCGAAGATCTCGGTCTCTGACGTTCCCGCATACGGACACCCGGTAATGTTGCGCACCGAGTTGCCGCACGCCTCGCGCGTGGTCAAACCTTCCGCGGCGAGCTCGCGCATGACGTCTTCGACGACACTCAGCAACACGAAGTGATATTGGATGTTTTGACGTGTGGTGACGTGACAGAAGCCGCGTGAGTAACGAGTGGCCACACCGGCCAGCGCCCGCATCTGCGACGCCGACACGATGCCCTGCGGAATCTTGATCCGAAGCATCTGGACACCGTCCTGACGCTGCCCGTACGTTCCGCGGACGAGCCTGAAGCGGCGCCAGACTTCCGGTGTAATCTCGCCCCGTTCGTACTTGCCCAGAACGTCGACGAACTCGTCGATGTCATGCTCGTCCGCGAAGTCCAGGCGTGCGCGGCCAAGAGTCTTTGAGTCGTCAGCTACGGCCATACCTCACCTCGTCGGCCACGGCAGGACCTGCCTTTGCTGCGGCCATTGCTTCCCCAATCGACACTACTTCCCCGATGACTAGGACGCCCGCCACCCCGCCGGGAGGTTCAGGCGATCCCAGCTCGGCAAGCGTTCCTGCCCAGATCCATTCCTCCCGCGTCGAGGCTCCACAGATGATCGCGGCTCTCGTCTGAGGAGACCACCCATGCGTGATGAACGCGTGAGCAATCGCATCACGAGTGCCGAGCCCCATCATCACGACGACGGTGATCCCTCCCGGACGAACAGCAGTCAGGGCGTCGTTCAAACCCTCACCGGTTTGACCGGTCAGCACCAGGAATCCTGATGCCATGTTGCGGTGCGTGACCGGAATGCCCGCCGCCTCTGGCGCGGCAACCGCGGTGGTCACGCCCGGAACGACCTCGACGGCAATACCGGCCCGCACGAGCACGAGCATCTCTTCCGCGCCTCGGCCGAACACGAATGGATCACCGCCTTTCAAGCGCACGACGCGCTTGCCTTGCCGCGCTGCGCGAATCATCAAGCGGTTGATCGTTTCCTGTTTGACACTCGCTCGACCGGCACGCTTACCGACACAAAAGCACTGCGCGTGCGTCAGACGACGCAGCGATTCGGCATCGACCAACGCATCGTACAAAACAAGATCGGCCTCTTCGACGCGCCGCAAGGCGCGAACCGTCCAGAGCTCCGGATCTCCGGGACCGGCACCCACCAGTGAAACTCGACCTAACGCCATCGACGAACTCCCAACTTCCAACTTCCAACTTCACCATCACACTCCCGTTGGGAATTGGGAGTTGGGAGTTGACCGGTGTTTTTCTGTTCGTAGAGTCGGTTGAGCGTCTCGAGCAACATGGGTCGCCGCTCTTCCATCGCGACTCGGCGTCGCTTCCATTCGCGACGCGCCGCGTCCGAAGCCACCATCCACCTATCGAGGTCGACCGGCAGCCATGCGTCGAGTGCTTCACGCAGCAGGCCCGCCAGCGCCGGTGCGCGGCCGTCGGTAGAAAACGCGATCGTCACACCGGATCGGCGTACGACGCTTCCCGCATATGCGCTCGCGTGATCCGGATCGTCGACGGCGTTGACAAACACGTGCCGTCGCTCCGCTGCGTCGAGCACCTGCTTGTTGACCTCGGGAGGCGCCGCCGCTACCACGTACCAGACATCGTCCACATCAGCAGGTTCGAACGCGCGCTGAACGATCGTCACGCCAGCGCGCTGGAGCTCCGCTCGAATCATCGGCGCCACCACTGTGACGTCCGCGCCGTCTGCCAGCAGGCCGGCGAGCTTTCCAGCGGCCACACGACCGCCGCCAACAAGAAGGACTCGGCGGTCGCGAAGCTTCAGGAAAACCGGATACATGTGAATAACCCGTGTTATGCAGTCACTCCCTGTGGTGAAACCACGCGTTCGAAGTCCGAGAGCGCGCGGCCGATTCTGACCGGTGGCTCGACCCGGTCTCTCATGATCTCGGCAGTCTTGTAACCATTGCCGGTGATGCATACGACGACCGATTCGTTGGCCTTGATCACACCCTTGCGCACCAGCGCGCGAGTGGCAGCCAGCGTCGTTCCGCCCGCCGGCTCGGTGAAGATGCCTTCGGTCTGGGCCAGCAGGTCGATGGCGTCGAGGATCTCCGGATCGCTCACCATCGCGCCGCTCCCACCGGTTTCCTTTACGACTTTGACAACCTGGAAACCGTCGGCAGGGTTGCCAATCGCGAGCGACTTCGCGATCGTGTCGGGCTTCACCGGATCGGGAAATTCAAGACCGGCCTCGAGCGCGCGAATGACTGGAGCCGAGCCTGTCGGCTGCGCCGCATGAATACGAGGCAAGCGGCCGTCCACGAGACCAACTTCCTTGAACTCGCGCAGACCTTTGTAGATGCGCGGAAGCAGCGTGCCTCCGGCAACCGGCGACACGATGTGATCGGGATAGCGCCAGCCAAGCTGCTCCGCGATCTCGAAGCCCATCGACTTCGCGCCTTCCGCGTAATAACTCCGGAGATTGATGTTTGCGAACCCCCAGCCATACCGATCCGCCACCTGCGTGCAGAGCCGATTCACGTCGTCGTAATTACCGTCAACGGCGATGACATGCGGCCGATAGATGGCGGCGCCGAGAATCTTGGCTGGCTCGAGATCGTGGGGAATGAACACGTAGCACTGCAGCCCGAGGCGCGCGGCGTGGGCCGCGACACTGCCTGCAAGATTTCCGGTGGAGGCGCACCCGAATACCGGGAATCCGAACTCGATCGCCTTCGTCGCAGCGACCGACACGACGCGGTCTTTGTACGAGAAGGTCGGATGATTCACCGAGTCGTCTTTGATGTAGAGCTCGGAAACACCGAGTGCGTCAGCCAGGCGGCTCGCACGCACCAGCGGCGTGAACCCGGAATAGAAGCCAGTGCGCGGCTCGCTGACCGGCAACAACTCGATATAGCGCCACAACGAACGGGGTCGCGACTCAATGAGCTCCCGGCTGATGACCTTACGCACCGCGTCGTAGTCGTATGTGACTTCGAGCGGACCGAGGCACTCGCTGCATACCCAGTTGGCCTTGGGCGGGTAGGTTGCACCACAGAGGTGACAGGTCAACCCGGCCACGAACTTCATACTGTTCTCCTCACTGCTCCCGACTCGAGGACTCGCGAGCCCTGGTCGTCCACATCAAGCGTCCGGACGGTCGCGTCGACGCCAGCTCGCTCATACATCGATGACAATCGCCGCGCGACGTGTGTGGCATCGCCTCGCGTCAGTAACGCAACCGACGGTCCGGCTCCGGACAGAAAAGCTCCCAGCATGTCCGGATCCTCGAGCGCCAGCGCGTCGCGCAGCAACGGCACCAGCGACGAACGCGCCGTCTGATGCAGCCGGTCCTTCACGGCTTCGCGCAATCGATCGTAGTGCCCCTGCTGCAGCGCATGCACGAGTGCGAGGACGCGCTGCATGTTGAAGATGGCATCACTCCGGGGCACCTCACGCGGCAATGCGGCACGAGCCTTCGCTGTTGCCAGTCCAACAACAGGGGTGGCCACCACCAACCTTAGATCCTGGGGCCATGACCATCGAAGCGCATAGGGCAATGCTCCTTCAACTTCGATGACCGAGTTCAGACCCCCGAAAAGAGCGGGTGCCGCGTTGTCCGCATGCCCTTCGGCTTGAGTCGCGAAGCCGAGGAGCTCCGAATCGCCCAGCGCGCCCGTGACTCGCTCGAACACCCTGAGGCCCGCAACGCTGGCAGCAGCGCTGCTACCGAGCCCGGCGGCCATCGGAATTTCGCTTGTTACCTCGATCGTGACACTTGGCCCGCGTCTTCCAGTGCGTTGAACAGCGATGTCGAACGCGCGCTCTACCGCATTGCGTCCCGAGATCGCCGGCGTGCTCCGCGCCACCACGAGTTTCGTTTCGCCATCGTCGCGGACATCGACGATGCGGGCACGCAAGTACAACTCAACGGCAACACCGAGCGTATCGAAGCCGCCTCCCAGGTTGGCAACCGAGCCTGGGACTACTATTTCCTCCCCGACAACGGCGTCAGCGCGAACAGTCTCTCCCGTCTTAAGTGACACGAAACAAAAACGATATCACGAATCGTGGTCCACGAGCATCGGCAGGGCCAGGGGCGGCTCGGCATGCCAGCGCTCCTCGTTCATCTCACCCAAGGCTTCGAGAAGAGCGACCTCTTCGCAAGGCTCGACAGTGACAACAAACGGAAGCCGGTCCTTGGGATAACCAGGCTCCTGCAACAAGGCATCGACGTTGACCGAGTGCCTCGCCAGCGAGCCCGCAATCGACGCCAGGATGCCGGGTTTGTCCTTGACCACGAAACGCAAGTAGTACGGCATGGGCGGCGGCGCGACGAAGGCGGCCGGCTGCCATTCCTCGGCTTCGCGTCGCGCCCCCCCCTGTGTCAGAGCCAGCAGATCGGACACAACCGCTACAGCTGTTGCGGGACCGCCGGCGCCAGCGCCGCTGAAGCTGCTCTCACCGCCGTATCGACCGTAAACAGACACCACATTGTTGGCACCCTGGTTCCGGCCGAAGCTCGAGCCCTGCGGGACGAGGACCGGCCCGACGAAGCCGTGGAAACCTCCCTCGGTTGCCTCAACTCTCGACACCTGGCGGATCGTGCACCCCAACCGGGTTGCATATTGGAAATCGGCGGTCGACAGTGGACGAATCGAGCGCTTGGGAACATCCGCCATTTGAAGATGACGGTGGAACGCGATGCCGGCAAGCACAACGAGCTTTGCCGCCGCATCGAAGCCATCGACGTCAGCGGTCGGATCTGCCTCGGCGTAGCCTAGTCGCTGGGCGTCGGCGAGCACGATGTCCATGGCTTCGCCGGTGGCAAACATTCGGCTCAGGATGTAGTTGCACGTCCCATTCAAGATGCCTGCGACGCCGGTGAGTTCGTCACCTGCAAGCCCTTCGCGCACTCCGTGAATAAGCGGCACCCCGCCGCCGACGGCCGCTTCGAAACGAAGACGCACGCCGGCACCCGCCGCAGCCCGCAACAGCTCCGGTCCGTGCGCCGCGAGCAGCATCTTGTTGGCGGTCACGACTGACATCCCTCGATCGATTGCCTGAGTGACCCACTCGCGTGCAGGCGTGACACCGCCGACAACTTCAACAACCACGTCAGGCCGACCGGCAAGCACGTCGTCGAAGTTGTCTGTCCAGAGGACGGAGTCAGGCACCCAATCGGCGCGCTTCCGTGAGACGCCGCGATTGAAGACGTGCGTCAACCGGAGTCGATTGGCCAACTCCGGGCGCTCGACCAGAATTCGCGCGACCGAGGCACCAACGGTGCCGAAGCCAAGGAGTGCGACCTTCAGGGGAGGGCCAGGCGTCAGACTCTCGGCACCGGGCTCTCGATTCTGGGCCGCTGCTCGGCCTTCAGCCAATTGTTCTGGGTTCTGAGCTTGAGGCATCACTCTACAGTTTACAGGCTGTACCGTACAGGTGCCGTAGACTGAACACAGAACATGGAACGCGAGACGAGAACACAGAACCCACAGTCCCCCTTCACCGTCGGTCTCATCCAGGATCACGCAACCGCGGATGTCGCGTCGAACCTGGAGCGAACGGAGCGGCTGGTCCGGGAAGCGGCCGGGAAGGGCGCGCAAATCATCTGTCTGAAGGAGCTTTTTCAGTCGCCGTACTTCTGCAAATCGCAGCAGAGTGAGCGATTCGATCTCGCTGAATCGATTCCGGGCCCCACGACAACGGCAATGCAGCGTTTGGCGAAAGAGCTGGCGATTGTTCTGGTCGTTCCGGTCTTCGAGAGACAGGCGGCCGGTGTCTACCGGAATTCGGCCGCCATCATCGATGCGGATGGTTCGTTGCTCGGCATATATCGGAAGATGCACATTCCAGACGACCCGCTGTTCAACGAGAAGTATTACTTCACGCCTGGCGACGACTCACCCCATGTCGGCGGATTCAAAGTGTGGAAGACGCGCTACGCGACGATCGGCGTCCTGATCTGCTGGGACCAGTGGTACCCGGAGGCGGCGCGGATCACATCGCTCCTGGGCGCGCAGGTGTTGTTCTATCCCACGGCGATCGGCTGGCATCCGTCCGAGCGCGCCGAATGGGGCGAGGCCCAGGTCGACGCGTGGCGCACGATTCAGCGGTCGCATGCGATTGCGAATGGCGTGTTCGTCGCGGCGCCAAATCGCGTCGGCCACGAGGATGAACCAGGGACCAACGGCATCACCTTCTTCGGCCATTCTTTCATCGTCGATCCATTCGGACGCTATGTCGCCGAAGCCGGGGAAAGCGAAGAGGTCCTCATCGCGCGATGCGATCCGGAGTTGATCGAGACGGTTCGCCGCAACTGGCCATTCCTCCGCGACAGACGCATCGACGCGTACGGTCCGATCCTCAACCGGTATATCGGCGCGTGACCCGTCCTCGATCGCCGTACCGAATGCCCGCGGAGTGGGAGCCTCACCGCGCCACGTGGATTGCATGGCCGCACCACGAACCGGACTGGCCGGGAAAGTTCGGACCGATTCCGTGGGTGTATTCGGAGATTGCCCGCGTCCTCGCATTGCACGAACCGGTTGAGATCCTTTGCCAGTCGGAAGAGGTTGCCGAATCGGCCCGCGCGATCCTGACCGCGCACGCGGCCCCGCTCGATCAGATTCGCTTGCACGTCGTGCCAACCGACCGCGTGTGGCTTCGTGACTCGGCGCCAATCGGCGTACGTATTGATTCGGGTGAAGTCATCCTGCTGGATTGGAAGTTCAACGCGTGGGCGAAGTACGACAACTGGGCTCTCGACGACCGGATCGGAGCCGCCATCGGTTCCCTGACCGGGCTGCGCCGAGAAGAACCGCACCTGGACAGCGGCGAGCCCATCGTCCTCGAAGGCGGCGGCATCGAGGTCAACGGGGACGGGCTACTTCTCGTGACCGAGGAATGGCTGTTGAGTGACACGCAGGTGAGAAACCCGGGGGTGTCGCGCACGGACTACGAGCGGATTTTCGCGCGCTGGCTCGGCATCGATCGCACGATCTGGCTCGGCGAGGGATGCGTTGGCGATGACACGCACGGCCACATCGACGACATCGCCAGGTTCGTCGCGCGCGACACGGTGCTTCTGGCGGTCGAACCGGACCCGGCTGACGACAACCACGTGCGGTCGATGGACAATCTGCATCGTCTCGAACATGCGTCCAACGCACCCGGCGTCGCTGCCCTTCGCATCGTCACGCTCCCGTTTCCACGCGCGGTCGTCATGAATGGCGAGCGTTTGCCGGCAAGCTACGCCAACTTCTACATCGCGAATGACGTCGTGCTGATGCCGACGTTCAACGACCCGAACGATCGTGTTGCACTCGACATCCTCGCCAACCTGATGCCGTCACGGACCGTCGTCGGCATTCACGCCGTCGATCTGGTTTGGGGATTAGGGACGCTGCACTGCCTCACGCAGCAGGAGCCTGCGAGGATCGATCCGTGATTATTGATTCCTGATTGTTGAATCGTTTTTGATTGACGATTGTCGAATGTTGATTGGAGCGAAATCGTGATCACCTACGGCGTCGCGATCGCGAGGGATACACTCACAGCAGCTCCGGGCATCGCAACACCGGCGATCTCCTGATACTCGACGTCGAACAGATTCGTGCCGTCCACGAAGAGATCGAATGTGCGATTGATTCGTCTCCCGAGTCGCGTGTCGAGCAACACGTAATCAGACGTGCCGGTGGAACGCGAGCGCCGGCGATACTCGACACGCGGCGCCATGCGAAATCCTCCCGGCAGTGGAACCGCGACCGCGGCCGCCAACGAGTGCGGCGCGTAATCGAGCACGTACTTCGATAGCTGGTCGACCGCGGCGGCATCGATGTCGATCGCCGTGTACTGCGCGTGTACGAATACGCCAGACCCGAGCGACTTCTGGATTCCGATCTCGAATCCGAGCGTGTCGACGTCACGCACGTTGTAGGTCTGCCACCGATCGGCAGCCGTCTGGCGAAGCCAATCGATCACATCATGGTCCTGACGTGTGAAGACGCTCGTTTGCAGTAACCATCCGCCACGCAAGATGACGTCGGCCCCAGCCTCCTCCGCCCAGGAAGTCTCCGGCCCGACGTCCTCACGAGCCAGGTTCGCCGGGTCCGAGTAGTAACGCTCGGTGAAGGTGGGGACACGAAACGCGCGTCCGACCGATCCGCGAAGCCGCACCGATGGCGTCGCCCACCATCCGGCGCCCAACGACGGATTCCAGGAGGTCCCGAACTCATCGTAGGTATCGACGCGAAGCAGGCTCTCGAGCTGGACGCCCGCGACGTCCTGCCGCCACTCACCGTACGCGCTGATGCGAGCGGTCTCGTGGTCGCCAAGGTTCGTCGAGCGGATCCAGTCGCCGCCACCCTCGACTCCGAGCGTGAGCGATCCGCGACCCGCCACTGGACGAGAGCCATTGGCCGAAACGAGGACGGCATGGGTTCGGTGGCGGTTGTCGGACAGCGCCGGCGTGAGCTGATTGAACACGAACCGGTCGCCGTGTGTGCGATACGACACCTGACCATCGATGCTCCATCCGCCGAGTTCTCCAAACCGGTGGTCGGCGGTCAGAAGCGTCTGGTTGGTCCATTCGCGCGAGGGCGCGTTGCCGCCATAGAAGTTGTTGGCACCGAATTCCTTCCACTGGTACGACAACGACAACCCCGTGCGAGTGCCGAGCGCCGTTCGCGAGCGCACCGTCGCTTGTTTGAAATCGCGGTCGTACATGAAGCCATCGGATCGGTCGAATGACACCCCCGCAGATTCCCGTAGCTCACCTCGCGATACGTCCGCCTGGCCCCGGCCCGCCACCAGCCCGAAGCTACCGCCTTCGACCGCGCCCGACTCGTTCGATTCGCGCCGCGTGACGACGTTGATCGTGCCGCCGACGGCATCGGCTCCGAAGAGTGACGACCCTGGGCCGTACAGGATTTCGATCCGCTCGACGAGATCGAGAGGCACAGGGATATCGCCATTGTGATGGCCCGACTGCGCATCGTTCAGCCGTACGCCGTCGACGAGCATCAGCATCTGACCGAAGGTCGCTCCGCGAAGCGCGAAGTCGGTTTGAACTCCGCGGGTGCCGCGCGCACGAACATCAATCGAAGATGCCAGCCTCAGGACGTCCGCGATGCTATGCACCGGCAGCGCCTCGATCTGCTGCCGCGTAACGATGGTCATCGTCCTGGTCACGCTACCAAGTTCGACCGGCCGTGCTGCGGCCGTCACCACGACGGTCTGTCGAAAGTCCTGTGCGTGCAGCGGCGTGCCGATCAGGGCAATGAAGAAAACAAGTCCTTTTTTCATCGGGTCCGCAATATTGGCACAGCCCATCTCGCGAGCCTTGACGACTTTTTGACATATGATTCATCGCCTGTTTGAGCATACTGCTGCGGCGCCTGGCTTCGGATCACCGCGAAAACAGGTGGGTGCGTCAAGGAGCATCAATCAGGCCGCCGGAACTATGAGGTGCATCAGATAGCCGTTGTCAAAATCAGGGCCGGAGCGCAACATACGCCACATCAGGACGCGCGTTCGGCTTCCCAATCCGAGGAGGGTAGGAATGAAGCAGGCACTCATCAGAGGCGCCGCGGCGCTTCTGTTGCTGACCGGTTTGCCAGCTGCGGTATTCGCTCAGGCCTCCATCACGGGCCTCGTGAAAGATACGTCCGGAGCGGTACTTCCCGGCGTAACCGTCGAAGCTACGAGCCCGGCGATCATCGAGAAAGCCAAATCGGCGACAACGGACGGCACC
>Ga0207697_10000269_pt1 | contig 28625 bp, 33 predicted proteins | sample KBSSwiS5withPhiX_FD_184293 | JGI IMG/M metagenome (GOLD analysis project Ga0207697, IMG submission 184293) | Switchgrass rhizosphere microbial communities from Kellogg Biological Station, Michigan, USA, with PhiX - S5 (SPAdes) (version 2) | ecosystem: Host-associated > Plants > Roots >... | reverse complement strand
AAATGATAATTCGTTCTGTGATTTAGAAACTCTACTTTTGGGCCAGTACTGTGTAATATTCCTTAATATCTTCAAATGCCTTTATTTTATCCTTTATTTGAATTGCTTCCAAGTTGAATTTTTCTTGAATTTTTTCCTTTGTATATTGTGAAACAACTATTTGATCCAATTCTGCTATTCCTTCCAACCTACTTGCCAAGTTCACATGCGTTCCTATTACAGTGAATTGATCCCTTTCTTGGCTTCCCATGAGGCCAACCAACACAGAGCCAGTATTAATACCACATTTGATATCTATGCTTATATCAACATTGGTAACTGTTTTCCATATGTCTAACCAATACTGCTTAAAAATCTGAAATGACTCCTTCAGTTTTAGTGCAGCAAGTACAGCATTTGAGGCTCCAACTCTACCATCATCACGGTCATTGAATCCAAAATATGCAAGTATGCCATCACCGATGAATTTATCAACAATCCCCCCATATTCATGTATAATTGGGACCGCAACTCCTAGATATTCATTAAGAAATACAGCAATCAGTTCTGGATGATCTTTAAAATCCTCGGTTAACTTTGAAAAATTACTAATATCCCACAATACAATAGTCATTACTTTGTTCTGGATTAATATCGCATATGGATCACTAAGATACTCAATAATTGCTGGGTCTAGTTGTCTCTGTAGACGTGTTAGTATTTTTTGATTTGCGTTGTCAGATATTGACAAATTGATATCATCCAATAATTTGGATTTTTCCGATTCTGTCATTTGGTCCTCAGGTGTTGGAAATATCACAATCACCCCTCTTTCAGTAGGATGCATAGAACAATAGTATGGTATACTTTGCTGATTACTATCGATTTTAACAGTCATAGATTCTCCGGGCAACATACTACCAGTTTGAAAGAAAGGACTTGGTAATGAAGAGCTCCCATCTCCTGAAGTCAAGTTATGTACCTTCGTGTCTCTATTAATCCAAGTTATAGTTTCACCTTTGACTATCTTAATAATCCTCGGTTCAAAGTACAAAATTTCTGTTGTATTTTCATTAAATCTAGGGATAACGACAAAATGTGGCAATCAATTCTAAGTAATTATAACAGAATATAATCTTACGTACTTTGCATTATTTGTGCTCAAATTCTCAGATGTTCATTAAGCAAATTGACAATTGCTCAATATGTCATCCAAATATAATGATCGGTAGCGCTGGAAAGACATTAATTATGGTCATCGGACTTTACAAATTATGGAAGGTGTTCAAAAGTTAAAGTGTAATTCGTGCGGAATTACATTCATGTCAGAAAATAACAATCCACTTTGTCCAACATGTTCTGAAAGCTCAAATGCTCATCATCACGGAGAAGAACATGGTTGTGGCTGTGGTGGCCACTAACTTTTTTTAGCATACCTTTAGTAGGTCTTGTTTAGGTATCAAAATTCTTGGTTTAATTACTTCAATCGCAGCCCTTTAGGATAGAATAGTACTTCGAAGGTCTGGATAATTTTTGTTAAACCACGACAATTTCCAATTCGTCATACGCGTCTTTTACTGAGAGCTCAACTAATGTATCCTCATAAATTAACAGCCAATCTCTTATACCAACGACAGGAAGCTTTCTCACAAACATTTTACCGGATTGAATCAATTTTGCTATTATGTAAGCGTAGTGTAAGGAATCTTTATTTTCAGGATTCTTAATTTTAAAAAGACTATCTTGCAGTTCAATACCAGGACGTCCACCCTGTATGTTAATTGTAACATTTTCAGCATATCTATTTAGTATTTTGGCGGTAACGTAGCTCTGTCCAATTTCAAACTTGTCAATGTTCAGTAATACTTGAGATCTGATACGAGGTGATTTCGGTATTTCATGAAATAATTGTTCAGATATTCCGTCGAAGAACAAACACCATATCACCACTGGGATTGCATACGCATACTATATACAATTTTTCCTCGTCAACAAGGATGATCTGATCCAAGCTCATAGTGTGCCAACTTACCCATTCAGCGTCCTGTCTCGCATTTTCTGTACTATAAGTGAGTAGACCTTTTGTCCAATGGATGATTTTAGAATTTGCAAGCACGGACAATGCGTCTGACATGATAATGGCGCTCGGTATCAGTATTACTACAATTATCATTACATTTTACTTTTTAAAAATATATTGAAAGTGGATCCTTGGTAAAAGATTTCCCTAGACTTAAGACTTTAATACAGTTGAAAAAGCTTGTAATAATTACCTTCTTTGATAATCTGTGATATGGTAGAGCTGACATTCTAGAGTTCCTTTACAGAATACTAAATTAACGCTTATATTTTGGATTATACCCTGCCGGGTAGTAAATCTTAATTAGATAAGGCATTTAACTTTAAATATATTGCATTATTGGGTTGGTTCATTTTGTCGCATTTTTGATAAAAAACACGGAACTCCGTTATTTCCTGCAGGCGTCACTGCTATATCCGACGTAATCAAGATAGTTACTGATATTGGAAATCAAATACCAGACAAATCGTGGATGCTCTATCTGCTGGAATTTTTTAATACTCAAAACATACCCGTTGAATTGAATCTGATTTGTCAGTTTGATAATCAAGATTATTTTGAAGCAATATTTCAAGGTGTTAATAGATACAGGTTCAACAAAGTATTACCGCTCATAGGACATTCATTTATGAGAATGATAGTCATCAACAAAATAAAAAAACAGATTAGATATACCCTTACTGATCAGGTGACTGCACAATCAGAGATCTTTGAATTTTCTCTTGGTGGGATGAACTTTGATTACGTTGGAGCAAATCAGTTTACTGGAATTGAGTGGTGGAACAAGATGGGTAACTTTCCTTACTCAATTAGATATAAAGTAGAAGTATCACAGCTTATGTTTGGATTATTAGATAAGGACGATAATGAATCAATTACCTTTGTTCCTCATAATTCATTGATACCAAACAATGATAGCTCTGGAACATCTTATCCAATATCATTTCAAAATGTAATGTTAAGAGACAAATGCGTATGCTATTCAATTGAGTCGGGCAATTGTATTAATGGAATACAATATAGCATTTAATATAGCATTGGAGATGTAGTTTTTTATTATATTTAATATCAGATTTCAATATATCAATTGTTATAACTTCAGTAAACTAAACGTTGACCTACGCTCTTTTCCATATGCTGTTGTATGGTTCCCAGAACGTTAGAATTCACTGTTCTCAAAGTTTAAAGCATACACTATGAATTAATTTTTATTGATAGGATGGATTGTTCTAATTTTGGCTATATTAGTTATTTTGGCAGTCATAGGGTTAGGTTTGAATACATTTTTCGGGGGTGTGAAGAAGGGGATTGAGAAAATTGGAAATCTTCCAGAAGTAAAGAATCTAACTAGTAAAGCAAAGAGTGACTTTGGTAGAATTATTGGTAACTCAACATTACATATTGCCGCAATTCATTTAGAAAATGTAGTCATTTGAAAGGGGTTTGCCAGCCCCGTGTTTGGCATCCCTTCCATCGTTGTCGTAGTTCTGGTGCTTTCGGTGAACGGAGCCAAAAACCGAAAGTTGTTGTGTATTTGATTGTGCACAACAAAATTTAAAATGATTTACTAACGAGCAATTCAGTATCTTAAACAAATAAAACCACAAACATTGCAATTAGCTAAAAGTTTTAGTTTTAGAAAATAAGCAGCCATTCTCATATTGTAAAGACTTTCATATTAAGCACGGGATTGGTCTGTAATCTAATGATTCCATGAGAAATTGTCACAAAACCGTGTTGAATAATTTTGAGTAACAGATTTAAGCGATGAAATGGATCATTAATATATGCTGTATAGAAATTTGAATGACGGGGACGATGTCTGAATGACTCAAGAAACTTCAGGAGATGCCAATTTAAGGTGTCATATTTGCGGTATAACGTTTGCAACCCAACAAGAAAAGGAACAGCATATGAAATTAGAACACCAGAACAAAGAGGATCCAACTGGAGTTGGTTAGTCCACAAATCAAATAATATTAATAAGATTAGTTTAAATTTTCAGATTGGATTTAAGTGTAATTTCAAATACCTTATATGGTAATGATAATGGAACTAAATGTTTGGATTTAAGATAAGAAAATTTGTAATGATTAATAAATATTATGTACCTTATTAAAATATGGCAGAAATTGGATACTGGGCATCACAAGAACAATATTCAATGCAGCAATTGATTGACTTTGTAAAAGAGGCAGAGAAAGCAGGTTTTGAATCAACCCTAACCAGCGATCATTTCCATCCGTGGTCGCATACAAATGGGCATGGAAACTTTACGTGGATCTGGATTTCAGCTGCCGCTGAAAGAACGAAAAAAATGAGATTCTTAACTGGTGTTACTTCAGGTGTCTACCGTTATAATCCTGGGATAATTGCACAAGCATTTGCCTCATTGGATGTGCTCTATCCCGGACGCATTGGACTAGGTGTAGGTTCTGGAGAGGCAATGAACGAAGTACCCCTGGGATTTGAGTGGCCGTCAGCGGAGATAAGGGTAGAAAAAACAATTGAAGCTATTCAAATCATAAATAAATTATGGAATAGAGTTGAGAAGAACACCAGAAATTCTGAGGCGTCTTTAAGTAATGATACTAGTACAGATGAAGATGGTTTTGTAACATTCGTAGGAAAATACTTTGACATTCAAAACGCAAAACTGTACTCTCCTCCTTCCACTAACATCCCTCTGTATATGGCAGGGTCGGGTTCCCATGCAATTAAAGCAGCTGCTAAATACACAGATGGTTTGATTACAACTACAAAACCTGATAATGCAGATGAAGTATTTGGTATATTTGATAAAGCTGCTAAAGAAGTAAACAAAGATGCAAATTCCCTTCAGAAAATAGCTAAACCAAAGGTATCTTATTCAGAAGATTATGATGAAGCCTTTAAGGCCTGTGAGTTCTGGCGTACGACGCAAATAGATGATGCATTTAATACCAATATCAGCGATCCAAGAATTTTAGAACAAAAGGCACAAAAAGAAGTAACTGATGATGAACAGAAGAGATCAACAATAATAGTTACCTCTATAGAGGATCTGATTTCTCCAATTGAAAAATATTTTCGTGCAGGATTTACACAGATTTATGTACACAGCACCAGTCCGGATGAGATAGAATTTATTAGATTATTTTCAAAAAGAGTGTTACCCTACTTTAGGGACAAAGCGTAAATACGTAAGTTTTTTTCAGCCGAATCTCTATTCTCGCATTCCAAATGTTCATGCATGCATGGGTTAACCCATGCATCCGGATAGCCAGAGCAATTTATAAGATAGCGTAATTTGGAGAATTCTCCATAATTAGCTTCACTATTTGATTAAAGAAGGGGAAGGAACGGTGTTAATAATTTGAACGCTTTTTTATTCAGTTCTAACAACTAAATGTGATATTGTGCAAATACATACAGTGACTTGCATGGCATTAGCTAGGCTTTCCGAAAGTGATAGAAAAACTATCATTTGGAATTTTATGGAAGAGCTATTGGAAAATTATGTAAATGCTGTAGAAAATAATCTACAAACTAAGTTTACTTTTATGGATTTTTTTTATTTTGGGACATTGAAGGATGGATATTCTGAGGACGACAAAATTTCTATTATCAAACAATATGCCAATGAAAAGGGCTACATCAATATTACAGGGGACCAAGTATCAGTGACTAAAAAGGGACTTAAAGAATTCCAAAAAGATACTCACAACTGGGATATGAAGACTTAAAATAACTATATTAATTGTAATTTAAGAGGTTTCGTGCCAATCAGATTATTCTTTGATATTATAGATGTTCAAAATTTGCTACTATAGCACTTTTACGTACCTACCGTTTCCATTTCCACCTGTTTAATTACTAATTTGAAAGGAACACTAAATACATGGACTGTCCGAATCCCACTGCTCCTAGAACAAAAGAAATTATTGTATCGCGAATTTTTTTAGTAAATATACAGCTATGATCAAGCAAGGTCTTAATCCATATGTTTACATTCATATTTCAGCACAGTCAAGGCTTTCTTCGTACTAATGTGCCTACTACGGAAACAAAGAAGAACATTAGTAAAGGTCGGAAGCTACTTTCTCGTTAAGTAGTTGTTTAGCCATTTGATAATTGGTATGTTTTTTCAATAGATGTTTTTCATAGGACGAATAAGTGGTTTTTTTAAAACATAGTGCGCAAAAACATCCTTTGCGAAAACACTCCTTACATAAGGATGTTGTACGTTCTGTACCGTCGTACTGTTTTACTTTACTTATAAATATGATTCTTTTATCTTCCGTGCAACCATCGCAGATATCAGTTTGGCAAAGTTCCTCGTCTAACATTTTTTGATTTTACTGAGGACTTAAGCTTTCATGCAACATCTGATAGAGCTTTGCAGCCTTATCATTTTCCACTACTAGTACGATACCAGAAGGAGTAAAGAAAGCAGAGTGGACATCGGTATGAGTCTTGTACAGCATTTTGGAAATTTCATAAATCAAAGTATTTGGTACTCGTACAAGCCCTCTCGGAATATCGATTTTAATTTTGGTATAACTATTTTCCGTTAATCCCGTCGTAATTTCGTTCTCAACATTTTTTTGGTCTGAATTACTGTCGATATAAAACCGGCACGTGTTCAAACTTTGGAAAATACCAAAGGGAATTCCTCGTGACTGCGTTAGTTTCTCATACATTCCCGACAACTTGGTCGAATTATCCATTTGAGTTACCATTTCGAATACAGAATCAGAGAGCGAAAGCCTTGTTCCAAAAGGCAGTTTATCATCTGCAGGCGGGCCTCCTTGAGCCTCTCTAGAATTAGAAATTCTGTTGAGTGACGCGATAATTGTATTCAGGTTTACGGGACTCCCAATGCGTTCCTCGACATGTGGCTTCATCTTTGTTGCTAATGCAGTGAAGTTAGCCACACGTGACTCGAGCATTTGAAAAAGGAGCCAGTCGGATTCAAGTATGTCCCGTACGGCTTCCGCCACTGAATATGAACGATACAATGAATAATAGTTATTATACAAAAGGTCATATAAGTATTTCCTAGAGAGAAAAAAATATATACCGTCATAAGTATTACATAATGTCAGGTGAAATATTGTTGTGGAGAAATCCATGGGAATATACAAACAGAATTTTTGAAGAACTTGATCGAGAGTTTTCAGACGCAGAACAAATGCTGAGCCGAATGTTCCGGACCGCAAGAGAATCGAACACCGTAGGCGACACGTTTCCGTACTATTATGGCTATCAGATAACGGTCGGACCCGACGGAAGACCAAAAATAAGAGAGTTCGGAAATGCAAAGCCAGGCTCGAAAGGCTTGATGCAGCAAAGTGCTGTACGTGAACCACTAGTAGACACCTCGTTTAACGAAAACGAAAACTTGGTAACTATTACAGCAGAGATGCCTGGTATAACCAAGGGAGATGTCAAAGTCGAATTATCCGAGGGATTAGTTACCATACACGCAGAGAAGGGTGACAAAAAGTATCATTCAGAGGTGCCGATATACGAAGAATTGGACGCTGATACCGCAAAGGCAACATACACAAACGGAATTCTTGAGCTGAAGATAAAGTCAAAAAGATCGCCAAAGCCTAAAACTAAAGAAATAAAAGTTGAATAGGATAGAAAACCTAACTCCACTTTTTTATTTTTTCAAGATGATAATATTTGGGTACCAATAGCCAGTCTGATAAGATATCGCTTCGAGTAGCAGAAACTGACTCTAAGTTTGTAGGCAAGGGCATCGCCGTTATTGATCCAAAAGTGATGGAAGATCTTAGTCTAGGTACGGGCGACGTGGTTGAAATATCTGGAAATCGAAGAAGCACCCACGCCTTGCTTTGGTCTAGCCAAGTCTCTGATTCTGGCAGAAACTTAATCCGAATTGACGGCTATACACGTAATAATCTAGGTGTTGGAATAGACGATAATGTTTCTATTAAGGGTGTAAAAGCAGCAAAGGTTGAACAGGTGGTACTATCTCCAACTGAGGATCTGAATGTAGTCGGCTTGGAAGAACACTTGCCTAATTTGTTGGAAGGTCATGTAATTTCCAAAGGGGATACTATTCCCATTAATATTATGGGACACAAGATCGGATTCATTGTTAACACAATTGTTCCATCAAATGGTCCTGCGATTATCACAGCTAATACGGACTTTGTTATTGGTTCGATACCAAAACAAGGCACAAGATCAATTCCCAGGGTCAACTACGAGGACATAGGAGGACTTAGAAATGAGATTCAGAAAGTTCGTGAGATGATAGAGCTTCCAATGAGGCATCCAGAGATATTTGATAGAATTGGAATAGAGGCTCCTAGAGGAGTCTTGCTGTTTGGACCACCCGGTACAGGTAAAACGCTGTTAGCTAAGGCCGTAGCAAATGAAACTAATGCGAACTTTTACTCAATAGGCGGACCTGAGATTATGAGCAAGTTTTATGGGGAAAGCGAAGAGCGTTTGCGGGATACGTTCAAACAAGCACAAGAAAACTCGCCGAGCATTATATTTATTGACGAAATCGATTCTATTGCGCCGAAACGAGAAGAAGTATCAGGCGATGTCGAGAAAAGGGTGGTTTCTCAATTGCTTACGCTCATGGATGGTCTAGAATCTAGAGGTAAAGTTGTGGTAATAGGCGCTACTAATAGGCCGGACGCTTTAGACCCGGCACTCAGGCGACCTGGGCGTTTTGATAGAGAAATTGAGATTGGTATCCCCGATGAGCCAGGGAGGCTGGAAATTCTTGAAATTCATTCGAGAGGTATGCCTTTCACGGAAGACGTAAACTTAAATTCAATCGCAAAAGTAACTCACGGATTTGTAGGAGCCGATCTTGAGTCTGTCTGCAGGGAGGCAGCAATGAGATCACTTAGAAAGATACTGCCAGAAATTAATCTGGAGGAATCAAAGATACCTATTGAAACCCTAAACAAGATCAAGATAACAGCACAAGATTTTGAAAACGCATTAAAGGAAATTCAACCTAGTGCTCTCAGAGAGGTATATATTCAGAAGCCCTGTGTTAAATGGACTGATATAGGCGGGCTCGAAGAGGTAAAGAATGAGCTTAAGGAGTCAATTGAATGGCCCTTGAAACATGCTGATCTCTTTTCAGACGCCGATATTACCCCTCCGAAAGGGATACTCTTATTCGGACCACCCGGAACAGGCAAGACTCTAATAGCAAAAGCCGTAGCTGCTAACTCCGATTCAAATTTCATAAGTATTAAGGGGCCCGAACTGCTTTCAAAGTGGGTTGGTGAATCTGAAAAAGGCGTAAGAGAAGTATTTAGAAAGGCTAGACAGGCCAGTCCATGTGTGATATTCTTTGACGAACTTGATTCTGTCGCTCCAAGAAGGTCTTCAACGGGAGGCGATTCACACGTTGGTGAAAGGTTAGTTAGTCAACTGCTTACTGAAATGGACGGACTCGAAGATCTGAAAGGCGTTGTGGTAATAGGAGCAACAAATAGGCCTGATATAATCGATGAAGCTTTGTTAAGACCAGGACGGTTCGATCGACTCTGTGAAGTTCCTGCTCCTGATAACGAGGCTATAAAAGAAATTCTGAGGATACATATGGCGAAAAAACCTGTTGACAAAGCCGTAGACTTGGATAAGCTTGCAGAGCGCGCAAAAGGTTTCACGGGGGCCGATATAGCTGCATTGGTTAACGCAGCAGCCATATCAGCGATCAAAGAATACATAACAGTTAACAGAAACGAGACAAACAATAAAAAATTGGAAAACGGTATTCATGCCAGTAACAGTGACAAGAAGAAAGTACCGCTGACAATATCTATGAATCATTTTGTTACCGCATTAAAGAAAATCAAGAGAAATCCTCACGTGCAGCCTATCAATCGATAGCCAGGTGATTGCATTTGCAAAATAATCTATTAACTGAACTAATTAAAGAAGACAAAGTAGCAAGACCTATTCCAAGCAGGATAGACTATAATTTTTATAATTATTGTTCCATCTGTGAGCTGAAATATCCCAAACAAATCTTGCGGTGTAAAGAATGCAAACAAAAAATCAGGACCCGACCCTGGCACCGATCCAAAGTAATAGATCGTAAAAGAATATGATATGTAATCGAATACGCTTAAATAAAGCGTGATGATAATTGACCTGTAGGGGAACGTGTTCTTTATACAAAGCCTCCTTTTCTGTAGATAAATTTCGATATCTTAACGGACAGAAAAGATGCAGTCAATGTGAAATATTCCTAAAATGGGACGATATATACTGCCCTTGTTGCGGATATAAGTTACGCACAAAACCAAAAGTCTTGAAGGCTGTGGAACGCACCAGATGGCTCAACTTAAGAAGGATCTAGACATTGGTAACAGAAAAAAAGAAACCCATAAGAATATTGGTCTCCAAATTGGGTCTTGATGGACATGATAGAGGAGCGCTGGTAATCTGCAGAGCTTTGAGGGATGCAGGAATGGAAGTAATTTATTCAGGTCTTTTTTGCACGCCTGAGAAAGTAGCAAAGATTGCAATAGATGAAGATGTTGATGTGGTAGCCATGAGCTTATTAAATGGTGCTCACTTACAGCTTTTCCCAAAAGTAAAGTCTCTTCTAGAGCAACAAGGAGCAGAAGATATTCTCGTAATTGGCGGTGGAATTATACCTCAACAAGATAGGAAGATACTTGAAAAACGTGGTATTCATGGTAACTTCGGACCGGGAACCGCTCTAACCGAGATTATCGAGTACATTAAAAAGAAATGCAATAGGTAATTGTTTAAGGCCGTACAGTACTAAGATACAGGGTACCCTGCTTAATAATTTAGCTGTTTTTCCTTAATCAGTATGTTCTCTATAATGATCGTGTAGCTCCTGGTCGGCTTTGAACGAAGCCCCACAATAACACTTGAACATCTTTTCCTTGGACATTGCAATAACATTTGGCAACATTTCTATTAATGCTTGGATAATTCTTCTTTCCAGACTTCTTTCAGAACTAATAATTTAGAATACCGATAAAGTTATTAGAATTAATTGCCTTTTTCTAATTGTGGGACTAACAGAGTGACGCATGAAATCAGTAAAAAAACTATTTAGTAAACATTTTAGGTGTTTTGTAACTCCGAAATTAACTCTTTAAGTATTCCTACCAACCTTTTGCGTTGAGCATTATCCGATTGGCTCCAAATATTTTTGTCTGCGCGTTTATGTGCCAATTTGTATTTAAGACCTAACATAGACGTGGTATAACTATTTGCATCAAGCTTTTTAACATTTTGATTTGCAAGTATATACCAATGATATTCTGTTCCCACAGGAACACCAGAACCCTCTGGTGCGTTTCCTGCCCTTCTTTTGGTAACATTATAGTTGAATTGCCATTTATCAGGAGTTAATTTTTTTTCCTTCCATTCGCCCTTGTCATAATACCATTTGTGAGTTCTGCCCACCTTCATTCCGGTGTATTTCTTTCCTTCGAATTCCTTAAATCTATTATAGGATATTGAAGTATTCTTTTTAGCTTCGTTATTCTTTTTCTGAATAACCTCTTGTCGCATAATCTATTCTGCTTAAAAAAATATTTAATGCTTTGTTGATTAGTAATTTGTCTGTTAAATGACGCTTGCTCCTCAGATTTGAATTTTTCAAATAATGTAGAATTGAATCTAAATTTGTACTACTTTTGATATTCTTTCACTAATGTTTTGCTTATGTATCTAGGCCCATATGGCATCACGAGGTAAATTATTGCTTTAATAGACTTGAGATACAAATAGTGACTTAAACTTAAGTTGAAAGCTGATTGCCGATGATATTAGATACCAGATAATCAAGCATTGATTTTTTCTGGATAAAATAAATGAGATATTAACCTATGATAACATGTATTACACACAAACAACTCTAAGAATTGATTTAATGAATGGATTTGTTTTTTGCAATAGTCGCATTTCATAGTTTCCAATGCTGATATTAATCAAAATAATCTAAAAAGTCTTTTTTATGATTTTAGAATAATTTTCTTCTAAGTTAATCTTCTATACAATATATCTATTAAGGGTTTATTTTGAAAGTGATCCATACCCCTTACAATCGACATACATGTACAAGTCATCGTTTGTAGAAAGTTATAACTTAATTGGCTAGTTCGAATTGAGATTAGTTTATTATATGAAATAATAGAAACAATTAAAGGACTCAGCTCTATCTGGATACTTTTAGTATGAAGAGCAGGAATAAATCGTTAATAATTTGTACAAGTGTTTGTATGGCAGCATTATTGCAGATTGTAATTGAATCACAAACTGTGACTGCTATAGATGTACCAGCGTCGTCTACGAATTACAATAATTATGGTTTTCAACTTGAATCAAATGTTACTAATAGTAGCTCGAGTGAAATTGTTTACAAGAACCCACAACATGGGATATCTATGTTGTTCCCGTCAAACTGGACTTTTTCTACAAGTGGATTACCACAGTACACTCAGGTCGCTGCATTTTATGCCCCGTTGCAAAATCTTTCCGATCTAATTCCCGCTAGATTTACTATCACTGTGATGAGCTACCAACAAAATGTATCTCTCAAGGAGTTTACTAATATGACACTCTCCTCACTTAATGAAACTAACCAAGTTAAGATCTTAAGCTCAAATCCTACTACTCTTGCAGGACAACCAGGTTACCAGGTGGTATTCTCAACGTTACCCAATATGGGAAGTCCTGTTTCATTTAAGATAATGCATTCATGGACAGCAATAAATAATAAGATATATGTTTTCGAGTATGGTGTAGAGAGCTCTAAATTTAATACCTATTTACCAACGGTTAAACAAATTTTAGATTCATTAAAGATTCAAGCGCCGTAGTGCCCCTCTTTTGGATTGAAAATGAAATATTGAATTTAATTAATCCTTGACTATAGTAAACAGATAGCAATTAAAAATAGAATAGTAATTATTATTTCTTATTTGACTACATAATAGAATATGGAGAACCATGTCCATATTTAGAACTGACAATAATATGGAACTCCAAGAGCTTTAGTGTGAGAGAAATTCAAACCTCTATCACGGTGAGATAATAACAGCATGCTTTAATAGTCTCTCAAGTATAGAATCTTAAATAAATATGAATAGAGACAATGTAATAGCAATCACTTGTCTTTTAATATTTGTTTTTGCGGTAGGAAGTTTACTTCGTGTAAATAATATGCACATGAATAAAATAGTATTTGCCCTTATAAATAACAGTAAATTCAATCAAGGTGATTTCATGATTAAGGATTTTGGTATTGGAGACGATAGAAGTCCATATATATCCGTAATAGGAACACCCGGAGGGACAGTACCTGACAAGGATAATATCGGATATGCATATGTATTTGTAACAGATAATGGAACTTACGCCGTGTCATCAGACTGGATGTATCCTAATTGGCATACACACCAGCTAACTCTTGACGAGAAAAACTGTGTAAAATCAATGAATATGGGCGTGGGAGGTGCCGAAGTTGGAGATACGGTTAAACTTACAAATACACATCAACATTGGGTGCGTAAGGTTATGACGGCTGAATTTACTCTTAATGATTCCGACGGATCAATATGTGCAACCAAAATATTCGATTCTGTTCCGTAATCTCTTGAATTATTAACTTCGAAATTTTTTTCAACTAAATTATTTTCAAGTAATGAAACAAATGTATTAAAATAACATAATCCATAGTACTGGTAACAAATGTCTTCTGAGTTTGTAATCAAAAAAAGGCCCAAAGAATCGGAAGCCATAATATTTTTAGGAAAAGACAAAATTGCTAAAATTAAAAAACATGAAGGGTTCACCTTTAAGCTCATAACATACAAAGATAAACAAGAATGGGTGCTAAGTAACCTCGTACATGGTCAGCGTAGACCATTTTCTTATGCTGTGCTAAAAACCGTACAAAAGACTCCTGATGATGGAGGAAAGGAAATCCAAACTGGACAAGAAGTGTTCGTTGTCAGAGAACAGTTATTCAAACATAATGGCAAATTTTACATGCTTGCAAGTCATCCTGAGGGAAAGTCTTGGACAGATTATGTAAATAGTTCAACTAGGTATGTTTCTAGATTGGATAGCTTTCCTTATTCCAATCTATCTGATATTGACCATGAGCACTACAAATTACGCCACAAGATAAAGAGGTTTCGTGGCACGCCTGTAGGTGAGGCCACGGGCTTAGGACAAGATGAAGGAGGACATCGTCTACGGTTGGATAACGAATTAGCTGATATTGGACTCTTCATCGCTGCGATTTCCTATTTGTTATATGCTTCGGGTTAATTTCAATTGTATTGAATAAAGGCTGGGTCTTAATATTGACAACTATTATAAACTAAGTGGCTTTACATTGATTATAAATGGTTGACCCCAACCGAGTGGGAGAATTTCCTTTTCGAAAAGCTGACCCTGAAAAACGGAAGTCCAATTTTTTAGAAGTTCAACAACCTTATTCTGAGCAGGAGGTAATGAAAGAAGCTGAAAGATGTTTACTGTGCGGGACTCCTGTATGCATAGATGCATGTCCAGTTCTCCTCGACGTTCGCGGTATGAATGAGGCTGCTGCCAGAGGTGATTTCAAAACATCATATGAGAGAATCCGGGAAACAAATCCATTATTAGGCGTTACCGCAAGGTGTTGTCCTCAGTTACAAGGACTATGTGAAGATGCATGTGTTTTAAAGTGGTCAGGACAACCGATCGCAATAGGTCTAATTCAAAGATATATAGCAGATTGGGAAAAAAAACATCGACAAGAACCCCCCGCGATTGCTCAAGACACCGGAAAAAAGGTGGCGGTAATAGGCGCTGGACCAGCAGGGCTCGCTGCATCAGCTCTACTCAGGAGATATGGTCATAAGGTAACGATATTTGAAGCGTCCAATACGGCAGGAGGAACAGCATGGTATGGAGTTCCAGACTATCATTTACCTAAAGAAGTCCTGATTGATGAAGTTGAGAAGGTTAAATCAATGGGAGTGGAAATAAGAACGAACGTAACCATAGAAAAAGAGCTTCCGCTATCAAAACTGCTCGAAGAAAATGATGCCGTACTAATTACCACTGGCTCCAGAGACACCGTTAATATCGATATCCCAGGAAGTAATCTAGATGGAGTAATTAGTGGATACGAATTTCTTGAAACAGTATTCTCAGATGGAGTGGAAAATTATTTGAGCAAACCAAAGTACAACCTAGGCAATGAAATACTAGTTATTGGGGGTGGAGACACCTCACTTGATTGCGCCAGAACTGCCCTTAGGCTTACTAAAGGTAAAGCTAATGTTACTATCCTATGTAAAAACCCGAAAACCGAATTGCATGTAGATCCAATAATGCTTCAGGAAGCAGAAGAAGAGGGAGTGAAATTCAAGTTTCTAGTGCAAGCCATGTCTATTCAGGATGACGGAAATGGTCATGTTACAGAAGCGACAATAAATAATTTGCATATGGGAGATCCTGATGACTCGGGAAAAAAACAACCGGTAATTACACCAAATTCGGAAATTAAAATGAAATGCTCTGCTCTATTGATAGCTATTGGAAGAGGTCCAAATTCCTTTTTGCAAAAGAACGCTGGAATTAATACCGGCAAACGTAATTCAATTGCAATTACCGACGAGTTCAAAACTTCTATGAAGAAGGTCTTTGCAGCAGGTGATGTTACCAGTGGAGAAACTTTAATTGTTAAAGCTATGGAGAAGGGCCGCGAGGCAGCTCAAAGGGTTCACGAATCTGTTATGGGATTGGAATCAAGCCACGTATCGTTTTACGAAAGGTATTACACGGATATGTCATATGATAAAATGATGAAAGGGAAAGAGGAATTAGGCCCTCCTCCTGATTAAACCTCTTTTAATAAAATAAATTTTATATCCTTTTGCTACTGATAGAGCAGGAGGATTGACATTAAACTCAGCTGCTGAGATGTTTAAACCGATCCTAAAAATACAAATTTAACCTTGAATTGTTTAAACGAATGAATTAGAAATCATGTCATTAATAATCAACATCGTAAGCTAACTATACGGCAGGGAAGTGGTTATTTTTTTAAGAACTGAGGTGATCGTATTTATTGGATCGTTGCTGCCAAGGACAAGCAAAGTTTGATTAGCGCCTCCACCACCCGTTTGTCTTAGATCCTTGAATGAATATTCACTTAGGATATTCATATCATTTTTATCGAGTGTATTAGTATGTTTATTGATATCCTGTGTTGGAACCATTAATACAGCCATATTATCAAAATTGCCCTTTGAGTTCTTATTTTCACCTATACTGGATCCGTTATTATTTCCAGCAACAGTTATACTCCCTTTCATTACAAAATTTGGATCTTCTTTGTTTGCTTTAAATTCCGAGTAAGTGAACTTGCCAGTTTGGTTTAAGGATAGGGGCTTGCTAGCAGAATTGAAGTGCAAAAGGGCATTATAGACTTCCTTTGAATTTGTGTCGGTTAAATTCACCCTGCGAGTATGTCCTACATCGCCCACAAACCATATAACTTTAGTGTCATGACCAACGACTAGATTTTGTGGAACATATGGCTGATTTATTAGTCTTTGATCCTTTATTAAAGCGGGCGATTCATGCGCTTCATTTGGTATAAGGATTACAAAGTTCTTTACATTACTGGGTACTGTAAGGGTTTTATTATTAAAAATATCAGATGCAAGATTTGACTCTTGTTTCTGGCCAAAAGAGAAGGTAAATAATGAAGAAATTATTACGACAAGCAACGCTGTTAGCATCATCACAGAGATATTTTTCATAAATCCAATTAAATGTAGGGTAAAATAAGTTAATTGATACAAATATCTAAATGGATGATTATGATTTGAGCGAAATATACTGGATAAAAATTCGTTGTTAATAAGTCAGATTTTTAGCCACTTGTACCATATTATATATATTCTAATTAAAGTACATACCTTTGCCTTTGACCTTTTTAAGTAAAAAAACATCTCAAATTTATCCTGATGAAGTTGAGCAAACTCTATTTTATGTAATCAGAGGCGGTATTCGAATCTATTAAATTTGCATTTTTCAATTGGAATTCAATAAAAATGATAATTTTCAATATATTTAATCTTCGAAAAAATATTTTGCATTCATACGCTCCAGTTTTCTATTTTATTATTCTGTTTTCATTTTCGGTAGGTTCCTTGCTTGGCTTCGCTCATGGCTATGACAATAGCACAGTTAGTTCAAAGCTAAATGAATTTAATTTTGTGGTTGCTGGGGATTTTGGTTGCAATCGTGAGGCGAAAACAACGATTAAGGATATGGCTAACATGAAGCCAGAACTAGTACTAGCATTAGGTGATCTTGCATATAAAAGCAATCCAAATTGTTGGTTTAAAATGATCGCGCCCTTAGAGAACATCACTAAATTTAAGATGTCTTTTGGAGAACATGATGTTTCTCATGGTAATGTTACTTATGATCAATACCTAAAGCATTTTAATCTTACCAAACCCTATTATTCCTTCAACTTCAAAAATGTGCATTTCCTCGCTATGGCAACTCCTAAGAATTCATTTATACCCTACAATGTTACCTCGGATCAGTATCAATTTGTTAAAGATGATCTTAAGAGTGCACATGAAAATAAGAGCATTAATTGGATAATTGTGTACTCATTTAGGCCATTCTATTCTTCAAATACTACTCATCCTGGTCTGGACGAACTGCAAGATGCCTACCATCCACTATTCGATAAATATCATGTGGATCTTGTACTCCAGGCTCATAATCACAACTATCAACGTACATATCCCATCTCATACAATTTCACCAGACAGTATACTCCGATAATTACAAATAGGAATACTGAACAATATGATAATATTCGAAAAGGGCAAATATTCCTTACATTAGGAACTGGTGGGGCAGAATTTTATAATTTTACAGGTCAAGCGCCTTACATAGTAAAGCAACTTCTGTTGCATGGTTTTCTAAATGTGGATGTGATGGACAATGGATCAAAATTATTGGCTACATTTTATCATAATAATGGCGTGGCTCGAGATCAGGTCGCTATTTCAAAGACGAAGTCTTAATCAATCGTAGTAATATTTTTAAGAATTTTATGAGATACAGCGATAGAATTCGCCTTGTTTGACTTCCTATGTATCCCATCCCATCCCAATCAGCCGTTGCACTGCGTTCCAATTCCATGTTTGCACCATATTTTGGCTTAATAACCTACTTGCCCAAAATCGAATGTAATGCAAATCTGATGGCTATGAATTATAAATTAAAAACTGGTGGGCCCACGTTAGATGCTAATGAAGATAACGAGTTTGGCCCACCAGAAATGAATCGTTGTTACGGGTTTATGAATAATATTGCTCAACAAATTATATAAGACTTAAAGTCCAGCTGCAAGCGACAGAATTAAGCGCTCATCACTTTATTAGGTGATTTAAGATTGACATGAAAATTAGAGGCACAACTTATTGAATTTACTTCCTAGTGGCGGTTCTGACTTAGATGGTAGTACTAGAAACCTTAAACCTGTTTTTACGTTTAATATTTCTACACGACAAATGTTCATTATCGGACCACTAATTCATCAGATACCAATAAGTGATTTAATAGAGATCTTATTGTATGTTCTCGGTTCAGTATTGTCTGTAGTTTTAGTTGCATTATCGATATCTGCCTATCTAAAGAGCGGCCTTAAGAGGCTAAGATATGCTATTCTCGCATTTTCATTATTTTGTGGATTTCTGATATATGAAAATTTAGAGCATCTATTTTCATTTGATAATCCATTTACGGATATTATAATCCCTTCTACAGGACTGGCCATTCTGGTATTTTTCTTTTTAGCAGTGGTTAAGGGAGACTAGTCAAGCTAGGCACTTTGAATAAATAAGTATAATTCAAGTTATTTACTTGTTCCATTAGTTATCGGAGCAAAAACTTGAATTCTTTTGTTACCCCTATCTACCACGAATACCTTTCCTTCAGTGTCGATAGAAACATGTTCAGGTTTTGAAAATTGACCGTCTCCAAATTTTAAAGGACCCGGTCCATCAGGATCCTTGCAACCTTCACCTGTTGACATTAGACATGGAGTGCCAATTTTACCTAGAAACCTTCCATTAGTATCAAAGATTTGTACTCTTGGATTTGAGGCTCCATCCACAATATAGACTCTGTCTTTTGAATCTATAGCTATATGTTCTTGTGGTATTGAGGATTGTCCATCACCTGTTCCCATTGTTCCCCATCTTTTTAAGAATTTTCCATTACTATCAAAAACCTGAACTCCAGGTTCGTTTAATTGACCAACATAGACATTTCCCTTAGAATCAACATCTATTGCATGTGGATGTATAAATTGTCCATTTCCAGTGCCTTTAGATCCCCATTTACCTACCAAAATAAAACTACTGTTAAATTTCAGTATTCTATCATTTCCCGTATCAGCAACATATATCCCAAAAGGTGAAAAAACTATATCTTCCGGCCTATTTAATTGATTGTCCGAACTACCTCTACCGTTACCAGCTTTAGCAATAAATGTACCATTTGTATCAAATTTCTCTATACGATGATTCTCTCTGTCTACTACGTATATTTTATCCTTGGAATCAATGCCTATACTATATGGAACATTAAATTGTCCATCCCCTGATCCTTTAGATCCCCACATTTTTATGAATGTCCCGTTATGTGTGAATTTCTGGATGTTATCCAGCTCTCTGTCACTGACATAGACGTTTCCTTTTGAATCAAAAGCAACATCATGTGGCCTTACAAACTGGCCCGGGCCTGATCCATTAGATCCCCATTTATTAACAAATGAATATTTGAGCTGTGTATCTTTTCCAGAATCGTTTTGAAGTGATTCTATTGCATTTGCTAAGTGAGGAATCACAACCAATAAGGTTATAGTCGTCAAAATAGTAGCGAGAGACAACGCAATCTTATAGTTTTCCAAATTGTAATACATATGGTAAAAATCAATTTAGATAAGCTATCTGATACAATTGACTAAGTGTACTTTTCAATGAATAAGATGTAGTTAAGGAAATCGCAATTCAAATTGGCTTATTATGTTTCATCTTTAATGTAGCAAGTATATTGGGAATAATAAAGTCTGGTGGGCCTAGTTTGATTGGCATAAAATAGGAGTTGGCCCACCAGCGTGGTATTATTTGCTGTTGTGTCTCGACCTGAAACGGATATAGATAAGGGAGACCAGATTGGAGGTGTGAACAAATCTGTAAATGCACCGTTTTCAATATCCGTTTTTGTAATAGAATTTTCGCCGAATTATAAATAAAATTTAAGGATCTAATTCAAGCAAAATATAAGAAGTGGCGGAACGAGGCTGGTTGAATGATTACAGACGGCCAAATAGAATGAAACGGATTAGCTAATATAATTTTCAATTAATCATAAACCGTCTCAAGCGGACGTGGATAAAGGAGGTGTATTTGGAGATGGTGCATGCTGTCATCATTTACAGCGCTCTAATAAGAGCGCTATACCAATGCAATCCTCCATTTCCAGATCCGTACTGATTTCACATCTCAGACAATGGATATCAATGTTTTCAAAGATTTTTATCGAACAATTCAATCCTTTAGTGTCACATCGATTTAGATTTGACCTTCAACCGATGCACCATTAGACTTAACTTTCATAAGTAATACTTATATATAGAACTAATCGTAGGTGGAGCTATTGAAATTAATGACCTCACGTTTTATGCTACTACTCATATTAGGTTTAGTGGTAACAGTAGGAGCAATTTCGATCTCAGATGTTGCATTTGCAAAGAAAATTGCGTCTCTTACAGGAGATCAAGTGGTTCCACCAGTGAGTACAGATGCCATAGGTCATGCGACATTCAAACATCCAAATAGTTCAACCATGAATTACAAATTAAATATTAGTGGGATTGTTCATCCAGATAAAATCGACATCCATGCGGGAAAGACTGGTAAGAATGGAGAAGTATTAGTTGATCTTATGAAACACGCAAAACAACAAGCGACTAAAGTTGGCGTGATTGTGACTGGAAGTTTCAATGCCTCCGACCTGATAGGACCAATGCAAGGTAAAACTGTTTTAGATCTTGTAGATTCAATGAAAAGTGGAGATACATATGTGAGTGTGGATACTCAGAAACATCCTACAGGCGAAATAAGAGGTCAGATCGAATTGGCGAATTCTCCGAGTTCGAATGTAACCAGTTCCATTAGGATTGGAAACAATACTAATACGTCATGAATGACACGAACCACTCAATGATCGTCCACCGACTTGTCAAATATACTCTAAATCGAATTTGACACATTATATTTTATTCACAACTTTTACAAGCCATTAATTCTTAAAGCAAATTAGTTAGGAGCTACTATTTTGAGCTGTTTGGATAGCTTTTAACACAACTCTTCGTTAACTTGTTGCTTACCGAATAGTATGCCCATATCAGAAGTGCTATTGACAATAATCTTAAAGGAGTCTGGTAATTAGATACAAAAGCAGAAACAGTTACTCCCACTGTGCCTAGTACGGAAATAAGAAAGAACCCTAGAGAAGAACAACTGACACATATACTTGAAAGTACACTTAGTGACGACGCAGAAAGTAATGAAGTGTTCCTAATCTTTATTTTTGAATGTCTAAATACATAGACATTCATACTAACAACTATACCTAATAGTACAGCTATAATGTTTGCAAGAATAAAGCCGACTATTGCATCAGAAGGAAGATAAAATACTAGTATTGGGTAAAAGAAAAGCAACTGGTCAAAAATACTGGAAATTATTGAAAATGCTATAGCAATTGAGGCTGCAAATACGATATAGACCAATTTTGAAAAAACAATTTGGAAGGATAAAATGAGTGGATTCTGACCCTTAGATGATGAAGATGGCGGAAGGGTAGTTTTTTTCCTCTCGCTCAATTATGGTATCAACCTGCAGAGATTTTTTTGTCAATCACTGCCTTAAACGATTCAAAGGGAAGGGCTCCTGACATGGTTTCTTGACTTGAACCATTGCTATTTTCGACTATGAATGAAGGTGTTTCCTTAAATCCAAAAGATAAGGCCAACTCGATGTCTTTTTGAACAAAACTTTTGTACTTTTCACTGTCAAAGCAACGATCAAACCGCTTGATATCAAGTCCTGGAATCTGCGAAGCAAAATTCTTCAGATTCTCTTTGCTTACCCACCCTGAGTCAATAGCTTTCTGGTTACTATAAAGAAGATTATGAAATTGCCAGAATTTTCCCTGGTCATTAGTACATTGAGCTGCAAGGGCTGCACCCATGGAGTCGAATCCTCTGTTAGGGAGATGGTTAAAAACTAAGGCTACCTTTCCTGTCTGAATATATGACTGATTCACTAGCGGCTCAGTATTTTTTACAAATCTATTACATAAATAGCATTGGAAATCACTAAAATCAATTACAGTTATAGGAGCAGATACTTTTCCTTGAAATGGGGAACCATTTCTTATGAGATCTTGTAAAGACAGAGCTTTAATTTTTTCATTTGAGTTTTGACCATACGTATCAGTGTGAAAGTAAGAAGCATATATCTCATAGACAAACACTAAAAGTGATGCCATACCAATTACAAATAGCAGATGCAATACAGATTAAAGGTAAATAATACAATTATTATTCGTTATACTTTTATCGCAATGTTCAGAAAAGGCACAATGCAAACACCAACAATACACTAATCTTGCAGCAAATATTTTAAGCACGAAAGATTATTTGCTGAATAATAAGAATAATCAGTCAAATTTTACAAATAATCAAATTAAAATCTCCATTTGATACTATATTGGTTCTTATGATACCAAGTAAGTATACCTCAAAAAACAGGATAAAATAATTGACAAAATTAATGTGAAACTAGATATGTTTAACACCCAGGTACTAAATTATTGAAATCATTTTACTTTACTTGATTGCCGAAAAGTTCAAACAATCCAAGACTAGGCTTTACGATGATTGTGCCCTTCATTTCCGGATATATCAGGCATTGATAATGATAGGTTCCCGGTTTGGTAAATGTTACTATAAAGGAATTTATCTTTGCAAAATTGCCAGGTATAACTCCTCCAGCCCAAATCAGCCCTGAACTAACGTATCTTTCATTCCCTGTAAAATTGTATCCAGCTCCACTATAAATTCCACTGCCGTTAGCATTGAGATACTTCACAGTAAGACTAGAAGTATTTATTACCGATGGAAGAACGATCGACCTTGCACTGAAAGTCTGATTGGATTTATTATTGTGATTATTATCTTCAATTAATAATTTATTCAAATTGCCTACTACAGATTGCCCATTCGATGAGTGTAGTGGCTTAGTAAAGTTTGATATTTTTGACTCTAGTTCGGCACTTTGATTACTTACGAAAACTACTATGTGTGGATAAGGGGCTCCGGCAGTAGGATTACTCCATTTAATTGTCTGACCAACATAAATCTCCTTATTTACAGGATCAAATTGATTTATAGGTTTGCTGCTGTTTCCGCCACCAGTATAAACATCTGAATATACTTTGATATCCCCAAAGTACTTACCGAAAGCTGGGATGTTAAAGTTAATAATCATAAGACAAAAACTCAAGCTTGAAGTCATTATTAGCGTTAAGGTAACAACAGTTCCTAGTTCTATCTCTATCAATTTAACAATTATCGTATGGTTTACATATGATATTTAACTCTTCAACCCGATTGTTTCTGTGAGTCAATTGTTTTGATGATCCTTTATTATCTCATCAAGCTCAACTATTTGATTAATCTGGTATTGTGTTGGAAGTTTAATCCATCTGCTTGACTATTAGGTTGTCTCCGTGGATTAGCTAATGATTGATAGGTTATAGAATTTTTTAAAAATTCTGTTTATTCTATCACATAGTTATTTATTATCTAAGGTTATTCATGTCAAGATGGATAAAGCATCAAGATTATGTTTGCTCATCTTATCAATTATTGTTCAAATGGTTATTTGGAATATGGGATATAATATTCAATCAGTTTTGATTTATCAGGTGGCCAGCGCACATTTTTATGGCGTTCCTGTTCTTCAGAATAAAACAGCTGGTGACTATAAAATCGTATTCCAACCATATCCTACTATACCAATAGCTGGTGATAATTCAACAAAAATTAACATTAGTATTCTTGGTAAGGATGGTAAAAATATTAACTCGGTGTTCTCTTCTCTCATTATTAAATCAAAGGACACTGGAGAGATATTAAAGAGATTTCCTTATGGATTTTATGAATTCAGCGATATGACTTTTTCTTATACGTTTCCCAAGGTAGGAACCTATCTTTTAACCCTTGAGTCAAAGATTAATGGTGACCCTTCATATTCCCAAAATCCACTATCAGTTGACCTCGAACTTCCTGTTGGAAGCAAAATATACAGCTTAACATTTGCTCAGTCTTTGGCATTTTATCTGATAGTAGCAATAGCAGTAATAGCAGCAATCACATTCTATCTGAGAACAAGAAGAAAATAACAAAATAAATGACGCGTATCAATGGATAACACTACATCCGAATTCAATTCCACCCGTACTTCTAAATCATTTATCTTGATCCGAATATCTAGAGCACAGCGTTATTATTTGGTGATGCCTATTTTGATTTGAAGATGAAAGTAGTTGGGTTTACAATATCTCTGCTGCTGTTAATTTTGCTTATTTTTTGTGTGCATGGTAATGTATATGCTCATAAATTTTACAACAATCAGGCTTCAATACTTTTCACATTTGCAAAAAGATATGAAGTTGAAGAGAATCTATCTTCGGACAAGGTTCCAACTAACAAATCATTGCCATTACAACACTCAAAAAATGCAGATAACTTGTTCAAACAACTTGTCACGCTAAGTAAAGACGCGACCAGTAGCTCCGAACTAGTTAACAATTACAATAACCTCTTTAGTGGGCTTAACTTGACAACTAAAGCTCTTGTCGCAGCAAATCTTGCTGATGAAACTCTTAAACAATATGGTCTTGCAAAAGGACTTGATTCGAATGCTTCTTCTAGCTTGCTAAATATGAGCATGGATATGATTATGAAAATGAATAGTCTTGCCACAAAGAACGTGACGGCTCATAACTCAGGTATCAGCGCTGAACCAATGGCTCCCATTCCTGCAAACAATCAATCGTCGAGAGATGTGTTGAATCCAACAGATAAGAGTATTAGAAATCAAGCAAATTTTGAAAGTTCCGCAAGCCTTGCAAAATCTTTGAAGATGTTATTTTCTAACAATCTGGAAAATGCTGTTCTTGAGAATTCAACTGGATTGATGCCGATTCCAATGATTATGAAGACTCAATCGGTAAAAGAATTAGGACAAGGCATAAACAATCTTATATTAGCACTAAATAGACACGCGCCGTTAGAAGAAGTGTCCAGCATTGTTCATGGCCAAATCCATCCTAACCTTTTTTTGGCATTCAATCTGAAACTTAAAGGAGAATAAGATTCTAAACAAACAATCAGGTATAATTAATCGTAACTCCAGCAAAAGTAATCTAAATCATCACTGAAACCTATCTTGTAGAAACGGTAGTTTTTGTTTTTGAGCCATCATAATTTCTTACACCTACTAGAAACAAGTTGAATATTTTTATACAAACTAGACGTCATTCTATCGATAATTATATAACTAATTTATTATTTGTTGGTTAAATTTGTAATGAACTGATTCAATATGAAAAATGAGGAGTTTGTAAAAGTCGCGAAGAAAAGCGATATCCCACCATCTCATATGAAAGTGGTCCAGGTTAGTGAGCAGAATGTGTGTGTAGCAAATATAGACGGAAGATATTTTGCTATTAACAACATTTGCAGTCACGAGGGTGGACCGCTCGCGGACGGTGTACTTCAGGGATATGAGGTAGAATGTCCTTGGCACCAATCCAAATTTGATGTGAGGACAGGAGATGTTAAGGCTCCTCCGGCTGTTGAACCGCAAGCCACCTATGAAGTCAAGATATTGGGAGAGGATATAATGATTAAGCTAGGCTCGGGTTCGCCGCAAGTTTCGGAAGAAAGAAAAGGTCCCGAGTCCATCGTATATAGACTCCTGCTAAAAGAAAGACAGACAATTCAAGGCACAGACGTATTGTGCCTAAAAATGAGCAAACAAGAAGAGATCAAAGACAGGAGGGTACTCGACTATATTGCTGGCCAGTACGCATTCTTTGACATTGGAGAAGTCTACAATGACCCGAAGGGTCCCGTTCGACATTTTACAATCGCTTCATCACCAACTGAGGAATTTCTGCTAATTAGTACCAGGATAAGAGACAGTCCTTATAAAAAGAGGCTGGATTCACTACAAATTGGAACTGAAATCAAATTACGGGGGCCACTAGGAAAGTTTACACTTCACGAAGACTATTCGAGACCTGCAGTATTTCTATCAGGAGGAATTGGCGTTACTCCTTTTAGAAGCATGATAAAATATGCCACAGATAAGAAACTTCCTGTAAGAATTATTATGTTTGATTCAAATAGCAATGAACAAAATATACTGTTTAGAACCGATTTTGAGAATTGCTCAAGAGCAAACGAAAATCTTAGAATAATTTATACTATTACTGGTGAACAAAATGAAGCGAACAAAGAGTGGAACGGCGAAAAAGGAAAAATAGATGCGGCCATGTTGAAAAGACATCTCGAACCTAGTGACTTGGAAAATTGCATATTCTATATATGTGGGCCTCCCGCCATGCTAAGGGCAATGCAAGAAATACTTGCGCAGAATCTACGAATTCCGACTGAGCGCATAAAGATAGAAGAATTTACAGGCTATTAATAATAATCAACAATTCAAATAATCCGTGACTTTAAAATTTTTACTCTCCTCTACAATCCTTTTTATTTGATTTGTGTATGTCATTTTTCCCTCGATCTTGGAAAACTGCCGCAAGAATTCAATTTCTTCTTCCAAGAATCCCGTATTAGAATTGTAAACTTGATTAAAGACAATTTTCTGATTTATGCGTTCCAAATTTGAAAGCCTCCGATAAATTTTGTCAGCTCCTTCGAGGATACCATTGTCATATAACGTGTTTACAAATCTTCTCTTTGGTAAATTAAACATGCTGGTATCTACGAGTCTTTCAAAGAGCGATAAGATTCTAAAGTAATTGTCTCTCCCTGTATAACCTATTATTGTTGCAGGAAGCAGACGCAAGTACTTAATTGAGGCACGGTTTACATGTTTTTCATCAAGAACTACTATAGATCTTCCAAATGTAAGGATTGCATTAAGAATTTGATTTGGTAGACGTCCATCTAAGGTGTCGCAATTTGATTTAAGTTCAACGGGGTAAAATGATATAGAATCTATGCTGTACTTTTCGCTTTTGGCAATTTGTGTAAATTGGCCTGTCCGCATGAGAATATTATCCAAGTTTTTTTGTTTGCGATCTTCGTATCCCTTACTATGCCTATGCAAGATAGCTATTACCAAATCAAATTGACCAAAGTAGCCTTCATTCTTGATTCTTATTTCATCTTCAGAGCTTGCAATTGATACTGAATGACCGTTATTGTTTACAACATGGCCTGACTCTAGGGAGCTTACAAATAAATCCTTTAGCTTGATTTCATTCATTGCTTACTGCACTGCATTTCAGTAGCACCAGGTAAAATATGTACGTGAATAGAGAATATTATTTGTCTATTGAGTTACGATTCCTTGAGTTTATTTTTGACTATGTTAGTCGGCATTCACCATATTGTTTCTTTAAAGCACGAACAATCTCATAGTAATCACTATTATGAAGCTATTTTTTTGCAAATGTCTGAGCACTCAAGACAGACATTTCCATATTGTTTGCATTGGTTCATATAGTGTTTATCGCATTCTGCAGCACAATCCTCACACGCTTTTGCGCAATAGTCGCTGAACTCTTTTACGCGCCTGCTATCACAAGACATGTGTTTTGAGGCAAATCTTCTCACATTCGCGCGCAGTAGAAGCGCAATTCTACACACTCGAAAAAATGCTTTATTCATCTCCCGTAAACATAAAGTACCACAATACTCGCATGAATTGGCACAATGATAACATGGCTCTATACCTTCTACATATTTAGGATAATGAAATGAGCTCGTTGTCTTGATACAAGTCATGTCTCAGGTTAGGAAAATTTTGTTTAAGACTTAAGTCAAGTTTGCCAATGTCAAATTTATATTACTAGTAATCCTTCATAATAGATAGCAGCTATAAATAAGATATGATATCTCAAGACAAGAAAGACATTGTAAGAAATTTGTACTTATCTGGGATTGGTGAAGAATTTATTGCGATGCAATTAGACCTGGAAATTCCTGTAGTAATCAGCATTTTAAAGGAGCTTGAAGTGTACAAGTCAGAGAGCAAAGACGATGCTAATACGAGTTAACGGATAAAACGAACGTCGTTCTACGGGTTTGTTTGGCTTTAAATACCAATTAATACCAACATATATATAGTATTTTGACCAATATTGTATTACATGTCTTCTA
>Ga0207697_10000267_pt1 | contig 28860 bp, 24 predicted proteins | sample KBSSwiS5withPhiX_FD_184293 | JGI IMG/M metagenome (GOLD analysis project Ga0207697, IMG submission 184293) | Switchgrass rhizosphere microbial communities from Kellogg Biological Station, Michigan, USA, with PhiX - S5 (SPAdes) (version 2) | ecosystem: Host-associated > Plants > Roots >... | reverse complement strand
GCTTCGCCAGAGCGCCAGGTGCACCTCTTGCAGCAGGTCCCGCCGGCGTTCAGCATCGTGCTCGTATGCCCGCACCAGCCGTTCGAGGGCCCCGGCGTACCCGTTGGCCACCTCTCGGTAGAGATCCTCTTGCCGGGCCGCGGGTTCCATCTGTCTGAGGTAGTCGCTGGAGGAGCCGCGATCTTACACACCTTTTTGGAGAAGTCTTGCGGCCGCGATGCTAAGAGGGGCCAATGGCGATGTTGGTGGGATGCGCGACGTCTTGACGACCAGCTCCCTGCCAGCGCGACGTACGCCATCGAATACGCGCAAAAAAACGGGCTGATGGTGCCGCTGAGGTCACATGGTCGCCCGCCGCCCTCTCCCGCCCAGCGACCCGTACGCGTCGATCCGGCGAGTGCAGTGCGCCACGATTAGCGCGCTGGCCGCGAGCCTATTGCATTGATCCAGATTCGGGTTAGGTGCTGCCTGAGCCGCCGGACTCCGTTGCGGCTTAATGACTGCTCGTGGCCGAGCAGGCTCAGGAGGCGCGACGCTGTCGCTGGTCGTGTTCGATGTTGCTCGGTGGACCGCAAGGCGCGTGCGAGTCGGTTCACGGTGCGGGTGAAAGGGCCGCTGACGAAGCGGCAGGCGGACACGGCATCGTGGAAGCCGATGACCCTCACCGCCGTTCGCGGTACCGTGCTCGGCGCAGCCGACTTCAGCGAGTTCGAGGATCCGGGCCAGCGCTACAGCATCCGCGGCGAGGAGGATTTCGTGCCGATCCCGCGTGACCAGTGGGCGTCGCGTCGTCTCGAGGACATCGTGGATGGGATCCTCTACGTCGGTCCCAAGCAAACGACCTCGGGGATCTGGCCGCAGCTCTGTGCCGATCCCGGCTACGTTACTGGTGCCGGCGCACGCCGTGCTGACACCGGAGGCGATTCACTGATGCGAAAAGAGCTGGCCCTGCTCGATGTCGGTCAACGGCCGACGGCGGCTTGGGCGGTCTGTTCATCGCCGAGCGCCGTCCGCTCCGGGCTGTCGGCCCGTTCGCCCGCAATACGCCGCCGCCACGTAGGTGGCGGCTTCCGCCGACTGGTGTGGATTGTTCAGCGTCGTCCAGAGGTCGAGCAGTGCCTCGGTCTCCATCGCCTCCCTCACGACTGCTGTTCGCAATGGGTGAGAACGACCAACTCTCTGCGGTTTTCGTTGCGACGCATCCGAGATTCCGGACGCCCATGCTCGCGATCGTACTCACCGCGGCGATCACCCTTACGCTCGCGCTCTTCAGCACCTTCATCTCGGCGCTCACACGGCTTCCGCGAAATCGCCGGGCCCGTTCAGCGCGGTCCAGAGGTCCAGCACGTCTCGGCCTCATCGGCACCCTCACCAACTGCCACCACGTGCGGAGGATCGCACTGCCGGTCGTACCGGGCGACGTGGTGGAAAGCCCTGGTTCCAACGGGACGATCCACTTCAGTTCGAAGCGCTGGACAGTGAAGAACGCGTGAGCGCTGATGCGCCAGGCCGGCGCCGCGAGGGCTGCGCGAACGCCGCCAACCCGACGCGCCGGCCCTCTTCTCCGTCAGGCCTTGCCGACGAGGCCGAATCCCGCGCCCGACGGGTCGGCGGCGATCAGGATCCACTCGCCCGTGGGAACCTGATGCGGACCCATGAGCACACGACCTCGGTTGGCTTCGACAGCAGCCTTCGACGCGGCAACGGACGGCACGCGGAAGTAGAACAGCCACGCTGCCGGCTGACGTTCGTCCTGGCGCTGCATGATCGCGCCCAGCCGCTGGCCGTGGTGGTCGATGAAGCAGTAGTCGCCCATCGGCCCCATGTTCATCACTTCCTTGAACTCGAAGCCGAAGTGGCGGGAGTAGAACGCCTTGGATGCGCCAAGGTCCGGGCTCGACAGCTCATTCCACCCGACGCGCTCGACTTCCGTCGGCGAGAACACATCGCTCGTCGCATCCGGTCTGTCCGGCGGTGGCATCGGGGTCATCACGTAGAACGGGACACCTTGCGGATCCGTGACCATGGCGATATCCCCGACTCGCGGGATCGCGGTCACCGGCATCTGGACCTTGCCCCCGTCCGCAGTGATAGCCGCAACCGCCGCCGCCGCGTCTGGGACGTACAGGTAGCCGAGCCAGAGGGGCGAGGCGCCGTTCTGCCGCATGTCGTCCGTCATGCGGAGGACGCCGCCGGCGTGCTTTCCATCCGATCTGCCGATCATGCGGTAATCCATGCCGTCGGAGCGCCCGGGATCCGCCGGACCGATGGTCCAGCCGACGACGGCGCGGTAGAACGACGTCGCGGTGTCGGGATCGGGGGTCATCAGCTCGTACCAGATGAAACTGCCGGGAGGATTGGCCATGAAGTGCCTCCTGCTCAAATTAGTGACGCGGCGAGTCGGTTGTGCGACGACCGCCCAGCATATTCTTGACCAGCTGGTCATGACGATCAAAAGCAGCCGGTACCGTGCATGTTGCGCTCGGGGTGGCAGTGAGCGCTGCTGGGTGGGACGCTCGACCGATTGAGCACCATATCGCACGCCACGGCGCAGACGAGTGCGAACTCTTGAGCAATCAGGTTAACCGCGGCGGTCCCGTGAGCGTCCCGACCGTGAAGACGTTATCGACGCGGCCGACGCGAGGTGATTCGGTCGCACCCCGCAGCCCACTCCCGCGCGGCCAGCGGCCTGCCAGACATACAGCAGCGCGGACGTTACCTGCAGCTTCCCGGAGCGCTGGTGGAAGCGGCAAAGACCGCGCTGAGGCGCTGCTCGAACGGAACCCGCTGCCGCTCGTTCATTCGCGCGAGCACCCGATCGGCGACCGGCTGGAGGAACCGTCCATATCCCCGGAGGACGGCAGCGTCGCCGGCGATCAACGCGGCCTCGAGCTTCTGCACGGCGTCCGGTGTGATGAGCTCGATGCGACCGACGAAGGCGCGCACGATCGACGCTGGCGCTGGGCGGATGGCGAGCGGCAGAACCTCGTCGACCATCGCCGGCGGCATCAGGTAGAACAGGCGCGTTCCCTCCTCGAACCATGCGTCGCGCCAGGTGTTCACCATCGCGGCAGCCTCCTTGGGGTACAGGCCATGTGCAACGAGCAGCTGCTCCAGTTCGGGTCCCGGGCCGTCCGCCTCGTCTTCCAACGTGGGTGGATCCAGCGCGAGCTTGCTCCCTGCCGCATGGTGGACGCGATAGCCGATGCGGCCGTCATGATTCGCAAAGAACAGCAGATCCCCGATCGGGCCGCCGGATGATGTCCGCACCGTCACCTGGCCGCTCGGTTCGACTCGCGCTTCGATTGGTGAGGGGAACAGCCCGACACCGCGGTAGAACAGAAATTTCTCGGTCTGCGAACCCAGTCGCAGCGGGGCCGCGTCGGTGTCACGCGCCCGGTAATAGTGGCTTCTGCCTGGCTCGGTCAGGAATCCAGGAGCCGCGTCCGGTGACACGGTGAGCCCGGACCACGAAATCGAGCCCTCGAACTGCGGCTGACGGTAGGCGGACAGGTCGAGTGCCGACGGCGCCACGCGTGCGCTCGGATACCACTCGGTCACCACCCCGTTGCGGAACCGCACGTTGACGTCCACCGCTGTTGCCGCGGGCGCGTAGAAGTAGAGCACGGGCGTTTCCATCCGCATGGTCCCGGGCAGATAGCCTTTGACGTTGAGCGGGAGCCGCTCGACGAAGCACGGCAGCTCACCAGGTGCCTGGCGGGGGAGCCATTCCTGCGCGCGGCCATCCTCGCCCGCGACCGAGGTAAACGTGCCCCACTCGTGAACCGTCAGCGGGGCCGGGCTGTGAGGAGTGAGCGAGCGGCCCGCAATGAAGGTGGAGGCTGTGACCAGAAGCACGATCGGAGCGACACGGTGGGGCATGTGCATTCTCCGGGATGCGAGGTTCACACGCATTGTAACGCCGTCAGTCGAACCGTCGTGGCTTTGAAGATGCTGCCGAAGCGATCCGCGGCAGCTACTCGCGCCGCGTCTCGCGTGGGGTTCGCCCTGCGGGGAGTTGGTGCGGTGCAGCCGCGCAGCAGACCGCCGGCTGTCGGCTCTGCCGCGGCGAGTGAAAGACCTGGTCTACCGTGTTACGTTGAACCCGTCGACGCGTGTGGACAACCAGTCGAGCACTATTTCGCTGTAAGCGGGAACGAATCGCTGCAGTGATTTCATCTCAGCGTTGTTGCCGAGCCTGGCCTCGAGCATCGCGTGATTTGCTTTCGGCACGATCCGCAGCGTGTAGTCAGGGTTACGGCCGGCGCTGAGCGCCGCCTCCCAGGCGGACCGGTTCTTTTCGGCCAGGATGTTGTTGTCCAGCTCGCCGAACAACGCGAGCACCGGAACTCGGGTCGCGCGAAGTGCGGGCGCCGGGTCGTACACAATCAACGGCCGAATCAGCTGCAGGTAGGGGGCGTCCGGCTTGTCGGGGAATGCCTCGGGCGGGTTGCCGCCCATGCGGGCTACGATCCTGTCGCGAGCTGCGATATATCGGTCCCATCCCTGGCCGGTCCGCAGGTAGTTGTACTGCACAGTCATCAGCTCGACGATCTGCTCGATCACTTCCGGACGCATTTCGCTGGCGGTCATTTCGTTTCGCGCCTGGTCGATCGTGGTCTCCGCGCCAGACACGCCCGCCCCGGAGATGCTGATAAGAAACGCCAGATTCTTTGCACGGGTGGCCGCCAGCGGCATCACCCAGCCCGCCTGGCTCCATCCCAACATGCCAATCTGATCGGGCTTGATGTCGTGGCGGGTCTTCAGGAATGCGAAGGCCGCCGTGACGTCTCCGGCGAGGTCGTCGAAGGACGCCTTCTTCCAGTCGCCCGTCGAGCCGCTCACACCTCGCTTGTCGAACCCGAGAACCGCCATCCCGTGACGGACGAGAAACCTGGCGAACGGCAGCAGGTACTCGCGATCTTCGGCGCCCGACGCGTGGACGAGAATCACCGCCGGATGAGGTCCAGGGCTGATGGGGCTGATCAGCGTGCCGGCAAGTTGCACCTCACCGTTGGAGAAACGAACGTCCTCGTGCCGCTCAATGTTCACTCGCCGCGCGTGTCGGGCTGGCGCACTGGCCCGCGACCACGTCAGTGAGACGGGGCTACCGGCGCGATCGCGTTGGAACTCGATTCGCGATGCGATCGCGTCCGACACTGCGGCTCCGGGTCCTGCGAAAAACCGATCCGGCTCCGTCGGATACAGGGTCCGAACGTCACCGCGTTCGTCGACGGCGACCAACTGGTTGCTTCCGGACAGTTCTGACCAGAGCTGGAGATAGAGGAAGCCGCTCGGCTCCCATTGATACACGCCTGCATAAGCCCGGAGAGTGGCCTCGTCCACGGGGCGGATTGCCGGGACTTGAACCGAGCGCAGGATGCCCGCGCCCACAAGAGGAGCGAGCATGACTACGGTGCCCAGAATCGACGCGCGCGTCATCGTGCTATGTCTTTTCGCAGAGACGCGCGGCATCTGGTCCTACTTGCCGGGCTCCGGTTTGATCGCCAGGCCAGTGAAGTAGCCCTCAGTCCCCGGCCCTATCCACAGCGCCACGCCGCCGCTCGAGTCACCAAGCTTCAAGTCGTTCACGATCAGCACCGGTTGGGGCGCGCCGTGCACGAACAGCCGCGCCGTCGTGCCCTGCACGGCAATCCGCACGCGGGTCCACACGCCCGCCTCGAGATCTACGTAGCTCTCGTATTTCTCCGGCGCTTCCTTCCGCGAACGGGCGAAGTCGAAATCAGGGAAGGCACTATATTGAGTCGAATGGTTGCGCCGCACCTGGTCCTCGGCGCGGCCGTTCGTCGGCCGTAGGTAGATGTACTCGAACTTGCCATCGCGCAGGCGGAAGGCGATCCCAATGAAACCGCGCGCACCCTCTCCGGCACTTGCGGCCGGTTGGCCCGCGAGCTCGACCTCGATGGTCCCATTGCGAAACTCGGCGCCGTTTATGACCGCATAGGCTTCGCCGTTGCCCACCTGGCCATCCTCGGTGACTTTGATAGCGCGCTTGCCCTTGTATTCCACCGATTCGAGCCGCACCCGATGCGGTGTCAGCTGCTCGCGAGTCTGTGCCGTGCCACGCAGTGGAATCGTCATGGCAACCAGCAGCGTGCCCGATACGACAATGCCCAGTCGCATGGTGCTCATCTGAACATCTCCCGGTGACCAGCATAACGGCGTCGGTCCCGTGCGCCGGGGCGAAGTGATGAACGGCCGGTGACCGCAATGAACGGCCCGCAGGCCGATGCGAACAATCAGTGCTGGACGGCACGCGGCCAATGGCGGACAGTACGATCGTCACGTGACTACGATGGCGTTACCGTCGCACGCAGCCAGCCTCGAAGCGAAAACACCGCCATCCACGCGGATCCTGAGGACGGTGGGTGCGTTCGTGATTTGGACGGCATTGGCTGGCTTCTTCGCGACGCAACTCTATTTCGCGGGACTGGCTTGGAGCGTTGCCCTTGCCTGGACATTGCCGCGGTGGTACGCGTGGGGCGTGGTCACGCCGCTGATCTTCCGACTCGATCGGCGGCTCGCGGCTGCCACCACACTTCCTGTCCGCGTCGCCCTTCACGTGCCGCTCGCTGTCATCTGGACGGCCATCACGGTCGGGCTTCGGCTCGCTGCACGCCCATTACGAGGCAGCCCCCTGCCGGACGACTTCCATCTTTACCTGCTCGACCGGTTCTATTCGGATCTGCCAATCTACGCCGTGATCGCCGGTATTTCCTTCGCCCGGCTCTATGCCGCGCAGGTGAGGCGCGGCCTCCGTGAGGCGCACGAACTGGCACTCTGGACGGCTGACCTCGAGCGCCGATTGGTGGAGGCGAGGCTGCAGAGCCTTCGCGCCCAGCTGCAACCCCATTTTCTCTTCAACGCGCTCAACACGATCAGCGCGTTCACCGAGTCGAACCCACAGATGGCCCGCCGGCTCATGGCGCAGCTCGCCGACCTCCTACGCGCATCGCTCCGTCACACCGCGCAGCCGCTCGTCACTCTGGGCGAAGAGCTGACGTTTCTCGACGACTTCCTGGCGATCGAATCCGCCCGGTTTGAAGGACGCCTCCATGTATCCGTACACGCCGACGACGAGCTGCTGCCGCGGGCGGTGCCCGCCTTCCTGCTTCAGCCGGTTGTCGAGAACGCCATTCGCCATGGCGTCGGAACCCGCCTGTCGGGAGGAAATGTCGACGTATCCGTGATTGCCAGCGGGCGGGCGCTGCAGATTCGCGTGCGCGACGACGGCGTGGGACTGCCGCAGGACTGGAGCCTCGGCCGCGACGCTGGTGTGGGCTTGAGAAACGTGGCTGACCGCCTCGAGCAGATGTACGGAACGCCGGGCCTATTGAAGGTGGGTCCAGGAGCCGCTGGCGGGGTGGAGGTCCAGATCGAACTGCCGGACTCGCCGGCGCAGCCGCGGCCCGGGACGGTGGGATGGGCAGCGGGGAAATGACGAACCCCATCATGCGCGCCGCGCGCACCCTGATCGTGGACGACGAGAAGCCGGCGCGGGAACGGTTGCGGCGGCTGCTGGCACGGGACAACCGCATTGAGCTCGCGGCCTCCTGCGCCGGTGGCGCCGAAGCACTCGATGCTCTGCGCGAGGCTGCGCGAACCGACGCCCCCGTGCAGTTGATGTTCCTCGACGTGCAGATGCCGGAGCTGGACGGGTTTCGCCTCCTCTCACTGCTCATGGGCGAGCGGCCGCCGATCGCCATGCCAGACGTCGTCTTCGTCACCGCCTACGACGAATACGCGTTGCGCGCCTTCGAGGCGCACGCCACCGCCTACCTGTTAAAGCCGTTCAGCGATGAGAAGTTTCAGGCGACGCTCGATCACACGTTGCGCCACGTCCGTGCCGGACATGCAGAAGCCATGATGGCGCAGCTGCAGGCGCTGCTCGGCATCTCCCCAGACAAGCGGCTCGTGCTACCGGTGGCGCCCACGCCGACGCGTCCGGCGCTCGATCGAATCGTCGTCCGCGGTTCGGAGCGCGTGCGGCTGCTCCCGGTCGAGCAGGTCAGCTGGATTGAGGCGGAGGGCATGTACGTCAACCTCCATACGCGAGACGGCGCCATGCACCTGCATCGCGCTCTGCTGGGCGAGCTCGAGACTGCCCTCGATCCACGCCGCTTCGTCCGCATTCATCGCTCCGCGATCGTCAACATCGATCTCGTGGTCGAGTTGCGCCAGGAGGTGCACGGCGATTACGTGGCGGTGCTCAGGGGGGGAACGGAGATTCGCGTCGGCCGCCGATTCCGCGCGCGGCTTCAGGCGCGGCTCGGACATCAGATCTGAGCCGACTCGCGAGACGCCCGGGCCGGATTTGTGGTGCCATTCCCGAAAGGCCGCAGGCCGCGCTTCTGCGGCGTGCCAGTGCCATACCGGCATCGAGCCGGGCGCAGTCCACGCTCCGGATGGTAGTGCAAACGTCGGCAGTTGCTTTCGACGCCCCAGCGTGCCGGTGCTCGCGATCGTACCGGGAGAAGCTGCCGTACTGGACAGGGCTGAGAGTTGGTGGCACGCTGTGCCCATGACGATCATCCTGATCCTGACGCTCGCCTTGGCCGCTGGGGTGCTCATCCAGACCCGATGGGCCTTGCTGTTTCCGCTGGCGTTCGGGGCCGCTGTTGCATTCGCTCTGGCGGCCACCGGCCATGCCGTTGACGACACGCCCATTCCGTTTCTTGTGATCGTGTCCACGCTCGTCATGGTCGGCGGGCAGGGTGTTCGCTCCCGTGGCCGCCCGAAGGTCCTCTAGCCGCTGCGACTTCCGGGCTCGCCATCGATCCTGAGGATTGGCCTCCGCTGACGGAGACACTCGAAGGGAGACGTCCGATGTTGATGACCAGTGGGTGGCGGTGGACGCTCGCGATGACGTTCGTCGCTTTAGCCGCACTGAAGGGAGCAACGATGACGGCGACGCAGGCGCCCGGCGTCGAACGCACGATCCTTCAGCGACAGGATCTTGCCGGCGTACCGGGCTATGAAGTGCTCCTGGTCGAGGCGACCATTCCAGTCGGCGGGCGCGAGGGTCGCCACAGGCACCCGGGCACGATGGTCGGCTATCTCACCCAGGGCACATTCACAATGGACAACGAGGGTGCCTTTACTGACTATGCGCCGGGCGGATCGATCATCGTCGAGCCCGGCAAAGTTCACGAGGGTATCAACCGCGGGAAGACGCCGATCAAAGCCCTTGTTACGTTCATTGTCGAAAAAGGCAAACCGCTCTCAACGCCAGTGAAATGAGAGTTGAGGTCGACCGGGCCGCGCCACACTGCAGCAGCATGGTCCAAGCGCTTTGATCACCGCGATCGACGTTCGTGGAGGATCACGTCGGCATCGACCAGGCTGCTGCGGCAATCGCGAGCCGATGGCCGTTGATGGCGCGTCTGACCATTACCCGGTTGTTGCGGAGTTCGCTTTGTGAGGCCGGCGCCCAGTGGCCATCGTGAGGCCCGAATGACGCGATGACGACGCACGGCGCATGGAGGGCCGCAGAACAAGCCTCTGACTGGGCTGATTACTTCTCCGGTTGACTCGGCTTCGTCCGCGGCTTGCGGATGAACTCAATTGCCCCCTTGTCTGTGTCGATCGTGCCCGTCATCTTGTCGGCCGTGGCGGTCAGCTCGCATTTCGCAAATGCCGCCGTGCGTCCGGTGCGAGGGCGGGGCAGCAGTGTCACCTTGTCGCCGTCCACGGTTCCCTCAGCCGGCATCATGTCTGTCTCAGCCGGTCCGATCATGCCGGTGATCTTGCTACCATCCTGACTGAAGATCGCCAAGCCGGTGACCGTCCCACCGGACGATGGCGTGATCGTGACCGCCCAGGCACCCGTCACATCCACGGTGGGCTTCTGTCCTGCAGTGACGTGCGGGACCAGCGCCAACAGGAGCGCCGCCGTCCACATGCTCGTCAGTCGTCGCATCGTGGCAAAGACCTCCGGAGCCGAATACGTGGGGGCTAACGGATAGTTCGCGATACTTGGCGGTGGTCGCTGGTCGGGGCGAGGTAGCTTCGTACTCTTGGCGATGTCGAGCATGAACAGCCACCCGATACGCAAGCCCTGGGGCCAGCGGCTCTGGCTCACTGCTCTTCATGCTGGCGGCGTGCCAGCAGCCCGCCCAGCGCGCGGTCAATCTCTCGCTTGGGGGTGGTGTTCGGAATCTTCGGGCTGGCGGCAGTACGGCGGCGCTAGAGGCTGCGTCGGTGTGGCTCCACTTGACTTCCGAGTAGAGAGAGAGCTATGGTCGTTCCACTAGAAAGGCCAGTGCATGACGGACAAGGAACGCATCGAACTCCTGCGGGGGCCGTTGGACTTGATCGTGCTCAGGGCCCTGGCGACGATGGGGCCGCTGCACGCCTACGCCCTGGCGTCGCGCCTCGAACAGGTCGCCGAGCATCCGCTGATGCTCAATCAGGGCACGCTCTATCCCGCACTGGTACGGCTCGAACAGCGGGGGTGGATCAAAGGGGCATGGCGGCAGACGGAAACCCGGCGCGAGGCGAAGTACTACACCATTACGGCAGCCGGGCGTCGCGCCGTCGACGACCAGGTGCTGCGTTGGCGGCGGCTGTCCGCACTCGTCAATCAGCTGCTGCTCGACCAGAATTAGTGACGAGATTATGCGCCGCTTTGTCGAGCGCCTGTTGCACCTGCTGCGCGTCCGGCGGCCGAACGGCGAACTCGCGCGTGAGATCAACGCACACCTCGCCCTGCTCCAGGAGGCCCACGAAGGCCGCGGTCTGTCGCCCGACAGCGCGCGGCGTGCCGCCCGGCTGGCGCTTGGCAACGCTGAGCTGATCCAGGTACAGCATCGCGATGCCCGGTCCTTTCGCTGGATCGAGGACGTGGCGCAGGATGGCGCGCACGGGTTTCGCCTGCTGCGGCGCGACCCGCTGTTCGCCGCGACCGCGGCGCTGTCCCTGGCGATCGGTATTGGCGCGAACATCGCCATCTTTACCGTCGCCAATGGCCTGCTCTTTCGTCCTCCCACCGGCATTGCCGGTGCATCCGATCTCGTCGTCATCGGCACGATGCGCGGGGACGGCGGGCTGAATCCATTGAGCTACGCCGCCTACTTGGAGATCGCACGGCACACGACGTCACTCAGCGCGGTATTCGCCGAGGGGCTCTTCCCGCGCATCATGGGACTGGCCCGGTCCGAGGCGGCGACCGCTGACCCCGTCCTCGGCCAGATGGTCACGTTGAACTTCTTCACGACGCTCGGCGTACAGCCGGCTCGCGGCCGTGGGTTCGCCGAGGGCGACGAGAGCGTCGTCGTGTTCAACCATGACTACTGGCGGCGAGCGTTCAGCGGCGACGACCGCGTGGTCGGCCAGACGGTGCGGATCAACAACCGGCCGGTCACCGTGGTCGGCGTGGCGGCGCCCGGCTTCCAAGGCACCGGTATCGAGGCCTGCGATCTGTGGCTCGCGATTGGGGCCGAACGGGCCGGGACCGTTGTCGCTGGCGGTCGGCTTCGACCGGATGTACCGCGCGCTGCGGCCGCCGCTGAAGTGGGGGCGATCGGCGACGCCATCGATCGTGAACGCGGCGTCGCGCCCGACCCGGCGCGACGCTTGAACGCGCTTCCGTTCTCGCGCGCCGGTGGCAACCGCAACCTCGTGTTTGGTTTCGCCGGCGGACTGATGGTGCTGGTCTCGCTGGTCCTGGCCGTAGCCTGCGCGAATGTCGCGGGCATCATGCTGACGCGCGTCTCCGTGCGCGCACGAGAGTTCGCGCTGCGTTCGGCGCTTGGCGCCGGCCGGGCGCGGCTCGCCCGTCAACTGCTCACCGAGATGATCGTGCTGGTTCTCTGCAGCGGTTTGCTCGGGATCGGCCTCGCTCGCGTGTTGATGTCCATGGCCTTGCGGCTGCTTCCGCCGATGCCGACATCGATCGTCGTGCCACTCACGATGGATTGGCGCGTGTTGTGCTTCGCGTTGTTGCTGTCACTCAGCGTCGGCGTGGTCTTCGGCGTGCTGCCGGCATTCAGGGGCTCGAGCGTGGAGCCGGGCGCATCGCTGAAGGACGGTGGACGGTCATCGTCGGGGCGCTCGCGGCTGCGGAGTGCGCTGGTCGTTGGCCAGATTGCCTGCAGCGTCTTACTCGTGGTGCTCGCGATGTTGTTCGCTCGCGCCTTACGCTATGCCGGCGCCGCCGATCCTGGTTTCGATCCGCGCGGAGTCGACGTCGCCACACTCGACTCGTCGGTGAACGGGGATACGCAATCCACGCCGGCTGCGTTCTGGCGGACGGTGCTTGACCGCGTCCGTGAGATACCGGTCGTGGAGAGCGCGTCGCTGGCACGCGTTCCCCCCGGCGGCGTCGAAGGGATTGGGCTTGGCGGCGTAGCGCCGGGCGACCAGCCGGGCACGACGGAGACGATCTCGCCGGCCTGGAATATCATCGCGACCGGTTACTTCGCAACGCTCCGCATTCCGATCATCGAGGGGCGCGATTTTGTGCTGACGGACACCACGGCAGCGCCGCCCGTGGCCATCGTCAGCGAGAGGATCGCCCGACGCTTCTGGCCTGGACAGGCGGCGATCGGAAAGCCTCTGAGGTTGCCGGTCATCACCGCTCAGAACGGGGTCGGCGAGTCGCACGTCGCGACGGTCGTGGGCGTTGTGGGAGACATCCGATCGAGCAGCCTGATCGATGGCCTGGCCGAACCATATGTTTATTTGCCATTGGAACAACGTGAGGTCACCGGCAGTGACCTGACGGCCCAGATGTCCATCGTCGCGCGGCGCCGCGCTGGCACCAGCCTGGCCGGGACGCTGGCGACTCTGATGCACGACATCGCGCCGCGGCTCGTTCTGGCCAGCGCGCAATCACTCGCTGATGCGATGGCATTGGGCCTGACGCCGCAGCGCGCTCTCGCGACCATCTGCGGCCTGATGGGGCTCGTGGCGCTGCTGCTGGCGTCGATGGGCATCTACGGTGTGACGGCGTACACCGCGACACTACGACGTCGGGAGCTCGCCATTCGTCTCGCGCTTGGGGCGTCACGCGCCCGTGTGATCCGGATGGTGTTCAGGCACGGAACGTGGCTCGTGGCGATTGGCTTGACCATCGGCATCGGGCTGGCGATCGTCGCTGGGCAGGTGCTTTCCGTCTTCTTCTACGGACTACCTGCCACTCACGTGCCGACCCTGCTCGGGACGGTGGCGCTCTTCCTGGTCATCGGCGTGGTGGCGTCCTTGGTGCCGGCGCGGCAGGCGGTTGGCGAGGGATGGCGGCGCGCGCTTCAGGAGGACTGAGCGACTGGCACTCGCAGTCAGGCGGGATGTTGAGGTGCGGACGCCGTGCGCTCCGGTGAGCCGTAGTCCCTCCTCGATTTCTCGCGTCAGAGTGTCCTTGAATGCTTCTGGGTGCGCGCGCCAACGCTCACCGTACGAATTTGCCGTGTTCCATGCACGCAGCACGCGAAAGGCGACCTCGGCTGGCGAAATCGGGCTCCATCTGATCGATGACGCATCCCAGCGACTCAAACGTCTCGCGATGCGCATCCACCACCGCCCGTACACGTGGGTCGAAGGGCACGCCGCCCAGGTCCTTGAACCAGGCGACACGCACACCCTTAAAACTGCGAGTCAGCGGTCTGGCGAAATGTTCTCCGGGCTCGTTGACGGAGAGGGGCGCGCGGGAATCCGGTCCAGCGATGATGCTCAGCGCGAAGGCAACGTCTGCCACGGAACGCGGCCCACCATCACCCTCGCACAGCCGCCGCTCGACACGAAAGGTGCAATTCGACGCCATGAATGCTCACTGATTCGTCGAGGCTGCCGCGGTTGCAGGCGTCCTCGCAGGGGTGGTAGCACGCGCGGCCATGAAGAGCCGGCAGCGGATTGTCTCGGACGAGGAGTTCCCAGGCTTTTTGGCACCGGCCCGCCTGTGCCTCGAACAACCAGGCCTGGATGTCGCTCCGGCCGTACAGGCGCGATTGCAGGCGGCCAGACGGTCCACGTATATCGGGCGCATCGCGCGGGCTGGGGGGCATGGGGAACTCGTGGCTCGCCGACCGATCCGAGCAACGAGCGCACCAGTCCGTATCGGCCTGCCGCCGGTGTGAGAGCGGAGCCAAAGTGTCAGCGGGGCACTGCCACGGCCTCGGTGGGTGCGAGTTTTTTCACGTCGATTGGGACTTTTCCGCGCCTATCCGGTAGGGCGACTTCGCGCCCCTGTCCATTTGGGGGGTGAATGACCCGCACAAGCCGTCCACCCGGAGGCACGTCTGATGCACATGGTCTGCAGACAGCGGGGGAGGACTTCATGACTCGCACCGCCATTCGTCGAGTTCCATGAACGTGTCGGTGGGGACGCTTCGGGGTGGCTGTCGAGCGCACCGCGTCGCTCCCCAGAGTTGACGACGTGTTCTGGACGTGCCACCAGCCACTGGAGGAGCTTCGCTTGACCAAACGCGGCGAGTGTGAGCGATGCCCGCACTGGGAAGCGGCACCGGACAGTCGAATCGAACTTAGCGAGAGCTCGGCTCGGGCATCGCGAGCGCCAGGTCGGGTCCTCGCCCTTTAGCGAGTTGGCCGCCGATAAATGAATCACGACTGGCCGCCTACGATTGGGGCGGGCCGCCAGCGCAGTCGGACTGTGTTGAGGACATTGCGCGCACGCGGCAGTCATCCAGCCGACGCCACGCCGATCGGACAGGCCGGGTTCATCCGCTGTCATCTCCGCCAGGTCGTTGCGTGTCGTCGGCCCACGAGATGGGATTTCCGCCGTGAATTCTGACTAAGGAGCTTCCGATGACGACAGTCAAGGTGTCGAGTCAAATAGCTGCACCGGTCGAGCGGGTATTCCAGATGTTCACCGACATCGAGCACGGTGCCGAGCACGTCACCAACATCAAGAAGATCGAGACGCTCAGCACGGGCCCCTTTTCGCTGGGCACGCGCTGGCAGGAGACTCGCGACCTGCTGGGACGCCCCGACGACGCAGAGATGGAAATCACGGCCTTCGAGCTGAACCGCACGTACACGGTCACCCACCACAAGGCCGGCGCCCGCATCGATGCAACATTCACGTTCGAACCGCTGGACGGCGGGACCACTGTGAGCATCGAGTTCGGGGTCGGTGGCCATGGGCTTCCGCCTGGACTGCTCTCGCCGTTGGAATGGGCGATGTCGGGCAAGGTTCGCGATGTGCTCGGCCGCGATTTAGCCGATTTGAAAGCCGCGGTCGAGAAGGTTGCGCACTGACGTGACCCTCGGAGCCGTGTTCCACCCAGCTTCCCGTCGAGCAGGCTGTGCAACACGCCGTCAACCCTGCGAAGATAGTGGCAGTGAGTCAGGAGGGCCGGCCTGGGTTGGCAAGGAGGCGTCATGGGAACGAAACGTGACCTCTCGCACTCGACGGCGCGGGGACGCAAGTCGGTCCGGACCACGACGTCGGTGGCTGGTGCCTTACTCGGCTGTGCCAGTCTCGGGCTGCTCGCGGCGCTCGCGTTCGCGCCTGTCGCCAGGGCTCAGAGGCAGCCCTGGCCGAATGCCGACGCGGATCCCACCGTCACGCCGGTCGTGGGGCCAAGCTGGTTGGCTCATCTCGGCGCCGCTGTTGACAGTTCACGGCTCGGCCGAGGCGCCGCCGTCTACGGTCCGGGAGGCGACACCAAGACCGGTGCGCCGCAACAATCCCTGGGCGTGCCGCGCACGTTCACGATGACCGGCGCCGATCTGTACCGGTTGAACTGCCAGGCGTGCCATCTCCCGCAGGGAACGGGATCGCCACCGGAAATCAAGTCGGTGCTCGGGCCGGTCCAAGGCGCGTCGCTCGAAGCGGTGCGCACGCGTCTTCGGGACGAGCACCACGCGTCCGCCGACAAGACGGTCCGCGGCGAGGCGGCCAAGGCTCGGGCAGCGATTTTCGCCCGCATTCACAAGGGCGGCCGCATGATGCCGCCGCGGGACTACATGCGAGACGAGGATACGCAGGCCCTGTTCGCGTACCTCACAGAACTGGCGGGCAATACCGATGCGGAACGTCAATCCAGCCACGTGATGTCCTGGGCCCGCGTCGGCGAACAGGTGGTCAAAGGGACTTGTCACATCTGCCACGATGCGACCGGACCGCGTCCGACGAACGCTGAGATGCTGCGCGGCTCCATCCCGTCGCTCGCGTCGCTGCTCGCGACCAAATCGATCGCCGAGTTCGTCGAGAAGGCGCGATCGGGTGCGCCCGTCGTGATGGGGGATCCGGCGCTGTTGCATCGCGGCCGGATGCCAGTTTTCCATTACCTTCGGGACGAAGAGATAGCCGCCGCCTTTGTGTACCTCGCGACGTATCTCCCGCGTGCCAACTGACGGCGCACGTGAACCGACGCCTGCCGCTGCCCACGCGCGCCGCGTCCGTTCGCCTTGTGCAAGGTTGAGGAGCGGGCCCTCCGACTTGTCTGCGACAGGCCAAGCCGGCACAACGAACGAAAGGCGATGTGTGTCACCCCCACCGTTCCAGGCAGCCCCGACTCAAATAGTCGCCGACAGGCCAGAGGACGCGAATGTTTCGCGGTGTCGGGGCCAGCAGACGTCCCATAATCGCCGTTGTTAGCCATCTGTTAGCTTTCTGACCTTGGATGTAAAAAAAGCGGCCATTTTAAGGCCGCTTTCGTAGTTTGGGGTGGATGACGGGGAAACGGCAAGGCGAGTCCTGACCAGTCCCAACGCGCCCCCTAACGTGCCGATTCGTTTAGGTTTTTGGCTCGTTTTGCCTTCGCTTCTCCCATTCGATCCCACCCCATCCCGAGGAGTTCGTTAGCAACTCGTTAGCACGCCAGACCTCCCGAGGGCGTTGCCCCGCGCCCGTAATCGAATCGCAACCTTCCCATCACGCCGCCGCTGCTCGGGGCGAGCGTCTATACACCCCAAAAGGGCCGTTTTAAGGTGTTCTTGCCGGCTAGTCCAAACAGTTGGACACGGCGGCAGGAGGCACTGATGGTTCGAATCAAAAGCGAACGCTTGAAGCGCGGATGGACGCAAACCGCACTGGCGTACCACGCCCGCATGTCGTCCGCTGAGATCAGCAGGATCGAGAGCGGCAGGTCGAAAGCCATTCCGGCCGCTTAACGCCGCAGGATCCGCGAACGACGATCGGCATCGACGTGATGCGGTAGCCAACATCACACGAATATCCGCTCGCGACGGGCGTCCGAATCGTCCGGCCTGCCGGCCGCGGTACTGAGCGAGGCCGCGCAAGCGCCCAAGTGCGAACTGCTACACTCGTCGTTTTCGTTGAGGAGTCTGCATGTCAGAACAGTCCGTACCACCCGAGCCGCCGCCGCAGGCGCGCCTGGCACAGATGGCCACCGGGTTCATCCTCTCGCGTCTCGTCTACACCGCCGCGAGCCTCGGCATTGCCGACCATCTGGCAAGTGGTCCGAAGTCCGCCGCGGATATCGCCGCTCCGGTGGAGTGCGATGCAGTGTCGCTCGGCCGGTTCATGCGCACGCTCACCAATTTCGGCATCCTGTCACTGGCCGACGACGGTCGGTTCTCGCTCACGCCGCTCGGCGAGCCACTCAGAAGCGACGTTCCTGGATCCGTGCGCGCCAGCATCTTGACGATGGCGGGGCAGTGGTGCTGGCAGGTCTGGGAGGCGTTTCCGTCGACGGTCAAGACCGGGCAGCCGGCTATGGACATGGTCTTCGGCATGCCGGCCTTCGACTGGCTGGCACAGCATCCGGAGGAAGCGAAGCGTTTCAGTGAAACCATGGTCGTGGTTCACGGCGCGGAGCCCCCGGCGATTGCTGCAGCGTACGATTTCTCATCGTGCGGCTTGATCGTGGATGTAGGGGGCGCGAGTGGGAACCTGCTTGGGCACGTGATCAAGACTCACTCTCATGCGAGAGGCGTGCTCTTCGACCTTCCCCAGGCGATGACCGGCGCACCGGCGCGACTACAGGCACTGGGTGTCGCGGATCGCGTGACGATTCAGGCCGGCAGCGCGTTCGATTCCGTACCGCCGGGAGCCGATGCCTATCTCCTCTCGCACGTCATCCACGACTGGAATGAAGACAAGAGCCTCACCATCCTTCGCAACTGTCGCGCGGCGATGACGCCAACCAGCCGATTGCTGATCATCGAGCTGGTGCTACGGGAGGGCAATGCTCCTGGCTTTGGCAGCTCGGACATGGTGATGATGACGATGACCGGAGGTGCTGAGCGAACCGCCGGGGAGTTCGCAGGGTTGCTGGCACGAGCAGGGCTGACGATGACGCAGGTGGTGCCGACAACTACCAGCGCGAGCATCGTCGAAGCCCGGCGCGGCTAGCGCGGATCTGCGAGACCGAGTCGACGGAAGTGAACGGCGGAACGTTCCCCGCCGTTCAACCGGCCAGATGGTCCGCACCGCCGTCTAAGGCGCATGGCTGCACGGACGATCGGCCTGGCACTCGCGATTTGTGGAGTCGGATGTTCATCCGCGGCGCCCTCCCGGTCGGCAGTGGTACGTTCGGATCGTCCTGGCCCACGCGTATACGTCGATACACCCTACACCGGCAGCGATGCTGAGCGATCGGCGCGACAACAGTCGGTGGCAGACGTGCGGGCAGCGTTGGGCAAGGCGCACGGCCGCCTCGTACTCGTCGATAGCCCGACTGAGGCTGACATCACCGTCGCGATCATCGAGCGCGTTACCGCAGACTCGGGGTCGAGTTTCTCGCTGTTTCCGCCCAGGTACTACGCAGCGAGGAGCATTGTCCGCCTGCGCGCTACGGTGACGCGCGCGGGCGAATCGGCGGATCTGACAGGCAGCAGGTGGCGGGAGAGCGATGCCCAAGGCTGGCTGTCGGCCGCCCAGGATATCGCCACGGCCATCGAGGCCTGGATCCGTGCACCAGTCTCTTCGCCCCGGCAGGGCCCTCCGCGGGAGTTTTGTTCCTTGGCCGATCGAACGCCCATCGGGTTGGAGGATCGTCGAGTTGGACCGCCGAGTCGTCCCTGTCGCAAGTCTCCGCGGGTCACCCGAGTCGACGCTTCCGGCGCCGCGCCCGAAGCGGTCTGATGTTGGCGGCGACTAGGCCGTAACGCGCGCGATTAACGCGGACGGGCTTTCGATGGACAGTCGGGCTGGTCGCGATAGCCTGCGCGACTACACGTTGCAGATCACTTGGACACGCGCACAACAAAATCGGGGGCGGGCGGCGCGAAGCCAGCGGTGACAGCGTACAGCGAGCTCCCGAACTCTGCCAGCGTCGTCGGTACTTTGGCCGCCGGATTGGACGTGAATGGTTCTGTGATGTACCGCGTCACCTCGCCGGATACGTAGTCCGGCGAGAGCTCGATCACAGCGATCCGGTTATTTGCGTTCTGCACGACGTACAGAGTCTTGCCGTCGAGCAGCAAGCCATCCGCGTTACACAGCGTCGCCCCCCCGAGATCGACCGGGACAGCCGTAAACGTCGCCGTATCCACCCGGTACACCGCTCCCGCGCTGCTGTTGCCCACGAAGAGGTAATCTCCGTTTGGTGTGGCCTCGATGCCGTTCGCACGTGGACCGGGTCCGCAGCTGCCCGGCGCGCCGAAAACGACGGGCGGGAGCGGAACCACGTCGAACGTGGCCGACGGCTCGCCTCGGTGGCCAAGTTCGACCCGGTAGAGAACAGGCGCCACGGAGTCGGTGAAGTAGGCGGCGTCCCTCGTGACGATCACATCATTGATAAAGGTCGTCGGTGGTCCGGTTGGACTCGGCGCACCGAACTGATAAAACGCCACCTGCGCGCCCGACGTGCCGTCGTACACGGTGGCTGAGCCGCTCGGCCCACCCGCAACGAAGAGCAGCTTGCTGCGCGAGTCGAATTTCATCCCGAGCGCCGGTCTTCCGGTCGGCGCGACCAGCTGGAAGAATGCCCCCGTTCTCAAATCGCCGACGAGGATCTGTCCCAGCAACCCGGGCATCGAGCCAAGCGCCGCGCCAGCATAGAACGTGGCGCCGTTGCCGACCGCAATGCCCTCTGGGCCGAATCCATCCGGCAGAGGAATGACGTCGGGGTACACCGGCGTGTGGCTTTGCGCGGCCGGCACCGCGCACATCAGCAGGAAAATTCCCGTAGCAACGGTGTGTCGGGGCATGTGCTCTCCTTCGCCGAACAGCAAGCAGAGACGATGGTCGAGAACGACGACCGGGTTCATCTGCCACGAAGCGCGAGGATGATACCTCTACCGAGCTTACGATGTCGCCAGGCCGTTCGGGCAGTGCGCGTGGCCCTATGATCGCCCTCCGTCAGGGATAAGCCGCCCCATCGGCTCGGTCGACACTCGGGGTCGACGGTCGAGCGATCGCTACCCAAATCGCGACTGAGGCAGCACCGACTTGGGGAGCCTTGTAGTGCCGACACGGGTGACTTGAGCTCATCACCGCGGCCGAGGTGAAGCGCATCCCCGTCCACGAGATGCGTCACACGTGCGCCGCGTTACTGCTCCAAGCGGGCGAGCCCGTCCACGTGGTCTCCAAGCGCCTCGGCCATGCGCGGCCAGACCACGCTGGACACCTGCGCCCATGTGCTCCCAGACATGCAGCGGCAAGCCGCGGCCACGCTCGGCAGTCTCCTACACTCGTTGATCAAATCGTGATCAAGACCACCGAAACAGCCGGATTTCTCTATTTGAATTGGGGTTTGGGGTGGATGACGGGGTTCGAACCCGCGACTTCCGGAGCCACAGTCCGGCGCTCTACCGCTGAGCTACACCCACCGCACGGTCGGGAGGATCGCACCGGTGCAGAAGATCACACCGCATGGAAACGCTTAGTCTAGCACCCGCGAAAGCCGGGCCGCAAACCTCACGCCGGTTCGCCAGACGTCTCTTGCTTGCCGGCGGAGGCCTCGACGAGCGTCCCCCCGTCGACCCGCACCGAGGTCGAGTGCACGTGCGCCGAGCGCTGGCCCTTGGCGTCGTACATCAGCGTGTCGGCGCGATGAATCAGCTCCGCCGCCAGCTTGCGGGCGACGCCGCGCCGCTCTGACACCGGTCCGAGCCGCAGGCAGACGACCCCGACATCCACCCCCACGGGCTTTTGCGCCAGCCGCTCGTCCTCCTGACGCCAGTCGTAACCCTCGACCGAGGCCTTGAAGCGGCCGGCGATGACCGAGGCCTCGGAACATCCCGGCAGGTCGGGAATCAGGAAGCAGAACTCGTCGCCGCCGAAGCGGGCGTGCAGATCGCGCGCTTCGTGTGAGCGCTCGAGAGCGAGAAAGTCCTGTGAGCGGATCTGGTCCGAGAGAATCTTGGCGACCCGCTCGATGATGCGATCCCCCAGCGCATGACCGAGCGTGTCGTTGTACCACTTGAAGCTGGTGATGTCGACGACCCCGACCGCACACCAGCGCACCCGCTGCTCGACCGCCAGGAACGATTCGACCCGCTCCATGAACCAATCGAAATTGAGCAGCTTCGTCTTCGGATCGCGATGCGACTTTTCGGTCAGGTCGGCGACCACGTCCTCGAAGTAGCGGGCGATATTGCTGACCGTGACGTCCTTCTCGGACAACTGCCGCTGGAGTTTTTCGAGCTTGGTGGCGAAGCCTTCCGACAGCGCCCGGATGGCGTCGTGCTTCGACGCCTCGATCAGCTGCCGTTGATTCGCGACCACCTGGTCGACCGCCTGGAACAGCTCGCTCTCGCGCTGCGCACTGAGCGCAAACCGCCGCCGGACCCAGGTGCGCAGTTCTGCCGTGGTGCGAGGGGCGCTACTCGCGTCAGCGGGCTCGTCAGGACGGCTGTTCACAGATCTGTTGCGAGACTCTGGGTGGGTCATTGCCGAATTACCGGACAGCAACGGGCGCCATAAAACCAGTAACGTCGCGGCTGGACAATACGCACGCGCAGGGCGCTCCACGCGTGTTCCGGCCGGCGACTGTGAAGCTCAAGCAACAGCGATGCCTTGTGGCACCCAGGTGCGGACCCGCAATTGGCGTGGGTTTCAGGTTGCGGGCACAGATTTATCACCCCCGATGTGTAGCACTTCCCGTCGCAGAGCGTGGAATCCGCGGGCCAGCGAGTGTTCACGAACACGTCGCGCGCCGCCGGAGCGTGTCTTGCACAATCCTGAGCACGATGCGTCGAGAGACCGCGTATCCGGCGCTCACGCAGAGTACACAGAGAGCGGTCCTTCACGAACCATTTCCGGCGAACAAGGTATCCGTGAGCGACGAAGGCGGCCTGACAGTGACAACGACAACCCTGCGCGCGATGCAGGACGTCGTCTCGTTGTGCCGCCGGGCCCGTTCGGCAGCGGCGGAGTTCGGACTCGACTCTGCCGGCACGCGCCGGCTGTGCGCAGCGGTTACCGAGATCGGTCAGACGGTCACCGCGGCCGATGTCCCCGCCACCGCACAGCTCACGCTGGCGGACGGTCCCTCGATGCAGGTGAGCATTCGCGTAGCAGGGCTGAGAACGCTCGGCGGGATCGATGCAATCGAGCACTCGCTCGAGGTGGTCAGGCGGCTGGTCCACCAAGCAGCGGTCGAGCCCCGCGCCGCCGACGAGGCAGAGATCACGCTTTCCGTCCTGTTCCGGAGCGTGCTGACCGACAGGGCGAGCTCGGGCGTCGGTGCGGAGCCCGGCGGGCGCACGCGCGGTGCGAACGACGGGAACGCTCTACCCGACGACCCGCTGGATCGGGCCCATCACGAATTGCTGGACGCGAACCGCGAAGTGATGGCCCTGCACGCGGAGCTGGCCGCGCAGGCCGACCGCCTGCGGCTTTCCGAGGAGAAGCTGCACCTGCTCGTCGACAGCGTCCCCGATTACGCCATCTGCATGCTCAGCCCGCATGGCGTCGTCACGACCTGGAACGCCGGCGGGGAGCGGCTGTTCGGCTACCCGGGCGACGAGATCATCGGGCGCAGCTTCGGCGCGTTCTACCTGCAAGCGGATTGCGACGAAGGGGCACCGGCCGCGCATCTCATGGCTGCCGAGTCTGAGGGCCGGCTCGAGTCGGAGGGGCTGCGGGTGCGGCGCAGCGGTCATGCCTTCGAAGCGCACGTCGTGCTCACGCCGCTGCGGGACGACGCGCGCGAGCTGCGCGGTTTCTCGATGGTGATTCGCGACGTTTCTGAGCGGAAGCGGCTGGAGGACGATCTCCGGCGGCGCGCCGAGGACCTCGCCGTCGCGCATCGGGCCAAGGAAGATTTTCTCGCGACGCTGTCGCACGAGCTCCGGACGCCGTTGAACGCCATGCTCGGATGGACGCGTCTCCTGCGCATCGGCAAACTGGACGCCGAGGGCACCGCGCGAGCGCTCGAAACGATCGAGCGCAACGCGCGGCTGCAGGAGCAGCTGATCGCCGACATCCTCGACGTGTCGCGGATCGTCACCGGCAAGCTGCGTCTCGAGCTGCGCCCGACGGACCTGGCGCCACTGGTCGAGAACACCCTCGACACGTTGCGCCCCTCCGCGGATGCGAAGAGCATCACGCTCAACACCGCCCTGCAGGCGCTGGGGACGGTCCTGGGCGATGCCGATCGGCTCGAGCAAGTGGTGTGGAACCTGGTCGTCAACGCGATCAAGTTCACCCCGACCGGCGGGGAGATCACGGTCTCGCTCGAGCACCACGGCGGGAGCGCGGTTCTCACCGTCAGCGATACCGGCGAAGGGATTTCGCCCGACGTCCTGCCGTATGTGTTCGATCGGTTCCGGCAAGGCGACGCGTCGGTCACCCGCCCGCACGGCGGCCTCGGGCTCGGCCTCTCCATGGTCCGCCACATCGTCGAGCTGCACGGCGGCAAGTCCAGTGTGATGAGCGCCGGCCGCGGCGCTGGCGCGACGTTCATCGTGCAGCTGCCGCTCCGGGCGGTGCGCGGCACGCGCGACGCGGCGAGCGTGGCGGATCACATCCTGGACGGTCTTCGTATCCTCGTCGTGGACGATGAGGCGGATGCGCGAGACGTGGTCACGAGGGCGCTCGACGAGTGCGGTGCGCGGACGGTTTCCGCGGGCTCGGCGGGCGAGGCGTGGCGGCTCCTCTCGGAATTCCACCCCGACGTGCTGGTCAGCGACATCCGGATGCCGGGCGAGGACGGTTACTCCCTCATCCAGCGGATTCGGTCCCAGAGCGGCGCGAGTCAGGGGTTGCCGGCGGTCGCGCTCACCGGGCTCGCGCATCCCGAGGACCGCCGCCGGGCACTGACCGCCGGCTATCAGAGCTTCGTGCCGAAGCCGGTCGAGGTCAGCGAGCTGGCCGAAGTGATTCGCCGCATCGCGCGGAAGCGCTGACCTTCAACGGCCGGCCTTCAGCAGCCGCAGGCGCGTCTGCGCCTTCGCCAACGCCGCTTCCGCCGCGCTGGCGCGCTGCGCGGCAGCCTCCTTCGCCTCCTCGGCGGATTGCGCGGCAATCTCCGCTTCCTTCAGTGCTTCTTCGGCCTCGTGCAGCGCCGCTCTCGCCGCGCTGACGGCCTTGTCCGCTTTCTCCGCCTCACGGGTAGCGCGAGCCGCCTCGAACTCCTCGCGCCGAACCGCGTGTTCCGCGAGCCGGACGGCGCGTTCCGCCTCCGCAGCCGCTTCACTCGCGCGCTTTGCGGCCTCGGCATCCGCCTTCGACGGCTTCGCGGTGTCGGCCGGGCGAGCGGCAGGCTTCACGGGCGTGTTCGAGGCCGGCCTGCCGCGGACCGGCAGCCCGCTGAGCATCTCGAATCCACCAGGCTGGAGCGTCGCGGAGAGGTGGCCCGGCGGGTCCGTCCCCGGCAGCGCCCGCAGCGTGGTGGCGATCGCCTGCCGGGTGGCGTCCGTGGCCGGTTGACCGGCATCGCGCAGCAAGGCGAGGGTGGCTTTGAGCGCCGCCTCGATCGCTTCCTCGTGCGACGCGCCGGCGGCGCGCACGTCTCCGGACTTTCCGGCGAGCACCGCGCCGTGCGCCGCGCGCAGGTCGCCGGCCGCGCCGATCAACCGGTCGTAGACGTCACGCCGCTGCCAGTACAGCTGATTGATCGCCCACGCCGCGACCGGCGGCTTCTGCAGCGCCTTGACCTCGCTGGCGCGCGCGCCGGCCTGTTTCGCCAGCGCGTTGCGGGCAGCGGTGAAGTCAGCCAGCGGCAGCTGATAGAGGCAAGCGATCTCTTCGTCCACGCGCGACGTCGCCATGAGCCGAGTATACGGTGGCGTTGCGACCATCGAACGACTCAGCGCCCCCACGACACGTTCGGCGATTCGCTGTCAGGCGCAGGTGAGCGAAGATAGGTTCGCCGAGAACGGCGCGACCAAGGACTCTGGCATGCGCAATTATCCGAGACGCGGCGGGCGGTTGGCCCTGGAGTGTTCGTGCGCCGGCCGGGTCGTCGACTGGGCGCTGACGCCGTGGGGCGATCGCCTTTACGGCGTCCTGCTGCTCAGCAAAGGGGAACACTGCCGGATCGCGCGACACGCATCCGGCACGTCGATCTCGGCGCGCGTCCGCGTCGGCACGCGGCCGCCGAAGTACTACGACACGCGGACGCGATGATCGCCCGTCACTGCGGCAAGGCGGCGGCTTCGGCCCGCGCCTTGAGCAGGACCGGCAGATCTGGATCGGCGTCCCGCCACATCTCCATCAAATCCTGGTAGGCGCGCCGGCTGCCGGCGACATCGCCCGATGCGGCGAGAGCCCGTGCGAGTCCGAGCCGGGCCATCGGAATGGCCGACGAGAAGGGTTCGGCGCCGCGGCTGTCGATCAGGAGGTGGAAGTCGGTGATCGCGTCGGCGTAGGCGCGGGCGCGCCGGCGAGCCTCGCCGCGGAAGTAGATCGGCAGCAGCGCCGCGACGGTGCCGCGTTCGAACGGCGCGGCCGGACGCAGCGCGCCCAGCGCCGCGTCGGTGCGGTCGCGGGCGAGCAGGACCGTCGCCTGGGCGACCGGCATGTAGGCGGCGTGCAGCAGCGTATCTTCCGGCCGTATGTCACGCAGCCGGGCGATCCAGCGGTCGGCGTCGCCGGTGGCGCCCGCGAGCGCCAGTGCGGTCGCGGCGCGGAGCTGCGGCTCGTAGGTGGTATCCATTGGCACGCGCCGCGCCAGTGCGATGGCCCGATCGGGATACTCGAAGAGTGCTTCGGTCAAGGCCAGCTGACCGACGTAGCCGCTGGCGACCTGGGCCATCTGGTTGCCGCCGGCTTCGGTGATCGTGCGCTCGTACAGCTCCCGCGATTCCGCAATGCGGCCTCTGAAGGCGGCCACCTGGGCCTGCGCGCCGGTGACGTCGAACTCGCGCGGCTTGCCACGCGCCCACTCGATGTGCTGCTGCGCCTCGGCCTGGTTGCCGTTCAGGATCGCGAGCTGATACAGCAGGCGGCGGGTCGGCATGGTCTCGATTCCCATCGCCACCGCCTTCATCGCGGTTCGCTTCGCGTCCTCGTACCGGCCGGCGCCGCGGTAGGCGTAGGCGAGATTCGAGTACGGGAAGGGGTGCGCGGGATTGATCCGCATGGCGTTCTGTGCTTCGGCGATCGACCGGTCGTAGTCGCCGAGCCGGTTGAGCAGCACCGCAAGCGCGTTGCTCGGCCGGTAGTCCAGCGGATAACTCTGCTTCCACACTTCGAGCGCGTCGCGCGCCTTGAGCTGATCGCCGGTCACCCGGTCGTAATACTGGGACTGGATGAAGAGACGCTCGCGCTCCGTCACGGTGCCGCTGTGCTCGTAGGCCAGCCGGGCGTATTCCTCGCTCCGGCCAGTCTCGCCGATCCCGCCATAGATGCTCGACAGCATCGTGTAGGCGAGCGCGAAATTCGGATCGAGCGAGATCGCCCGCGTGAAGAAGGAGATCGACTCGATCTCGCTGCCGGCCGCCCGCCGCTCGACGCCGACGGTGTAGGCCTTGAGCGCTTCGAGCGACGCGGTGGTCGCCTCCTCGATCGGCACATTGTGGCCCTCGAGCGAGCGGTTCGACTCGCCGAGCGATCGCCGCAGCGACGAGGCAATGCGGCCGACGGCCTTGAGCACGTCCTCCTTGCGCTCGACCTCGACCTGATCGCGCGCGATGGTGCGGCCGTCAGTGCAATCGCTGGCGACCAGCGCGACGACGATCGCCCGCCCGACGGCAGAGACGCTGCCTTCGATGAGCGCGCCGGCCTGGAGACGGACGCAGGCCTCCTGGGCGACGGCATGGGTCAGCCCGCTGTTCGCCGGGCGCGCCATCATCTTCATCATGTCGCGCAGGCGCTCGTCGGAGACGATGTCGAGGAACGGGGATTGTCCGAGATGGACGACCAGGGCCTGCCGCAGCGTGCCATCGAAGTCGGGATCGTTGGTGGCATTGCCGATGCTGCCGATGAGCAGCGCACGCCGAGCCACCGGCGCGACCGTGCGGGTCCGCCACCACCACCATCCGCCGACGGCGATGGCCAGGATCATCACGGCCGCGGCCGTGCCGAGCAGCCGCCCTCGCCGCCCCGGCGCCGCCGGGATCGTCCCACTGCCGGCCGACTCCACCTTGCGTCGGGCGCGGCGCAGATCCGCGAGCATGTCCGCGGCGCTCTGGTACCGGTTGGCCGGGTCCTTCTCCAGCGCGTGATGGACGATCGGCTCGACCACGGCGAATCCGGCGCGGCCACCGGCTGACGGAACGGGCGAGCCCGAGACGATCGCCGCCGCGATCCGCGACGGCGTGTCGCCGGGGAACGCCCGCTGGCCGGTCGCCATCTCGTAGATCACCGCGCCGATCGAAAAGATGTCACTGCGATGATCGAGCCGCTCGCCCGTGAGGTGCTCCGGGGAACGATAGGAGTGGAAGCCGTCGACGTCGGTGTCGCTCGGCGCCCGCTGATCGACCGACGCTGTGGGCGACGAGCTGCCCACGCCGTCCGGTTGCCCGTAGGTGTCCCACCAGGCGCTCATCACGCCCAGCTCGAGCACCTTCACGTGCCCGTCATCGGTTACGAACACGTTGGACGGCTTGATGTTCCCGTGCACCAGCCCCCGGCGGTGCACGGCGGCGATGCCGTCCACCAGCTGGATGGCGAGGTCGAGGACGCGCTCCACCTCCAGCGGGCCGCTGGCCAGGACCTCGTCGAGTGCCCGGCCGGCCAGCAGCTCGCAGACCAGGAACGCCTGGCCGTCCTCCTCCCCTGAATCGTGCACCGCGCAGATGTGCGGATGGCTGACGAGCGACGCGATGTGGGCTTCCCGGCGGAAGCGGTCGCGGGCTTTGGGGGTCTCGGCGAGCTCGGGCGAGAGCAGCTTGACCGCGACGTCGCGATCGAGACGCAGATCGCGCGCGCGGTAGATCGTCGTGTCCTTGTCGCGCCCCAGCCGCTCGAGCAGCCGGTAATGCGCGATCGTGTCGCCCGGTTCCGCGGCGTGGATGGTGATCGGCTCGCTCACCGCGCCGCCGGTGCGGATGAATCCCGGCTGGTCAGCCGGTCGCGTTCGGCGCGCGCCCGCAGGAGGACCGGCAGATCCGGATCCGCGTCCTTCCAGATCGCCAGCAGCTGGTCGTACTCGTGGGTGCTCTTCGCCACGTCACCGAGCGCCGCCCAGGCGCGCGCGAGCCCGAGATGCGCGAGTGGGATCATCGGCGCGAACGGATCGGTGCCGCGATGATCGAGCACCCGCTGATACTCGGCGCGGGCCGAGCGGGCGTCGCCGGCGGCGAGGTAGGCGTCGCCGCGGAGCAGCGTCGGCGCGAGGCCGGCCACGGTTCCGAACTCGGCCGGACCGGCCGTGGCGAGCGCCGCGATGGCCTCGGCCGGCGCCCCGCGTCCGAGCGCGATCGCCGCGCAAGCGCGAATCTCGGAGTCCTCGCGGTAGCGAAGCAAACTCCGTCCGTTCAGCAATGCATCGAGGTGCCCCACGCCGCCGTCGCCACACATCGTCCCGTAGGCCTCGAAGAAAACCATCTTCTCGGTCCGGTCGGCGGCGCGAACCGCTTTGC